>ENA-UEQM01000206-UEQM01000206.1-human-gut-metagenome-genome-assembly--contig:-NODE-206-length-43358-cov-5.266006_pt1 | contig 43358 bp, 37 predicted proteins | sample MGYA00242948_ERZ507948 | MGnify/ENA primary metagenome ERZ507948 (study PRJEB26167, sample SAMN06115440) | human gut metagenome | host: Homo sapiens | place: China:Hubei | collected 2015-07-28 | study... | reverse complement strand
ATTTTAATTATAGGCATCGGTCCGCGCTTCGCGCGGGTGCCTTATATCCCCGCCGTGAACGGCGGGGCTTTACGGCATGTCGGGTAAAGAACGATGTCAACCGTCTTTTCCGACTTCGGGTCGATCGTGTCGGCGAGCACGTTCATCTTGTGAGGCATCAGCTCGGCGGTTTCTTCGGCCATGGCGGCACGGGCTTCGTCAAAGACCGCGACGTTGTAGTCGTGCAGATACGCACGGGCCTTTTCGGGCGAAATCGCAAAGAGCGCCGCGGCGCGGGCTTCGACCGCAGGACGTTCGGCGGCCTGCTTGGCTTCGAGTTCGCGGACGGCTTCCTGGCTGTCCTTGAATTCGTCGCGCAGGTAGTCGACCGCGTTGGCGTGCGTCACGAACGACCACACGGGCCAGTCGGCGTCGTAGGAGAAGTGTTCGGGCGTGCCCTTGAATTGTTCGGCCGTGGCGGTCTGCCAATCGAGGAAGGCGGCGCCTTCGGCGGGACCTGCGAGCGGGTAGAGCGGCACGTACGGCGTTTCGCACGGACGCGCATGGGCACGCCAGGCCTGCGTCAGGAGCGGGTTCTTGTTCATGACGAAGACGGCGGATTCGTGCGTCGTGGCGCGGCAGAGGCCGAGACTGCGGTGGTGGTACCAACCCGGATCGTCGCCGATGACGGATTCGTGCGTGCGCAGGAGGTCCTTCACGTCTTCAACGCCGAACTTCTTCGAGGGCGTGCCGCTGTAGGGGAATTGTTCGGGATCCGTGATCTTCACGCCGAGGAGCTTTTCCCAGGCGAGCATGTTGCGCGACTGGTTGTAGTCGGCCGAGCGGCGTTCCGCGGGGGCGACGGCCAGACGGAAGTTGAAGTCGTTGTAGACTCCCTTCTTGGCGGGCTTGTAACGACCCTGTTCGATGGCGCGTTCGATCATGCCCGGAGCGACGATGACGTTTTCCGTATCCGTGGCGTCGACCTTGTCCATCATGAAGTTGTTCGGGATGTAGACGACTTCGTTATCCTTCACGCGGCGGGCCACCCAGGTATTGCCCTGATGGATGGCGAGCTGCCAGGCTTCGTTCGCGTCGGCGATCGTGTAGGTGCGGCCTTCCGAGAAATAGCCGTACTTGCCGAGGAGGTCGATGGCGATGTCGACGGCGTTGCGGGCGCTCGTCGCACGTTCGGCCATCAGACGACGGATGCCGTAGCCGATGCCGCCGTCCTTGACGGGCTGAACGTTTTCTTTGTAGATGCCCGTGCAGGCGTTCGAGACGATCGTGACGCCGTTTTCATTGACGAAGCCGTCCGAGAAAGACGCGCCCGCCGGGTCGTAGGTCTGCGACCAGTAGAAGGCGTACGTGTGTTCGACCTGCGGGATTTCGGAAGAGGCGGGTTCGAACTTGATCGTTTCACCCTTCTTGTGGTCCGCGGCCGGAACCCAGTACTGGGCCGTGAGAATGCGCCCGCCGTTGTCTTCGTTGTGGCCGACGATGATCGTGCCCGTCTGGCTCACGTCCTTGCCGACGATCACTGTCGAGCAGGCGTTGGCGTTGAAGGCGGCAAGGCCGGCGAGAAGGCTCAGAGTGAGCGCGCTGAACTGAAAAGTCTTGGTCATGTGGATTAGCTTGAAATGCCCCTCCGGCCGGCCTTCTCCTCAGACGGCCTGATCCTCCGGAGGATTGACGTCGCCGCATTTGGTCCTGCAGCAAACGTCCGGTCATGATATTTCTGGAAAACCCTGCGAACTATGGGTGGTTATCTCATAAAACTTTTGTGTCGGACGGGTTTTTGATTAGGGAAATGGTCGTAGATCAACGGGCTCCGATACCTGGCGATCGGTCGGATTTTTGGGTGCGGAATGCGCGACGGACGGGGCGACGGCCCGAGCCGCAACGGTTTTTCGGTCGATGAATAGAATGCGTCGGGTATCGCCGATTCCATCTGGGAGGCGATCGAAGGCGCTCAGACGGACGAGGACACACAGATTCTCTGGCTCTGCTTCGGGAACCCGACGCGTAACACGGGGAGGTTCTACGACTGCTTTGGCTGCTATCGGCATCGCTGGATCCATTGGCACATCGACTCCCGAACGGCCGTCGCGTCGAACAAGGCGCAAATTGCCCAGTGGGTTGAGGACTACGGCGAGGATTCCGACTTCGTGAAGGTTCACGTGCGCGGCGTCTTCCCGTCGAGCAGTGCCATGCAGTTCATCCCGCGCGCCCTCGTCGACGAGGCGCAGAAGGGGCCGTTGCCGCACGTCGACTACACCCGCATGGTCGCGATCATCGGCCTCGACGTCACCCGCTTCGGGGACGACCAGAGCGTTATCACGACGCACTTCGGCCTCGACGCTCGATCGATCGCCGTGCAGAAGTTCCGCGGTCTCGACGGGTGGGACCTTGGGGCCAAGGTGGCAGAGCACTACAACGCGCTCAAGAAGATGGGCGTGCGAAAGGTGCTCATCAATGCCGACGCCGGCGGCGTGGGCGCGTCCCCGATCGATTGGCTGAGGCGCAACGGCTACCCGGTGACGGCCGTCAACTTCGGCGCGGCCGCAACCGACCGAGCGAAGTACAAAAACTTGCGAGCGGAAATGTGGGGCCGGATGCGAGAGTGGCTTTCAGCCGGCGGCCGCATTGCGGACGATGAGGACCTCGCAAGCGAACTCACTTCGGTCGAGCACGGTTACACGCCGACGTCGCAAATCCTCCTCGAAAAGAAGGAGGACTTGAAGGCGCGAGGACTGCCGTCTCCAGACGCGGCTGATAGCCTCGCGCTCACCTTCGCCGTCAAGGTGAACGAGTACATCGAAGACGTCCTCCCGTCGCCCGCTCCTACGCGTCGGGGCGGCGTCAGAAGGACGCGGGATCCTTATTTGTGATTATTCGGCCAGGAAGTCCTTTAGCTCATCGACCGAAATGGCGAAGTTAAGACCAGGTATCTGAGCTCCCGTTCTTTCGTCGAGTCGTACTTTTGCGTTGATGCCGATGACATGACCTGTTTCCTTTTGGATGAGCGGGCCGCCAGAGCTCCCGGGAGCTATCGCCGTATTGGTCTGAAGCATCCGGACGCCGTCGTGATTTCGGGCTTGACTGATGATTCCTTCCGTTACAGTTGATTCAAGCCCCTTTGGTGCGCCGATGGCAAAAACAGGGGCTCCGACCTCTACCTCGGATTCGCTTCCTAGCTGAAGAGGATTGCAGGAGATGTGGTCGGTTTGAATCATGGCAAGGTCACGGAACTTGTCTGACTTGACGACTTTACCAACAACGATTCGGCCGTTCGAGTGCTTCACGTGTACCTGTGCCCAGTCTCCTACTACGTGCGCGTTGGTGATGATTTTTCCGTCCTTGCTGATGAAGAATCCGCTGCCAGTACCGGTTTGCGTGATGATTTCAACAACGGCAGGCATGAAGGGACGGTACTGCTTGGCGACGGGGAGCGGCTTGCTCTTTGAGGAATCTTGTCTGGCGATCTGGGCTTGCCCTGTGAGCATCGGGTTGGTTTGTACCTGAGAGCCGATGTCGTTGAGCATTTCTCCGATTCCCTGCTCAGCAACCTGAGTGAGCATCTCTCCGTAATCGTCAATCGTTGAGGCGGCGAGAAGACCGAGCGCAACTTGGTTTAGGGCTGTCTTTGTCATGAGTGCGCCGCTTGGTGACGCGTCGCCTTCGGTTTGAGAGGAAACCGTCGCAATGAGCCGTTGATCTTTCGAGAGGAAGTCTACGCGCATCGTCCCGCGGTACATGTCTGCGCGCTGAATGATTTGGAAGACCAGGCGCGGGCGCACAAACATATCGCATTGAGGACATTCATCAGGCCTACGAACGATCTCGACGTTCTCAAAGTGCGAGGCAAGTTCACTTTGCAGAAGATAGACGTAATTCGAGAGATCGAGTTGGTAGTCGACAGACTGTCCGTATTTCACGGGACGGGGCGGGTTCGAATTCAAGATCCCGACAGTGATGTCTTCCTTGTCTCCAGAGGATTGGGTAGGAATGTAGGAATCCGGCGTAAGTTGGCCTCGCCACGAACAACCGGTAAGCACCGTCAGAATGCCGGCGCAAAGGATGAGTTTTTTCATTTGAGGGATTTGATGCGCGTAATGAGGGATTAGGGCCGCATGATGGCGGCATGACTTCAACTATCCATTGCTCCCGCATTACGTGTCAAGAGGCCTGGGACAACCCGTCCTGGCCCAAGATCGAGCGCGAATACGCTCAGGACGTGCAGTATCCCGACCTCCCCGCCGATCCTAACTGGGATCAGTACCTCGCCCTCGAAGCGGCCGGCGCGCTTCGTTGCATCGGCGTCTTCGACGGCGAAAAGCTGATTGGCTTCGCGAACTACGTGCTCTACAGCCTCCCTCACTTCGCAGGGAAGCGCCTCGCGTCGTCCGAGAGCGTGTGGGTCGACCTCGACTACCGCTGTCAGGGCGTCGGCCACATGCTCATTCAAGCGCTCTTCGACTACGCCAAGGAAGACGGCGTCTTCGGGATGTACCTCGGTGCCAAGATCGGCACGCGTGCGGCCAAGGTCTTCGAGAAGATCGCGACGCCGATGAACGTCCTCTACTGGAGGAAGCTGTGAGCGCGTCCGTTCCTTCCCTTGCCGCTTTCGGCTACGCCCTTGCGCCCTCGTCAGAGGAGGCCTTGGGCGTGCTGATTGAAATGCGCGGCGCGATCGACCGCATGGCCGAGACGTCTCCCGCAGAGTTTCCGACCGAGGACCTCCTGCATGCGGGGTGCTACGTCCGCACGTGCTTCTGTCCCGCGGGCACGGTCCTCGCCGGCGCGATCATCAAGGTGCCGACCGTGGTCGTCGTGCACGGCGTCTGCGACGTCACGAACGGCACCTCGATTCTCCGCGTCGACGGCTTCGCGGTGCTCAAGGGCGCCCCGGGCCGCGCGACGGTCTGGCGTGCTCACACGGACACCTACCTCACGATGGTCTACGCGTCGAAGGCGAAGACGTGCGGCGAAGCGGAAGAAGAGTTCACCGATGAGTTTGAAAACCTTTTGACTAGGAGAAAGTGAATGTCTGGTGGAATTTCCGGAGCCGTCTTGGTTGGCGGCGCTATGGCCGCGGCAGGTGCGGCCGCGTCGATCTACTCAGCCAACAAACAGGCCAAGGCGCAACGCTCCGCGGCCCGTCAGGCCGAAGAGCAGGCCGAGAAGGAGGCAGAGCGCGCCCGTCAGGCCAATCGCCGGCAGAACCAAAACAGCGCCGATATTTCCTCGATCCTGCAGGACGCCGCCAATGCGGGCGCGTCGGCGGGCTCGACGCTCCTCACGGGTGCCGGCGGTGTCGACAATTCGTCCTTGAATCTCGGTGGCGGCGGGTCGCTCGGCTGAGAAGGGAGACGTAGCGTATGGCAGCAGACCTCAAACTGCGTCAGCGGGTGTTGTCCCGATGGGGCGCACTCAAGGTCGAGCGCGAACCTTTCATGGCGCAGTGGCACGAAATTTCGAGGCTCATCACGCCGTCCCGCGGGCGCTTCCTGGAGCCGAAGGCCAATCAGAACGAGGCGAGATTCCGTTGGAACCGCATCTACGACAATACGACGAAGTCGTGGCCGAGGTGGAGGCGTGGAAGGAATCCGTCGACACGGAGACGCGTCGAAAGATGCGCGTTGTGTGCGTGATGTGCGGCATTGTCTGCTTCGCCCTGGGGATGGGCGTAAGCGCTCTGTTGCCGTGACGGGGAGGTAGCTATGCCTTTCAAGTCACTTTCAGAGGGAGAAATCCTTTCGATCTGCGGGAGTTTTGCGGGCGTCTGCGGGGCGCTTTCCTACCTCCTCAAGGTTGAGGAGGGGAAAGTCTTCTCGTGGCGGGAGTTCATCCTCCACATTCTCATCTCGGCTGTCTTCGGCCTCATCGCGTACGAAATCCTTTGCTATCAGCAGTTCCCGCCTCAAGTGGCCGGCGCACTCTGCGGGGTCGCGGGGTGGGGCGGGACCCGTCTCGTCCGCATTTTCGAGATTGTTGTGCGCAAGAAGCTCGGTGTGAGCAAGGAGGACCTCAAATGACGGCACGCGGAATCCGCAACAAGAATCCAGGGAATCTCGAGAAGGCCTCCTCTCCCACGTGGCACGGAGAAGTCTGGCCGGGGACCGATGAGCGTTTCTGTCAGTTTGAAACGCTTGCGCACGGTTGCCGGGCCATTATGCGAACGCTTTGTACCTACCACAAGTTGCACGGTCTCGAAACTGTTCAGGACATCGTCGGCCGATGGGCGCCGTCGACCGAGAACGATACGTCGAGCTACGCGCTGCATGTCGCGTCGGCGATTGGCCGCGCGGTCGACGAACGCATTCCTTTCGATGACGATCCGACGTACTACCTCGCTATCGCAAAGGCCATTGCCCGCCACGAGTGTGGCGCCGACGCAGAGCTCATCTCATCGGATGTATGGGAAGAAGCCTACAAGATGGCCTCCCCGCTTTCATAGGAGAAACGAAAATGGAAAAGTTCCCGAACGACGCCTTGTCGACCGTTATGGCAGAGTTGCACGCTTCGCCCGAAGAGCATGCGCAGATGCGCAGTCTTTTCGAAGAGCGCCTGAAGGAAATCGGCGCTGAACTTGCCGGCGGCGGCATTCCTGTGGAGACCCGCAAGGACACGATTTACTTTCTCATGGGGGCGCTCTTCATGCTCTTCTCGGAAGAGGTCTCCGACTTCCTGGACGACGCCGGTTACCGATACGTTGGCGGCGCTGAAGACTGAAGGAGGCATACGATGGATGAGAAGATTCAAGCCGCTGTTCAGCAGTGCGTCGAAAAGCACTTCGTCACGGCCGAAGAGATTGAGGCGATCGTGGATCACGTGCACTTTTGGCACGTTCCGGACACGACCATGACGGTCTGCTGCCTGGTCCTGACAAACGGCTTCACGATCCTCGGGCAGTCGTCCTGCTTCGATCCGAGCTCCTTCGACGCGGTCCTCGGCGAAAAGTTCGCGCATGGGGACGCCGTGAGTAAGGTCGGCCGCTTCCTCGCCTTCATGGCGCGAAGTCAGGCGCAGGGATGAACGTCGGCGTGAAAATCGGCGCCGGCTTGGTCGGTGCCGTCGTAGTCTTCGTCGCCGGCTATCGGTATGCCGCGGCCCTCTACGGGAAAGACATTGCGGCGCTTCGTGAAGACTATGCCGCCCGCGCGGCGGCTTTGCAGGAGGAGTATCGTGCTCGGGAAAAAATCTCGACGGATTCGCTCCGTCGTGCGTGGGAAGAAAGGGACGCTGCGTACGCCGACGCTGATGCTCGTGGTGCTCAGTTTGACGACGCTCTTAGGGGGCTGCGCCACGAAAACGACGAGCTCCGCCGTCGATTGTCTGGAGCCGGTGAAGGTGCCTGCTCATCTTGTCGAGCCTCGCTTGCAGAGTGCTCAAGACTTCTCGACGAGGGTGCAGCGCTTCTTGCTGAAGGTGCAAGAGTTCGCCTCAAGGACGCAGCAGACATCGACGCCGTCCGAAGAGTGACGGGCGGTTGAAAAAAGGAAAGCCCTCCGGACGTGGATCCGAAGGGCTTCGCTTTAGGCCTGGTTAGGTTTTGGGGTTTCGTGCACGGAGCTCGTAAGAGGTCACGAGATCGGCCCAGGTTTGCATCATCTCCCGTCGTTGCGTCAAATACTGCGCCTTGTTGTAGACCGCTCTGACGCCGCGCTGCTCGTGTGCTAGTTGCTTCTCGATCCAGTCTGACGCGAACCCTTCCTCGTGAAGGATCGTCGAAGCCGTTCGTCGTAGGTCGTGCGGCCCGAAGTGCGCAAGCGGCATCCCGCGCTCGTTTGCCGCAGTACAGACTTGGTCGAAGAAGCGGTTGAACGTCGCGTTCGACATGAAGGTCGAAGAGTCGTAGCGACTAGGGAGTACGTACTTGCTACCTCCGGAAAGAGACTTGAGCGCAACCAGAAGGTCGAGAGCCTGCCCTGAAAGCGGTACGACGTGAGCGGCGCGCTTCTTCATCCTTTCGGCAGGAATCGTCCACGTTTCGCGCTCGAAGTCGACCTCAGACCACTCGGCCTGCGCCAACTCGCTTTTGCGAACGAACGTCAGCAGAAGAAGTTTTGCGCCGGCCTTGACGGCGAGATTCGCGCCCACGTAGTCGAAACACTTGAGTGCTATGCCGATCTCGTCGGGCGATAGAGCGCGCTCTCTGGGCCGGAATTTTGCGATCGAAGTGGGCGGTACGTCTTCAGCAGGATTCTCGACCTGTTCGCCTCGCATGCGCGCCCATTTGAATACCTGCAGGACGATGTCTCGTGCGTGCACGGCAACGCTCGGCGCGCCTCGTGCGACGATCTTGTCGCATAGAGCGCGAACGTCTTAGGAGTGAATTTCCGAAAGCTTTAAATTTCCGAACCGCTTCTTCATGTCACGGTTGTAGACGGCAAGGCGCATCGACTTCGTACTGTCCGCGATTTGAGACTGCGCCAAGTAGGACATCCACCACTCGTCGAAGGTTCCTGACGCCTTGTAGGCCTGCCGCTTTTGAATCTTCTTGCGAGAGGGATCGATGCCGTTCGCGACATCGAGCTTCGCCTGCTCCAGCATGGCGCGCGCCTCCTTAAGAGAAACCGCCGGATAGAGGCCGAAGGTACACGTCCCGCGCCGCGATCCTCGGCCACCCATGTAGGAATCCCATCGAAAGGAGAGGCGGCCGGACGGGAGCACTTTGATGTAGAGCCCGTTCTTGTCGGGGATTTTCTGATTTTCAAATTTTTTGTTCTTCGAAATCGCCTGCAGTTTAGCGTCTGTCAGCATCTGGGTCTGCCTCGTAACGGTATCGAGAAGGGGAAAAATCGAGAAAAAACGCGGTTTGAAGTACCTGAACGTAAATCCCTTGTCTCGCAGTTTGTATAAGAAAAATTTGATACCGTTACGGGGTGTTTTGAGAGAGAGGCGTAACGGTATCGGCCTTTTTCTGGGATCTTACGCGGTATCGATACCGTTACCAATACCGTTACAAACGGGCCGCTTGATACCACCAAACCCTGCCAAATGCAACCAAGCAAAAATAAATAAACCCCTTGTGGCGCAATGCTCACAAGGGGTTTAGTAGCCTTTTGCCGCTAGCTATCGCACGAGATTACGTCACTCCCATTCGATCGTGGCGGGCGGCTTGCCCGAGACATCGTAAACAACACGGTTGATGCCGCGAACCTCATTGATGATTCGGTTCGAGACCTTGCCGAGAAGGTCGTAGGGGAGATGGCTCCAGTGCGCGGTCATGAAGTCGGACGTTTCGACGCAGCGCAGGCTCACGACCCATTCGTAGGTGCGGCCGTCGCCCATAACGCCCACGGACTTCACGGGGAGGAAGACGACGAACGCCTGGCTCACCTTGTCGTAGAGGCCGGCGGCGCGCAGTTCTTCGATGAAGATGGCGTCGGCTTCGCGCAGAAGGTCGGCGTATTCGCGCTTCACTTCACCGAGGATGCGAACACCGAGACCGGGACCCGGGAAGGGGTGACGGTACACCATTTCGGCGGGAAGGCCGAGTTCGACGCCGAGTTCGCGCACTTCGTCCTTGAAGAGGGAACGCAGCGGTTCGAGAAGCTTCAGATGAAGCGTGTCGGGGAGGCCGCCCACGTTGTGGTGCGACTTGATGGTCTTCGCCTTCTTCGTCTTGGCGCCAGCAGATTCGATGACGTCCGGGTAGATCGTGCCCTGAGCGAGCCACTTGGCGGCGGTGAGCTTCGAGGCTTCTTCCTGGAAGATTTCCACGAATTCGCGGCCGATGATCTTGCGCTTCTGTTCGGGGTCGGTCACGCCGGCGAGGGCGTTCATGAAGCGATCCACGGCATCGACGACGATGAGTTTGAGGCCCATGTTCTTTTCGAACGTTTCACGAACTTGTTCGCGTTCGTTCTTGCGCAGGAGGCCGTTGTCGACGAACACGCAGGTGAGCTTCGAACCGATGGCGCGGTGGATGAGCGCGGCGGCCACGGAGCTGTCGACGCCGCCCGAGAGGCCGAGGATGACTTCTTCGTCGCCCACCTGTTCGCGGATCGACGCCACGGCTTCTTCGATGTAGTTGCCCATGACCCAGTCGGGCGAGCACTTGCAAATGTCGATGACGAAGCGCTCGAGCATTTCGCGACCCTTCACCGTGTGGGTGACTTCGGGGTGGAACTGAAGCGCATAGAAGCCCTTTTCTTCGTTGCACATGCCGGCGATCGGGCACGACGGGGTCGAGCACATCACCTTGAAGCCCGGGGGCAGTTCGGTCACCTTGTCGCCGTGCGACATCCAGACCTTGAGCATGCCGTGACCGTCTTCGGTCTTGAAGTCTTCGATGCCTTCGAGCAGACGGGTGTGGCCGTGGGCGCGGACTTCGGCGTAACCGAATTCGCGCTTCGTGCCGCTTTCAACGCGACCGCCGAGCTGCTGGGCCATCGTCTGCATGCCGTAGCAGATGCCGAGAACGGGCACGCCGGCTTCGAAGACGGCGGAGCTCGCCTGGTCGTTGCTTTCTTCATAGGCGCTCATGTGCGAGCCCGAGAGGATGATCCCCTTCGGGTTGAATTCGCGAATGAAGTCGGCGGAGACGTCGTTCGGATGCACTTCGCAGTAGACGTGCGCTTCACGCACGCGGCGGGCGATGAGCTGCGTCACCTGGCTGCCGAAGTCGAGGATGAGAATACGGTCGTGAGACATAGGAATAGTCGGATCCGTAGGGAGAGTTGAAAAACCGGTACAGTCTCGTCCGGCGCGCGCCGACGGGGCGTGCGGCGGAGAGAATCGGGAGCCCGAGAGCCCCGCGCGGAACGGGACGTATTGTAACAGTATCCGCATCGGGGCTTTCTTTTCGAAGGCCCTCGGACGCGCACGCGCGCGGCTCGGAAAACAAGAACGCCCGGGCAAGTTTCCTGCGCAGAAACCGCTCGGGCGTCGGGTGGGAAAGGAGGGATCGGTGCCCTCCTTTCGTCGGAGTGCGATCAGTGTTCGCGACGGTAGTTCGGAGCTTCCTTCGTGATCGTCACGTCGTGGACGTGCGATTCGCGCAGACCGCCCGCGGTGATTTCGACGAACTGGGCGCGGGTGCGCATTTCGTCGATCGTGCGGCAACCGCAGTAGCCCATCGAGGAGCGCAGACCGCCGATCATCTGATAGATGATCGTGGCGATCGGGCCCTTGTAGGGAACCATGCCTTCGATGCCTTCGGGGACGAACTTGTCGAGGTTGCCCTGGTTGTTGTCCTGGAAGTAGCGGTCGGCGGAACCCTTGCCCATGGCGCCGAGGGAGCCCATGCCGCGGTAGGACTTGTAGGAACGGCCCTGCGAGAGGATCACTTCGCCCGGAGCTTCGTCCGTGCCGGCGAACATGCCGCCCATCATGACGACGTTGGCGCCCGCGGCGATCGCCTTGGCAATGTCACCCGAGAAGCGGATGCCGCCGTCGGCGATGCAGGGAACGCCCGTGCCCTGGAGGGCTTCGGCCACGTTGCTGATAGCGGTGATCTGAGGAACGCCCACGCCGGCGACGATACGCGTCGTGCAGATCGAGCCCGGGCCGATACCGACCTTGACGCCGTCGGCACCCGCATCAACGAGAGCAAGAGCGGCCGCGGCCGTGGCGATGTTGCCGCCGATCACCTGGAGGTTGGGATAGTGCTCCTTCACCCACTTCACGCGGTTGAGAACGCCCGCGGAGTGGCCGTGGGCCGTGTCGACGACGATGACGTCGACGCCTGCGTCGACGAGCTTTTCAACGCGTTCTTCGGTGCCCGCACCGACGGAAACGGCGGCGCCCGCGAGGAGCTTGCCCTGGCTGTCCTTGGCGGCGAACGGGTGGTCGGTGGCCTTGGTGATGTCCTTGACCGTCATGAGGCCCGCAAGCTTGAAGTCGTCCGTAACGACGAGCACGCGTTCGAGACGGTGCTTGTGCATGAGAGCTTTGGCTTCATCAAGCGAAGCACCTTCGTGAACCGTCACGAGACGTTCGCGCGGGGTCATGACTTCGCGCACGGGGATCGACATGCGGGTTTCGAAACGCAGGTCGCGGTTCGTGACCATGCCGAGCACGGTGTTGTCGGCGGCAACGACCGGAAGACCCGAGATGCGGTGTTCGCGGGCGATGGCGATCACGTCGCCGACGAGCATGTCGGGACCGATCGTGATCGGTTCGGAAACGACGCCAGCTTCATGACGCTTCACCTTGGAGACTTCGGCCGCCTGCTGATCGGCGGACATGTTCTTGTGGATGAAGCCCACGCCGCCTTCCTGAGCGAGCGCAATGGCGAGGCGCGACTCCGTCACCGTGTCCATGCAGGCGGAGACCATCGGAATGTTGAGACGGAGATTCCGCGTCAGATTCGTCTGAAGTTGCGTGTCGCGGGGAAGAACGTCGGAGTAGGCGGGGACGAGAAGAACGTCGTCGAAGGTGAGGGCCTTCTGGATGAGTCGCATAACAACCTCTTAGCGCAAAAAAAAATAGGGTCGACCGACTTTCGGGACGAATCGACGCATATTTTGTGGAATGGGGGTTCCTCGTACGCGAACGGGCAGGGGTTCGCGTCGCTGTTTTCAACGGGAGCTCGACCTCGGGCTCGAAGCCCGCGGGAGCAGTCCGTAGAAAACCGGAGATTGATTGCGGACGAAGTGTACCCTTTTTCCGCACCGTTGTGGGGAATGCGGGCAAAAAAAATATCCCCCGACGAAGATTTTCGCCGGGGGACGGGGAAACGCGGTCGAATTCGGGCGCGTTCGGCCCGGATCAGGCGGACTTGTGGCCCGCGTAAAGTGCGTCGATTTCGCGCGCGTAGCGTCGGGCGATCGCAGCGCGGCGCAGCTTCATCGTGGGCGTGAGAAGACCCTCCTCCACCGTGAAGGGCTCCCGCAGAATCGCCACGGCGCGCGGAATTCCGTAGGAGGGAAAGTCCTTGGCGGCCGCACGCACGCGCTTGACGATGAGGCGTGTCATGGCGCGGTTCGTCAGCGTGGCGGGATCGTCGGGGTCGAGCTGCATTTCGTCGCAGAGTTCGGCCCAGCGCACGGGCTCCACGACGACGAGCGCGCTCACGAAGGGACGGTTCTCGCCGAGAACGAAGGTCTGCGAGAAGAGATGATCTTCCTGCAAAGCGAATTCGAGGTCGACGGGAGCGATCTTTTCGCCCGTCGAGGTGACGATGATTTCCTTGATGCGGCCCTTGATGCGCACGCGGCCGCCGTCCGAGAGGTCGGCCTGGTCGCCCGTGCGGAACCAACCGTCTTCGGTGAAGGCCGCACGCGTTTCGGCGGGCTTGCCCCAGTAGCCCTGCATTACCTGGGGGCCGCGCACCTGAAGTTCGTCGTTTTCGCCGATGCGCACTTCGGTGCCGGGGACCGGGAACCCCACGCAGTGCGGGTGATTCTTGAGCGCGGTCGTGAAGGAGACGATCGGGCTCGTTTCGGTAAGGCCGTAGACCTGTTGCACGGAAACGCCCATCGCGCAAAAGAACTTCGCGACTGTGTGGTTGAGCGAAGCCCCGCCCGCAAAGGTCGCGCGAAGGCGCCCACCGAAGAGCGCGCGCACTTCGGCGCCCACTTCGTCGTCGAGCATCTTCGCCACCGTATCATCGAGCCCCGAACGCTCCGACTCGACGACCGGGAGGTCGTTCTCGCGGCAGAAGCGCCTCCAGCCAACTTCGAGCGCCCAGTCGAAGAGCCGGCGCTTTTCTTCGGAACGTTTCGAGAGGTCGAGTTGCAGTTTCTGGTAGATGCGCTCGTAGACGCGCGGCACCGAGCACATGAGCGTGGGCTTCACGTCAAGGAGATCGTTTTCGATGTTTGCGACCGACCGCGCGAATGCCATGGCCGAGCCGTGCGCGACCGAGACATAGTGCGCGACGGTGCGCTCGAACGTGTGCGAGAAGGGAAGAAAACTCAAGAAGAGGTCGTTTTCCGTAACGCTGAAAACGCTCGAAATCTGCTTCACGTTCGAGACGAGGTTGCGGTGCGTGAGCATGACCCCCTTGGGTCGTCCGGTCGTACCCGACGTATAGACGAAGCCCGCGAGGTCGTCCGCGCCCGGACCCGCACAGAGCTCCTCGTCCGCGACGCGATTGCCGCGCGCAAGCCAGGCTTCGACCCCCGAAAGGAGCGTCGCACCGTCAAGGGCGTCGACGAGTTCGTTCGTGAAGACCACTTCCCGGAGGTCGGGAAGCTCCTCGCCCGTCGCGCGAATGGCGTTCCAGCGGGCTCGCGACGTCGTTACGAGAAAGCGGCTTCCGCTGTCGCGCAGGATATAGGCGGAACTCCCCGGCGTGTCGATCGCGTGAAGCGGCACGGGAACGAGGGCGTTCGAGAGCGCCGCCTGATCGAAGGTCACGGCGTCGAGGCAGTTCGTGAGCAGCATCGCCACGCGATCGCCCGCCTTGAGCCCCATCGCGTGAAAGGCTCGCCGCCAGCGCATGACTCCTTCGTAAAAGTCGTGCCAGGAGGTTGAGATCCAGGCGTTTTCCTGATAGTCGAACTGACGGAAGGCTTCGCGCTCGGGATAGGCCGCCACGGTGCGGCGGAGCATTTCCGGAACGGTTTGAAGCTCGTCGAGCGGCTTGAGCGCACTGCGCGCATCGCACGTCGTTTCGTTTGTTTTGTTCGGTTCGGTGGGGGCGGACGGTTGCAAGGCGGAAATCCTCCGAGGTACGGCCGGGGCGGGGAAAGCGAGGGATTCGACGCCGTCTCGAAAGGGACGTCGAAAAGGTTGTATTTTCGCGAAAAAGCCGGCGCGCGAACGCCGGCCTTCCTAAGGGTTAATACGAATACCGACGGATCGGCCTTCGCACGAGTCGCGTTACTTCGCGACGAGATCGTAAAGCGCGTCGATTTCGTCGACGTAACGCTGACGGATGATGTTGCGCTTCAATTTGAGAGTCGGGGTGAGAAGACCGTTGTCGATCGTCCAGGCGTCGCGCAAGAGCTTCACCTGACGCGGAACGCCGTAATTCGGGAAGCCCGAGGTGGCGAGCTTGATGCGCTTCAGTGCGGCCTGACGTACGGGCTTCGCGTCGAGCGACGCGTCGTCCTCGGGATCGAGCCCGAGCTCGTCGCAAAGTTCCTTGAAGGCGTCGGGATGTACGACCGCGAGCGCGGCGATGTAGGGCTTGTCGTCGCCGACGACCATCGTCTGCGCGAAAAGTCGGTCCGTTTCGATTGCGGCTTCGAGGTCCGAGGGCGGTACCTTTTCACCCGTCGACGTGACGATGATTTCCTTGATGCGGCCCGTGATGCGGATGTGCCCGTCGCTGTAGATTTCGGCCACGTCGCCCGTCTTGAGCCAGCCGTCCTCGGTGAAGATGGCGCGCGTGGCGTCGTCGCGGTTCCAGTAACCCTGCATGACGGAGGGACCGCGCACCTGCAATTCGCCCCCGTCGCCGAGTCGGACTTCGAGGTTTTCCAGAGCCGGCCCGACGGTGTTCGGGTGGTTCGACCCTTCGCGGTTGACGGCGATGATGGGGCTCGTCTCGGTCATGCCATAGCCCTGGAAGATGTTGACGCCGAGCGCGAGGAAAACCTTCGCCACGGGGGTCGAAAGAGCGGCGCCGCCCGAGATGTAAAGGTGAATGCGATCGCCGAAGACGGCGCGCAGGGTTTTGCCGATCTTGCGGTCGAGGAAGCCCGCGACGAAGGGGTCGAGCCAGGCGCGACCCGACGGTTCGACGGGAAGACCGTTTTGACGACAGAATCGACGCCACCCTACTTCGACCGCCCAGTCAAAGAGGTAGCGCACGTACGCGGGTTTTTTCGCGAGCCCGTCGCGCAACTTCCCGTAGATCATTTCATAGACGCGCGGCACCGACATGAGCACGGTCGGACGGATCGTCTTCAGATCTTCCGAGAGCGTCGCGATCGAACGGTTGAAAGCGGTCGTGTACCCGAGACCGAGCGCGAGGTAGTAGGAGGTCGTGCGCTCGAACGTGTGCGAGAGCGGCAGGAAGGAAAGGAGCGTTTCGTGCTCGCCCGGGTGGAGCGAGCGCAGAACGCCGCGCACGTTCGAGAGGATGTTGCGGTGCGTGAGCATCACGCCTTTCGGGTTCCCGGTCGTGCCCGACGTATAGACGAGACAGGCGAGGTCCGTCGCCTTGGGCCCTTCGGGCAGAGGCGCGCGGGGAGTGCGCTCGAGCCACGTCGCAAGACTCAGGACGGGAATCGGCCCCGTTTCGTCGTCCGCATCCGCGTCGTCCGTGACGACCACGAGCTTGAGGTTCGGCGTCTCGGCCGCTTCGCGGATCCCCTTCCACTTGAGTTTCTTGTTCGTCACGAGCACCTCGGCTCCGGAATCGTTCAGGATGTAGGCCGAGGACTTGGGCGTGTCGATCGCGTGAAGCGGCACGGGAACGAGAGCGTTCGAGAGCGCCGCCTGGTCGAAGTAGACGGCGTCGATGCAGTTGGGCAGGAGCATTGCCACGCGGGCGCCGCGCGCAAGACCGAGTCCCGCGAAGGCGTGACGCCAACGCAGGACCTCGTCGAACGTTTCCTTGAAGGAGATGTCGCGCCAACTCTTCGTCGAGGCATCCCACTGCTTGTAGACCGTATCGTCGGGACGCTTGTCGAGATGATGGGTGAGCAGTTCGGGGAGCGTGGTGAGGAGGTCGAGCGCTTTGACGCGCTCGCGGCCGCCGTAGTTTTCTTCGTCGATCATGGATTTTCGTGAGAAAAGGGGCGTAAAAGCGCGCAGTACGCGCACGAGACGCCCGGCTTCGTATCGTGTGGCGGGTAGTGTACCGCGTAGCGTGCGGCGGGCCTTCCCGCTCCCGAATCGTATTCCCGAAGGAAGGGACGCGGGATCATCCGTACGGATGATTGCGTGTACGCGGGCGTCGATACGGAAAGTCTCGCGGATATACGTAAAGATACGTAATCACAGTACCTCCCGGACAGCCTGTTACGATCGGCTCGGTCGAAGGCCTCAAACAAAAGGGAGATCGGGAGTGGGTGATTTTCTTACCTAGGAGGAGGTAAAAATAGGGTGTAAACGATGAAAAATGAGGCGTAAACTCACGAAAACGGTGATTTGCGCAACCGTATGACCGGGTGTAACTTAAGTCCTGCAGCACGCGAAAGCTCCATGCGTTGCTCCTCAAACGCACGTCGGTTGTGGTTGGTCCTGCTCCCGACAAAAAACGAAGCTGCACGATGAGAAAAGGCTGATGACGGATAAAGGGACCGTCGTCAGCCTTTTTCTTTTTTCGAGCCTCCTCGACTCCGTCCCGTCCTTCGTTCATCCCTCGCCTTGCTTTCGGCCGTCTTCGGCTCCCGTCACCGTTCCGGCCGGTTTCTGTTCCGCATTGCCGCCACTTTCCCGTTTCGATGCCGCTCCGGCCCGAGGTTGGTTTCTACAGCCGGCGTTGCGATTGCTTTTCGTCTTTGAGTCCCTACGGTCCGCGCTCGGGGCCTCGCGGGGACTCTCCGAGCCGCACGGAACTCTCCCGCGACTTCCGGGCCGATTTCGAACCCGGCGTCGGGGCGCACGGATATCGATGGCCCTCAGAGGCCTTCGGTGCGGTTTCGCTGTCCGTGCCGCACTTCGAAGTGCCTCAACGCGTTTCGCAGCTCAAAGTGCCTCGAAGCGATTCGAGCGACGCAGTCGGTCGTTGCTAAGAGTTAGCGTACAGATTATTTGATGATTATCAAGAAAATGTCTTTTCTCGATAAAACGCCTGTTTGGGGTGTGGTGCACCGTTTTGGTGCGTTTCGGAGAAGGCGATGGTTTCGATGGGGGGTGAATTCAGCTTACGCAAAAATACGTAAGTTCAGTCTCCGATTCTCGGGTTTTCAGGGGGAACATGCTCGCAATCCGAGGCTCTCTGAGGTCGGTGATTTCCCCGCAGCCGCGCACCGAAAAGCGTCGTGCCGTATCGTGCGGCGTCCGTGGACTTGGGCCCTAGGCGGGTGCAAAGAGACGGACGAAAAAAAGCCCGGTACCTTCCGGCCACCGGGCTGACGGAGTTTCGACGAGGCCGCATGCTTGCCGGAGAAAAGCGGAATGAAAAGCGAGCCGGAGGCCCTTTCCCGATGCGTTTTCTTCGGCAGCCCCTCGGGGCTCTTCGTCGAACGATGCGCGCTCGAGGCACGCAGAGAACACTCGAAAAAACAGTGTAGGGAGCGTGTCGGCGGACAACATGCGAGAAAACGACAAGTCATATAGCGGATTGGTAAAAACCCGAATACATCGTCGCAAGGTAAGGGTAAATACCTGGTGTGTGGATAAGGTCGTGCGTCGGCGCCTAGGCTTGGGGCTCGCAAAGCGACGGGTGCCGCATCTTGTGGAGGTGTGATTTTTTTGTGCAATCTCGCAGGCGCGTACCTCGGGTCGCCTCCTCACAAAGGAGGACGCGGTTCGGACGGCAACTTGCTATAGTGGAGTTCCTGCGGAAGAAATCCACCATTCATAGTGGATGAGTTGCGTATCAAATACTATATATAGCAACTATCGCAGATTCTTGAAATTTTCAGACGATGGGGAGCGCAATGGAAAATACGGTTCGACCGAAGCACCTCTTGAAGCGGGACGGCTCCGTGCGGGAATTCGACATGGAAAAAATCGTCTCGGCCGTGGCGCGTGCCGGCAAGGCCACGCAGGAGTTCGACGCCGAGCGCGCCCGCGAGATCGTGGAGACGATCGTGATGAAACGTCTCGGGGACGTGCGTTCGGGGCGGACGCTTCACGTCGAGGAGGTGCAGGATGCGGTCGAGCACGCGCTTTTCGAAGCGGGGTGCTTCACGACGTTGCGCGCCTACATCGTCTATCGCGAATCCCGCGCCAAGGTGCGCAACGCCAAGCAGAGCTGGGTGAACGTCGAAAGCTCCATCAACGAGTATCTCGATCAAATCGACTGGCGCGTCAACGCGAACGCCAATCAGGGCTATTCGCTCGGCGGGCTCATTCTGAACGTCTCCGGCAAGGTGGTGGCCAACTATTGGTTGAGCTACATCTATCCGCAGGAGGTCGGTCGCGCGCACCGCGAAGCCGATCTGCACATTCACGACCTCGACATGCTCTCGGGTTACTGCGCGGGGTGGTCCCTGCGCACGCTCCTTCAGGAGGGTCTGAACGGCGTCGCGGGGAAGGTCGAAGCGAATCCCCCGAAGCACCTTTCGTCAGCGACGGGGCAGATCGTCAACTTCCTCGGCACGATGCAAAACGAATGGGCGGGCGCTCAAGCGTTTTCGTCATTCGACACGTACCTCGCGCCCTACATCCGCAAGGACAACCTTCCTTATGAAGAAGTCCTTCAGTGCATTCAGGAGTTGATCTACAACCTCAACGTGCCTTCGCGCTGGGGGACGCAGACGCCCTTTACGAATCTCACCTTCGACTGGACGTGCCCGGAAGACCTGAAGCCGCAGCGCCCGATCATCGGCGGGGAAGAAATGCCCTTCACGTACGGGGAACTTCAGGCCGAAATGGACATGATCAACCGCGCGTACATCGAAGTGATGATGAAGGGCGACGCGAAGGGGCGTGTTTTCACGTTCCCGATTCCGACCTACAACATCACGCCCGACTTCGACTGGACGAGCGAAAACGCGACGCGCCTTTTCGACATGACGGCGCGCTACGGGTTGCCGTACTTCCAGAATTTCATCAATTCGGAATTGAAGCCGAACATGATCCGTTCGATGTGCTGCCGCTTGCAACTCGATTTGCGCGAGTTGTTGAAGCGCGGAAACGGCCTTTTCGGTTCGGCCGAACAAACCGGTTCGCTCGGCGTCGTCACCGTCAACTGCGCCCGCCTCGGGTACCTCTTCAAGGGGGACCGCGAAGGGCTTTACGCGCGACTCGACTATCTGCTCGATTTGGCGAAGACGAGCCTTGAAATCAAGCGCAAGGTCATCCAGCACCACATCGATCAGGGGCTCTTCCCCTACACGAAGCGTTACCTCGGGACGTTGCGTAACCACTTCTCGACGATCGGTGTCAACGGCATCAACGAAATGATCCGCAACTATACGGACGATGCCGAGGACATCACGACGGAAAAGGGGCATGCGTTCGCGCTCGAGTTCCTCGACCACGTGCGCGCGCGTCTCGTCGCTTTCCAGGAGGAGACGGACCACATGTACAACCTCGAGGCCACGCCCGCCGAAGGGACGACGTACCGCTTCGCAAAGGAAGACCGCAAGCGTTTCCCCGACATTTTGCAGGCGGGGACGACATCGAACCCCTATTACACGAACAGCTCGCAGCTCCCCGTCAATTTCACGGACGACCCCTTCGAGGCGCTCGAACGTCAGGACGACCTGCAGCGCAAGTACACGGGCGGCACGGTACTGCACCTCTACATGAACGAGGCGCTCTCCTCGCCCGAAGCGTGCCGCGAGCTCGTGCGCCGCGCGCTCACGCGCTTCCGGTTGCCCTACATCACCGTGACGCCCACGTTCTCGATCTGTCCGAAGCACGGGTACCTTTCCGGCCGCCACGACTTCTGCCCGAAGTGCGACGCGGAGCTGATCGCAAAGAAGCGTCGCGAAGCTCACGACGAAGCGGCCGACTGAACCCGTTTGGTTAATCAAGCAAGGAGCACGACATGACCGATACGACGAAAAACGAAACGCTCGAACTCAAGGATTCCGAACGCCAGCCCTGCGAAGTTTGGACCCGCGTGATGGGTTACCACCGCCCGGTGCAGAGCTTCAACATCGGCAAAAAGGGCGAATTCGAAGAGCGCGTCTGCTTTACCGAATCGAGCGCCCGCGCCCACGAACCGCACCGCGACGCGAAATGACGCATTGCGGATCGTGTGATTCGCGCGACGTCGCCCCGAGCCGCCCGGCCGGGGCGCTTCGCGTTGCGGGCATCACGCCCTTTACGACGATCGACTTCCCGGGGAAACTCTCGGCAGTGGTCTTCGTGCAGGGTTGCCCCTGGCGGTGCGCCTTCTGCCACAATCCCTGGATGCAGTCGCGCGACTTTGCACCGGAGCTCGAACACGCCTCCTGGGAGGAGGTCGAGCAGCTCCTCGCCCGCCGCCGCGGTCTTTTGGACGGGGTGGTTTTTTCGGGCGGCGAACCCACGATCGATCCGGCGCTTCCCGAAGCCGTGCGGCGCGTGCGCGCGCTCGGCTTTGCGGTGGGCCTTCACACGGGAGGAGCCTACCCCGCACGGCTCGCGGAGATTCTCCCCGACATCGAGTGGGTGGGGCTTGACGTGAAAGCGTCGCCCGACGCGCCAGCGAAGTTCGATGCCGTGACGGGCGCGCGAGGGGCGTCCGCGCGCTTTCTCGAAGCCTTCCGCCTCGTGCGCGACGCGGGCGTTCGACTCGAATGCCGAACAACCGCGCACCCCGATTACCTCTCGAACGCCGACCTTCGGCAGCTCGCCCGCTGGCTCGAGCGGGAAAAGGTCGAAAATTTCGCCCTTCAGATCTACCGGCGCCCGCCGGGACTTCTCGCGCCCTTCGGTTCGGTCGGGGACGATTACCCCTCGGAAGAAGTCCGTACCGAGTTGCGCGGGGCGGTGAAGCAGTACGTCGAGCGGCGAAGCTGAGCATGCCGCGGTAATTCCGCCCGACGGCACGCACCCCAATTGGAGGGGTGCCGCCGTCGGCTTCGAATCTTTCCTTCCTTCCTTCCTTCCGACCTTTTTTGATCCGTTCCGTCGCCTGTTTCGCACCGGGCGTCACTCCGAATTCTGCGTCGCCTCGCGGTCCTGCTTCCGGCAGTACGAGCCCGCATCCCGATCCGTCTTCCCGATTTTTCGTCCGGCTCCGTGCGTGTTTCTCCGATTTCTTCCCGTCGATCGGCGCACTTCGCGTGGCGTGAAAAGATAAATGAATGGCATTTGAAGCTCTCGAAGCACGGGGGCCGTCTCGGTACATTGTCCGCATGCCGAGCGGGATTCACGCCCCCGTCGGCACGGAGGGATTCTCAATTTCGACTGCAAATTCGACGGCAATTGAATTGGGAAATCGACGGGAGTTTCTTTGAAATCGGTGCGTAGGACCGAAGATGCGCGCGTTCGAAGAAACGGCAGATCGCGACACGCCACCGAAGGTTTGTCGCGCTTGCGCCGCAGGCGCTCGTTTCGGTTGATCGCAACGGCCGATGCGCAGCGCAATCCTTGCCCGAGACGTTTGTCCGCCCCTTGAGCCGAGTAGCCCTCCGAGTAGCTTTCTTTCACAAAACGGCCGCTCGTTTTCATTTCTAAAAAAGGACGGAAATCATGGCAAACGACATCAAGGAAAAGGAAGCCCCGAAGAAGGGCTTCAAGATGCCGGACATCTACATCATTCTGGGATGTTTCATTCTCGTCATGGCAGTGCTGACGTACATCGTGCCCGCCGGTCAATACGACCGTCAGGTCGTCGAGACCGCTCACGGGGTTCAGAACCTCGTGGTCTCGGGAACGTACAAGACCGTCGAGCAGCATCCCGCGGGGTTCTTCGATATCATCACCGCGATTCCTTTGGGCTTTGACCGTGCCGTGGGCATCGTGGTGCTCACGTTCATGGTGGGTGCCTGCATGGGACTCATCAAGCGTGCCGGCCTGATCGATCTCGGCGTGCAGCGCCTTTCACGCGCCGTCGGCACGAGCGAATTCCTCGTGGCGCCGATCTTGATGTTCGTGCTCTCGCTGCTCGCCGCCTTCATCGGCGTGCCGGAATTGTCGCTTGCCTATCTGCCTGTTTTCCTACCGCTCTTTTACCGACTCGGATACGACGGCATGACCGCCACGGCCGTGGCGTTGCTCGGGCCCTGCATCGGGTTCACGTTCGGGATCACGATTCCGGGTTCGGTCGGCATGGGACAGCAGATCGCTCAGCTGCCGATGTTCTCCGGGGCCGGCATGCGTGCAGCGGTGCTTGTCGTGGCCGTGACGATCTCGATTCTCTACGTGATGCGCTATGCCTCGAAGGTGAAGAAGGATCCGACGACGAGCCTAACGTACGAAACCGACAAGGCCCTTCGCGCCGAACTGATGCAGGCCGAAGAAAAGGAGCTCGTCTTCACGCGGCGCCAGGTCTATGCGGGTATCAGTTGCCTCGTGATGTTCCCGATCGCGATCTACCTGATCCTCAGCATGAACCTCGGCTTCGAGGCGATCGGCGGCCTCTTCCTGTTGATCGGCATCGTCGCCTCGGTGATCGCGGGCAAGTCCGCCCAGCAACTGTGCAACGACCTCAACGCGGGTATGCACGATATCATGGTCGGGGCGCTCCTGTGCGGCATCTCGTCGGCCATCGCGGTCGTGATGGACAAGGGTGTCATCACCGATACGATCGTGTTCTGGCTCGAACAGGCACTCGCCACGGTTCCGCCCGCCTTCAGCGCCATCGCCATGTTCTGGGAACAGGCCGTCTTCAACGCTCTGATTCCGGGGGCAACGGCTCTGACCATTCTCACGATGCCGATTCTCTCGCCGCTCGGCTCGCTCCTCGACGTTTCCCAGCAGGCCATCGTGAGCGCCAATGCGTGGGGCGGTCAGTTGACCGACATCTTCTTCCCGACCTCGGGCTTCTTCATCGCGACGCTCGTTATCGGTAAGGTTCAGTACACGGCGTGGTTGCGCTTCTACACCCCGCTCCTCCTTGTCCTCGGTGCGGTGTGCTGTGCGGCGCTCTATCTTCAGCAGGTTGCGGGCCTTTGACGGGCGAAAGAGGAGAATCTCATGAAATTCGATTTGATTGTCAAAAACGGTCGGGTGGTGTTGCCCGAAGACGTCGCGGACCTTGATGTGGGCGTGAAAAACGGGAAAGTCACGGCACTTGCGAAAGGCCTGGATCCCGCCGATGCCGCGGAAGTCGTTGATGCCGCGGGACTCTTTGTCTGTCCGGGCATGGTCGACGCGCACATGCACGTTTCGGAGCCGGGTCGTACGGCTTGGGAGGGCTACGAAACCGGAACGCGGGCGATGGCTGCGGGAGGTATCACGAGTTTCGTAGAAATGCCGCTCAATACGATACCCGCCACGACGACCGTGGAAACGCTCGAGATCAAGCTCAAGGCCGCCCGAGGCAAGTGCATGGTCGACTACGCACCGATGGGCGGCCTCGTGCCCTGGAACCTCGATGATCTGAAACCCCTCGCCGACGCCGGGGTGGCCGCATTCAAGGCGTTTGTCGCAACCTGCGGCTCGGATCGGGAAGGTGACTTCAAGAACGTTACGGATTATGAACTCTATCGAGGCGCTCGCGAAATCGCCGAAAGGGACGGCTTGCTCGTCGTTCACTGCGAAAACGCGACTCTCACCGACGGGCTCGGACGGGACGCGAAGGCCGCAGGTCTCACCCGTGTGTCGGATTACGTAGCCACGCGTCCGATCTTCACCGAAGTCGAAGCCGTACATCGCGTGCTTCTCATTGCCGAGGCAGCCGGTTGTCGCATTCACATCGCGCACTGCTCCTGCGCGGAAGCGATCGCCGAAGTTCGCGCGGCTCAGGCGCGCGGCGTCGACGCGAGTTTCGAGTCGTGCCCGCATTATTTGCTTCTCTGCACGGAAGAGCTCGACGCGATCGGTCCTAAGGCGAAGTGCTCGCCTCCGATTCGCGATCGCAAGCATCAGACCGAGCTCTGGTCGCTCCTTGCCGCCGGTGAAATCGAGATGCTCGTCTCGGACCATTCGCCATGCACGCCCGACCTCAAGTCGAGCCCCAACGCATTCGAAGCTTGGGGTGGCATCAGCGGGTGCCAACACTGCGTGGACGCGATGTTCGACGAGGCGGTTCTGAAGCGTCACATTCACCCCTCGATTCTCTTCCGGGCCCTTGCGACCAATGCCGCCGTACGTTTCCGTCTCAAGGGCAAGGGACAGATCGGTTTGGGATTCGACGCCGACCTGGTTCTGATCGACCCGAACGCGCGCTATGTCGTCCGAGCCGAAGATCTGTACTACAAGAACAAGTTCTCCGCGTACGAAGGTCGTGAGATCGGTTGCAGCATCGTCCGGACGGTGGTGCGCGGCAAGACGGTTTTCGAAGCGACGCAGGGGATCGTCGGCGCTCCCGAAGGTCGTCGCATCGATCTCGCCTGAGCTTGGCGAGGGCTTTGCAATCCCGAGTCGGGCGGCCGTCCGGAAGCGACGGCCCGATTCCCGAGTTTCATCGCAGCCCCGAGAGTCCTTCCGGCCTCGGGGCTTTTTTCGTCTTCGACGTCGGAAAGGGCGCCGCGCGACGGCGAACTTCCGTTCTCAGGACGCGACGTCGGGAGTCTTGTCTCTCGGTGTCAACCGGTCCGAGATATTGGCGCCGAAAACCAAATCCTTGGCGCCGAGGGCTATCGTCCGAAGAGCGGTTCTCCACAACAATCGAAAGCGATGTTCGAAGCGCATCGACCGGCGCATCGAGCACGAAGCAAAAGGAGAATCCGATGAGCGAACTCGAATACATGCGCGGCGTGGATCGGGAAAGTATCCTGGCAAACGAGGACCTGCTTCCCACCCGACAGACATGGAACTGGTACAACATTTTTGCGTTCTGGATGTCCGACGTGCACAGCGCCGGCGGGTACGTGTTCGCGGGGACGCTGTTTTCTCTCGGACTTGCGGGTTGGCAGGTTTTTGCTTCACTCATCCTGGGCATTCTGATCGTTCAGGTCCTCGCCAACATCATCGGCGTGCCGAGTCAGCGTTACGCGGTGCCTTTCCCCGTGATGAGCCGCATGACGTACGGGGTCTACGGGAGCAACATTCCGGCCCTCATCCGCGGGATCATCGCCGTTGTCTGGTACGGGATCCAGACCTATCTCGCGAGCGCCGCGCTTCTCGTCGTGGTGCTCTATTTCTTTCCGGAACTCTCGAAGTACGCAGAAACGGAAACGCTCGGGCTCTCGCACCTGGGCTGGGCGTGTTTCGCGGCCATGTGGCTCGCACAGACGGCGCTCTTCATGTGCAGCATGAACACGATCCGTCGATTCATCGACTGGGCGGGTCCGGCCGTCTACGTCGTGATGGTGGTCCTGATGGTTTACATTGTCGTGGAAGCAGGTTGGGAAAACATCAGCTTCTCGCTCTCGCAAAAAGAGTTGACGCCCGGTGAAACCGTTTGGAGCATCATTCTCGGCACGAGTCTCATCATCTCCTACTTTGCCGGTCCCACGCTCAACTACGGAGACTTTTCGCGCTACTGTCGCAGCCGCGAAGAAATGATTCGCGGCAACTTCTGGGGCCTTCCGATCAACTTCGTGTTCTTCTCGTCGATTGCGGTCTGTACGATCTCGGGAACGCCCGCCGTTTTCGGCGAAATGCTCATCGACCCCATCACCGTGATGGGCCACATCGACAACAAGTGGGCGGTGCTCCTCATGGGGTTCACGCTCCTCACGGCTACGGTCGGCGTCAATATCGTCGCGAACTTTGTCTCGGCCGCGTTCGACATCTCGAACGTTTTCCCGAAAGCGATCACATGGCGTCGAGGCGGTCTGATCGCATCGGCGGCGTCGGTCGCGATCCTGCCGTGGAATCTTTTCAGCTCGCCCGAAATCATTCACTGCACGATCGACCTGCTCGCGGGTTTCATCGGTCCGATCTACGGGATCATGATCGTCGACTACTACCTCGTGAAAAAGGAAGACGTCCTTGTCCGCGACCTCTACAACCCGAACCCCGACGGGCGGTACTGGTACGCGAACGGTGTCAATCTGCGCGCGGTGGCGGCTTTGGTGCCGGCGGGACTGCTCGCCGTGGGCGCTATCCTCGCTCCGGGCGATACGGGCATTTCGAATTTCTCGTTTTTCATCGGTGCGGGCTCGGCCGCGTTCCTCTATGCGTGGATCGAACGCAAGACCGTGCTCACGCCCCGTCCGGCCTGAGGCAACGCTTGCCGGGGAACGCCCCGCAAGCGTATGACGACTTCGCCGAATACTTCTCGCATTTGCGCGCCGGAACGGCTTCGTGTTCTCCTGCCGTTCCGACGCGCTTTCTCATTTCAAGCGAACTTCAAAAACGCGGCCGACGCGGCGAGCGGTTCTTCGGGAACGGTACCTGCCTGAGCGTCGTGCTTTGTCCGAACGCTCCGCGGTGAATCGCAGACGACACTCAGTCGCCTCGAGCAGCTCCGGACATTCGAAACCCGCCTTCGAGCGTCTCGTTCTCAACGCTTCCGGGAATCGTCCCGGAGAGCTTTCGACGGGCCGTGTTGCGGACCCGTTACGCGCAGCTCAGGCCGTCCGACTCATGAAACATCTTCGCTTTCGCGACGTCATCCGCAATGCGGTGCGGATGTCGGAGCACGCCATGCACGCAATACGTGCAGAGAAAACGAATTCATCCCGAATTCATCGCACGATCGACATGACGACGGTCTTTCCGAAATGGCGCCGAATGACAGCCTATCGGCGTCAGAAAACGAATTGATGGTTCTATTGTGACGCATAAATTGGTTTCTTCAGAGGCTTATTTTCAAATGGATGTTGAAAATTTTCAAGAAAAACAAACTTTTTATGTTTCCTTGTTCGGCAACTCAATTTGATATCGCGTGACGTGAAAAGACCGTTTTTTGACGTCGAGGAGGGTATCGAGGCGACAGGTCGAATCCTATAGTTGTCTCAACGCGGCGGGGACCCGAAGGCCAACACCGCAGTAGACAACCCAGTAGAAAAGGAGTTCATCATGCCCGGTTATCCTGCCGATTTGCTCTCGAACCGCTCGATCGTGAAGCGCGACAGCTTTGCGATCATTACGCCCGAAGGGCGCGTCATCAACACGATCCCCGGGATCGTCGACGCCAAGATGACGATTCTCTGCTCGCCCAAGATCGGTGCGGGTTTCGTTCAATTGATCGGCACGCTCGGCGCGAACGCCCACACGACCATTCCCTACGCCAACCTCGCGCACGAAGAAAGCTTCATCTACGTCCTCGACGGCACGGTCGAACTCGAAGTCGCCGTGGGCGAAGAAAAGCGCGTCCTCACGCAGGGCGGCTACGCCTATGCGCCCGCAGGCGTCGGCATCGGCTTCAAGAACGTCAACGGCGAAGAAGGCCGCATTCTCCTCTACAAGCAGCGCTACGTTCCGCACCCGGCCGGGCTCGAACCCTACGCCGTCTTCGGCAACATCAACGACGTTCCCTTCCGCGACTACGACGGCATGGCGAACGTGCACGTCAAGGACTTCCTCCCGCTCGAAGAAGCCTTCGACATGAACATGCACATACTCTCCTTCGATCCGGGCGCCTCCCACAACATCGTCGAAACGCACGTGCAGGAGCACGGCGCCTACATCTACGAAGGTGCGGGCACCTACAACCTCGACAACGAGTGGTACCTCACGAAGAAGGAAGACTTCCTCTGGATGGGCGCCTTCTCGCTGCAGGCGGGCTACGGCATCGGCCGGGAACCCTTCTCCTACATCTATTCGAAGGATTGCAACCGCGACGTTGAAATCTGACGACCGAAGACTCTGCCGGAGAAGGCCGCGCCTCTCCGGCACCTCTCCGAACCACCACCGACCTCACACGCAACTCTCTGACGCAAAGGAGAACCATCATGGCTCTGTCCGCCGACTTCAAGGCCCGCGACATTCGCGAAGTGCTCGACGCCACCCACATGAAAGGGAAGAACATCACGTTCCTCGACGACTTCACCCGCGACGAGATCCTCAATCTCTACCGCGCGGCCGAAATGCTCGAACCCTTCATGCGCACCGGTACCGATCTTCTGAAGGGCAAGGTCCTCTACACGCTCTTTTTCCAGCCCTCGACCCGCACCCGTTGCTCGCACGAAAACGCCATGCACCGCCTCGGCGGCTCCGTGATCACGGAAGCCGACCCGACGCACAATTCATCCGTCGCGAAGAACGAATCCCTCGCCGACAGCCTTCGCGTGACGAGCGAATACGCCGACGTCATCGTGATGCGTCACCCGAACGACGTCGAAGCGCTCGGCGCTCTGAAGGAAATCGAAGGTCACTGCGCTCCGGTGATCTCGGGCGGCTACGGTCACGTGACGCATCCGACTCAGGGGCTCCTCGACTCCTACACCTGCTGGCGCGCTTTCGGCGACCTCTCGAAGACGACCGTCGCCATCGCCACCCCCGACCTCTCTCGCGCCCGCTCGGGGCAGTCCTTCGCCCTCGCGCTTGCCGCCATGGGCGCGAAGATCGTCTATACGGGTACGAGCGAACTGCGTACGCCCGAAATCGTTCGTCAGAAGCTCCAGAAGATGGGGGCGAACTTCGAAGAGCACTTCGACCTCACGATGAAGCAGAACGAAGAGCTCTACATGGATAAGGGTGTGGACCTCATCTACCTCCCGGGGTGCTCCGTCAAGAAGGACGACCCGAACCGCGCCGACTTCGAAAAGAAGATGGCCAACTACTACGTCTCGCTCGACATGCTTCGCAACATCAAGGCGAAGACCGGCAAGACCGTGGGCGTGCATCACTCGCTGCCGCGCAACCCGGGCGAATTCGATTTCGGCATCGACAACACCGAGCACCAGCTCTACTTCCGTGCGATCGGCTTCTCGGTGGCGCTTCGCATGGCGCTCCTTTCCGCCGTCGTCGGCGTGAACTGAGTCTCTTGAGACCCGGTTGAAACGAATGCGGGGGACCGCCGCGCTCTTCGGAGAGCAACCGGACGGTCCCCCGTTTTCACGGCAAAGATTTTTCGATTCATTCGAGACAAGGAATTCATCATGCGTATCGTCATTGCTCTCGGCGGCAACGCGCTTTTGAAGCGCGGCGAACCGATGCTCGCCGAAACCCAGCGCGCCAACGTCCGTCTGGCCGCCGAACAGATCGCCAAGGCTTACGAAGGGAACGAACTTATCGTCACCCACGGCAACGGCCCGCAGGTCGGCTTGATCGCGCTTCAGAACGACGCGTACAAAGCGGTTCCGATGTACCCGCTCGACGTGCTCGGCGCCGAATCGATCGGGATGATCGGCTACCTCATCCAGCAGGAGCTCGTCAACTTCGTGCCGAAGAGCGCCACGCTCGCGACGGTCCTCACCCAGACCGAAGTCGACCCGAAGGACCCCGCGTTCGCCCATCCGACGAAGCCCGTGGGCCCGGTCTACACGAAGGAAGAAGCCGAAGCGCTCGCCGCGAAGAACGGTTGGACGATCGCGCCCGACAACGACAAGTACCGCCGCGTCGTGCCGAGCCCGGATCCGAAGCGCATCTGGGGGCTCGATCCTCTGAAGACCCTTGTTCGCAACGGTCATATCGTCGTGTGCTGCGGCGGTGGCGGCATCCCGACCTACTTCGACGACGCGGGGAACCTCGTGGGCGCCGAAGCCGTGATCGACAAGGACCTTGCCTCGTCGCTCCTCGCCTCGAGCGTCGAAGCGGACGTCTTCATCATCGCGACCGACGTCGACGGCGTCTACGTCGATTGGGGCAAGCCCACGCAGCGCCGAATCGTCGAAGCCGATCCGGAAAGCCTCCGAGCCATGGACTTCGCGAAGGGCTCCATGGGCCCGAAGGTCGAAGCCGCCTGCCGCTTCGTCGAGCGTTGCGGCAAGACCGCCGTGATCGGCGCTCTGCACGAAATCGACAAGATCCTGAAGGGCGAAGCCGGTACGCGCGTTGTGGCCGCGAAGGGCGTGAAGTACGACGCCTGACGGACGCTTGAGGGACGTCGGTCGCTTTCATCCCTCGCCCGCCCCTCCCGAGCATACCCCTCGGGAGAGGCGTCCCGAAGTCCCTCGCGTACCCGAGAGGAGAGCGGCAAACGACAGACATGAAGAAAAAACGCGCGCAGCCTGCAAGGCCCTTTTTCGTACAATATTTGCGGCTCACGGCCCGATTCTCGGGGAAAGAGCCGGAAATGGAGGACCTTTCAGCATGCCCGCGCCCCCACCGCCTTGGGGTGCCGAACCGAAGGAGAAAACTATGTTCGCTCAAGTCGAAGAAGCCGCACTGCCGATCGGCGACTCGATTTTGGCGAGTTGGATTCGATCGATCTGTCAGACCGTGCGCGGCTACGGCGTGGACCCCGAGCCGCTCATGGATCGGGCCGGTTTGGAGAGAGCCCTGCTGACCGTGCCCGACGCGCGCTACCCCGCGCAGGCCGTGCGCCGCTTCTGGGAGGCGATCATCGCCGCGACGGGCGACGAGCTCGTGGGGTTGCGGTGCGGACAGGAAATGCAACCCGCGGCCCTTCACGGTCTGGGGCTTGCGATCGTGACGAGTCATTCGCTCGCCCAGGTGCTCGACCTGACGGCGCGCTACTGCAAGATCGTCTCAAGCACGATGGACATGATCCTCTCGCACGACGCGCAGGGAACGACGTTGTCGCTCCGAACACTGCGCGGCAACGAAGCAAAGAGTGCGGCCCTCACGGCGATGCTCGCCTTCGTGCTCCGTCAGGCAAATTCCCTCGTGCAGCACCGGGTGGTTCCGGTTTCCGTCTCGTTGCGCGTTCCCAAAATCAACGGGAACCTTCAGCGCCGGCTCGACGACTATTTCGGCTGCCACGTCGACACCTCGGGCGAGACGCCGGGAGCCATTCGGTTTTCCTACGCCGACGTGATGGAACCCTATGCGAGCGCGAACGCCATGTTGCGCGAGGCGAACGAGCGCGTCGTGATCCAATACCTCAACCGCGTGCGTCGTAGCAGCTTCGCGGCCCGCGTCGAAGAGGAACTTCATACGATGCTCGCGTCGGGCGAGCCCGCAAAGATCGCGGACGTCGCGCGTCGGGTGAATCTCTCCGCGCGCACGCTCCAGAGACGTCTGGAGAGCGAAGGCGTGACGTTTGCGGAACTCTTCGAGCGCCGTCGTCGTCAGCTCGCTCACGACGCGCTCGCACACACGGAACTTTCGATTACCGAAATCGCCTACAACATCGGCTTTTCCGACCCGTCGAACTTCTCGCGCACCTGCACGCGCTGGTTCGGAGTGTCGCCCGCCGTCTATCGCCGTCGCATTCGTCAGCTGCAAACCTGAGGACGTCAAGGAGAACGCATCGTGGATCGGCCCGTATTGGAATTCGTCGTTGTCGCGGAGCCCGGAAAGAACGCCGCCCTCCGTGCCGTGCTTGAGGCACTTGCCGCACTGACCGCACATGCCGCCTCGTCGGTCATGACCGAAGACGGTCGAACGCTCGACTGGACGCACGACGGTGCGCTTTACCGCGCGCGCCTTGCGGACGACGCAAGCAACGGATTCGATGATCTCGACGGGTGTCCGTGCGTACTGTTGCGGCTCGATGCGACCGAGAGCGTCGTGCGCACGCACCTGTTGCCGGACGAAAACCCGATGCTTGCCCTCACGATCGAAGATGTGCTTGGTCGGGAGGGGAGGGCGTTCGAGGTCCAGGGGGCGCCCGACGATTCGCCCGATGTGTCCGATGTCCTCGCGATCCCCGCATTTCCGCCGTTCCTCGCCGCGGGGGCGGCCTTTCCCGATACGGACCCCGCCGGGGTGGCGCGCCTCATCGAGCGCGTTGCGCGGCTTGCGGCCCGCAGGCTCGACGCGGTGCGTGCCGTGGCGGCGCAGGGAACGTACGTTTGATGTTTCGACCGATTCGGCGCGGCGTGCGGGGACCGTTTGCCCGCGCTGCGTCTCAACCCGAACGACAAGGAGAAAGAGGAATGAAGACGATTCGACTGCCCGAGCGCTCGCCGCTCGCAATGAGGCTTGAGGAAGCGCTCGAGAAGCGCCGCACGAACCGCAACCCCGCAGCCGTCCCCCTGAAGGACGCGGACCTCGCCGCGCTCCTCTGGGCCGCGGCGGGCATCACGGACGAGGACGGCCGGCGCACGACGCCCTCGACCCTGGATCTGCGCGCGGTGGAGGTGTACGTGTTGCGCGCCGACGGTGCCTGGCGTTTCAACGCGGCCGACATGACGCTCGAACAGACGGCCGAAGCGGACGTTCGCCGCGTCTCGACCGCGTACCAGTTCGAATATGTGGAAAAGGCGCCCGTGACGCTCGTTTTCGTCGCCGACAAGGAGCGCTCGAAAAACGCCCGTCCGCAGGGCGTCTGGGTCGATGCGGGCACGATGGGTCAATCCTGCTACCTCGCCGCAACATCCCTGGGACTCGCGGGCTGCGTGCGGGCGTCCTTCGATCATGAGGCCCTGCGTCAAGCGATGAACCTTCCAGAACATCTCGAACCGATCGTCCTCTTTACGGTCGGCGTTCCTGCGTGAGGCACGAACTTTCAGAACGCGAAAAAAAATCGAAACGCAACGCGACACCCCGATCGGTTTCGAACCCGGTCGGGGTGTTCGTTTTCGGCAATCGTACTCTCGAGGAAACGGAAGAATCGAACGTCTTCTTCGTGCGTGTTCGGTCGCAGTTTTGTTTTTCGTGGAAATACGGTAGGGCGTTTCGAAAACTGCAACGACCTCGCGGCCGATCCTGCAAACACGGCGGGGTTCGTCCGCTTGGGGAGTGCGTCGAGCGATTTCTAGAATGAGCGAACACGTTGCAAGGTCGCCCGAAAGCCCCGATGTCGCGGGAAGGCGGGTCGACCGGCAAACCGTTCTCCGATTTTTCCCAAACGACAGACTTCAATCATGCCATTCGCTCCCAAGACGCTCACGCTCGGCGTGTTGCTCGCTCTCGGTTCTTCGCTTGCCGCTTTTTCCGCTCCCGCCCTGGCTTCGGGCGGTGCTTCGGGCCCGCACGTGGCCTTCCGCTCGACCGGTCACATCGGCGAAGTGATCGTCAATCCTTACAAGATCGCACCGCTCACGGCCGTGATCCGCAACGGCGGCTACGACGTTAAGAACGCCGTCGTTCGCATCGTTCCGAAAGCGGGCGGTCAGGACCTCAAGTATGCGGTGTCGGACCGTCAGGTGCTCTCGCACGGCGGCATTCCCGTCTTCGGCCTCTATCCCGACTACGTCAATACGGTCGAAGTCGAGTACGATCGCGTGTTCCACGGCAAGACCGAACACTTCAAGGACACGTATCAGTTCTACACGGCGCCCGTCTTCCTTCGCTCGAACGGGCTCAATTCTCAGAGCCACACGACCTTCGACGTGAAGGTTGAAAAGACGGATCCCGCCTTCAAGGATCGTCTCTACTTCATCAACAACATCGTTCGCACGCCGCCCGATGCGTCCCGCATGGTCTGGAACAACCCGATGGGCGGGGCGTTGGAATGGGCGTTCGGTCCGGAAAACGCGATCGTCGACTCGACGGGCACGGTGCGTTGGTACCTGATGCCCAACGACGACATGTACGACCCCGAGCAGCCCTACAAGGCCGGGATCATGATGGGCTTCCAGCAGACCGCCGACGGCGGGCTCGTCCTGGGCTACGGTCAGCGCTACGCGAAGTACGACATGCTCGGGCGCGAACTCTTCAATCGTCGCCTGCCCCTCGGTTACGCCGACTATTCGCACGCGATCGACGTCGCGCAAAACGGGCACACGTTCCTGCGCGTTTCTTCGTCCGATTACCGTCGCGCCGACGAAAAGCGCGTGCACACCGTGCGCGACGTGATCGTCGAAATGGACGAGAGCGGGAACGTCTTCGACGAATTCAAACTCTTCGACATTCTCGACCCGTACCGAGACAACGTGATCAAAGCGCTCGACCAGGGCGCGGTGTGTCTCAACATCGACGCGTCGAAGGCCGGTCAGACGCTCTCCTCGGCGGAACTCGCAAAGCAGGACCAGTCGGACGACTTCGGCGACATCACCGGGGTGGGTGCGGGCCGCAACTGGGCGCACGTCAATTCGATCGACTACGACCCGACGGACGACTCGATCGTCATCTCCTCGCGTCACCAGTCCGCCATCATCAAGATCGGCCGCGACAAGCAGGTGAAGTGGATTCTGGGCGCGCCCGAAGGTTGGAAGAAGGGCTTTGCGGAAAAGGTCCTGACGCCCGTTGACAAAGACGGCAAGCCCCTGAAGTGCGAAAACTCGCGGTGCGAAGGCGGGTTCGACTGGACCTGGACCCAGCACACCGCCTGGCGCGTCGACGCGAAGAGCAACGCCGACGTGATCTACGTCTCGGCCTTCGACAACGGCGACGGTCGCGGCATGGAACAGCCCGCACTCGCCGAAGACAAGTATTCGCGCGGCGTCGTCTACAAGATCGACCAGAAGAAGATGACGGTCGAGCAGGTCTATGCCGTGGGCGAAGAGCGGGGCTACGAATTCTATTCGCCCGTGACGGGCCTTGCCGAATACTCGGCCGACAAGGATTCCTTCCTCGTCTACTACTCGACCGCGGGGCTCGGTGAAACGCTCGCCGGCAAGAAGGGCCGCGTCGACATCCATCCCTACCTGGCTGAGTACAAGTGGGGCGAAAAGGAACCGTCCGTCCTCATGCGCTTCAACGACACGATGGGCTACCAGGCCTGGGTGTTCGATCTGACGAAGGCGTTCCCGAAGCTCTGATCGCCCGAGACGCGCCTTCCGCCCGACGGGCGCATCGCCCGCGGGCGCCGAAAACCCGCATGAAAAACCGATGCGTGCGGAGGGGCGGCCGATACTCGGCTCCCCTCTGCGCGCGTTTCCGCGGGACTCGATTTTTCCCTCAATTCAACCATATACAAGGAGAAGCCCCGGACGGCTCCGACCGATCTCGCCGTCTGCGGCCCTATGATGCACACCACCACGCTTCGCTTTTCCGCGCTCGCCCTCGCGACGAGCTTCGCCGTTCTCGGCGCGACGTCGACTTCCGCTCTTGCCGCGGAAACCGAAATCTACGGTCAAATCGACACGGGGTTCTACGCGGTCGATTCCAAAGGCAAAAATCCGTCGCTCGAAATGAAGCCCTCGATCGACGCTTCGTCCTACTGGGGCTTGCGGGGCCGCGAGACGCTCGGCGAAACCGGGTACGTGCGCTTCGTGCTCGAGTCGGGATTCGACGGCGACACCGGGCGCGTTGCGAACGACACCCGTTCGGGTGCGCTCTTTTCGCGCGAGGCGATGGTCGTGCTCGGCCGCGAAGGCACGGGCGAAATCGCTCTCGGTCGCATGGCGGGCTTTCTCGGCTCGACGGGCACCTACGCGCAATGGGCCGCGACCGGCATGAATCCCCTCGCCTCGAACGCCCCCGACGCGGCGCTTGCGGGCGTCTTCCAGTCAAGCCCCATCATGGACAACGCAATCGTCGTGAAGAGCGCTCCGATGCACGGCGTCACGCTCCTCGGGCAGTTCTCGAACAGTACGAACCAAGCGACCTATCCCGAATCGGAAGGGTTCTCGAACACCGAACACCTCTATGCGCTTGCCGCCGGCTGGAAGGGTGAAAACGCGACCGCCCTGCTGGCCTGGCAGATGATCGACTACGCGAACACCGCAAACGGCGCGCAGCCCCACAATGCCAAGCCGACCCACAACATTTTTGCGGGCGCCTCGCGCGGTTTCGGCGACTTGCGCGTGCACGTCGCCTATCAGCATTTGGAAAACGCGCGCGGCATGCTCGGCGTGCCGAGCGTCATTTCGGCCTCGAGCATGGGCTTTAACGGCGCGGCAAGCCGAGAAGGCTTCCGCGCGGATGCCTTCTCGATCGGCGGGAGCACGCCGCTTCTGGGCGGGCGTCTCCACGGCTCGGTCAAGATGGTGACGGGCGAGTGGCGGGGCGAGCGCGGTGCGGCCGCCGACACGGAGGGCGAACGCTGGGTGGGGGCGCTGCGCTGGGCGTACCGTTTCTCGAAGCGCACGGGCTTCTATGTGTTGGGGACTTACGCGTACGCGAACGGGATGTTCGAAAATACGGATGCCTCGAACGCGATTGCGAACCGCGCTACCGCGGCGGCGGGCCTCACGCACAAGTTCTGAGGCGCGTTCCTCATCCGTCCGAATGCCCCGCCGAGAGGCGGGGTTTTGCCGTTCGGGTGCTAGAGTGAGGGGACGCGGGACCTCAGCACTCCCCCGCGGTTTTCTCACCCGCCGCACCGCGGCTCCTTCGACCGTCCCGCACGCTTCGACCATGACGACTCCCGACCGCCTCGACATCTTTCATCTGAGGTTTTTGCTCGACCTCGTGCACACACGCAAGCTCGGCGCCACGGCTCAAAATTTCGACATGAGCACGGCGACGGCCTCGCGCATGCTTCAACGTCTGCGCGACGCGTTCGACGACCCGCTTTTCGTGCGCGGTCCGACGGGATTGACGCCCACCGAGGCGGCGATGCGGCTCGAAGAGCCCGTACGGCGCAACATCGAGGCGTTCGACCGCCTCACCGCACCGAGCGTCTTCGTGCCCGAGGCGGTGGAGCGCCGGATCGTGATCGCTTCCTGCGGCGCGGTGTTTCCCGAGGTGATCGAACGCGTGGCGTCGGAGCTCTTCGCACGCGCTCCGCGTCTCAAACTGACGCTTCTCCACCGCACGCCGCATCTCTGGGAAGATTTGCACGAAGGTGCGGTCGACATGGCCTTGGTCTCGGGCTTCAGCCTGCCGCCGGGTTTGAGGAAAATGCTTCTTTTTCGGAGTCCCGCCGGGATCGTCGTTCGGCGCGACCATCCGCTTGCGCGACTCGGACGCGCGATTGCGCCCGCGGAAGCGGGCGCTTACCCGCGACTCACCGTCCTCGTCAATTCCGATGCGGGTCGTCCGACGTACGAGCGCGTCCTGACGGGCGGCGCCGATCGAAGTCGACGCGACGAAGAAGCGGCTCTCACGGCCGAATCGGTCTACGACATCCTTCCCGTTCTCGAAACGACCGATGCGGTGCTTTTCGCACCCGAAACGGCGGGGCGCGTCTCGGCCCGGCACTATGCGGTCGTTTGGGTGCCGTTCGAAGCGGGCGCGGGGCGCGACGTCGAAGTGCATCTCGTCTGGCCCGAATACCAGCATCTCGAGCCCGCCCACGTGTGGGTGCGAGGGCTCATTCAGAAGGCGGCCGCGGAGCGCTTCGGGACGTCGGAGCTCTCGGGCGGTTTGCCCGCGGCAACGCACGAAAGCGGGGAATAAAAAAACCGCCCGTGAACGGGGCGGTCGTGCGGCCGGGCGGTCGTTCGGTCGATCCTCCGCATCGGGACGGGATCGAACGACGAGCTCGACGATCGCGAAATCGACGACCCGAAGGCCGTCGATTCCGGACTTATTCTTCTTCCTTGCGGTTGAGAGTTTCCTTGAAGCGCGTGCCGGGGATGAACTTGGGCTTGCGCTGCGCGGGGATGTGGATGAGCTGACCCGTCGAAGGGTTGCGACCCGTACGCGCGGCGCTTTCGACGGCCTTGAAGGTGCCGAAGCCGATCAACGTGACGGTACGGCCTTCGGCGCAGGCATCGATGATCTGTTCGAAGCACGAAATGAGCAGGCGGTCGATGTCGGTCTTGGCGATCTTGTGGCCGTACTTGGCGGCCAGGCATTCAACGAGTTCCAAACGGTTCATAGATTTTTACGGTGCCGTATTCCCCGCACGACGACATGCGGGAGGGGCCCTCTCCTTCTTTCGGTTAGGTTTGAGTCGGCAGAAGGTCGTCGGCAACCCGCTGCCACAAGGAGCCGTACCGCGGTACGACCCTGCAATCGACAAACCCGCGATTGATCCTCATGAGGGTTTGCCGTCCAATTGCATTCGTCACGGCTCGAACGCAGGAAAGTGCGGTTCGGTGCCTTTTCGAAACGCCTCCCGAGGGGACGGGCCGAGGGTGTCGGAACCCGATCCGATCGGTGCGGAGATTCCGCACGCCGGGGTGCTTCGAAAAGACGCCGACGCGTTGCATCGACCGCTTGGGAGTCATTGTAGGCTCTGGGGCGCCGAGCGCCATCAGGGTTAACCTACCTGCATCATTGGAAACGGGCCGTGCGGCAGGGGAAAAGAAGGGTCGACGAGGCGTTCTTCGGGGCGGACGACGCACTTCGTGAACGGGGTCGGCGAGCTCGCCCGAAAGGGGTATCGAGAGCGGCTTTCGGAGTGCGAACGGGGGGCTATCGGGGGCGTTTTCCACTCGGTCGAAAAGGAGCGGAGGCATGCTTTCGGGCAGGACCCGCCGGGCGGGGGCAAATAACGAAAAGCGCGTGCGGCGGCGGCTTCGAACTCCTCCGAAAGCTCTTCAAGGGTATTGCGAAAGGCGACGAGAAAACATCTCCGAATGCCACCCCGAATACCGCTCGAAACGCGGTCCGTCGGTCGATCGATCACGGTCGGTCAACGTTTCCGGAAAGGATATCGATCGAAGCGCGTACTCGAGAAAAAGCACTCCCGGCACGGCACGAAAAAGGGGCTGAGAACGGCGTCGGTAGGCTTCGAAGGGGCGCCCGAGGACGGAGCGCCCAGGAGAGTCCGAGCAGATCCGGGCGAGGGCAAATGCCTCAAGAAATGCATAGCGAGCCTTCCGGTCGCGCACCCGCCGACGGGCTTCGAGCCGGGAGCGGATATGAGGAAGAAGACGATCTCGCGAGACGGATGCGACCTCTGCGGCAGGACCGAAATGCCGAGGGATTCGGTTGTGTTCGGTTTGCTTTCGAGACGTTTCGGCGATGCCGTGCGGAAGGTCGAACGCGCGACCGGAACTCCTTTGGGGGTAAGCATAAATCCTTGGAAAACACGACGATTTTCGGAAGTTTCGGAGAATTTATTCCAACCTCTTTCATGCCGCGATCGGGGCCTGGAGGTCGGGCGGGCGGACTTTTCGACGACTGCGGCGAGCCCGATCGCAGCCGGAAAGCGGTGTTTCGTGCTTGGCGTTTGTGTCGTTTGCTCGCCGTCCGACCCGGTCCGTTGCCGCGTTGCGGGAGCATGTTCCGAGTCTGAAAAAGGGGGCGTTGCGCGAAGAAAAAGGGCTTGATGCAAGGCCCCCGTCGCGCACGGGCGACCAATCGGCATTCGCCGGGGGGAGGCCTCGAAGGGCCTCCGAACCGGTTCGACGAGAGGGGAGAGAGGGGAAAGGAAAAGCGAGACGGATGCCGCACGAGGATCGCCCCGGGAAGAACGGTCGGGGTGTGATCGAGCTCTTGAAGGGGCTTTAAGGGGGTCGAAAGGACGGTGAAAAAGGAACGGAAAAACGATCGCCCGGAAGTCGACAAAAGTCGATGCGAGCCGTCGTAAAAAGAGGGCGACGCACGTCGCGGAGTCCCCTCGTTCCCAATTCGAAATTCCATCCGAAATTCCTCCCAAAGTCATCCCGAAGCCGCCAAAAAGGGGGGTGTCGGAAGGCGTCTCGAAGACGTCCCGAACCGGCTGCGAACAGGACCTCGAACGGACCTCGGAAAAGGACTTGAAAGTCTCTCTCCGGTCTCCTGAAAACGACGTGAAAGACGTCCCGAACGAGGGGTCGGCAAGCGACTTCAACGAAGCGGAAAAGAACGTCGAAAAAAGAAGAAAAAATTTCTACGGAAGTGTTGTAAAAATCCAACAGTCGGAGCGATCGGACGTAAACGAGAGGGGAAAAATGCCCGTCCTCAGCGCTTCCAGTTTTTGGGGAGGAGCGCTTCGAGAAGCGACTTCGTGTCGGGGCAGCGTTTGAGGAGCTTGCGTCCTTCCGAACGCTCCCTCGGGTCGAGCAGGTCTTTGAGTCCGAGGGCGGTCGCGTCCGCCGTCGGGTCGCCGAGCGCCTTGGCACGCTGCAGAAGAATCCAGGCGTGGAGGCGGTTGAGTTCGAACACGTTTCCCGTCAGGAAAAGGCCCGCGAGCGTGGCCGCCGCCCGGGCGCTTTCGCCCTCGGCCGCGCGGGCGAGCCACCGAACGGCAAGTCGCAGGTTGACGGAGCCGCCCGTGCCCGACCAGTAAAAGAGCCCGAGTCGGTACTGCGCGTCGACGTTCCCCGAGAGCGCAGCTTCTTTCATCCAGCGGCGGGCCGCCGCGGGGTCGCGGTCGGGGTTGTCGCGTCGCAACTGCAACAGGGCCGATTCGTATTGCGCCGCCGAGTCGCCTTTTTCGGCGGCCTCCCCGAGCCATCGGGCGGCCTGCGCGAAGTCGACCGCGGTGCCGAGACCGTCGCGGTAAGCGCGCCCCGTTTCGCGCTGGGCTTCGAGATTCCCGGCCGCGGCCGCAAGCCGCCACCAGTAAAGGGCGTCTTCGAGGGAGGCGTTGCGCCCCAAGCCGAGTCGGGCGAGGCGTGCGGCGTCGACTTCGGCCTCCGTTACTCCCGCCCAGGCCGCGGCTTCGACGGCGCGCGCCCCGGTCTCGGGGTCGCGCGGAACGCCTTGTCCGCGCAAAAGGGTGAGGCCTTTGAGGTAGAGGGCCCGAGCGCGCACGTTCGACGTGCGTGTTGCGGGTTCGTCGAGCACCCGATCGAGAAGCCGTCGCGCGCGGCGGTTGTGCGTCCAGTGCGTTGCTTCCGAGAGGAGTCGTCGGGCGAGCTCGACCCGGGCTTCGGGATCGCCCGCCTCGGCCGCCCGCTCGACGGCTTCGCGCCGCTCGAGTGCCTCGGCGGCGGAAAGCGGACGACTTCGACCGCTTTCCGTGCGGGTCGTCTCCGAACGGGGCGGCCCGGGAATGCGGAAGGTCTCGTCAAGCCGCCGGGACATGGTGCTCGAAAAGAGGACGGGGAATCAGGGCTTCGCGCCGAAGTCGGGCGAAACCGTCACGCGTCCGATACCCGCTTCTTCCACCTGCTTGGCGGCGGCTTCGGACTCTTCGGGCGTCATCGGACGCACGACGGGCTCTTCGGTTCCGGGCTCGCGGCTGATGACGACACCCGTTTCGGAGGTCCCCGCGGTGCCTGCGACTTCAAGGGGTTCGAACCCCGTCAGAACAAGCGCGAGCGTGATCGTGGCGGAAATCATCCCGTAGAGCACCCACCCGAGGACGCCCATCGACATCGTGCGCCCGAAGGGGAGTCGCTCGTACTCGGGCACTTGGGTCTTCACGTAACGGAGCTGTCGCATGCCGCTCGTGAGCATCCACGCGGCCCACAGTACGAAAAGGAAGTAAGGACCCGCATACGTCATGACGGGCTCGTTGCGAAAGAGGACCTGCATGACGAAATAAAGAACCACAAGCCAGATCGACATCCGCACCCAGTGGCGCGAGGCTCGGGCTTCGTCGGGGTTGCCGAGCGAATCCCAATTGCGGGCCTGCAAAAGCCCGCCGTAGATCGGCGTGAAGAGAAGACTCGCCGCGCACACCCATTTCGGTTCGAAAAGACGCGGGGGTTCCTGGGAGACGGTGCGTTTGCGGCCGGAAGTGCGGGGGGCGGTGCGCGGGGAGCTCATGGTGGGATCGGGCTGGATTCTGTGGGGTGAAGGGGACGGGCCTCGGACGTCGGCGGAGGCCCGTCCCCGGGGAATCGCGAAATTCGCACATTGTAGAGGAAGCGCGCCGGCGTGTTTTCGCGCGTTTGCAGACTGTTGCAAGGAGGAGAATGGCGGGCGGACGGTTTTTGGCAACGCGAGGCTCAAAAGTCCAGCGAGGCGGGCTCGATGCCGTTTGTTCCCGCGGTCCGTTCGTTTCTTGTCCCTTCGCACGAAAGCCGTCCGCCGCCTGCGTGCGATTGCGCTAACCTTAATAAATTGCAGGTGCGCTTTTCGAGAAGCGCGCCCGACTCGAGCGGAGATTTTTGAAGAATGCCGTCATCCCGTCCGAATTCGGTTCCCTTGCTTCGAACCCTTTCGTCGCGTGCCCCCGAAAGCATTCGGGAGCGTACCCGTCGTCGCACGCTCGGACTCTGTGCGCTTGCGTTGGCGCTTGCGGGGTCGGTCTCGGGGTGTGCTTGGCGCGGCGACGCGCCGAGCGGTCCCGATGCGGCCGCGCGCGTTTCGCGCCTTGCGAACTTTCCCGAAGCGGGCGTCGAAGCCTGCCTGATTCCCGGCGAAGGCTATTCGCCGTCCTTGGATCTGGCCGTGCGCGGAGCGCTCGACGACCGGGGCTTTCGCGTTCGACTCCTCGATCGGGGTGCTTCGCCCGAGGCGCATCGTTGTCGTACGACCGTGACGATTTCGGCCGTATCGTCGAAGGGCTTCAGCGAACTGCCCGAACGCTTGACTTTGGATTTTCGCGACGCCGTCACGGGCGAAGCCAAACGCGCGGCCTGGAAGTGCGACGCCGCCGACGCCGGGAATGCGCTTACGCCCGGTCCCTTCGGGGACCCCGAGCGGATCGTGCGCGACCTTGTCGATCAGCTCTTTCCCCGCCCCGTCGCCTACCATTGAGGCCCCGAGGCGCATCTCCGCGAACGACGACCCCCAAGGGAAACCGATATAACTCGAAAGGCGTATTTCGCATCCCATCACCCTACGAAAGGACTAGACAAAACGACGGGATGGCGTAGAATGACCCTCAATGCGGCGCGTCGGGAAGCACGTCCGGCGCAACGCACGCGGAAGGATCCGCGACGCCTTCGGGCGTTGCCTTCGCCGTGGGTGAAGGGACATACGTCAATCGACGAACGGATACGGGTTTGTCGAAAGAGGTGCGTCGGCCTTGCATCGGGGGATGCATTTGTCAGAAGGCCGGGGACCGCGCGCCTCGCACGGTTGCGGCGGCGGAACCGTCGTGCTTCGAAGGGTGTCGACGCTTGACGCGCGAGCCTTCGGGACGCACGCCGCACATCGCTTCGGGGAGTGTTCGCACACTCCCCGTTCTTTGTGTGCTCGGCATGGGCACGTTCTCAAGGGTGCAAGTCCCAAGCGCAGGTGGTAGCGCCAAGCGC
>ENA-UEQM01000203-UEQM01000203.1-human-gut-metagenome-genome-assembly--contig:-NODE-203-length-43514-cov-92.624122_pt1 | contig 43514 bp, 36 predicted proteins | sample MGYA00242948_ERZ507948 | MGnify/ENA primary metagenome ERZ507948 (study PRJEB26167, sample SAMN06115440) | human gut metagenome | host: Homo sapiens | place: China:Hubei | collected 2015-07-28... | reverse complement strand
TTGGTATCGTCTTGGCACGATTGTTGACTCCTTATGACTATGGAGTTGTAGGATTGACTGCTATTTTCATAGCTGTATCAAATGTGTTTATCGAAGCTGGTTTTGCAAATGCATTGATTCAAAATCAGCATCGTACAGAGAAAGATCTTTCTACTGCATTCTATTTTAATGTAGTGATAGGTTTGGTATGTTATGCGTTGCTATGGTTATTCACTCCTGGTATAGCAACTTGGTTTAAGGAGCCTCTGTTGGTACCACTGCTTAAGATAGTAGGTATAAATGTCATCTTGAATTCTTTATGTATTGTACAAACGGCAATATTGACAGCGAAACTAAATATTCGCCTTCAAACAATTATCAATTTATCTGCTCAGCTGCCTGCTGGTATTATAGCTATTATTATGGCATATCAAGGAATGGGAGTTTACGCCTTGGCTTTGCAGACAGTTTTAGCTTCGTTGATTCGTGTTATATTGCTTTGGATATTTGCCAAATGGATACCTAAGGAAAAGTTTGACAAGCAATCATTGGCAAAATTATGGAACTTTGGAAGTAAATTGTTGGGAGCTAACTTGATTGGTACTTTCTTTAGTCAGGTTTATTCCATTGTCATAGGAAAGTTTATAGGCAAGAAAGAACTTGGTTATTTCTCAAAAGCGAATGGCTTATGTACCAATGTTGATGGAGTAACATCTGGAATAGTACAGCGAGTGGCACTTCCTGTTTTAGCAAAGTATCAAGATGACGAAATGGTGCTAACTGAAAAATTCCGTGAAATCATGCGATTGCTGGTGATGTTGATCGCTCCATTAACAGCGTTTTTGAGCTTTGCCTCAGATGATATTATCGTCTTGTTGTGGACGGAGAAATGGCTTTACTGTTCTTTACTCTTTAAAATACTCATTGTTGGCATCATGTTTGGACCAGTAGGTCAGATGAGCCTTAGCTTGATGCAGGCATTGGGAAGAACAGGAATGGTATTAAAACTTGAGTTTCCGAAAAAGATAGTATATTGTATATATCTATTTGTTGGTTTTCAATATGGAGTAGTTGGCTTGGCGATAGCAAACGTTTTTATTAATATCACAGGAACATTAATTAATGTGTGGGCAACTCGTAAACTCCTACCATATAGTTATGTAAAGCAGCTTATGGATGTTTCTGTTTATGTAATCATTGCATTTGTTGTGGGAGCATTATCTTCTTTTGTGATACACTTTGATAGTAATATTTTAAATATTCTATCCTATTTGCTGATTGTCATTGTAGGGTATGTTGCTGTATTATTTGTATTGAAAGATAACATTTTTCAAAAGTACTTGTCTAAATTGGCGACCAATTTAAAACAAGTATAGAAGAAATACTAATATCGTTGTTACTAGTAACGGGTTGTTTTTATGAAATTATCAAAACTATACATCAAGGGCTTCCGTAATTTTAAGGAAGTTACTGTCAATTTTAGCGATCAGAGCTTGATAATAGGTGCCAATGATGTTGGTAAAACCAATATGCTTTATGCACTTCGTATTTTGCTGGAACGTGGCTTTACTGATTATGATCTCGAGCTAAAGGAATCCGATTTCTATGCCTATGAAGATACGGACGAGGTAACAATCAAAGCCTTCTTTGAAGATATTAAGGAGGATTGTGTCAGGGCTAGAATGAAAGGGGATGTCGGGGATGATGGTAGCCTTGTTATCAAGTATGTAGCCAAAAAGAATGAGGGCTATAAATTCTTTTGTGGCAAGTCTGATTCTGAGGAAGATCTTCATGAATATCTTTCACCTTATTATCGAAAGTGCTTGAACATTAAGTATATCAATAGCAAAAGAGATTTTTGGGGATATATCAATAAGTCTAAGAATGCTTTGCTTCAGCAAGCTAAGGAAGAACGTGATGCCGACACGATAGATGCGGATGATAAACTCTATACCAAGATTAATGAAGAATTACAGTGTGTTGATTCTCAAATACCAAAGTTGTCGTATGTGAAAAATGCGACTTCTCTGATAAATGAAGAGCTTAACAAACTTGCTATCCATAACAAAGAACAAAAGCTTGTGTTTGATACAGCTTCTACTGAGTTGGATTCTATCATCCAGCGAATATCTATAACATCTAAGCACGGGGATAAGAAATTGTTGATTGGAGGTGAGGGGCGTGTAAATCAGATTTATTTGTCATTGTGGGCTTCTCAAAATAGAGTGAGCGACCTTTCTAATGAAGTCTCTATCTTGTGTGTAGAAGAACCTGAGGCTTACCTCCATCCACATCAGCAGCGTGAATTGGCTCGTTACTTGTGTCAAGTTCTGAAAGGTCAGGTTATTCTGACAAGCCATTCGCCTTATATAGTATGTGAGTTCTCTCCAAATTCTATTATGAGGCTCTATAAGGATGACCAAGAGACGAAGGTTGCTTCTGATGGTTGCTCTTCTATTATAGAGGAAGGGTTTGATGGATTCGGGTATAGAATGAGTGTAATACCTGCTGAGGCGTTTTTTGCAGATTGTGTAATCTTGGTAGAGGGACAATCAGAACTCATTTTCTATAAGACGCTAGCCAAGCAGATTGGTATTGATTTGGACAGATTGAATATCTCTATACTTAGCGTGGAAGGTGTTGGTTTTAATACTTATGCGAATATTTTAGGAGCATTAGGTATATACTGGGCAGCAAGGACTGACAATGATATCTTCAAGATTCAGCATCAGGATGCTTATAGATTTGCGGGCATAGAGCGAGGACTAGAATTGGCTAAGCAATGTTGTGATTTGGAAGAAGCTGACGTAAAAGTAATTGATGCTTATTCTTGTGAAATTCATGGTTTTGCAGATAAGGATTCAATACCATCTAACGTGCTAGAAGCTGCAGATAAACTTTGTGATGTACTTGCTGATTATGAAATTTTCATAGCTGATGTAGATTTTGAAACGGATTTATGTAATGGTCCGTTAAAAGATGCCTTGAAGGAATATTATGGAGATTCGCTTTCTGATAGTAGTCTTATCAAAAAAATGAAGGCTCATAAAACAATTAACATATATGATTTCCTCAAGAATCATAAGGAACGCTTGAATGTGCTGTCTGATGATTATATCGCAGAACCACTGAATGCGGCAAAGGATTATATAGAAAAGAAATATGGAACTTACTGATGCACAGAAAGCCATAGTTGAGCAAGATGGCAATTGCGTAGTTCTTGCAGCTCCTGGTAGTGGGAAGACATTTGTTATTTCAGAAAAGATAAAGCGCATATTGCGTGGTAATCTTTTAAGAGAATATCAAGGTGTGATAGCAATTTCATATACCCGAAAGGCAGCAAAGAATCTAAAGGATAGGGTATTTAATAACATACCTTTTAGTCGTACATCCTTCTTTGGGACTATTGATGGCTTTTGCTTTTCTGAAATAGTAAGTCCATTTTTGCCTCATATATGGAGTAAGGCTAGTACAGAGCTTGATGTCAAGTCTCTTGCTGATCATGATAATGAATTTCAAGAAGAAAATAAATGGATTAAGGATAAAAAAGGATTGTCTGCTCTGACCGATACAGAATGGAATTTCTTGAAAGGGCTGTATGATGATGAAGATTATGTTCTTGTGGAAACCTTGGAACTTTTGGCATGTTTTGTTCTAGAAAAAAGTAAGGCTTGCCTCAGTTACCTGAAGGCTCGATACAAGTATATATTTATAGACGAGTATCAAGATGCAGACCTTTATACTAGTATCTTGTTTGATAAGTTGATTCAGCTTGGTTTAGTTGCTATAGCAGTAGGAGACGTAAAGCAATCAATTTTTGGTTATGACAAGAAAGATTGCAAATATCTTCAAGCATTAGTGGATAGACCGGATTTTCATCATTTTGAATTAGATAAGAATTTCCGTTGTTCTCCGTCTATAGTAAACTATTCAAGTAGATTGATGGAATCAAAGTCTGAGCTGCTGCCAGCAAAACAGTGTGATGTGCATTTGGTTAGGATAAAAGGGACTGAGGCTAGTATAGGAGAATTCTTGTCTGGCTATATAAAAGATTGTTGTAAACTATATCATGTTGAAAAAATGAACAACGTTGCAATTTTAGCACGTAATAATAAGTTTCTTAAAGTGATCGCAAATAATTTATCTTTGCCTTATTGTTTGTTTGATACAACAGGGTTGGATAAAGATTCAAATCTTCGTTCAGCATTGTATGCTGGCATTTTAAGATTTTATTTTGATAGCGATACCACTTTTCTTGATGTTGTTGAGGATTATGCTGATTTTGAATCATTTACTCGATATGAGAAGAAAAAGCTCCTTCAATTAAAGAACCAATTGGTGGAAATGAAGATAGAAGTTGATAAGGATACGATATTGGGCTGTTGCAAGAATATGGCTGATATTATTTTGCCTAAAGTTCCTGAAGGTTCTTCTTTTGAAATCTTAGAGAAAGTATTATCGGATGAAAAATTACTGGAGTCATATAAGCCAATTCGTGATGTTCAAGTTAATTTGATGACCCTTCACAAGTCCAAAGGTTTGGAGTTTGACTTGGTCTTTCATCTGAATCTTCATGAATGGGTATTTCCCTCAAAGCATCCTGTTAATGGCGATTTTAAACATCCAAAATATGCATCATGGCAGCAAGATTTGGACTTGCACTATGTAGGAATAACAAGAGCAAAGAAAGCATGCTATTTCATAGTCCCTGCGCAAAGAACTAATTCTAATGACAAGGTCTTAGTGGCTCGTGATTCGGAGTTCTTATATCATAATAATGTTCAAGTCTTAAGGGATCTGGTTGATTTTAGATAAGTTGAAATAAACGTATTTTATATTTATGCCAATTATTATATTTGCAATTTTACTTCTCTATTTTCTTTATGATTATAGAAAGGGATCAATCTTGATTTTGTTATTGACACCATTTCTTAGTATGGTGCTCATAGGAGGAAAAAGTTTAAGTTTATTTTTAGGCTTAATAGTTCTCCTCAAGTGGATGATAGCCAGTCAGCGTAAATGGAAGGTATTTTCTACTTCTGTCTTTTTATGTCCAGTTTTAGTCTTAGGTTTCTCGTATTTGATATCAAATCATTTTGGTAGATCACCACATTTACCTTCAGCGATAACTAATACGATGCAGCTCTTCTTTGTTTTTGTGTTAATTGACTATTTGGGTAGATTTGCTTATTTGAAGAAATATGCTCTTAAGGTAGTGATAGTAATGGCAGCTGTGCTTTCTATCAATGGTCTAATAGAAACATTAACTCATTACAATATTATCTTAAATTTAGCTGTCACAACAGGTTTATATCCTTCAGAAACTCTTATAATAACAGAAATTAGATATGGTCTGAAACGTGCTCAATCAGCTTTTGGTATGCATACTTCTTGGGGTGGTTATGCATTCATTGTTTGTTGCTTCTTGCTATATCTGAAAAAATATTGCAATATAACTTTCAAGTATGCAAACTATCTCATTATTCTGCTAGGAATGAATATATTCTTTACAGGAGCAAGAAGTGCTTTCTTGGGATTTGCTGTCGCTTTGTTGGCATTTGTAGATATAAAAGACTTGAAATCAAAGAAAGTTTGGGGATTAATATTGTTAGTGATAGCTATCAGTCCTTTATTCATTGGATATTTTGGAGATATAGTTTCTTCTTTTACCGATACGGAGAAGGTGAATGGCAGTAATGCTGACATGCGTCAAACACAATTTGATATTTGTTTTTATTATTTGTCTCAATCTCCTTGGATTGGTAATGGTATTGCTTTTACCTGGGAGTATGTATTACCTCAGAATAAGGATTTGTTGGGTGCAGAAAGTTTATGGATTCCAGTTTTGATAGACCAAGGTATATTGGGTGCTGTTGCTGTCTCTTCCATGTTTGTAGCATGTATGATTTATCTCATAAAGCATAATGCTATAAGATATACTATCGTGGTGTTGGGATTTTTGGTCTTCAATAGCATGTCTTCTATCCCTAATATATCTATCACGGATTTTGTGTATTATGTGATACTTCTTTGTATGTTCATACCAAATAAAAAATATAAATATGAAACAACAACTAAGAGAATTACGAAATAAGATTCTGCGAAAGAGATTGAAAAATCGTGATTTTACAATCATTGCAAATAATTGTTTGGCAGGATGTATATATCATGATTTGAAATTGCGCTTCGATACGCCAACAGTCAATCTATATATCCCTTTCCCAGACTACATCTTCTTTCTGAAAAATTTAAAACAACTGGTATATGCAGAGTTTACAGAGATTCCTCATAAAGCGTGTCCTGCGGGACTTCTGGGGGGGTGATCCATGTGTATTTCCTTCATTATCAGAGTTTTGAGGAAGGTGTCAGTGCGTGGAAACGTAGAGCAAGACGAATACAATGGAACAATATCTTTGTTGTTTTGTCAGAAAAAGATGGCTGCACAAAGAAGTGTTTAGAAGAATTTGAGCATTTATCTTATGAAAGTAAAGTAGCCTTAACTCATGTTGAATATCCAGATATAACTTGTGGCTTCTATGTAAAGGGCTATGAAAATTGTAACGAATTAGGTAATATTATGGACTTCAAGGGATTTTGGGGGCAAAAGGTATATGACCAGTTTGATTGGGTGAAATTTTTAAATCAAAAATAAATGATGAAATTATCAATAGTAATACCTGTTTATAATGTAGAACCCTTTATTAGAGGTACATTGGACAGTATATATAAACAAGGTGTGGACGAAAGCCTGTTTGAAGTGATAGTTGTCAATGACGGCACACCAGATAATTCTATGGCTATCGTAGAAATGTTTGCTGATGCTCACACGAATTTGGCGATTATCAATCAGAAAAATCAAGGACTTAGTGCTGCTCGTAATTCCGGCATAAAAGTGGCAAAGGGTGATTATATATGGGTAGTGGATAGTGATGATAGCATTACTGAAAAATCCATAAGTCAGGCATTGGGGGAAATTACTCGTCATCCCTATGTGGAAATGTTTTGCTTCGACTTGAATGAGCAAAGGGGAGATAATTTTACTCCTACCACTCTTTTTTCTAAGCCATCCTATTGCAAGTATTATGGCGAAGTGCATGATGGATATTTCTTTTGTCGAAAATTACCAACAGGGGTTTCCCAAAAATTTTTGTTCTCTAGAAGTTTCTTGCAGAAGTATGAGTTGGAGTTTACCCCAGGCATTTATCATGAGGATCAAGACTTCTTGATAAGATGCTATACCAAGGCAAAGTGTATCTTGCCTTTGAAGCACATTTGGTACAATTATAATATTAGAGAGAGTGGAAGCATCACTTCTACTTTTAAGATGAAGAGATTCTATGATTTATTGTGGATTATAAAGAACTTTCGTCGTTTGTCTATTGAAACAAATGATATGAAAACACGAACTATCCTAGAGGAAGGAGTTTTTAGTTTGTGTTATAGTCTTCTGGTATCACAGTATAAGAATATAGAAGAATATCTCTCTTTCTTAAGAAATAACAATAAACAGCTTAAGTATCTTCTTATTTCTTCTTACTTTAAGTCTATGAGAAAAAATAGTTTAGGTAAGAGTTTGAGATTAATAAAGGCAATCATTTAAAATTAAATAACACTAGTGTCCAATAAAACAGGGCAATTCGATCTTTGAAATAGTTGAATTATAGTCTTTTATGCAGCATTTTGCAATGAAACGGACTTGATTTTGTAACTTTGCAGCCAAAAAGAATTGGCTACTATGTCTCAAGACAAATATGTTTTCGCTCAACTTACTGCATTTCTGAATAGAACTCAGTTCAACAACTACGTACGCAAGTATGTGTTGCCATTATCACTTATTGTCTCGTGGCTATTGTTCACCATGATATGCAATTGAAACGCTCGACATATGAAGTTTTGCAGATTCTAAGCATCTCATTGACGGACAAAACCCACCTGAGAGATCTATTTGATAAGACTATTTTCAACGATGTCAAAGAACTCGAATATCCCCTTTTAAGGGACTATTTGATTAATTAATTAACGTGTCCAATTTTTATTGGACACTAATGATTAAATAATATGAAGAGAATTTTGTTTGACTTGACAGGTGTGCAGCCTAATGCTTCTGGTAAAATGCATGGTGGTGGCAAATATGGTATTGTCATGTTTAAAGAGATGGTAAAACATTCTATTGATTTAGAAGCTGTATATTATTCTTCCAAGTATATGCCTGAGGAAATAAAAGATGCGTGTAGTAAAATAAAAATGCATGATTTGGATAAGGTTAGTTTGGAGAGTGTTCTTGATAATGGCAATTATGATATTTATTATTCCGCTATGTTGAGTTACACCGAAGTTTTGAAAAGGGATGATTTAAAAGTGGTTGGCTCTGTACATGGTTTGCGAAGATTAGAAATGCCTAATGATAGTAATTATCTTTATTATAGGCAGACAATCAAGTCAAGACTTAGAGTAATTTACACATTACTCTTCCCAAAGAGATGGAGAAATCGTGTACATAAAGTTTATGAATATGATTTGATGCAGCCTAATTTCCATTACATTGCTGTTAGTAATCATACTAAGGCTTCATTACTCACTTTTTTCCCAGAGTTGAAGGAAAAAAGTATCAAAGTTTTCTATAGCCCTTCTACGGCAGGTAACAGAAATATTGAGCCTTATAGCATTGAAAAATATTTCTTGTTGGTTTCAGCAAATCGTCCTGAAAAGAACGCATTGAGAGCCGTTCAGGCTCTAGATGAGTTGATGTCAGAACGAGAAGAGTTTAAAAATTACAAGGTTTATTTAACTGGTGCTAAGGCTAATGCTTTTAATTATAAAATCGAAAATCCTAACAATTTTGAGTTTTTGGGATATGTGTCGGAGTTAGATTTGGCACGTTTGTACAAGGGTGCCTTTTGCTTTATTTATCCTTCTTTAAATGAGGGCTTTGGTTATCCTCCTTTGGAAGCGATGAATTATGGCATACCGGTATTGGCTTCTCCTATATCTTCTATAACGGAAGTATGTGGTGATGCAGTCCTTTATTTCAATCCTTTTGATTATAAGGAAATTAAAAATAGAATTTTACAAATTCATTACGATAAAAATCTGTATCAGAATTTAAAAGAAAAGGGAGAAAAACGATTTGATTTCATAACAAAAAAGCAAAATGCCGATTTGGTTCAGTTTGTCGAATGGATATGTGAATTGTAAATATCAAGAATATATATGAAAAAGAGGATAAAGAAAGTATTGATGATACTTGTATCAATACTCAAATGGGAAAAGAAAATTCCAATAGTCTCTATTAAAGAACCAGGCAAGTTGTTGGACGGAAAGGTCGCTCTAATTACAGGTGGATCTGGTGGTATTGGAATGGCTATTGCCAAAAGTCTCTTAGAGAGTGGATGCAAAGTGATAATAGCAGGTACTAATGAGCAAAAATTAAAGAAAAGTATTGAAATCTTGCAGAATGATGCCAAATATGTTATATTAAATATGAATGATATCTCTTCTTTTAGAGATAAAATAAATTCAGGTGTTAGTATATTTGGACATATTGAACTTTTTGTGAATTCTGCAGGAGTACATTCTGAAAATTTTGATTTTTGGAATATGACAGAATGCGAATATGATAGGGTAATGGACATAAATTTAAAGGGTGTTTATTTCTTTGCTCAATCGGCTGCTAAATATTTGCGTGACAATAAACTAAAAGGTAAATTACTTTTTGTTTCTTCGTCACGTGGATCTGAACCAGCATGGTCTCCCTATGGAGTATCAAAGTGGGGCTTAAATGGAATGGTAAAAGGGTTAGCCAAAGAGTTGTTCCCTTATGGAATTAATGTGAATGCTATTGCACCTGGATCAACGGCAACAAATTTGTTGGGTTATAAAAAGGGAGATAGTATTTATAGTGATGATAATTCTGAGTGTAGAATGATTATGCCTGAGGAAGTAGGTAATTTAACAAATTTACTGCTTAGTGATGCTGGAAATATGATAAATGGTGAGATTATCCATATTTCTTCAGGCAGAGGTATTTATGACATAAGATAAAAATAAAATGAAGAAAGTTTCTATAGTTGTACCCGTTTATAAATCAGAGGCATTTTTGCCTAAACTGATAGATTCAGTATTGGGGCAGTCTTATACTAATTTTGAGTTGATCTTAGTTGATGACGAGTCTCCGGATAATAGTGGAAAAATCTGTGATGATTATGCGCAGAAGGATAAGAGAATCTTAGTTATCCATAAGAAAAATGGTGGATGCTGTGATGCTAGAAATAAAGGGTTGGAAGTGGCTACAGGCGAATACTTGATGCTTGCCGATGGTGATGATTGGCTTGAAACAGATTGTGTGGAGTATTTGGTCGGCTTGATGGAAAAAAATGATTGCGAAATGGCTACTACCGATAGTGTATTTACTACTCGTAATCGAATTCAGAATGAAATCGATAATATTAGGATATGTTCTAAGGAGCAGGCTATGTCAGACATCCTATATGTTAATATCCCATTAGGTCCATGGAATAAAATTTATACTACGAGTGTAATACGAAAGCATCATTTATGTTTTGATATTCCTTGGTTTGGTGAGGGGTTGTATTTTTCTGTAATGGCAGCTCAATTTTCTAATAAAGTAGCTATTGGACATAGAAAAATCTATAATTATCGTTTAAATAATCCAAATAGTGGTTTAACTAAGCATGAAGTTCAACATGGTATCAATGCTCTTTGGAATATTAAAAACATAGAGAGAAAACTTGAAGTTAGAACACCGATGACTATTCATGCAGTTAACTGGCATCATTGTTTTAATTGTAATTTCCTGATGCAATATATTATATGGGCAGGAATGCCGAGTGAATATAAGCAGCTGTATAAGGATACGAAGAAGGAATTTCGAAAAATGGCTTTTTCATCGATAGTTCATGCTTGCGTACCTTTTAGGAGAAAAGCATATGTAATGGCAGCCTATTTTTGGCCAGTTTGGGTAGCTAAGTTTATGGCAAAGAGAGCTGAGAGAAAATTTAAGGCTGACATAATGAAGTAGTGAGGTATGAATGTAAAAGTTATAACCCGCCATAGTCCTTCTAATTATGGATCATTGCTTCAGTCTATAGCAACGGTCAAGACGATAGAAGGACTAGGGCATGATTGTTCGATAATTGATTATCAGCGTCCCGATGAAAGAGGATTAAAGGGTGTGTTGACTCAGGTAAATTGCAAGGCTGGTTTTGGCAATCCTTTAAAGAAATTAGCATACCTTTCTATTAGATATCCTATTGAAAAATTTGCTCAGGTTCGCTTTGATAAAATGAGAAAGAAATACTTGAAAATGACTTCAAGATGTTCTTCTCATGTGGATTTGAAAAAAATATCGGCAGATGCTTTCATAACAGGAAGTGACCAAGTATGGGGACCAATGATGAATGGCGTCTATGATAGTGCTTATTTTTTGCAGTTTATAGGTAAAAACTCTCGTAAATTAGCTTATGCTGCAAGTTTTGGCAAAACGAAGTTTGATGAGAGTACTGTTGAGGCTTACAAGAAAATGCTTAGTGAGTATGATAAAATTGCAGTTAGAGAGAAATCTGCAGTTTCTTTGCTTGAAGAATGGGGATTGGATAATTGCTTAGGTCAGGTGTTGGATCCAACGTTGCTTCTTGATAGCAACACTTGGAAGGATTTATTAGTATCAAAGCATGATTCTCAAAAATATGCCAACAAGAACTATATATTGGTGTATCAGATTCATAATGATCCTAAATTGTCTGATTATGCTAAACGAATAGCAAGACAAACTGGAATGGAATTATTGAGAGTCAATCCATATTTACATCAGAAATTTCGTGGTGGTAAGTTCATCTGCTGTCCTGACTTGGGAGAGTTCCTTGCGCTTATTGACAATGCTTCATGTATCATCACCGATTCTTTCCATGGAACTTGTTTTGCCATCAACTTTGGAAAGCAGTTTATTGAAATTCTGCCAAACAATGCTACAGGTACTAGAAACCAAAGTATTCTTGAATTGACAGGTTTATCTGATAGAATCTTACATGACACTGATGATTATTCTTTGTTAGATAAGGTGATTGATTACGGTAAAGTCTATGAGGTGCTGGTGGCGGAAAGAAGAAAATCACTTGAAGTGATTAGAAGTATGATACAAAATTCAAGTTTTATAAAACAATGAATATAACAATAGAAATTAATGACGCAAGATTGGTTCATTATAGTCCAGAGGCTAAAAATGAACTGAAAAGGCAATTAGACACCATAGCGGACTGTTTGGCAGAGGAAGCTAATCGTATAGAGGCTGGAAGACGTCTGCCTACTTCAACTTCCGAAGTGACTCAATCTGATGTAAGTGCAGCTGGTATATTGTCGAAAATAAATCAAAAACCTAAAAAGTCAAAATGGTGGTATACTTGCTATCTTCTCATGTCTATTACTGGCTGGTTTTCTGGTTGGTTATTTGATGAGGACAAATTTAAGGATGAGCCAATGAGATTGTATGCTTTCATGTTTAGCTTGGGAGTTTTATTAATAACTACAACTTTAACAATAATAAAAGATGGAAATAAATAATTATAAGATAGATCCTTTAGATAAAGAATATTTGGACGAATGTGTAAATAGCTTTCGTTTAGATTTGCTTCATGAAGCTTATATGCTTTCTAAAAAGAGAGATGAAGAGGGTATATCACAAAAATCCATAGATGAGGCTTTGGCTAATATTTTAAGAAACAACAATGTTTCTAGTAAAAGATTGTATTTTAAAGGCAGGAGATTAGTATATCTAGGAGTGTTAACAGGATTACTTTATACTGTATGCGGCAGCGTGATTTTCTTTGTACAAAATACAAATTTTAGGCCAGATAAAGATTTGGGGCAATTTGTAATGATTATGGGATTGGCAGTATCTGCATGTTTTGCTATTTTTGGAATCTTCGTTAATAAAAGTAGACACCTGTTTGCTACAGAGAATTCTAATAAGTTAAACAAGCAATATATGATTGTTCATAAATGGAGCGAAATAGAAAATCTTGTAAACTCGATGTCTCCTATGAGAGTTAATACCATACAGAGTATATTGCCAATACTCCTTGATATATGTAAAGAAGATATTTCTTCTGATGATATTTCTAGTGTCTTATATCTCAGAAATAAAATACTACATGACAATGCATCCATTCCTGATTTTGAAATAGATTTAGCACTTAGAACGGAAAATAGAATTATTTCGAAGTTGAAGGGAAAAATCCTTGTTGGTACAGATAATCTTAAATGATTCTATGAAGATATTATTAGCCAATAAGTTTTATTGTCGCCGTAGCGGTGTCTACTATGGAATCTGATAATAAAATGTGCCCCATGGAAGAAATACTTCTCGCAGACCCCGAGCACGTTGAAGGCTAAGTTCAAAAAGATGTTGGATGACCTTGGGAATTTCAAAAGACTGTAAAGAAAGGTTGTAAGGACGTGGCTAAGGAGGAATGGACAGATATAGATAAATATGATTTGTTCTTTATGTAGATTTGGCTAATGGAATTACTTATGTTTCAATGTGAAATATATAAAAGCTGATATATATGACATCTAAAGACATAGAAGAAAATGCTATCTTAGCATTGAAAAACTATATATGGGGAAGTAAGGTTATCTCTCAGTTTATAGCCGAAAATGACAAGGAACCATTTTGGGATGGGTACGTTAATCTATACAAAGATTCTCAGAAAGATAAAAAATCTTTTCTGGGGCGTGTTCCTCTGCAGATTAAAGGTAAGCTTGTACGTTCATTTAAGAAAGAAAAGTTTAAATACAATATAGATGTAACTGACTTAAAAGCTTATCTTGCCGATCCGACAGTTTATATCGTTTGCCAAATGAAAGAAGATAGTAAAGATACTCTTCTTTATTATAGGAATCTTTTGCCAGAGACAATCAAAAATCTTCTTAAAGGTAAGGATAAACAAAAGACTATTGCAGTAAAGATGAAACCTTTTCCTGAATCATTGGAGAGTTTTGAGTCAATACTTCGTGTCTTTATAGGAGATAGCAGAAAGCAAATTAGCTATTCTGGAATGAAATCGTTAACATTGGAAGATGCAAGAAAGCGAAAAGTGAATAACTTCTCTTTTGTTATGCCTTTAGCCAATATGAGTCCTGCTGATTGCATGGGGTATTTATCTTCGCATGATTCTTATATGTATGCACAGGTTGATAAGGATTTAGGCATAGAAATTCCTATTTCTGGAGAGATGAACTTCTCTTTTACGAATGTGGCGAATCTTGATGTGGTTGTAGGAGAAAGGATTTTTTATAATCAATTCTGTAATGAAATTAAGGATGGTAATCTTGTTGTTAATGTCGGAAATGTGTTGACATTAACTTTTCCCATCAATCAACAAGGTAAGAATAGCACGGCATCTTTCAAGGTTAGTTCAGACTTCTTGGATGAGTGTATGCATCAGATGGAATTTTTGATGGCTCTAGGCCAGGAAGGAAAAGTAAAGTTAGGTGGTGTTGAAATTAAGCTAAAAGTAAATGAACCTGAAATTATCAAGGAATGTGGGCAGCGATTGATAGCATTAAGACAATTAAAGCATGTTTTGGATTTACTTCATGTAACGAAGCCTCTAGACTTATCTAAAATAGATAAGGAGCAGAATGATTTGATAGAAGTTCTGATTGCTACTATCGGAACAGGTAAGTCCGTAAGAATTGGACATTCTGAAAGTACTTTGACCCTTGCTGAAATAGGTAATCTAAATTTACTTCTTTGGGAGAGCGTAGATAAAGATGGTAATTCCTTTTTCGGCGATTTCTTTGATGGGAGAATAGATATAAAATATCAGTTTGAGGCAGGTAAGCAATATGAGTCAAGTCCATTCTCATACTTGCAAAATAATAACTTATGGAGCAGATGTGACAACATCCCATTTGGCAAGCAAATTGAAACGTATGGTAACTTGATAGGCAAGAATCCTCATGTATATGATATGGCAAATTTGGACATGCTGGCCATGTTGAATGCCTATGATTCTTTAGATGAAACAGAACAAATTAAAAAAAATAATATTTTGACTTATGCAAAGAAGTTGAATGAATGGCTAAGTAAATCTGAGCCATCTGGTGAAAAAAGTGTTATGCATTTTGTTAATTATTGCCAGATATTGAAACGTCAAGGTTGTTTAACGGAAGAATATATTAGTGACTTGAGGAAACTATTGTCTGATGAAGCTGTTATGCCTACGATTAAGGTGGGGATAGCCCTTTTGTTGGGAGAAAGGGATACATTCAATCATTGTTTGGATTTATGTAAGGATGATGTGGAGAATATGAAGCGTTATCCGATATGGAAATTTTATTCTGACTTAAAGTAATTTTTACTAATATGACTATATTAAAAACATTGTTGGGCTCTTATATTCCAACATTTTTTGAAATGCATGTTGCTACTCGCGATGATGATATGACTATCAATCAAATGTCTGATGGCGACGCAACCGTATTGTTTCATGAATATATACATTTTCTTCAAGATATAACTACATTTTATGGATTGAATAACTTATATGTTCAAAGCGAGTACCTTCATAGTGTCGTAAATAGGGTAAAAGGAAATTTGCAATTCCAAGTACCTTATATGATAAGAGATAATAAAGACAACGTTTTGCTAAATCAGAAAATATGCAGACTTACTAATGGGGATTCTGAAGAATCTTCTTTTTATTTAGTACATTCTGTAGATGAATGGTCAGATGATTTGGCTGATGATTTTATTTCTAATCCTCCAATTAGTGAAATAAAAAACATTGTACTGAACCAAAATGATAATATGAGATCATTTGGTGCTATTGCTATTATGGAAAGTATGGCATATATCTTGGAGCGATTGTGCTCGCCTAATGCATATGTATCATCTCCAGATTATCCTTATCGAGCTGCTGAACTGGTTGCGCAATATTATGATGCAGCTTTCGGAAATGATTTATTGAGAGTTTTAGCTCTTTGTGATATGTCTTTGCAAAATTCTAATCCAGGATTATGTTTTGTCAATATCATGAAACTGGTGGGAGAGGGAAAACTGCTATTTGATACACCTGAAAGTATTTACGATTACTTCTATAATCGAAGAGTGAAAAGTGTATATGGTAGAGTAACCTCTTGGCAGGACTCTTATAATAAATTGCTGGATCAAGTAGATACTTGTTTACAGGATTATATAAAGGGAATAGATAGTCTAAAATCTTATCATGAATGGATTAATCACTTGGTGGATTTTTCTAGAGATTGGCGCAATAACGATAGATATTTTTTGCTGAAAATGGCAAGAAAAAATGATTTGAAGAAAAATGATTGCTGGGGATATACTGTGGCAAGAATAGGTAGTCCTTTGATGGTTAATGCTAATAATCATTACTTTAAGTTGCCATATGATGGAATGCAGGAAGGTGAGTCTGTCGAGATGTATGCAGCTTTAAAAGAGATTTATAAACTGTTTCTTGAGGGAAACAAACCTTGTGGTCTGTTAACTTGGTGTAATGATTCTCTAGAATCGACTCCGAATGAACTTTGTAATACTGCACCTTGGAAAAAGGTAGGGGAGACAAAGTTGTGCCCATATGCTTTCTTTTGGAGACATTGGGGACTGACAGGATGTGAGCCTGTGTAATATTTAAAAAGAATTCTTGATTTAAGAATGATGAAGATTTTATTAGCAAATAAGTTTTATTACCGCCGTGGCGGTGATTGTATTTATATGCTCAATCTGGAAAAGTTGCTGAAGGCCCATGGGCATGATGTGGCGGTGTTTGCCATGGACTATCCGGAGAATCTGGATACGCCTTGGAAGAAATACTTTCCAAAGAATATGAGCAAATTGATGGCTTTTACCCGTCCGTTTGGGTCGCATGAGGTAAAGAGCAAATTTAAGAAACTGCTTGATGACTTCAAGCCGGACGTGGTACATCTCAACAATGTGCATACGCAGCTGTCACCGGTGATGGCAGAGTTGGCGCAGCAGCGGGGCATCAAGGTAGTGTGGACACTGCACGACTATAAGTTGCTCTGTCCTAGATATGACTGTCTGAAGAATGGTAATACCATCTGTGAGACTTGTTTCAAGGGCGACAAGAAGGCTTGTTTGGACAACAAGTGCATGAAAGGATCGAAGTTAGCTTCGTTCATCGGATTTAAAGAGGCTATCGTTTGGAACCGTGAGCGTTTGGAGGCTTCAACGGATGTTTTTATCTGTCCGAGCCAGTTTATGGCTGACAAGATGGTGCAAGGGGGATTCTCGAAATCGAAGATGCAGACACTTTGCAACTTTATTGATGTGGAGAAATGCAAATTTTCTTCCACAGATGGCACAGATGATGTTGAGCTTCTTCCGAAAAAGGAGGATTACTATTGCTTTATTGGGCGATTGAGCCATGAGAAAGGTGCAAAGACATTGATAGAGGCTGCCAACCAATTACCTTATAAATTGGTGATTATCGGTGGCGGTCCTCTGATGGATGAACTGAAATCAGTTGCCCATACCAATATCGAGTTCGTCGGTTTCAAGCAGTGGGATGACATCAAGCAACTTGTGGGCAAGGCTCGCTTCTCGGTGATTCCTTCGGAATGGTATGAGAACAATCCTTTATCAGTTATCGAGGCCCAATGCTTGGGAACGCCCGTATTGGGAGCCAATATCGGGGGAATACCTGAACTTACAGATTATACCTTTAGCAGTGGTAATATCGCCGATCTAAAGACGAAGATTGAGAAGATGTGGAACTCGGAGTTTGATTATCAACAAATAGCTTCGGATGCACAACATCGCTATGATGCTGAAACTTATTACGACAAGCTCATCAACATCTACAAGTAATAATCACAATTCATAATTGAACCGTTAAAAATCAAGGTTATGAATAAGCAATATCAGATACCATCATCTGTCGCATCCAAGCTGGAGCAAATCAAGCTCTATATGGGGACGCATAGTGTGACAGCCTTTGTTGGGGCAGGATTCAGCATGAATGCAGAAATCCCCAACAATGTGAGCATGAAAACATGGAATCAGCTTCGTGAGGTATTCTTGGACAAGTTATATCCCAACAACGAGGAAGACAAGAAGAATGATGCCAATGACGTGGTGAGGTTGTCTTCATTGATAGATGCGCAGTTTGGACATAACGAATTAGACAACATCTTGGAAGAAGCCTTACCAGACCAACTTATCCAACCGGGCAGATTGCATCGTTTGTTGGTGCAGTTGCCTTGGAAGGACATCTTGACCACCAACTATGACACCTTGATAGAACGTGCAGCCGGGCAAGTCATCAATGGGTTCAAACTGGTGACGAACAAGGAAACGCTGCTCTATCAGCCATCGCCTCGCATCATCAAACTGCATGGTAGTTTTCCAAATATCCGTCCATATATCATGACGCAGGAAGACTACAGGCGTTATCCGACTGAACGCCCTGAGATGGTAAACACAGCAAAGCAGTGTTTCCTGGAAAGTCTGGTTTGTTTGATAGGCTTCTCTGGAGAAGATCCAAATTTCAGAGCTTGGATAGGATGGCTGAAAGATGTCATCGGGCAACAACGGATATGCCCTACCTATCTCATCACTTACAGAAAGGGATTCCATGATGCAGAGAAAGCCTTGCTGTCAAAGTTAGGAATAGACATCATCAACTTAGCTGAGGTTGGAGGTGTGGATGGTTATTATTCGGCATACGATTTTTTCTTGAATTATCTTAAAGAAAAGCCATCGGAATGGAATGGTAAAGTGAGCTTTGATCATTTGAGAGGCAAAGACTTGCCTGACGAGAAATTCAAGGAATATATAGAAGAGAAAATCAAAGAAATGCAGGTGGTGAGAGAAACGTATCCAGGTTGGCTACTACTGCCTAAAGCCCATGAGGCAGATATGGATACGGTTAGCAAAGATGCTGTGTTTTTGGAATACTACTACAAACGCATTACCGATGACACCACGAAACTTCATTTTCTATATGAGTTAAATTGGAGACTTACTATCTCGGCAACTCCAAAGAACTTAGATTGGATTGTTAATGGCATTGAAGATTTAGCAGAGCATCTTGCAACTTTTTCTGTAGAGGATAAAAAACTATTGTTGGAGTTGCGTTTGTCTTTATTGGAGAATTATCGCAATAATGGAAAGAATGAAAAATTTTTCAATCTATGTGATGAATTGTTGGCGAGCAAGAATATAATCCCTACAAGATACATTTTCTATCAGCAGTCATTGTATTATTTAAGCAGATATGATAATCTGGGGTTGAAAGATGTCTTGACGAAATGGACAGTAGATATAGGTGATTATCAAAACTGTATTCAGAAAGCAAACTTGCTCTATTATATTGGTGAAGAACTTGAAGCTTATCAGTTGTTGGCGAAATGCAAGAATGTTATTTGCAAATCCTTGTTGCAGAACCGCGAGGATATATATGCTAAATCTTGCTTGACATATATATTGAAGACCATGAAATGGTGTGACAGAAAAGTAGAATATACCAATGCTGACATGGATACGGATTCCGATAACATAGAGAAATTTGCCATAGGCGAGACTTTGGAGGAATTGACGGAAAAGCTTAGCGGAAAGGCATACGAAGAGAAACCTGTACATGGATTTATAAGAGAACATCTATTTGAAATCGGCGATTATAATAATAGCTGGAATTTGGGTTCATCTGGTTTTGTAGCGGATTATCTATATCCTTGCAAATGGTGGATGCTAAAAGAAAGGTTAGGCATGTCAATGTTCTTGATGAACCAAAATTTCACCAAGTACTGCATTCTGAAAATGTTTGATTACTCATGGGACATGGCCTGGAACATGATGATGGTTTCTGCAAACAGCAAGATTGTGGAAGCTGTTTTCGGCAGAGAACAACTCTCACAGATTGCTGAGGAGAAAGCAAATGAGTTATTTGACACATACATCGCCCTGTTTGAAAAAGCTGACATTCAAGGAAGGAGTTGGATAAATAACAAAGTGTTGAATATTTTACCAACAGTATTAGGTAGGCTTTGCACAAAAGTTAGCCAAAACAGGGTTTTGAACTTTGTTAAGGCTGCATTGAAATGGCAACCAATATTTGTGAACAAAATACTGAAATGCGCTTATGACTGTTTGAATAATGATAATTTGAAAGTCATTTGGGTGTTGTTATTGACAGAGAAAAAGGCAGCGACACACTACAGTAGTGATGGATATACTTTCCCTGACCGATACATGCTGAACTTCACTATTACCAATGACATGAAAAAGAGGATTATTGCCGGATTGAGGAGCAACAAGAAAGAGGATGTTCTCCAGTCAATGATTTCATTGGAAGTTCTATGGAATCGGGCAGATCTGACTGATGAGGACAAGAGCAAGATTTCCAAAGCAGTGAGGGAAATGAGAAATGGACAGAATACCATCTCGGAAGCAATTTATACATATTCGTATGTGGATGTGAGCGATGAAGAGCACGATACTTTCCAAAATAGATTGGATGACGAGGTTCAGACTTTTTGTGAAACGAACTATCTGTTCACCAATACTTCAGAAACTTTCAGCCAATGGCATAGTGTTATTGAAAAAATCAATGTTCTAAGAAAGTATTTGTCTGATGAACAAAAGAGGTTCGTTCTGCTTCATTGTTGTGACCTGATTGAACAGAATAAATCAAGCTTTGAAAAAGATGACAGACAGGATCTTTTGGGTGGAATGAGACGTTTCACTCAACAAATAGTCAAGACATACCAAAGTTTGTTTCTTAATACTGCATTTGACGCTTGGAATGGCAATGAGGCGGAGAAAATAGAAAATCAGATAGATTGGCTTCGGTCAAAAGGATACAGATGCCTACCGATGAAAGTAAAAGCACTTATGCATCAACAACAAAACATCGGAGGTGACATCATTGGTGCCATTAAAAACTCTTTGTTCAGCAAAAAACAAGAAGTTCAGGTGGAGGGCATCAATGCTTTCTTTGTATTGAAAGACAACGGTGGTGATGTCAGTGAAATACTCAGTTATATTTTTGATAATTTCAGATTGGCAGACCCTGCTGTTTACAAGGAGCTACTGATACTCTTCATAAATGTAATCGTTAGGAATTATAATGAAAATGATTTTCACCAGCACGTGATGATTTTCTTAACAAGCATTCATGAAGATTGTGAGTACTACGGATTGGATGTCTGTGCTTTATCTGATTTACAACATTATACAAATTATGTAGCTGGCGCATTATCGGAAAAAACACAGATAGAAAACATACCAGTTTTCAGCATAGAGGAATCTGGTTTTAATGACGTATTTGTAGGATTCGACAAAGGTGTAGAATCCGCACAGCATAAAAATTATCAGTAATCAATAAAAATATACAAAATATTATTATGTCAGAAAAGAAATTAAATGGTACTGTCATTGTAACTTATCGTTGCAATGCGCGTTGTTCAATGTGTAATCGTTACAAGGCTCCTTCTAAACCAGAGGAGGAAATCTCTATAGAGACTATTAAGAAGCTGCCTAAGATGTACTTTACCAACATCACAGGTGGTGAGCCTTTTATCCGTACGGACTTAAAGGACATCGTACGTGAGCTTTATAAGAAGAGCGACCGTATCGTGATCTCTACCAACGGCTTCTTCACCGACCGTATCATCGACCTGGCGAAGGAGTTCCCTCAGATTGGTATCCGTATCTCTATCGAGGGTTTGGAGAAGACCAACAATGAAATCCGTGGCTTGAACAATGGTTTCAACCGTGGCTATACTACCCTGAAGAAGCTCTGTGAGATGGGATTGAAGGATGTGGGCTTCGGTATGACCGTTCAGGACAAAAACGCTCCTGACCTCGTGCCTCTCTATGAGTTGAGCAACAAGATGGGTATGGAGTTCGCTACCGCATCGCTCCATAACTCATTCTACTTCGTAGAGGCTAAGAACATCATTCACGACCGTCCGATGGTAGCTAAGAACTTCGAGAACCTGGTGAACGAACTGTTGAAGTCTAACTCTCCAAAGAAGTGGTTCCGTGCTTACTTCAACCATGGACTCATCAACTATATCTATGGTCAGAAGCGTCTCTTGCCTTGCGATATGAGTTTCGATACCTTCTTCATTGACCCATACGGTGATGTGATGCCATGTAATGGTACCAAGGACAAGGAGGTGATGGGTAACCTGAACCGCCAGACTTGGGATGAGCTTTGGAGTTCTCCAGAGGCTGAGCAGGTTCGCAAGAAGGTAAGACATTGTGACAGAAACTGCTGGATGATTGGTTCTGTTTCTCCTGCGATGCATAAGTATATCAAGACTCCAGCCCTGTGGGTGGCTAAGCACAAGCTGAAGAGCCTGCTCGGTATGAAGTACTCTATGTATGAGAACCCTATCTGCTGCGAATATCGTGATGGTAAGGTAACCAAGGAACAGCTTGACAAGCTTTCTACCTGCGATATGAATGCGGTGGTAAACAATGGTCTTTCTGCCGATTCAAAGGAGGCTTTGAAGGGCAAGCGTGGCGAGGACATCGTGAACGCTGATGTGGCTAGCCAGGGTTATGAGGCTACCAAGAAGGAAACAGATAGAAATATCGAAATCAAGTAATCGACGGAAAGGGTTAGCAGGATTCTGTTTAGTTAGGTGTTCTGCTAATCTGTTTTTGATGATAGAAATAATACAGAATAATTAATATAATAATGTTTTTAAATTATCTATTGACAGCATTGGCTCCGCTTATTGGGGGGGGGTAATTTTATAATAGGCAGTAAGATAGAAAGGGGAACTTTCTTTTCGAAAGATTATACTTCAATGTTGAAAGGCGTTTGTTGTTTGATTGTAATTTATGTACACTTTCATGGTGCTTATACAAATACTTTACAGGATGCTATTGGAAGCTTTGGTTATATTGCTGTAACACTTTTCTTCTTGATTTCTGCATACGGAATGATGCTGAGTTCTGAGCGGAAGAAAAATTATCTCAATCATTTTTGGCGAAATCGGTTGATAGCTTTGTTGATTCCGTGTTTATGCGTCAATTTGCTAGGTATAGCATTAAGTTTTGCAGAAGGAAGTTTTGAATGGCATGCTATATATCAAATTAATGGATATGTTAAAGTCCTATTGCAATTTTGTTTGTGGTTTTATATCATAGAGTTTTGTAAGCGAAAGTGGTTCCCAAAGAAGCATCAGTTGGGAGATAGTATACTGATAGCAGGCATTGTGATTTCAAGTATCTTCTTATACTTGTTCATATATGATGATTCGAGTTCTACAGCTGGTTGGTGCTTTGAAAGGATGGGATTGGTTTGGGGTATATTACTAAATCGATATTATCAGTCCTTTGTAAAATGGATGGACTCACATCGATGTATAAAAGCTGTGATACTTTGTGTGATTAGTGCAGTGTTGGGCATAACCTATTTAAAGTTTAAGCTGGTTTGGTTTTGGGGTGCTTATTTGTTGAAAATCGTACTCGGATTATTCATCATTCTTTTCTTATTTACTGCTACGTCTAATAGAAAAATTGGCAACCGCTTTGGTTTGTGGCTTGGAAACATATCTTATGAAGTGTATCTTAGTCATGGAATGGTTATGGGATTTCTTGCTTACGCAATGTCCGAATTATCTTCTGGTATGTTTATTCTGATAACGGTAGTTGCAACATTGATATTAAGTTATTTTGTGCATAGCATAGATAAGATTATTGTGAAAAAGCTAAGAGTTTAATAAAATGAAAATAATTGTAACAGGTACACGTGGTATCCCGAATATCATGGGTGGCGTGGAGACGCATTGTGAGGAATTGTTCCCTAGAATGGTGGAGCGTGGGTATGACGTGACGCTGATTCGTCGCTCGAACTATGTGAAGGATGACTTGCATGAATGGAAAGGAGTGAAACTGGTGACGATTCCTTCTCCTAAGAAGAAGAGTTTCGAGGCTATCATCCATACTTTCCGTGCCATCAATGAGGCGAAGAAGTTGGGTGCAGATGTATTGCATATTCATGCCATCGGTCCTGCCTTGCTGGTTCCATACGCCAAATTGCTGGGCATGAAGGTGGTGTTTACACATCATGGTCCTGACTATGACAGGGACAAGTGGGGATTTGCTGCCAAGACTATCCTGAAGATGGGTGAGCGTATGGGCTGTATGTTTGCCGATGATGTCATCGTCATCTCGACTGTCATCAAGAATCTCATTGCCCGTAAATATGGAAGGACGAAGAATGTACACCTTATATATAATGGTGTCTCTGAGCCTGAGATCTGCGACTATCCTGAATATTTCAAGGAACTGGGGATAGAGAAGGGAAAATATATCCTGGGTATGTGCAGATTTGTGCCTGAGAAGAACCTGCATCATCTGGTAGAAGCGTATAGACAGTTGATAGTTAAGAATAAAAAGTTAATAGAGCAGGGCTTCAAGCTGGTGCTGGCTGGTGATACGGATTTCGAGGATGAGTATTCGTTGGGATTGAAGCAGATGGCAAGGGAGAATGGTGTGGTGCTTACTGGCTTTATCAAGGGCAGAAAGCTTCATTCGTTGTTGACGAATTGCCGTTGCTATTGTCTCCCTTCTTCGCACGAAGGTTTGCCGATTGCCCTGTTGGAGGCGATGAGCTATGGGGTAAAGGTAGTAGTAAGCGATATTCCTGCGAATCTGGAGGTTGGCTTACCAAAGGATGATTACTTCCATTGTGGTAACGTGGATGAACTTTCGGAAAAGCTCGGAAAGATTATCGAGGCCCCATTGCAGCATGTGAATTACGACATGAGCAAGTATGATTGGGATCGGATTGCTGATGAAGTAGGAGGAGTGTATCAAGGGTTGAAGAAATGATGATACAGGATTTTTATACCATTCTTCAATCTGCCATAGGAAAAACGGTTCAATTATCCCATACGCTTTCTGAAAAGGAATGGAATGAGATCTTTGGATTAGCCAAGAAGCAGGCGCTTGTTGGGATTATGTTTGAAGGTGTTGAGCGTTTGCCACAAGAGCAATGGCCTCCAAGAAATGTGGTCTTGCAATGGGCGATGATGGTAGAAAGTATCAAGCGGCGGAACCGACAGACTACTGATGTTTGTCTTCGATTAACCGAAGTGCTAGGCAAAGATGGCTTTGAAACTTGTATATTGAAAGGACAAGCCAATCATGTGTATTATGATGGCTTGAACTCGGAACATTCCCTAGGGCAGTTAAGAATCTGCGGTGATGTAGATGCCTGGATTTGGCCAAAGGAAAAGACTAAGCATCCTGTAAAGTCTATTATTGATTATTGTCAAAGCAAGAAAATCCTATTATCCTTATGCCATTTGCATGCAGAGGTGAAACCTGTGAATGGAGTTCCTGTTGAGATTCATTTTCGTCCTTCGTTCTTGAATGCTCCTTGGAGTAATCTATGCTTTCAGAAGTTATTCAAGTCTGCAGTTTTTGAAAATAAGGAAATTGATGAATGTGGAACGATTAAGAAACTGCGAGTTGACTATGACTTAATCTTCCAGATGAACCACATTTACAGGCATCTGTTGGATGAAGGTGTTGGTATGCGACAGATTCTTGACCTTTATGTTCTTCTGAAAGCATATCAGAATGAACGGCAAGGTCAATCTGAGATGATGAATGTTGATGTACTGATGAAACATATCAGTGATTGTGGTATGAAACGCTTTGCATCAGCTTTGATGTTTGTACTTCAAGAAATATTCGGTCTTGATGATGAAGAACTATTGTGTCCTGTTTCGGAAAAACATGGAGTATTTCTCATGGAAGAGATGATGGCTGCTGGAAACTTCGGACATTATGATGAAAGGATGAAGACTTTAGCTGTAAAGAAAGGAAAGCTCTCTTATCAGCTGCAGAAAGCGCAACGTCGTTTCAAAAGGAATCTCAGATTCTTGACAAGTTATCCAGAAGAGGTAATTTGCGAGCCTTTGGCTAGAATTTATCACTTTATTTGGAGAAAGCTTGCTTTATATAGATTTTAAAAATCTACGGGCGAACGATTCATTCTCCTTTGTAATTTTGAGACACTTTTGAGAATGGATTTTTGTAGCCCTTTTTGACTATATTCAAATCAATTATAAACATAAAATGGAAGTAATAAAGACAGATATTGAAGGCGTGCTCATCATTGAGCCTCGCCTGTTTAGAGATGCTCGTGGCTATTTCTTCGAGAGCTTCAGCGAGCGTGAGTTTAAAGAGAAAGTGGAGCCATTGGTTGGTTACAAGGTAGAGTTCTGCCAGGACAACGAGAGCATGAGCAGTTATGGTGTGATGCGTGGCTTGCATTTCCAGAGACCTCCGTTTACCCAGAGCAAGCTGGTGAGATGCGTGAAGGGTAGAGTGCTGGATGTTGCCGTGGATATCCGTAAGGGTTCACCGACATACGGTAAGCATGTGGCTGTGGAACTGACTGAAGATAATCATCGTCAGTTCTTTATTCCTAAGGGCTTTGCTCATGGCTTTGCTGTATTGTCTGAAACTGCGGTATTCCAATATAAGTGTGATAACTTCTATCACCCTGAGGCTGATGGGGGTATCTCGATATTGGATGAATCACTCGGGATTGATTGGCGCATTCCTACGGAACACGCTAATCTTTCGGAGAAAGATACGAAACATGAAGTATTGAAGGACTTTGAAAGTCCTTTTGATTTCTAAAATCATCCCGTCCTTCTTTACCATTAAAGAAGGCTCCACATCTCTCACCAAGCCTCTCTCTTGCCCGAAGAGAGAGGATGTAACCGCCCTCCGGTGCTCGGAACCGCTTCGCTTTATGGTTGGCGGACCATCAAAGGTCTTCGCCATATTTTGCGGGATGGGACCGCCTGGGGAAAGTTTTTTTACAGGGTTATCAGTTTAAGTGGAGTTTTGAGGAAGCGCTTGCTGACTGGTTCGAAGATAATGACAGACAAGGTTTGAAATAATAAATAATAATTATATGAAGGGAATCGTATTAGCAGGTGGTAGCGGTACGCGTTTGTATCCTATCACAAAAGGTATCAGCAAGCAGCTGATTCCTATCTTTGATAAACCGATGATATATTATCAATAACAAAGCTACTGTATTTGGCTATCGTGTAAGTGATCCTGAACGATATGGTGTGGCAGAGTTTGATGAGTAAGGCAATTGCCTGAGTATCGAAGAGAAGCCTCAGCATCCAAAGAGCAATTATGCTGTAGTGGGCTTATACTTCTATCCTAATAAGGTGGTGGAAGTAGCTAAACATATCAAGCCTTCTGCTCGTGGTGAGTAGGAAATCACAACCGTAAACCAGGAGTTCCTGAAGGATAAGCAGCTGAAGGTACAGACCATGGCAAGAGGATTTGCCTGGCTTGATACCGGAACCCATGATTCCCTTTCTGAGGCATCTTCCTTTATCGAAGTCTTAGAGAAGCGCCAAGGCTTGAAGGTTGCTTGTTTGGAAGGTATTGCTTATCGCCAAGGTTGGATAGATAGTGATACGTTGCGTGAGAATGCTCAGCCAATGTTGAAGAATGACTACGGCAAGTATCTTCTTTCAATTCTAGAGGAGAAAGATCAAACATTAAAAAAGAATTTAGAATATTAATTTTTTGGAACACGAATCTTACGAATAACACGAATATAGAGGTTATAGTTTCTCCTGAATGATTCGTGTAATTTGTGTTCGAATATATACATTGATTAGGATGAAGAATATTGTAATAACGGGCGGTGCTGGTTTCATCGGCTCACACGTAGTAAGACTTTTCGTGAACAAATATCCTGAGTATCACATCATCAACCTAGACAAGTTGACATACGCTGGCAACCTGGCTAACCTCAAGGACATCGAGGACAAGCCTAACTATACTTTCGTTAAGGGCGATATCTGCGATTTCGACCTGATGTTGAAGCTGATGCAGGACTATCAGGTGGATGGCATCATCCATCTCGCTGCCGAGAGCCATGTAGATAGAAGTATCAAGGATCCATTCACTTTCGCTCAGACCAACGTGATGGGTACCCTGTCTCTGCTCCAGGCGGCAAAGATTTACTGGGAGAGTCTTCCTGAAGGATACGAGGGCAAGCGCTTCTATCACATCTCTACCGATGAGGTTTACGGTGCCTTGCAGATGACTCATCCTGAGGGTATTCCAGCTCCTTTCACCACCAAGGCATCCAGCGGTAAGAACCACGAGGCTTACGGCGAGGAGTTCTTCCTGGAGACAACCAAGTACAATCCTCACTCTCCATACTCTGCATCTAAGGCTAGCTCAGACCACTTCGTCCGTGCTTTCCACGATACATACGGTATGCCTACCATCGTGACCAACTGCTCTAACAACTACGGTCCATACCAGTTCCCAGAGAAGTTGATTCCGCTGTTTATCAACAATATCCGTCATCGCAAGCCATTGCCAGTATATGGTAAGGGTGAGAACGTGCGCGACTGGTTGTATGTAGTAGATCATGCCCGTGCCATCGATATGATTTTCCACAAGGGTAAGATTGCCGAGACCTATAATATCGGCGGTTTCAACGAGTGGAAGAATATCGATATCATCAAGGTGGTAATCAAGACTGTTGATAGATTGCTCGGTCGTCCTGAGGGTGCTGACTTGGATTTGATTACTTATGTAACAGACAGAAAGGGTCACGATATGCGTTACGCCATCGATTCTAGAAAGTTGCAGAAGGAACTCGGTTGGGAGCCATCTCTCCAGTTTGAGGAGGGTATCGAGGAGACCGTGAAATGGTATCTCGAGAACCAGGAATGGATGGATCATGTTACTTCTGGGGAGTATCAGAAGTATTATGAGAATATGTATAAGGATAGATAATGTTTTTTTTCGAAAACCTACCCGTCCTTCCTTACCGTTAAGGAAGGCTCCACCTCTCATCTCGGTCTTCTCCCCTCAGGGAAGAAGAGGGAAACCGCCCTACTCGGTGCTCAGAACCGCTTCGCTCTAAGGTTGGCGGACCATCAAAGGTCTTCGCCATGGTTGTGCGGGCTGGGACCGCCTGGGATGGTATTACTACGTCTTGCTATAATGGACTTATAAAATACAGTTTTTGAGTGTAGAGGTCTTTTAACCGAAGGTTTGAAGGCTCAATCTCATTCAGAATGTATGTACATTGTAAGTCGTTTGAGTGATGAGAACTTTCACCTTTTTCATTATGCAGCCTCTGTCTTTTTCTATTCGTCACCAAGAACGAGGCGTTTTGTGTGCCCAAGACAGAAATGATGTATTGTTATACTCCTGCTGTCACCTTACTGAAGATGCTGGAGAAAATGGAAGAATGCTATAGGGAGATAATAGTAAACAAATGAGGTCGTTCAAATCGAACGACCTCAAAATGCAGAATGTGTTCTTTTGTATAACAGAACACAATTTCGCTAGCGAAAAACGTGGGATGCCGAAGCTGCGATGAATTAAAGGGATTCTAGGCAAGCCGTTGAAGTTCTTCTTCCCCGTCTATTAGAGGTGCCTCCTCTACGCTAAGACTCCCTTCAAGATATTAATCAGATTGTCCTCCCGCAGGAGTTCAATCTGAACATCGCTTATTTTGAGTCGCTACCCCCATAGTCCGACTATGGGTGCAAAGATACATAAATATTATGGAATATCTAATAAAAATTAAAGGAAAAACGATAAAGCAAGTTACAAAACTTAATTTATCCCATAAAAATCTAAAGACAATACCTGATAATGTATATCAGTATACAAATCTAGAAAAGCTCGATTTAAGTTACAATAGGATAGAGGTAATTCCTCAAGAAATATTGAAACTCAAAAAACTTCGAACCTTAGATTTGGCTTTTAATAATTTAAAGGTACTACAAGGCGCCTTATTTAAACTGCCCAAGTTGAAGATTTTGAATCTGCATGGTAACCAAATTAAGCATTTACCCAAGCAAATACTTGATTCAAAGATTACTACACTCATTCTTAGTAAGAATAAAATAGAACATCTTGATGAAAGTTTGATAAGCGGTATCACAAAATTGGATATTGTAGATAATCCTTTGACCAGTAAGAAGGGACAAGGAAATGTCAAGATTGAACAAAATAAGGAACTTGTGAATGCACCCATTAAAAAGAAAACTATAATGAATAAAAAGAATAAAATTTTTATCAGCTATTCTCATGCTGATAGTGCTTATTTTGACCGACTGATAACACATCTAAAAGTTCTGAAAAATTACAATGGAGAATTTGAAGAATGGTCTGATCGAAAAATTCTTGCAGGTCAAAAATGGAAAGAAGAAATTACAAAAGCTTTGAAAAAAGCAAATATAGCAATATTGTTGGTTTCGACTGATTTTTTAGCTTCAGATTTTATTCAAAGAAATGAGTTACCTCCTATTTTGAAGAAGGCTGCAGAAGAAGATACAACAATTTTGTGTTTGCTTGTGGAACCTAGTCTTTTTGAAAAGACGGAATTGGGAGATTTCCAGGCTATTAATGATCCAAAAACTACACTTTCTGAGCTTGAAAAATCGGCTCAGGAAAGAATATATTTGAAGCTAGTTGAAGAAATAGAACGTATAACTAGTTCATGTAACTAAATTCTTTTTATTAAAGGTTTTTCTAAAATATGAATATTTATGAACAGAAATGATAATTTTGAACTTTTCTTCTCAGAAAATGAATTGATTTCAAGTAATAAGTCTTGGAAGAAAATAGGGGATAATTATGAGCAGTATAGCATAAATAGTTCTCGTAATTATATAACCAATGCATCTTGTGGTATTAATTCTAAATAAATTTGTCTTATGAGCAATTGGAGTGAGATTTTGACAGAAGTAAATCAATCTTTTCCAACAAATATTGATTTGCTTAATAAAAAAAGGAAGGAGTATATGGATAAAATAGCGGAAATAACAGGGCGTAATGTTATAACCTATTATTCTGGCTGGCTTAAAAATCCTAATGCTCCATTTATTTCAATCAATGATTCAGATATGAATGCTTTCATGACTAACGTATATAGGCTGGATAGAAGTAAAGGGCTTGATTTAATTTTGCATACTCCTGGTGGCGATTTAGCAGCTACAGAAAGTATCGTGAATTATCTTCAGTCTGCTTTTGAGGGGAATGTGCGTGCTATTATTCCTCAAATATCTATGTCCGCTGGTACGTTGATTGCCATGTCTTGCCGAGAAATATTGATGGGACGTGAGTCTTCTCTGGGCCCGATAGATCCTCAGCTTGGAGGAATTCCATGCCAAGGTATGCTGGATGAATTTGATAAGGCTGTAAATGATATCGCCAATAGACCTTCTTCCTTAGGCTTGTGGCAGGCAATCATTGGTAAACTAAATCCAACCTTTATTACCAATTGCGAGAATTCGATAAAATGGTCAAAGGAACTAGCCAAGTCATTCCTATTAAAAAATAATCCTGAGCTTAATATAGACAACATATATGAGGTCTTTCTCAATCATCAGCATAGTTATTCGCATTCTCGACATATTCCTAAGGAGCAATGTAAGGCTGCTGGTTTGAAGATAACAGATTTGGAAATGAACCAAGACTTACAAGATGCTGTATTAAGCCTTCATCATTGTTATATGATTTTGTTTGATAAGATTGCATGTTCTAAGGTCGTAGAAAACCAAATCGGTGGTTGTTTTATTCAAAATTATTCTGAAGGGGAAAAATAGATATGGCTATATTTGTAAACACAACTCAGCCAAGAAAACTCTTGGAAGACATTAAAAAAGAAATTAATGATAAAAAAATAGATACGTGGTTGTATGATAATGATGGAGATTTTTATCATGCTCCTAACCAGTGGAAGTTCAAGGCTTGGCTTAGACCTACTATTGAAACCAATCGCTTGGTGTTTGGAATCGTAGGACAGGAAAATGTAAATTTATCAACAATTGCATATGCTGTATATCATGGTCGTTTTATAGAAATGCTTTTAAATCATTTTGATAAACACTTTACAGAGGTATATGCAAGTTCTCAAAAAACTCAATATGACAGATTCTAAGAAGAGAAACAAGACTTTGATATTGCTTATTGCGGTGTTGTGGCTAATAATACTTGTGGGCGTAGTTTTCTATGCTGGTGAGTATAAAGCTCTGATTGGTAGTATAGACATTAATGAAATAACATCTTCTGTTGTTGCTTTATCTGTTATAGCAGGCTTTACAACAATGTTGTATTTAAGTAAAAATGACAAAGTACAGGATGCAAAAATAGATAATCTATTTGTCTATTCCGAACTTTTAAAAGAGAAAGGGGCTAACCCTAAAAAGAAAGAAACTACAGAAAGTTCTAAGGAGGTATCACCTGTTCAGATGTCAGATGATAAGGATGTTGATGATGAAAATACGGCCAATGAAATTAAGCATACCTTCCTTGCGTCCGAAGAACGTATCAAGATAGAAATAAAAAATCTAAAACGGAGGGCTACCATCAATTTGTCTTTGGGCGTGTCTCTTTCTATAGCGGCATTATTAGTTTTTTTCTTCTTGGTTTACAATGAAAAACCCGACGAGGATTACCAAAAGGTTTTCTTGCATTTTGCACCGAGAGTTGGATTGGTTGTGTTTGTTGAGTTGTTGGCTTATTTCTTTTTGAAACTTTATAAGTCTACTTTAACTTCGGTTCAATATTATCATAATGAGTTGACAAACATTGAAACGAGAAAAATTGCAGCTATTGTTGCGATAAAGCATTGTAAAGAAGATAAAATTTGGCAAACAGTAGAATACTTATTGAAAGTAGAGCGGAATGTTTTAGTCAAAGATAAAGAAACAACAATACAAATGGAAATGCTTAAGTTGCAGAGTGAAAAAGATAATTCCGATTTGTTGTCAATGCAAGGATTATTGAACAAAGTTATTGATAAGCTAGGTAATCATTGAAATAGGTGATTTTCTAAAACTAATTGCAATTCTTATAATGTCTATATGTAATTTTGGTTTCAAATATTCATCATTATGATGTGAAATGGTGGAGTAGTATTGATAGTTTAATTATAGATTAATAGTTGAATGAATGATATAACTGCAATTTTCGCTTTTCTGAAGTATTGCCTTGGAAGTAAGGAGGATATGAGTAGGGTGATAGATTGTATGAACTGGCAGGAACTGTATTCCTTTGCTTCTAAGCAGGCGTTGCTGGGGCTTTGCTTTGATGGTATTGAACGATTGGGGAAGGAGTATCCTGAGGAGTTGAGGCTGAACCCGATAGGGAGGGAACTGCTGATGACTTGGATGGGTAAGGCGCAACAGATTCGCAGGCAGAACATGAAGGTGAATGCTGTGGCAGGTAAGCTCTTCGCTATGCTGAGAGTGGATGGGATGAGGTGCTGTGTCCTGAAAGGTCAGGGGAATGCCTTGATGTATCCGAATCCTTATTCACGTACTCCTGGAGATATTGATGTTTGGATTGATGCTAATAGGGAGAGGATTATGGAATATGCTCAAAAAAAGTTTGAACTGGGGGATGATATCAGACTGCAGCATCTGGAGACTTCTCTTGATGGTGTGCCTGTAGAGTTGCATTTTTTTCCTTGCTCCATGAATAATCCTATCTATCATGCTAGATTGCAGAAATGGTTTCGGAGGAATGCGGATTTGCAAAGCTCGCATATTGTGGGGCTGCCCGATGGGGCAGGGGATATTGCTATACCAACGACGGCATTCAATGTTGTTTATCAGCTGACGCATCTATATCACCATTTCTTTGATGAAGGGATTGGAATGAGGCAAATCATTGATTATTTGCTGGTAGTTTGCGATTTTTATAAAGTCTATCAAAATTCTTCGAAAATCACCCCGTCCCTCTTTACCCTTAAAGAGGGCTCCACCTCTCACCCCGACCCTCTCACCCTCAGGGGAGAGGGGGAAACCGCTCCTTCTCGTCGCTCGGAACCGCTACGCTCTAAGGTTGGCGGACCATCAAAGGTCTCGCCAGGTTGTGCGGGATGGGACCGCCTGGAGATGGAGGGGGATAGCTCTGCTACTTCATGCTCTTCTACTGCAGTTGCTTCTTCTTCCTCTGCTGTTACACTGGAGGTGATGCAGAGAGAATTGAAGTATCTTGGCTTGTGGAAATTTGCAGGTGCGGTGATGTATGTGCTGCGAGAGGTTTTGGGGCTATCTGAGGAGAAGATGATAGCTCCGATGGATGAGAAGCGAGGAAAGTTGTTGCTGGCAGAGATTCTGAATGGTGGCAACTTCGGCCAGCACTTCACCAAATATGGGCATTTTACACAACAAGGAATGGCTAAGAAATATTTCCTGAAGATTTGGAGAAATATGCACTTCGTGCGATATTATCCTGCTGAGGCATTGAGTGAGCCAATCTTCAGAACTTGGCACTTCTTCTGGAGGATGAAGAACAAGAAATAATAGATATACGGCTAACGGCTCCTCTCTCCCATTTTTTTTGAATTAGTTTTCGGAGATGGAGCTTAGTAGCCCGGTTTTACTATAAGAAATAGACGGAATGCAAATAAAGAGATTAGAAAATGAACTATCTGAATATGTAAGCGAATGGCTTGATGCACGATGGCAACATTGGTCTTTTGTCTATACATCCATTCATCGAGATAGAAGATCTGGTATCTATAGATTGAAACAAGGTGAAAAACTATTAGATTACCTAAATTCCATTATGGGGATTATTGAAGATCATTTGGGTATGGATAAAGGTCAGCACCTGATTCCTTCAAAGTTTTCTTCTATCAATCAATTTGCTCGGTTTCTTCAGAATTTCACTCAATATCTCCGAGACAACTATTGTCTTATTGAGACAAATTTTAATAAGGAGCAAACAGACATTATCGTTGCTGATATTGCTAATATGGTTAATGAGATTATTGAGATGTCAAATCGATGCTTGGACATTATATTAGTCGATGACAATGTTCCAATACCATATCAACAAGTTAAGAAAAGCTTGTATAATGGCGATGTCAAAGAGTTCATTAGTCTGCTAAATAGTATTATAAAGAGCATACCCTATCTCATACATAAAGAGAAATTCAATGAGGGATATTTCCATTCTTTCTTCCATGTTGCATTAACGTTGATAGGTATGCGCCCTTTATCAGAAGTGGCTACTTCCGATGGTAGAATAGATATGGTTATAAATTGTCCAAAGGCTATCTATATCATGGAGTTCAAGTATTCACCGAACGACAAAGATTTGTCAAAGGTAGCTTTGGAACAAATCAAAAGTAAGAAATATCACCAACCATATATCATACAGCAGAAGCCGATAGTTGGAATAGGTTATTCTTTCGGTGAAGGAACACGAGAAATAACAAATTATAGGGATGAAACTTTGTATGTTCCTGGGATCATCCTTGATTAGCTGACAATGATAATATGAAAGCAAAATATTATATCCGGCAGATGAGTGATGAAAGGGTACTTATGCTCTTTTCTTATCTTCAGACATTACCTGAAAATTCTGTATTTTCAGAAAGACTGATGGCTTGTTCTTTACAAGCTATCATTGATTTGAAGCATCATCACAAATTAGATTGGAATGTCTTGGAATATACCATCTAGTGGATATGTATTGGATTCCAATTAATAATAACAGTTCATTCGATATAAAACAATGCCAAGATACTTATTTCAAATAATAGAAAAATGTTTTCAAGATGCAAGAAATATAGTTGTTGATCCAGATGTTGATTTTCTTTTAGAAGAAAGTGATTGGAATGATTATGGATTCATTACGATGTATGGAGTTCATGTTACAGCCAAGAGAAGTAGAAATAAAAAAAATACTTATCTTGGTAGTATCAGAATTATGAAGATTGACCAACAAATAGGCGAGAGAAATCTCTTGAGAAAAGAATTTGAAAAATCACATCTTCAATTTCGTAAACTTCCTAATACATATGTTTCATTATCGATGGATGTGGATTTCTACGAGAATTTACAAACATTATTACGTACTCCTGAAGAAAGACTTGATTTTTCATGGTCTTTAAATATGATATTGGGTGATGACGCACATGAATATAATGATGTGTATCAGTTGTTATGTTTTAATAAGTCATTATTGCGGGATTCTACAATAAATGATTTTGCATTACAGCAAGGACGAAAAATCATGTTGAATCAAGAAATTTTGTTTGATTTAAGAAGTGAAGCTTTTAAAATAATATTTCCGTTATCTAAAGACTACGTAGAGTTTGATTTCAATGCCGTTAAAGAAGCTCCTGTATCAAATACGATACCCAATGGAATTATTGCTCTAATTGGAAAAAATGGATCAGGTAAAAGTACTATACTGTATGAAATTGCAAAGATATTATATGCCTCACCTGACACAAGACGTTTAATTGGAAATAAAGTAGGTAGATTAGAAACAAATGCTATCGGCATATCTAAACTGATTATGTTTTCTTATAGTGCCTTTGACAATTTTATTCTACCAGGTAGTACAAAGCAAGAATGCCAAATGTTACTCGATGGGCTTTTAAATCATACAGGAAGATTTGTTTTCTGTGGAATTAGGGATGTTTATTATGACATGAATGAACTTTATGAAACTAATCGTAGAATGAAAGATGAAGAATTTATAAATCTTACATCTGAATCAAGAATTAAATGTGTCAGACTTAAAGAACCATCTAAATTGGGAGAAGAATTTGTATATGCTATGTCTAATTTTGAAGAATCAGATAAACGGCTTTGGATCAATTTCATGATTTCAGTTAGGGATAATCAGCCGGAATTTTGGCAAGCAGTAGAGCAAATTAGCCCCCCTATCCTCTATAAGAAAGAAGATTTGGAAGAACGATACTTGACCATATTTAATGGTTTATCTACTGGCTATAAATTTGTCATGCATGCGATGGCTCACTTAATCTCTAATTGTGAAAATAACAATCTCGTTCTTTTCGACGAACCAGAGAATCATTTGCAACCTCCGTTGTTATCTTTTATGATTAATGAAATGCGTAAAATTCTTGCTCAGTATAAATCAGTTATGCTTATTGCTACTCATTCTCCTATTATACTGCAGGAAATTTTTGCGAAAAACGTAAAAATCGTAAAGAGAGTTGGAAAAGTAAGAACTTTTTCTCAGCCTAAAATAGAAACTTACGGAGAAAGTTTTGGTGCTATAGCTTCAGAAGTGTTTAATCTCAATTCTGACAATACTAGTTATTATAGTACAATAGAGATGCTTTATGAAGAGTGGAATATGGATAAGTTAGAGTCATTAGGTGAAATGATATCTTCTTTTGAGCATAGACTGGGTAGCCATTTAAGTGCTCAGATGGAGGCTTTTCTAATCAGTAAATATGTAAAAAATCATAAGTAATAACATGTGGCGTTTAGATAAACCTTCCTTGCAAAAAGCTAAGGATGATTTGAATAATATTGTTGCACATTGTCTAGCCATAGACAATGCGGACAAAATTGCTTTTGAAAATCTTTATGATGAATATGATCGTAAAGGATACATTAGTGAAGAATATCATCTTAGTTTTTCGAGTGCTCATCCTGCTCAAGTAAAAGCTATGTATGGGCAATATAGAAAATTGGGAGATAAGCAAGAGTATGGCTATATCCGAGAAGAACTATCTGAAGCTGCAGATACATGTCCGTATTGTGGCTTTGGAGAGCCTGTTACGTTAGACCACTATATGCCGGAAAGTATTTATAAGGAATTGGCAACATGTAGGCTAAATTTGGTCCCGATTTGTTGGAGATGTAACAATAAAAAACTTGATAATCATTATCAAGGTTTTTCACATGTTTATTATCAGGATTTTCCAAAAGGAGTTATTTTTTTCAAATGTAAGGTCGTTGCTAATGCTAATGGATTCATTAGTTTTGATTTTTATATTGATGGTAGGAATCTTGATAGTTCTCTCGTTGAAAAACTGAAGAATCAAATTGAAGTAATTGAATTAAGTAAAAGGCTCAACAAGGAATGTATAACTTTTATTACGTCAAATTTTGTTATAGAGTCATTAGTGAATAACGAGGCCCTAAAGTTTTTTATTTCTGATAGGTTGAAAAAAGCAACTGACTATTATGGAAATAATGATTGGCATACAGCATTACTGCAAGGCCTGTATGATTGTAATGAGTTCGATATAGTTTGTTTGAAGAAATTTATAGGGAAGAACAAAAGGAAAGTTTTAGTATAACTATATCCAGATCTAGTCGGCTATCTTGGTTGCAACTAGGTGCTTATTTGAAGTTGTCAAACTTTAAAAGTAAGTGCTCGAGTTCTGGGACAATATGAGTTTGGCATCTTTTAAAAAAGTTGATTTATACCTGCTCATGTGCAAATGATACTGCCTGCTATGTTCCTATAATGGAGATATTGCTGAATTCGTTGCTCTGTTTGGCAGTATTAATAAGAGTATTTCTATCTTATGTATTGGGAGTAATTCAATGATGGATATTTTCATTCTTTCTTCCATGTAGCATTGACGTTGATAGGGATGCGTCCTTTATCTGAGGTGACTATTTAAGATGGTAGAGTTGACATGGTTATAGACTATCCAAAGGCTATTTATATTATGGAGTTCAAGTATTCACCGAACGACAAAGATTTGTCAAAGGGGATGCTTGGATCAACTCAAAGACAAGAAATATCACCAGCCATATATCTTGCAGCAGAAGGCTATTGTTGGAATTGGTTATTCTTTCGAAGAGGCATCACGTCAAATAACGAATTATAGGGAAGAGACTTTATATATTCCTCAAATCATCCTTGACAAGTAATTTTTAGGCTCAAGTGTATTTATTCATGAATAGCACTGACTTCTAATAGTGAACTACAGTATTCTCATGTTGAAATAATGTTGTCAAACTGTGTATCTTATAACTGAGGGGGCTTATGCAGACACTTTCAAAAGAAATTGAAAAAAGGATAGAGGATATTGTTTCTGTCCGTTTTTATAATCAGATAACTCCATACGATGTTATTAGGTGGCTATTTAACTTTGATGATGAAGATGTTGAATTGGCAGTTCAATTGTTGGAGCATGTAATCTTTTTGCGTGATGACGATGTAAAGGGGCGTCTTTATGACCAGATAGTAAAGTTGCCTAGAGATAGGAAAAAACATATAGTTCCTCTTGGTAAACCTGGGAAAAGTGGCGCTGCCGTTTCTTACTGGATTCATGGATTGATGAAACGAAATGAATTGCGGGGAATGGCTTTTCATTCAAGCTTTGAGGACTTTATTTCTTATAGGAACTCTCAGAAATGGGAGACTCAGAATGATGTTGTTGTTTATGTGGATGATTTTATAGGTAGTGGTGGATCAGTAGTAACAGCTTTATCATCCCTTGATAAAAAAGAAGTGAGACCAGAGGTGTTGAGTGATGCTTATTCAGGAAGGCTTTATGTTGTTGCTGCAGTAGTGATGGATAATGGCTATTCTAAGATTACTAAAGATATATCTGGGGCGGTTATCTTAGGAGACTCGCATTGTAAAGGTTTTGATCCTCATAAAAAAGTATTTGGGAGTTATTTTAAGACTAAAGCGGTACGTGAGATGTGCTATAAGTATGGAGAACAATTATATAAAGGTTGGCCTCTTGGTTACGAAAATACCCAAAGCCTGGTGTTGATGCAGCATTCGTCGCCAAACAATACGATTCCTGTATTATGGTCTGATAACCAATATCAAGGTCGAAACTGGAATCCTTTGGTGCCTCGAAATAATCTCCTGAAAATAAAACGGGCTTATACTGACAGGACTTCTGTTTACAGATGGTTGTCGTGCCTGAAGAAAATCTTTGTTGGTGGAAGTGAATACGTAGATTTCAGCTTGTTGTTTACAACGAGTAATTTCAATCTTGTCTTTATTTTGATATGTTTGATCAGGCGAAAAAGCGAAGCTTTCATTTATAATACCATGGGTATTTCATTAGTGGAAATGGATCGTCTATGGCAAGAAGGGATTGATAAGAAAATATGGGATAGTAAGCACAAGCCAACTTCATTGGCGTTGAATGAATATAAAGATGCAATAAAAAGATATAAGCTATTGAGAGATGAAGGGATGCAAGAATTTCGGATTTGGGATGAAAAAGATAATATTTACATACCGGAGACTTTCAGGGGCGTGAAGTAAAATTATTAGCTGAATATGGGATTAGCATATTCGTATGTCTTTTGGACATGCTTGATTTAAAATATCATTATACTAAGTATATCGAACATAAGTTCGATATGCTCACTCACGTGAGCAACTAACGTAATAATTTTATGGAACAAACTTGGGAGTCTCTTTTTTCAGAACAAGCTAAGATTGAAGGGCATTCACAGCAATATATATCGGAATGTTTGGCCTATGTGGGTATCTTGCATAGCCATAATGTTCCTGTTATTTTTGACAAATGTCATTTTTTCTCATTCTTTCCTGATATCAAGAAGGAGAGAATGCAAATGTTTTTATTGAATCTATGTTGTTACAAGAACTATAGTATAAAGAAGAAAACTGGTGGTGTTAGAATGATAAGCGCTCCTTATTCAGACTTGAAGAGGGTACAGAGGTGGGTTTACGAGAATATACTTCTTAAAGACTTATCTTCTGTTTCTCCTTGTGCTGAAGGTTTTATGCCTAAGGACAAAGATGACATTAGAAATATTGTCACCAATGCTAGGAGGCATGCCAGAAGTAAATGGCTGATAAATGTTGATATACAGAATTTCTTTGATTCGATAAAATATGATTCGGTATGGGAGTATTTTTCTAAATTGGGCTATGAGAAAGAGGTGGCAGATGTTCTAGCAAAAATCTGCACATACCAATTTAGGCTTCCTCAAGGTGCACCGACAAGTCCGATGCTTTCCAATTTGATTGTGCGATCAATGGATGATGCTTTCGTAGAACTTGCCAGTAAGTGTAAATGTTTTTATAGCAGATATGCTGATGATATAACCCTTTCTGGTAATTCAGATAGTATTATGCCAAGTATGCGTGATATCTATCAAATAGTTTATGCTCATCATTTTCGTCCAAACAAGAAGAAAACGAAAATAAGTTTCTCATGTGATAGGCAGATGGTTACCGGATTGACTATTACTGATGGAGTGCATGTTCCGAAAAAATATCGCAAGGATGTTTGGAAGGAACTATATTGTTGTAAAAAGTTTGGTGTAGCTAGTCATATTGCTTATAGACATCCTGATCAGGGAATGTATAGATATTGGCTTTTGGGTAGAATCATGTTTATAAAATCTGTTGAGCCCGAGTGTGGAGAGAAAATGCTTCAGGAATTTAACTTGATTCATTGGGGGATATAACGTTTTTCGAGTGTTTGTTGGGGTGTTCTGAGACTTATTATTGCGACATGCTCACGTTTATTTCTGATATTGAACGTGAAAAGTTATTGAATCAATGGATGGGTATCTCCATGGACATAGAAGATATATCCAAAAAGCCTCTTACCAAATTCTATCAAGATATACTGAAACAGACAAGGATGGAATATGGCAGAGGAAAGAAAATATAATATAGGAGAAGAATATGAAGAAGAATATTATTTTTGCACTATTTTCGGCATTCATGGTCATTGCTATTGCTGTCGGTTTTTACATGCAATGGAATCCTACAGTAATAGTTATATTGTTGGGAGTGTTTTTTGTGGGTACCATTTGCTATTTGATTGGTATTTGTCGACATTTAATTATGCCAAGTGTTAATTCCTGGAAGGAGAAAATACATAAAGCCTATCGAAAATACATTCGCAGAATAGCTGTCAATTGTGGTCGTAAAGTCAACCGATGGAAATTAGAAGATACAGGGGAAAACCATATATCCTTATTGTCTCCTATAGATGATTTCAAGAGACATAAAGAATATATTATCCGTCTAAAAAATGCGATAGACCAACCAAATGTATTCAATATAGCTTTGACTGGCTCTTATGGAGCAGGCAAGAGTTCTATACTTAAAACTTTCAAAGCATATTACCCGGAATATCATTATGTGAATGTGTCGCTTGCGTCTTTTGTTGAGGTTAATATGTCTGAAAGTGATAGTACACCAAAGAGTAATGAAGACAGCTTTGAGGAACAGTTGGAATATAGTATATTGCAACAACTTTTCTACCATGTAAAAGCTACAAATATACCAGAATCAAGATTCGGACGAATTGAAAGGACATCACGCAAGAAGAGAATTTTTGTGGTTGTGTGCATATTGTTGTTTGTTGTAGCAAACTTGTGCCTGTTTTGTCAGGAACAGGTGACAAAGTACTTCTTGATTCCAACAGAAGTTTTAAAATCTTCATTCTTATTTGGGTTAAGTATATGTGTATTCATTCTTGGTATATGTGTTATTCTGTTTCAACTTATTCTTTTCATAAAGAAGATTAGTATCAAAAATCTAACGTTAGATAAGGCTACCTTAGAATTTGAAGAGAAGAAGAATGTTTCCATTATGAATCGCTATTTGGACGAGATTCTTTATCTCTTCCAGGAAAAGAAGTATAATGTTGTAATATTTGAAGATATTGACCGCTTTGAAAATACTCATATATTTACAAAATTGAGGGAATTAAACCTGATTCTTAACCAGTCTGAAGAAATAGGAAGGAGAATTGTCTTTCTATATGCATTGAAAGATGACATTTTCGCCAATGCAGAAGAACGAACAAAGTTCTTTGACTATATAGTTCCTGTTATTCCTTTTGTGAATGCTTCTAATTCTGGTGACTTGTTCAGAAGAAAAATTACTGATTTACATATTCCTGAGGCAGAGGTAAGCTCTTCATTTATTACGGATATATCTGCGTTTGTTAATGATATGAGGGTATTGACAAATGTCGTGAATGAGTTTGACCTCTATCGTAACTTACTTGATAAAAAACTGAAGAAGGGAAAATTGCTGGCTATGATTCTATATAAGAATCTCTTTCCTACCGATTTTTCTTTGTTGCATCAGAATAAGGGTGTGGTATATCAGACATTTTTCTCTGCTCCCAAGATTAGAAATGAAATTCGAGAAGATGATAGTGATCGATTAAAAGAGATAGACTCGGAGATACAAGCAATATCTGAAGAGACTCTTAGGTCTATAGAAGAATTGCGTGCTGTTATTGTTGGAAAGTTATTGAAATTATGGCCAGGCGATGATTGGGAAATATATTGTGATGGAGGTAAGAAACAAATAAGTAGCTTATTTTCTGAAGAAAACATTTTGCATATTCTTGATGGAAACATATACTTTGAAAACAAATACTACAGATATCAGACTAGGCATCTTAATGCTGACGAGATAAAATCTTCTTTAGGAGAAAGTTATAAATATAGAATAAGAAAAAAAATCATTCAATCAGTTGCTGATGATAAGATAAAAACCTTAAGAGATAAGCGCAAGGTTTTAATGGATGATATAGCAGCAATAGATAAATATACACTCTCAGTTATTGCAAAAACTGATAGGGATATCTTTGAGCATGTGGAAATACCAAAAGGTGAAGAAGAAAAATATAAAGTTCTCAAATATTTTTTGGGGGTGTAATTTAAACTGTGTCAAGGCTTGTTCTTAACTTTCATTCCCACTCCCTGCTGGGGGCATGCCCCCAGCA
>ENA-UEQM01000197-UEQM01000197.1-human-gut-metagenome-genome-assembly--contig:-NODE-197-length-43704-cov-10.968185_pt1 | contig 43704 bp, 47 predicted proteins | sample MGYA00242948_ERZ507948 | MGnify/ENA primary metagenome ERZ507948 (study PRJEB26167, sample SAMN06115440) | human gut metagenome | host: Homo sapiens | place: China:Hubei | collected 2015-07-28... | reverse complement strand
AATCACCGTGGGGGTACTTCTAGCAAATGACTACTTTTATGCGACCGAAATGTAAACGCTGATCGCGTCCTCTAACAGGGGCATCATGGCAAAAATTCACGCGGAGCCCGATTTTGGGTGCATTACCCCCAACCCCCGATGGCACGCACCTCTTGACATATTTCATTTAAGTTCAATACTCTGGCCGTGTTCCGCCACTGCCAAAGTCAACGATTCAGCATGTGCGTATTTGCAACAATACTACGGCCCCAGGACAGCCCAGAAACTGATTTAAGCCGCCCTGTGAGCTCGCAATATGGTATCCCGGTCATCGGCAAATTTTTGTTGTACCCAGGCTTCTACCTCTTTTCGTAAATACTTCCGCGATCCCCCTTCAACCAACGAAAGAGAATGAGGAAATGTCGGATCTGCCAGTATCCGGCGCAGGGGATTGGAATCAGGTGCATACCCCAGCATAAAGGCGATGTCCCTGGCTGACACGACAAGTGAATCCTTCCGGTAGATTTCATCCGCTACAAATTTCGCCAACGCCTTAAGGTCAAGGGGCTGAGCAACCATCATGTTCTCCCGACTCAAACTCTGTACTGATATACCTTATTCAATTTTCAATCTTCATTCTGCTGCCCCGGAGACATATTTTGCCCCACACCTACAACTCCACTTCACCCGCAGCTTTGCGCATGGCTGCTTCTCCGCGACGGTCATACAGGGCTGTTGTTGAGATATTGCTGTGACCCATCAGATTTTTGACAGTAGCGATGTCAACGCCCTTATCCAACAGTCGGGTTGCAAAGGTGCGCCGCAGGTCGTGTGTCGTAATGTCCCCCAGCCCCGCAGCTTTGTCCTTCGCCTCATCTTTGTACTTGCGCACAATCTCGGCCACGGACCATGGATTCAACGGTCGATCCACAATCAGGTAACCAAAGTGCCGTGTCCACTTTCCGAAAAGGTAACCGTCACTGCCGTCACCGGCATTGCCCTTCTTCCAGGGGTAGCGCTTGTTCCAGTCACTGATTACGCGTTTACGGACCAACACCCACTGGGCAACAGCCTCCGCCACTACCGTGTTCAGAAAAACATCACGTTCCTTATTTCCTTTGCCGATAAGCCGGATCCGGGCCTCTTCAAGAAATACATCTTTGATCCTGATTCCTGCAATTTCTGCCCGACGCAAACCGCAACCAAGCAACAAGAGAAGAATGGCCCGGTCTCTGATCGCCTGATCGGTATTTCCCTCACAGCAAGCCAGGAATTCGCGCGATTCCTCCTTTGTTAATGCCCTGCCGGCCATCTTTCGGCATCCGCGAAGTTGACCGATATTTTTAATTCGCATCAGATCGTGATCCGAAATTTGGTTTAAATTCCACGCAGTCTGAGCAACACCTTTGACGGCACACAGATACGCATTGATGGTCGAAGTCTGAAGGCTTCCATCGCGGGTTTTTTCCTTCAGGTGCTCAATGAATGAAAGCACATTGTCATAACGCATCAGGTGCCAGTCACACTGCTTGTAGTCCGCATAGTGGAAGAACCGCGCAAACTGATTGAGTTTTGATCGCACTGTCACCACGGAAGTCTTAGAGCCCAGCGTTTCCAAATACTTTTCAGCCGCATTTTCCGGGCTCACATATTCTTCCGATGTTGGCCGGAAAAAAGTTCCCGGCAGGCGAGCACCGGTTTTTACTGATCCCTGAGCTTCCAAAGGGGCGTTGGAATTAACAATGGAATAAGACATCTGCATAACGAATTTCTATGCCTTACTCCATCACCCAAAAAAACTACCATTTTATTGGGTGATGGAGTCTTGATTAATTTGACTATCACAACACGTAATTGGATAGCTAACAATTATTTTTAATCGGCTTCAAAAACGGGCACCATCAAGGCGAATTTGCCAGTCAATATGCGATTCAACAGATTTGAGGGCATTTAAATGCGTCATTTCATCGTCCAAATACCCCTCAAAGCCTTGAGATTCAATCGTTTGAAGCCCATCAGAAATTTAATTTTTTGCCGCTTTCACTGTTTCTGTATCGGTATCAGCTACCCACATCAGAAACTTTTCACGATCCAAAATACCCCAGTCCGCTACTTCGTAGCCATACCCGGTGACAGTCTTCATGCGAACCCCCATCGAGTCACGCAGAAAACGAATCTGACGCCCTACTATCTGCGGACTGACGCCGAACCTGTCAGCCAGTTCGTGCCTGGTGAGAAGTTCGGCATCGACAGCGGCAAGTATCCGGAAGGCAAGACGTACCAGCTCGGCTTTTCCGGTCCGCGGCATTTTGCTACTCCCGTTTCACACCATCGAGCCGGACTTCCCTGACATCCACCAATTCGCGATGGCCGTCCGTGAAATATTCAATAAACACCTTTCCCCTGGGCGGCAAAGCCTCTGTGACCAATCGAGCCGGAATACCCTGCCATACAACATGCACAATGAATTGTTCCGATTTCTGGTGCGCAGGATCAGAATTTACGGGGCCTCGAAATTCTGTTTCCGAATTTGAAACAGATTCCTCCACCGTACCCGACTCAGACGATTGCTCGGGATTCACCGACGCCTTCAATTCAGAAGGCTCATCGACCGGCTGCCCAGTTTCCTTTTCGGAAAAAGTTTCACCCGGATGAAACTCTTCCTGTTCAGCCGCATCCTCTGTTTTGGAAACTGAAGGCTTTGTCAGGCTTTCAATGAAATCGCTGACTTGTGTTCTGCTTACAACAAAATCTTCAGCTCCGTTCGTCTTCTCGGCCAGTTGCTTCGCTTTCTTAGTCCACTTTTTCGCCTGAGACTTCACCGCCCGAGGAAACTCATCGCACGCTTTCTGCAGTTTTCTCAATGCCTGCGGATCCTGAATAATGCGTTCTTTCACTAACGATTCCAGTTCTTTGGGGAGTTTTGCCACAGCATTTAAGGTGCTCACATAGCTCTCTTTCTTCCCCAACTGTCTTGCGAGTTCCCTCACCGTCATGCCTTCATCAATCAGCGTTGCCACTGCCTGCGAAAGCTCAAAGAGCTTCATATTGTCGCGCTGGATGTTTTCCGTGAGCTGACGCACCATACGTGCCTGGTCGTTGGGCTTCCTATCTTTCACAATGACGCAATAGAGCTTGGCAAGACCGGCAATTTTGGCTGCACGCCAACGGCGTTCACCCTGCTCAATCACATACTTACCGTCATCATCACGGCTCACGACAATCGGCTGCTGCTGGCCTGTCGTTTTCAGGCTGTCGGCAAGTTCATCCAACTTTTCAAAGTAAACACGCGGTTGCTTTCGGCTATAGATCTGATCAACCGGAATCGCCGCAAACTCTTTGTCGTCGTGATTGTCTTTAATGGTTTGGCTCAGCTTTGCCAAATCACCAAGGCTGGAAAGAAAGTTATTGTCTGCCATTTTTTAATCCTTATTGCTTGGAAATCGTCTCGTTCTCTTTTTCGTTGAGTTCCAGTAGCTTGTCAAAGGCATTTTCAAAGAGCTTGTCCTGCGTGACTCTGAACTTGCTGTACTCGCTCAAAGCATGTTCCTTGGCAACTTCAGCCGAAACAGTACCGGGGCCTTGCAAAACGCCCATTTCGTTAAAAACAAGAAAACCATCAAGACGCTTCGTCCACTCTTCCATGGTTGTCAGAAGGTGACGCGAGGCCCGCATCTCCGCCATGTCGAGATACATGGTGACGAGGCGGTTCAACTGTTCAATCTCTTCTTTGGAGAGGTAATTTTTGGCGATAAGAACGTCCGACTTCAGAATCTTGCCGCCGACAGCCGCATTCTTCCAGCTTGTCAGTCCCATGTGAGGCTTTTGGGCATCAGCACGGCTCACAATGACCTCAGCAGCCGTATGCCGATGAACGGCATAGTGCAGTTTGTTCTGCACCACGGCAAAGAAGCGGACGGCCGTTTCCGAATGCGGATTGTAATCAGAGGACGTGGCAAAGATGTCGGTAACCTTTTGGTAGGCTCTGCGCTCACTTGCGCGGATCTCCCGGATTTCTTCAAGAAGCCGGTCAAAATACGCCTGATCGAAGATTTTTCCGTTTTTCAGACGTTCACTGTCGAGTACGTACCCTTTAATAATGAGGTCACGCAATACCTTGGTAGCCCATTGACGGAAGGCAGTAGCCTGCTTGCTGTTGATACGGTAGCCGACAGCGATTACTGCATCAAGGTTGTAGTGCTTGGTTTGGTACTTCTTTCCGTCCGGGCCAGTTGTCAAGGAATCCTTGACAACTGAAGACTCGATAAGCTCCCCTGACTCAAATATGTTTTTAAGGTGCAGAGAAATGTTCTGTTTGCTTGTCTCAAACAGATCCGCCATCAGCTTCTGCGTGAGCCAAATGGTCTCGTTCTCCGCATCTACCCGGACTTCAATGCCGTCCCCTCCGTTTTCTTTGGTAAAGACAAGGAAGTCTGTAGCCGCATTGCGGATGTTGATCTTATCCATAACAGATCCTTATTTCGCGAGCTTCGTCATCCGGCCGAGCATTTCCTTAAAGAGCTCTGTCATTTCTTCGCAAGCCCGCTTACCGTTTCTTACCTCTGTAATAGGTGTTCCGGCCGATGCTACGTCAATCGGCGAACGGGGATGAATCTTTTTCTTAAAAATCTGTCCGGGGATAGCGTCATTTACAGCTGCCAGTGCCTTTCGCTGCACCGCATTGTCCTGATACTCATTGACAGCAATGCCCAAAATCTGAAGTCCGCTGTTGGCACCTTGCTGGATCTGAACAATCGTTGAAAACAGACTCTTGAGACCGGATACGGCATACCCCGAGAGTTTGATCGGGCAAACAACGAAATCCGCCAGGATGAGCGAAGCGGCCAAGCGACGGCCAAGCGACGGAGGGCAGTCAATGACAACATAATCGTAGTTTCCGAGGATCGGAGCCAGCCACTTCTTGGGATTGAGTACCTGAGCAAGCGGCAATGATTCCACGTCATAGGCCTCCGGCGACTGATTGGAGCCGATCAGGTCGATACCACGGGGGGTTTTGTCAACATTTACGCCGTCAAGTTCTTCACGAAACAGAGCCTGTGAAGTTGTGCCTGCAATGGGATTGCGTTCGTTGAGTGTTTCACTGGCGCTGCCCTGGGCATCCATATCCAGGAATAAAACCTTCTTTTTCTTCTGCAGACGCAGGTAGTAAGCGAACTGTGTAGCGATGGTAGTTTTACCCACACCGCCTTTTTGATTGGCAAAGGCGATAACGGTCGGCATGACGCGACTCCTTGAAATCGGACCGAAGATTATATTTTTGATGGTGTTACATTATCACTAATAAAATCATATTGGAAGTAATTTTTAGATATTTTTTCCCTGTTTCCGAAAAGGATTTTGGCAACGTGACTAATGGGAAAACACCGGTTCTGCTGACAAATCCTCGTTTTAAAAATTACGAGTTTCACCCGGGTGAAACTTCAACGGGCTCTCGTCCTCCTTGGTCACTTTTCCCGTTTTAAAGCCGCTTTAAAGCCGGTTCCGGCAGTAAAACGAGGCCGACCATGTTCCTGAATTACAACCTCTGCCCCCTGTCTTAGGATTGCGGCCAGCACGCTTATTAACAACGGGTGCAAAGAACGAGCCAAAGCCCACTATTTTGACCTCATGTCCTTTACTGCACTCAGAAACTACGGTTGCCGTAAAGGCGTTGAGCATTCTCTCTGCCATAAGACGGGTCGTGCCGCTATGGTCTGAGATGGCACGGATAAGTTCAGCTTTGTTCACTGCAGTCTCCTTTGATCAGATTTACCTTCAGCTCCAAAGGGACAGGAAGAACGCCTTAAGCCAACGGCTGGCACCTTCACCCAGGTTGATAAAGAGCTCCCACCAGGAAGCGTCTTTATTGGAATCTGTTGTCTTTCCGGATGAACTGTCTTCATCCCCTGAGATCAGACGTTCTTTAGCATCAGAAAACTTTTCTGTCAGTATCCGCGTGTTGTCTGACAGCTCTTCTGTGATACCTTCCAACGATTCCTGCTGAAGCTCATCTTGTGTGGCACTGGCTTCTTTTTGCTGTTTTCGCCAACTCCATGGCGGTACCGGCCCGTCAGTCGTCCACAACCCAATCCCGGCAATGCGGGCCTCAGCTTCAGCAGTCTTGTAGGCCTGTTTCCATTGTTCGGGCATCTCTGTTCCCTGGATCCCTGTGTAAACCCAGGCCAGTCCTTTTTCAAGAAGCTGCAGGCCGATGTCGGTTTCACCGGTTGCTACTGACGCCAGCACCCGGCCGTATTTATCTTTGCCGTCTGTCATCAGCATCACGCTGCGGCCAATGACCATCGCGTTCAGCGCTTTGCGGGCTTCGGTCCCATACGGCTGATCCTTTTCCGGCGCGTCGATTCCACGAATACGGACTCTGAGCTGATCGCTGTCTGTAGTAACGATCAAGGTATCGCCGTCAACAACGCGATCAACACGGCCGTGATATACAGCGGCCTGGCAGACGCCTGAAATGACTGCTGCAACGGCAAAAGACAGCTTGAAAATTTGTGATGGAGACATGGTCAAAACCTGATAAAACCTTTTCGATTGTAAGTTTTGCCAAACCGGAACGCTGTCTGTGAAAGGACAAAATTTGCCCTTTCAAAGGCAAAAAAAAGACACCCGCTGCAAAATTCCAAGCGGAATCTGCAACGAGTGTCTTTCAGTCAAGCCCCTAAAACGCATGAGGCCGAAAGGTTACTTCATTCCTTTTTTATTGTGCTTTTTCATTTGGTAATCGGCAAAAAAAATTAAGCCGACCCAAAGACCGAAAAAGACGGCCAAGCCCAACATGTATAACCCGCTGTTCATTTGACCTCCCCGTTCAGAAAATCCGCTCTTCTTTTGATAATGATACCCAAAAGAAAGACGGCTAGACTTGAGAGCGTCATGAGAAAAGCGTTTCCCGTCCTCCAACACCAAAACTTTATCAGCAATTTCCTGTTCATTAGAAGTCCTCCTCAGTGGTACTGCACGTAGTTCACACCGGAAATGGCTCCCGAATCCTCCACCTGAAACGTCAGCCGCCAGCTCTTGTCGACCCGGACAGCGAAAATTTCATGATTCAGATTGCGGAATTTCCGTTTCACCGAATGGAACCCCGGCAAGGACTTCAGGCTCTCGGTTACACCGCCGCTGAAACTCAACTGAGAAATCAGCTGGTTCAGCCGGCTCGCGTGGAGTGCCTGAATACCGGCTGTACAGCCCTGCTTTGCGAACTGCTCAAGCCCCGTGTGACGAAAGGATTGAATTGCCATAACGTCACCTCATGGCCCTTTTCAGGCTGTCGAGTTTGTTGAGCATATCCGCGCAGTAACGGGCTTCATCGAGCATCGGTCCGTTTCTCACAGGAATCGTGAGAATGAACTGACGAAGTCTTTTATCCAAACTGCGGATCGCGGCAGCGCCCCCGACCGTTGAGCCCGGACGTGTTACCAAAAGCGAAGAAAACTCAGCAGAGAACTGCCGTATCATCTCGCGCACTTCGGCTTTTTCAATGTTATTTTCCACAATATTGCTCCTAGTAAATGCACCAAAAAAGCCGAATCAAGCGGCAAGCACATGGCTTGCGCGGATGGAAAGGCGGGCTGCGTCGTTTGCGGTGTTGAGCAGTGCGGCCATGTCGCACTCGCTCTCATCTTCCATGAAGAGATCCGTAAGACGCCGGTTGAGATACCGGGCCTTTTCACTGATTACAGCGAGATCTCTGCGGCAGGCGGCTACTTCACGGATGGGGCGGGAAAGGCACCATTCGTAACTCGCCGTCAGTTCGCTGAGCTGGCTGGAACAATGTGTCAAAACAGAATTCATAGTCATTTTGAGTTTTCCTAACAGTACGGGAAAACCCAATTCCCGCTACGGGAAGTGAGCCTTCCCGCAGGGGTTGACAAATTTTTGAATTACGCTTCAGAGAAAACTTTTCTCAAAAGCTCTTACACGAGAACGCTGCCCCGGTGAAAGGGAAACGCAGACGGGCCGCGGCGTGTGAGCACGTCGTTCCAGTCCACCCCCTTTGAACCGACGGGAATGTCCTCATAAGGCAGGCAGATCACACAGGGAATGCCCTGTGCGGTAAGCCGCGTTCTTAATGCTTCAGCGGCCTTCTGACCGGTCTGAGAAGCGTCCTTATCCGCAAAGATAAAGACGACCTTCGTTGCGGCCGGAAGCTCAACCGAAGTCATGCCGTTGGCCGAGATTGCGGAAATGCACGGATACCCGGTTGCTTTCACAACCGAGAGTGCGGTTTCCACGCCTTCAGCGACACAGACAATGCCTTCTGCCGTTACCGGCCCGAACTGAATGAACGCGCCGTTAATGGTGCGGCCTTCAGGCAGAGCCATCAGTTTCTTCGGAATTCCGAAGGGGATTTTGCGGCCCTCTCTGGTAAGAAACGTCCGGTGAAGCGTGACGAGTTCTCCGGCCGCATTGCGGACGGCGCAGACCATGCAGGGAAATCTCCCTTTGATCGTGCCGTCAGCCGTGCGGTAGGCCTCGTCAGGAATAAACCTCAGATCCGTGAGAATGCCTTTACGGGCCGTGGGACGGATCCCCCGGCTTTCAAGGTAATTCACAAGCGGTTGCTGAAGCGGATTTTTCGGGTTGTAGGCCTGCGCGTAGTCCCAGCGGGAAGCTATCGCCGACTCACGCCGGGATGCTTCTTCGCGGGCCTTGCGCTCAGCCTCACGCCGTTCAGCGTCACCGGGCAGTCTTTTCACCGACCACAGGGTCTTGGTGACGGTTCTGCCGCGGACTGTGAACGTACGCACACCGAGCTTGCTGACGGCTGCATTGTCACCGGTACGAATACCAGCTTCAGAAGCAGCCCTCTGCAAGTCCGTGCCCCACACGCTCTTCTCTGAGCCGTCCGTGAGTTTCAGGGTAAGCCTGAAACAGGACGCCCCGTTTCTGAGGCGTGCGGTACCCAGGGCCGTCACCCTGCCTTCCGTTGTTTTCACGTCGGAGACAGGGGTAACGCCCTCGGGCATCTGCAAGTAGTTGCTCACAGCTTTAAGGGCCGTGAAGAAATCCCAGTTGTTCACCTTCATAAGGATGTGCAGACCGTCAAATGCACCGCAGGTATTGCAGATGCAGCTGCCGTTTTTGGCATAGTCCTTAAAAAAGCGAAAACCGTTTTCTCCGCCGTGAATCGGGCAGGCAACGTGCTTGGGGGCGGCGTCAAGTGCTTTCTCAAGGCTTGGGGCGAGCATTCTGAGAATCCCTTCCCAGTGCCCGGTCGCGGCCTTCAGAACGACTTCCGCATCAAGTTTGTACTGACACATGTTTTTCTCCGTGAGGAAAAATCCCCGAGCCGGAGCAACGCACTCCCATTGCCGGGACGCGTGCCCCGGAATAAGGGAGTCGTTGGTTTGAAGTGCCGCTCTGAACCTTTCGGTCAGAGGGCACCGGTTGAGCCGTGAACCGTTGTTTCAGCGGTTGCGGGATCTATGAGCCGATAGGTGGTCGGCGTTAAAACGTGTGTAGCCGTCAAAGGTTCTCATGGTGTATCTCCAAACTAAGTAAAAAAAATGAGGAAACACCACGCCCCCGGACGGGGAAATGTCGTTTCCCCAGGGGGTTAAAAAATTACCTTCAGTGCCGCTTGCCTTTAAAAACCAGCGTCTTCATAGGCTCGCTGCACATCCGGGTCATCATCGTCATCGAACTCCGGTTCGTCCGGATCGGTCGCCTCATACTGATCGGGAAAAAGAGTGTGAGCCCAATTTCTGATCACACGAATTTCGACCGTGGCGAGCACATTGTCCGTGATGCTTTCGGCATCCGTATCAAAGTACAGGCCGTGCACGACGGTACGACCGGCTGCAGTGCGCACACCGGCAATGCCGGCAATGAGGCTGTCAATATCGGCCGTGGTGATCGTGACGGATTTCGGTGTTTCGGTGATGGTGTTTTGCTGCATGGTGTTTCTCCGAAAAGAATTTCCGGAAAAACACCGCCCCGTCACCGGGAATGATGTTTTCCCGGAAGGGGTTGATGAAAAGTTAATAACAGAACTCATCGGCGAAATCGACGACCGCCAGGTATAAGCGCCTTACCGGCACCATGGAATCCCTGAGCTGTGCGATTTCAGCGCGGAGCACGAAACAGTCTTCGACAGACCTGAAAAAGTATTCAAGATTTTCAAAAGTCTTGGAAAACTCGTCCCAGTGATCCTTATTCCACATGTAGCGGACGGCCAAATGATTCCTGATGTCAGGATTCGATTCGTAGTCGCCTTCCGCCGGGAATGTTCTGAGGTCAAGCACGTCGTACCAGCAGTCGGCTTCCGCCTGAGCCTCATGTACGAGTTCTGCCCGTATTTTTTCAGCAGATTTCATAAGTGTGTTTCTCCAGTGAAGAACCGGAAAAACACATATCCCTTTGCCGGGAATGATGTTTTCCCGGAAGGGGTTGATGAAAAGTTAACGGCAGAAATCATCGGTGTAGTCGCCGACCACTTCAATGAAGTGAGTCAGTATCGCTACAGCCTCAGACAGCCGCTCGATTTCAGGACGCAGTTCTTCGCAATCCCTGACAGCCCCGAGCAAATTGTCATAGCTCTCAAAATCGTGATGAAACACGTCCCAGTTTTCCCAACGCCAGCCGCTTGCGACGGACGAATGCTGCACAACGGCAGGATTCGAGTCGTAGTCGCCTGTTTTGGGAAAGGTGGAAAGATCGAGCGATTTGATCCAGTACTCGGCATTGCGTGACGCCTGGTTGATGATCGCAGCTAAAACTTCTTTGGATGATCTGCTCATGGCAGTGTTTCCTCATAAGAAAAAACGGGGAAACACTGATCCCTTTCCGGGGAAGCGTTTCCCCGAAAGGGTTGAAATGATGATGGCGTGTCGGATGGTGTCAGTGCTTATCGTGCTTCTTAAGCCAAAGACCGAAGAGCCCCGCAAGTACACCTAATCCTCCGGTCATAAAAATGATGAAGAAGAAAAGTCCTTGCTGTGTCATAGCAAATCCCTTAAAAATGCCAAAAAGAAACAAAAGAAATAGGCAACGCAAACACCAATTGCTAGAACCGGTGTTGATACGATTGATGCAGCCGCCGGAAAAAGCATTGCCAAAGCAATTCCGGCGATCACCATTTCCAAAATCCGTTCCATCATAGCGATAAAGGATTTTGCAGCCTGTCTCCTCCAATCCATTTTAACGGCCTTTGGCCGCCTTTGCTTAATTTGCATAACGCTCCTTAATCAAAAGCGGGACACACCAAACCCTTGCAGGGCCTGGCATGCCCCACAGGGTTGATGAAATAATGAAACAGTGATTACCACGTCAGCTACAGTCGGTTCACGCGGGCACAACGTGCTCGGTGAACTCGATATGTACCGTCGGAGCAAAGGGCGCTCCAAGCCTGGACGTGCCGAACTCTTCGATGTCATCGGGGTCTTCCCCGACTCTCAAAAAGTCGACGTCATCAAGCGTGCGGAGTTTGTCCATGACAAACGCCACGCCCGAAAAGTAATCGGCATACCACTTGATGCTGTCCCAGTACAGGACAATGCGTCCGTCACGGGCGGTGAACTTCTCGCACGAGTCAAGAAGATCAGGCCACGCGTAGGCATCGTCGGGGCTCGCGGCGCAAAACTTCGCGAGATCTTTCCGCAGACGCTGATAATCACTGTTTTTTATCGCGATGCTGACTTCAGAGTAGTAACCCATTTGGGCATCTCCTAAAAAATCAGCCGGGTCCTTTTCCCCCAACCGGGAAAAAGGATTTCCCGGCATTGGGGTTAAGTTGTCTGATGTTTCCTGAACAGGAAAATCAGCAGGGCAGTTCTTCATCGGCCGCAGAACCGTTACCGGTCTGCGCTGCGGCATTCTGAGCCGGTGCCTGGGCAGCCTCGCGGGGCTTTCCTTCGGCAAGGATCTGGATGTCGTCGATGAGGATGCTGGCGGTCTTGCCTTTGTATCCGGTCTTGAGCTCAACGTCCTTATAGGAAATCGAGCCCTGCACGCAAACTGTTGTGCCCTTGGTGAGGACGGAAACAAGTTTTTCTGTGCGCGGTCCGAACATCAGGCAGTCGTGCCAGGTGGTCTTTTGAGTGTAGGCCCCGTCAGCGCCCTTGGCTGACACCGAAGTGCCGACCCCGAAACTCAGCATTTTCATGCCGGTTTTGGTGGAGCGAAGCTGGGCGTCCTGTCCCAAACGACCGCAAAGAATGACCTGAGAAAATGAACGATAGTTCAACATGATGAATCTCCGTAATGAAGTAAAAAAAAACAAGAAAACGGGACGCACCATGCCCCTTATGGGGATGGTTAACGTCCCTCATAAGGGTGGTTAATGAACACGTCTTTAACGGACGCGTTCGGTTGGTTAATGTTTCTGCGTCATGAGCTGCGTGCCGATATTCATCAGTGCCGCAGGCAGTTGAGGAAAGTCGTCAAGAAGAGCGTAAATCGGAAACGCCTGCCTGAAATACTCCTCATCATCTGAAGAATCCAGGCCGATACCGACTGCGGCAACCTCAATCCCCCAGCGCCGCATGCACTCAAGCACGCTGTTGGAGTTATCTCGGATTGCACCGTCGGTAATGACGATTACAACTTTACGTTTTTCCGGACGTTGGGAAAGCACTTTGCACGAGCGGGCCAGTGTTTCGGTCAGAGGTGTTGCGCCCAATGACTCAAGACAACCGATCAGCTGCACGCGCTTTTCCAGTCTTTCCCCGAAAGGTAAGACGTTGATACAGGGCTCCTTTTTGATGAAGCTCATGTTATCCCCCCACGCGTCGCCTCTCAGAGCAACGGCAGGAAACACAGTCAGTGCGGTTTTAACCTTCGGAACCGTCTGCAGCGCAGTGATCAGACTGAGCGCCGACTGAATCGCGAGATTACCGCCTGCCACGCCTGTTGACCCAGACAGATCAAGCAGTACCGAAACGGCCGTGTCCACATTTTGCGTTTCCTCGCGACGTTCAAAAACCTGCGTCGATCCCGAAATAAGACGAGAAAGACGCGAGGCCTGAAGACGCCGCCCGGACGCTGCCGTGTAAACACCTTCGTGCGATTTAGCCTGGATAATCCCGGTCATCGCGCGGCGCAACCTGGCACTGTTGACTTTAGCTTCAGCAAGACGCTTTCGGCCAGACTCATACCCCATGTTGCCGAACATTAAAACCTTGTCCGGAGAAATGGGGTTGCGCCAGTCAACTTTAAAGGGAGTCTGCTCTACCTGACCGCTCAGATCTGCAGCGTCCTGAAGTTTTTCCTGACCGTTTTCCGACAGGTCGGATGTGTCAATCTCTTCAGGTTTTGCGTCCAGAGCAGCTGCCGCGGCTTTCGCAGCGGCCTGATTAGCTTCCTTTGAGGTTTCGGTGTCATGGTTTCCGACCTCTGCATCCGTTTTACCGGTTGCCGAATGACCTTCACCCTCCGTCGGTCTGAGGTTTTCACGACAGACCGCACGTTTTTTCAGAAGGTGGATGATGCGTTCAGAACAGGCAATCACGTCATAGACGCTTTTGAACTTAAAAAAGTTAGAAAGTTCGGCGTCTACAGCCGCAGTGGTCCTCTCCCCGAAATACCGTACGCACCAGCCGCGCATCACGTCTCTGACCTTCACCGCAAGTCCGTCACGAAACATGGCGGACGTTGCGGTAATGCAGTAAAGACCGAGTGCGGAAGCCTCGTTGGGCTTATAGGCCGGCTTAAGGTATTCCTCAAGGCAAGGATCGTGGGCACAACGCAGAAGATACTGGGCACCGGCGTACTTTTTGATCATAAGCCGTTCAATGCGCGAGTCTTCAATGGCGTTGGCAAGACTTCTTAAAAGCGGCGAAGGATCCCGGTTCTTCCAGCACTGCATATCCGTGTAGCGGATATGACCGGCTTCGTGAACCACAAACCCCAGCAACTCTTCTTTGTTGATCTTTTTCTCGTCAATATTGACAGGCAAAACGATGGTCCGACCATCGGTGCAAGCCATATTGCCAAGTTTGATCTGAACTCCGAGCTTGTCCCCCAAACAGGCGGCAACAATCGGAAGTCCCTTCAGAAAGCATTTTGTATTGGATGTTCTCATGGCAAGTTTCCAAAAAAAAGAAAAAGCGCCTGTGAGAACACTCCCGCCGCTGCTGCGAGGAAGGTCTCGCAAGCGCGGGATGGATGAAATGAACCGATCAGAAGATCGTGTTCAGTGAAGTGGTCTGTTATTTACCCTTGCCAAGGTGTGCCACATAAAAACCAGCACCAATCACAACAGCAAGAAAACCACAAAACAATAAGAAAGATTCACTCATAATGATTCGGCGCGGAAACCTCTTCCTTTAGGAAGGGAAGAAGCGCCGACCTCCTTTCTAAGTTGATCAAAATGCCGACAAGTGAATCGCCTTCGGAGCCGGGGGCACATTGAGCAAAAGCATCAGGCTTTCCTCCGTTTCGGATTCAGGCGCTTCAGTCTTTGCTTCGGCCGGGCCTTCAGGCTTTTCTTCCGTCTTCGCTTCAGGTTTGACTTCAGCAGCCTCCGGCACAGAATCCATGCCGAAAAATTCATTCAGCAGTGCATCCATGTCTTGAGCCGCCTGGGTTTCAACCTTGGTCTCAGGCTTCGGTTCATTTAGTTTATCAGCAACGGTACCATCCGCATCATCTTTTCCGGCAGCCTCTGTCTTGACTTCAGCAGTCTTAACTTCGACAGCGGGTACTACTTCTGCGGTTTCTTCGGCGGCCTGCGCTTCGGCAACAGCCTCTTTCACCTCAGCCGTCGAGGCTTCGGTAAAGAGTGAGGCAGTCACCGCAGGCATCGGCACCGACGGGAAGGATCGTTCCATGTACTGATCGAGCGTCAGACGCCTGGCAGCCACTTCCGACAGCAGGTTTTCGTCACTTAAGAGACCAAGCGCTCCGTTAAGAGCGTTGTACTGATCCGAAGTGAACTTTCCCTTCGTCGGCATGAGGCCAAGCAGTCTTTCAAACAGGGTCAGCAAAGGACGCACACCACTGTTGAGAAATTGCAGACTCGCGAGCTTGTCCTTGAGTAACCTCAGCGCTGAGAGCGTGCGCTGACTCATGTCCTTGGCCTCTTTTCCGGAAACGGAACGGATCAGAAGAACACGAGAGCGGCGCGAGACATCGCGGATGACTTCAGCGAAAAGCCCGTTGACTGTGCGGCCCACCGAATCGGTCGTGTCAAGCTCCTGCCCTGCGGGCTGAAACTGAAACACAGCAAAATCGGCGTTGATTCGACCGGCAACATCGTATGTCTGCGGCAGGCTGATGCGGGCCGCAAACTCAGGATTTTGTGCCTTCCATTCAGCGCAGAAGCGCGAAAGGTCAGCGCAGAACCGGTCACGCTGTTTGTTGAACTCCTCAGCCAATTCCCTCAGAGACTTGATCACTTCGGGAGCCTTTTCAACCGGGACTGCCACTCCTTTGCAGAAAGGCAGACCGGCATCGGCAAGAATCGTTTCCGCACGTTTTTTAAGCGTGTCGAAGATTCTCAGATGCTTCGGGTCAATGACCCGTTTCATGCCGTAGTTTGCCGTCACTTCGTCAGGCGGAAGGCTGCCGTCTGTTCCGGCTGAATAATCAGACCGGGACATTGAGACAGTTCCCGTCCACTGCCGAAAGAACAGGTAAAAAACGACGAGCTTCTTGGCTTTGAGGTGTGCAGGCAGCTCCACGCAGTTGTCGGCGGCGGTGCTGGTGCTGTTGATAACGTTGGTCATGGTAAATCTCCAAAATAAAAAAAACGGAGACACCATGACCCCGTACGGGGAAATCGTGTCCCCGCAGGGTTAAAAATTAAATCACCAGCACAGATTGTTTCGGTCTGTGCGAATGGTATGAATGGCCTCAGCAATATCGGCGTTGCGCTCCGGAACGAAGTCACGCGGATATTCACTTTGGCTCAGAGTCACCTTTTGGATGTTGCGGCTTTCGCGGCGGTAATTGTTGAGTTCATCTTCTGTGAGCGGCTGTCCGCGCTGGGTGAGAACCGACTTGTAGTCGATGCTGCCCCTTTGCGTGTACTGACAGACACTTACACCGTAAAAGTCCGCATTCCTGTAGTCACCCATCAGACGTATGAGCGTCTGTTTGGGTTCCTCAAGAAGAAGACTTAACCGGTCGATTTCCTCTTTGATCCGGCGATAATCGGCGGCCGCACGACCCCAGGTAATGAGATCATCACCTTTGGGGACATACAGGTCGCGCTCCGGGATCTTGTCGGGGGCTTTGTCCGCGAGAATGTTTTTCTTCCAAAACTCAGAGCACTTGTTTCTGAGTTCAGCGATCTTGTCATTATCCCTGGCGACTTCAAAATCCAGGATTTTGTCGTCACCGAGATAAAACACAAGCCATCCGCGCGGGGCATCGGCCACCATCATCTGCCACTGAACCTGCCACTGGTACATCTGATAAGCATCAGACGACATGCCTCTGGCAAGCACATCTTCCAGGGTCGACTCCCCCGGACATTTGATTTCCACGGGTTCGCCCTGAGAGTTAAGGCCGTCAAAGGACGCACGGAAAACAGGATTTTGATCCCATTCGCCGCACGCAGGCATCACAACATCTTCGTGCTTGACCATGAAAAGGTTCCTGACCTCGTCCTCGTGTTCAATACCGTACTGAACATAAGGATTGCCTGAAAGGTCAGGAGGCAGTACGCGGCCGGTCTTTTCAGCCCAGACGCGCCAGGGCGTTGCAAATTCCGAATGACCGGATATTGCCACCGCCTCAGTTGCCGTAATACCCTTTTCACGCCACTTAAACCAGACATCACTGCGCTGTTCAAGTTCTACGTATTTCATATTGACTCCCAGCCAAAGACAGCCGGCAGATCACCCGAAGGTGTCTGACGGCCGCTCTGACATTAAGTACCCGAAAACCGGTCAGAACGCCGGAGCGTCCTCGGGATAATCCGGGACTGCTGCGGCTTCCTGAACGGGATTGGCCTGTGCCTGACGGCGATCTTCTTCCTGAGCGGCTGCGACGCGGCGCTTGACATAGTCACGCGCTTCGCCGGTGAGCTTCTGCTCAACGAAGGCAAGGGACTGGGCAAAGTCGCCTCTGCTTCTGCCCATGGCAATGAGTTTGTCCGCCACCGCATCAAACTTGGACGTATCCAGGGTGATGGGTTTGACGGCCGGAGCCTGCGGCAGTGCGGGCTTGGATGCACCCGTGATGACGCCGCCTCCGTTCATCAGATCGTCAGCTTCAATGACCTCTCCGCCCTCGCCCACACCGACATCGGAAATACCGGTGACGGGGAAGCTGAAGCGGATTGCCTGGATCAGAGCGCGGTGATGAAGCATCAGACGCGGACTCTTGTTCCAGACAGGACTTTTACTGACAAAGACCTCTTTCATAAACACACGTTCGACCGTGGGGTGCGAAATCCCCTTGAGCCAAATCGTGCATTCCGCCCATTCGGGCACCGAGCCGATTCCTTCAATCTGAATCATCGAGTCACTGTAGGTGACCTGATAGCCGTCATAGGAAGGCTGCCTGAGCATGATGGCCTTCCAGCCGTCAATGCTCACAATCGGCTGCACACCGCCCTTACCGCGGAAAGCCCAAATTTCACGGCGCAACGGGTTGATGCCCAGTTGCTCCGCGACCAACAAAACGTACATCACCTCTTCCGAGGTGAAGGGCGCTTCGTCGCGGCCGACCTTAAAGCAGGACGCCTTCATGGTGTCCCACAGCTTGTTGGGGTCGACTTTCAGCTTTTCAGCCATACGGGCGACCAAACTTGTGTTGGAACCGCTGACGGCGGGAGTGTTGTTTGTGTTGTTGCTCATGATTGTGTTCCTTTAAAAAGAAAAAGCGGGAACACAATCCGGCCCCTTACGGGATCAGTTGTGTCCCGCAAAGGGTAAGAAAAAAAGAGTGACCGGACATGTTTTTGAGGCACGTCCGGCGAAGGGGTTTTAACGCCTCTTCTTAATCTCGCGACACTAAGCCGCGTTCCATTGCTCACCGAAAACGGTGACGGCAACGGCGTTGGCGGCTTCACGTTCTTCAGGACTTAATTTGTTCAGGAAGAACAATTCAAGTGCCTTCTTTAACGGCGTTTTATCCATGGCGTAGAACTGAACGGCAGAAGCCCAATTCACGAGGGAACGTGTGGAAAAAGGGATCGAAATCGACGGGCCTTTTCCCTGTCCCAAAAAGCTCTTGCGCATCTCCTGTACAAAACGGCACATTTGTGCGCGCAACTTCTTATCAATATTTCCGGCAACGTTGGCGAGAATACCCTCCTCCACCTTCTCTGTCGGATAATTGACCGTGAGCATTCTGTAGCGGTCCATTGCGGCCACGTTCTGCTGCTGAATGCCCTGATAAAGGCCCGATTCATCGCCTGAACCGTTACTGTTACCGGTAACGATGAGACGAAACATCGGATGGGGCTTTACGGCCTCGCCTTGATTTTCAGCAATCAGCAGATTACGACCTTCAATCACGTCATTTAAAGCCGAAAGCTCGCCCGGAGAGGCAAGATCGGCTTCGTTTAAGACCAAAATCCATCCGTTTCGCATTGCCAGAGGCAGCGCGTTGTAAATGAACTTCATGGTCGGCGTGGACTGTCCCTCAGCCTGCGTAAGCCCCCACTGGCCCTTAAGGTCAGTGAATTCAAAGCGGTTGTTAAGCGTCAGATCCAGTACCGGCCAGTTAAGGCGGCTTGCCACCTGCATCACCGCTGAAGTCTTGCCGCAACCCGTGGGGCCCGTAAGCCATAAGGCCGTACCCTGCGGATAAAGCAGAAAGATCAGCAGATCCTGCAAGAGCGACTTCGAGAAGACATAGTTCGGGTCACGCTGAGGAATGCGCGGATGTGCCGAGTCGGCAAATCCGGTGCAATGCCAGGCGGGATTGAACTTGTACTCGCTGCCGTCGTCGTTGATGACATGCTCGAAAGCCGAGCCGTTGATTTCCGTGTAGAAGCCTTCTTCAGCAGAAGGCGTAACGGACGTTGTGTTGATGTTTTCGTTTCTCATTTGTGTCTCCAAGGAAAAAAGAAATCCCCGGAGACCAATGACACCCCAAACGGGAAGTCTTGTTCCCGCGGGGAGACGATTGAATTAAAACTTGCGAAAGTGACAGATACACTCCGCCTGTTCGTTCTGCGGCAGAAGCGTGCTCCGCCGCTTTAGTTCAGTTTGGCAGTGAACGGCCTGAAAACAATATCCAAGCGGCACTTACCTGACATTACGCAACAAGCGCGGGACGAATCCCGGACCTGCTGCGCCGCCGTGTCTTTCAGTGTAGCGTTACCACCGCGACAGGCGTTGTATTAAGGGTCTAAGCCGCCACTCTGACAGAGAAGCGGCCGCAGCACTATCGGCAAGTAAAACTTAAACCTCAGCTGCTCTGCGTTTAAATATACAAAAGGGTTAAACCCTCGGAACACAAGTGATGAATCACCGTGTTCCGTCAACAGGAGTAGCGCCTGTTGTCACTCATTGTTTTTCCTTAACCGGGGAAACAACGAAAACCCAAGGCTCGCTAAGCGAGATTAACCGGTTAAGCCGACAAAGAAAGTTGTCGGCCCGCCCCAATCGTTGCGCAATCCTAACACCAGGCAAGAAACCGCATCGCGCACCGGAATACAAAAAGTGCTTTCTGTCACGCAAAGCCCCTTGTCTGTGCCAACTAACCTGATCCGAGGCAATTCCGCCCTGACTTAAAACATTGAGAAACGACATGGCTCAGGAGAATTTCAAGGACAAAAATCTATCGGAAACCGCTCAGGTTGAAAAAGAGGCGCTGAATCTCATTTCCAACGACATCAAGCTGGCCGATCAACAACGGCCGACGGAAAACAGCAACCGCCGGCCTGTTTCTTACAAAGAGCGTGTCAAGCAAGCCCGTGAAGAGATGTACGGGGACAAGTCCGTACCCCGTGTGCGCTATGAACGGCGTGTCGGCGGTTCTTCGCATTCACGTGCCTACCTGAAACGCGACTACAGCCTGTACTCCGACAAGGCTCAGCTCTTCTTTGAATCGCATTATGAGAGCGTCAACATGTCGCTCATCGTGAGCACGCTCGTCATTGAAGCCGTCGGCGGCCCGGAACTCGCACAGAAAGTCTCGGACGAAATCGAAGGCGAATTCCGCAAACTTGAACAGGAAATGATGACAACTTTGGGCGAACTCTCCCGAATTGCCGCGGAAAAAGGCATTCCCAGTGAAAAACAGGTTCCGGCCTATGACCATCTGCGCACCTACACGCCTCCCGTACATACGCCGCACTCCGTACAGTTTATGACGGTAACCACACTGTTTGACCGCATTGTTTCGCGTTGCGAAGGCTGCTGGATCAACCAAATCATGTCTGCCGACACCAAAGCCCGCATTACATCTTCATGGAGCAAAAAGCTCAAGAAGTTCGTCACTGAGATTTACCAAATCCGCCAGGAAGCGCTGAAACAAGCGCGTAAAGCGGGTTTTGCCAAACGTGCCGCCGCAATTGATGAACGCGTCCACAGGGAACACGCCAATGAAACGCTCGGCAAAGCTGACGTGACGACTCAGGCAACCGCCAAACCCAAAGATGCCGCAAATCAGACTGAAGCGCCAGCAACAGAAGCTGCGGTTCAATCACGTACTGCCCGCACTGCAAAAAACAAGGAACCGAAATCCGGCGATACGGCCACGCAGTCGTCGGCATCGCAGGCTGCGTCGCAGAAAGATAAGTCTGAGGAGGAATCCGGCACAAAGCCGCAATCACGGGACGCAGTCACGAAATCCGCCGACACTGAAGCGGCCAAGGAGTAAGCCCCATGTCTGACATCTCTGTCAGATCACCGGCCGCAGCCGGTCTGGCCGGGAAGCTCCGTTCGGCCTACGGTGCAAGAACCGATCTGGCGGTCACGGCAAAGGCAAAGAATGCCGTCCGGGTGCTCAACGCAGCCATGCGCTCGCAAACCATTGCCCTGCGTAACAGTGCAAAAGAAAGGTCTGCACCTTGTCCGGCCGCTGCACTGCAGGTGCATTACAGCAAACCGCCGCAGACATTCTCCACGGACGGGATCAACGAATTTTCTGCCCTGTTACTTTCTGCTGTCAGTACGTATGACGGGCTCGTGAGCGCTGCTGAGGCAGCCTGGTTTACTGCCGCTATCGATCTTTCCGAACGTAGCCGGTTGATTCACAACTTCGCAGGCCGGATTCTGGCCACTGCAAAAAGGCTCGCAAAATCCAAAACGGAGGTTGCAAAGTAATGCCGTCAACTCTGTCAGAACGCTGGGGAACTATCCGCAGTTACAGCTTCCTGGCATTTCTTGCAATGCACGTCATCTTTGTTCCCTGGACACTGGTCTTCTGTCTTTGGACTGCCGATAACTGGTCGTGTTTTAACTTTGTGCCGCGTTTGATGCTTTTTATGCTCTATGCAGCCTGCTGGTACATCTACTGGCCCGTCCGGCTTGCCTCGGGCCTTTGATCTTTGTTCTATTTCTTAAAAAGGTTTTTCCATGTCCGAATCTACTGATCTTTCCGCTCTGAAGGCACGACTTGAAGATGTTGAAGCCCGCCAGGCGATTCTCGATGCCGAAAAGAATGCCATTCGAGAGGAGATCCTGAAGGAATGCGCATCACTGTGCGCAAAGTTCCGTTTTACTGCACGCGAGCTTCGTCTTCCGTCCGAGGTTAAGCCCCGCTCTGCTGTTTCAGGCGCAGCATTTGCTCCGAAATATAAAAACCCCGACGGGCCGGAGACCTGGTCGGGTCGGGGCGGCAGGAAACCGGTGTGGTTTTCCGAAGCGCTGGCTCGGGGCATTCCGGAGGAAGCGATGCGTATCAAGCCCGGTACTATTGAGCAAAACGATGCTTCCTCATGAAAAACTGGATCAGAGGCAATTCAACCGGGGGAAACAACCGCGCAGACGGAAAGATTTCCTGCTACTGTGGCTACTTCACAATCAGCCGGGGTGCACGATGAAGCCGACCTCCAAAAACCTGACCGAACGCGAAGAAGAACCATCCGAGACTGACACTGATACCGAAGATGTTGCAGGGGCTGAAAGCGAGACGACTGCCCACCCTGACTCCTTTTGGACGGAAACAAAGGGCGTAAAAGTGCGTCTGACCGAATAGAATCCAGTTCTCGTGTCGACTGAATAATCGGGGGTTGGGGGTAATGCACCCAAAATCGGGCTCCTCATGATGGAGAGAGAAAAAATGCCGGATTCGAAGAGTGTCCAAACGTTCATCCCGGCAACGGTGGGGCTTTCGCCGGGACTGGAAGCCGATATTCGCGAGAGACTTGTTCAGGCTTTCGGGGCCGATGATGAAAAATCGCCGATGAAGGCTTACTGGGGATTTGAGGATCTTATGTCTGCTCTTCTCGTCGACTGGATGAGGTCGGGGCGGCCCGTTCCCGATGAAGTCGTCAGCAAATGGAAGGGCGCTGCCGCTCTTCCGCCTGCGGGGCTCGAAAGCATGGCTCGATACGAGGCAGAGAGAGTGTTGCCGTGTGAAAAATCGGGCGAGACACTGAAGCAGGCGCTGAATAAGCTGGCCGGAGATGTTAGGTATGGCAGCCGTGGCGGCAACTGGCATTCGCCGCTCTGGTTCTGCGGATACGAGCCAGGCGGTTGCCGATTCGTCAAAGAAGAGACGAAATATACAGTCCTTGATGCCGACTCATGCAGCGCAGTTGATCTCGGGTATCTGCCAGACGCTGAGCGGTTCGATCAGCTGAATTATCCGTATGCCAGAAAACTTGCGGCCTTTGTGCGAAGCCTTTTTGGCGAGGAACACGTTGATTCGACGAGCGAAGGGCTTCAGAAGGCCGTTAAAGAGCTGCGTCTTTTCGCCGCCGACGGCATTGGCTGCGACTGCAATCTCTATCCGGTTCAACGGCCCAATCACAACATTTGGGATCAGCTCGGAATCATGTACAAAGGCGTCGATTTCGGCCTAGTTCGAGACATCACCGGAGCGCCTGACTATCCGAAAGACTTTATAGAAGCACGGCGGAATGCCTGGCGGAACCGATTGACGGAAGTGCTGAAAAAGAATCCGGTTGTCATCATTGCCAACGGGAAACGGGAGAAGTTCGAGGAGCTTCTCTGCGAAACTAAGCATGGGCAGTGGACGGAGGGGCTTGAAGGTGATCCTGAACGAAAGATTGCCGTTCGTGAGATCGACTTGGCCAAAGATGAAAACCTTCACGAGGGTCTCCTAATCAGCATGCCGCATTTTTCGAGCCACGGTCTTTCCAACAAGGTGCTGGCCGATCGCGCCAACTGCATTCGAAAGCATCTTGAAGGCCGTGAAAAGAGCGGCAGAGACTGGCGGGAGTGGTTCAAAAGAGCGGCATCTACTGGCGGGAGTGATTCCTAAGCCCTCTCTGATTTGATCCTCTCATCAAGATGAACGACACCCTGCAAGGCGCTGAGCAAGGATTTCTTGCCGAGTCAACTGAAGAAGTTTCTTCCGGGAACGAAAGATTGAGTTTTATAGATGCTCGCCTCTCAATGCCTAAGGATTGGGAGGCGAGTTTCAACGGAGCCCACTATGGACAGCACCAACAACATTCCTACGACACCAAACTGCGGTTTTGAGTCTCTCATTGAAGACGAGGAAGCGGCCTGTCTTGTCCGCCGTATTACCCTCACCAGCTACGACGACCTTTATCGCCTTGTAAAAGCAAGCATCTCTCCCGACGACCTGCCCAATTCGGAATTGGAGCGCTTCGGTAGAGCTTTTGCCCGTTATTTCGGCGTCTTTCTCTTTGATGTCCGGATGCAGAATCCAACCGAAACGTTTCTAGCCGACCTCGGACGGTGGATCAAGGAACATCGCCATGAGTGCCGCTGCCCGGTCGTTCTGCTGCCGTCTGCTGCAACGTCGAGCGCCGTCGCCGCTTTGGCGGAAACAGCGCTCGTACTTTTTCAGCGCCCTCAGCTTGCAGACGACTTGACGTCGTTCTTCGTAACCATGATGTCCAAAGACACCGTCCTCCGCTGTGACCTTTGGGACATCGTCACCGCAACGCAAAACCGCGGCTACTGGGAACTTGTGATCTGCACCGGCACTACGACCGACGCGGATCAACTGGACCAGGCCGGCAATCGGTTATTGACGTCGTTTACGAACCCGACAACGCCGCCAACCTGGCTCGTCAGTTTTACCGCGGACTCTGAGATCTCACCTGAGAATCCGTTTCGGCCGATCTACCTCCGTCTGGCAGACAACGTCAAAGACGGTCTTCTCTTCTGCGCCGTCAAAAAGGAGTCTTCCTGCGGCCACGCCTTTCGCATTGCTGTATTGAGTCTGTCGACTTTCCAAAATCCGTCGTCGTTCACCTCACCGAGTTCGAAATGAACGTTGTACTTCTGCTCTCGCATTTCAGGTTGCTACACTATCACTCTGACACAACAAATCCCGTTTGATTCGTGATGGGTAGGGAAAACGAAGCAATACAACCAAACCGGTGATGAGTGCTAGCTATTTTGAATATGAGTGTTAACCCGTATATACAGAGGAAGTGATCTCCTTTACCATTCCGAGCAAGCGTACCCCACACAGCTCTGGCTTTTCTTCAAAGCTATCCTGCAACAAGTGGGGTCTTCTTTTATCTGGAGTGTGAAAAATTCATTTCACTAAGCCGCCGTTGCCTGTGAAAGAGCAGGTTGCACTTCTCCAATCTCGCGGGCTACACATCTCCGACCCCGAGCGCGCTGGTCGTTACCTTCTCAGTATCGGGTACTACCGACTCAGTGCCTACAGCATCCCGTTCGAACTTTCGCATGGGCAGGTTCATCGCTTCAAAGAGAATGTCAGCTTCGATGACATCTTGGGGCTGTACATTTTTGACAGAAAGCTGAGATGCCTGTTTTGGGAGGCTCTGGAGCGTATTGAGGTTCACATTCGTGCGCAGTGGGTCTACAACTTGACGACTCTGACGGGGAATCCCTTTGCTCATCTTGATCCTTTGAATTTTTCGAAAGAACAAAGCTACCGGCAGGATCTGAACAAGTTACGGGGATACGTCGACCGCAGCCAAAAAGAAACTTTTGTGCGGCATTTTTTCGAGAACTACGACGAAGAGCTTCCGCCGCTGTGGGCATGCGTGCATCTTATGACGCTTGGGGAGCTCATTCGGTGGATCCACAACACGCAGGACATGAGCGTGAAAAAGAAGGTGGCGCAATCACTGGGCTTTACCAAGTATTTGCCTTTCTACAGTTTTGCGGTGGCGCTGACAGAACTGAGGAACGTATGCGCTCATCATGTGAGACTCTGGAATCGTTCCTTTATGAAGTCACCGAGGACAGTCAAGAGCCTGACTGTGCCGGGGTTTGATGCGTTCCTCCCAATCCCATCGAGCAATAAACTCTACATTTTTGCCGTTCTTTTGGCGGCTGTACTTAAGGCCCACAATCCGAAGACATCGTGGCCAATGAGATTGGGAGATTTGTTGTCTACAAGAACTTCGTGGCAACTGGCATCCATGGGTTTCCCGCCGAATTGGCAAGAATACGAGGTTTGGGGACAGGCTAAGGCGGCGTAAGCAAGGTTTTTGGACTCCATTCGGTGAATGTCAAGTGATCTTTCGCCGATTTTGTTCTTAAAAAGTAGGTTGTAGTCTGAGCGCAGTGAGGGCTTTGCCCTCTCCGCCTTCGGCGGATTCACCCAGAGTTTTTTGGCCCGTAGAAAACCTTTGATGCAGCTGTGCAGCACCGTTCGCGCGAGAGGTAGGCAGGCCGGCAGAATGAGCCTCCTCAGGCAGGAGGAGTCCGAGCCTGAGGCCCGCGGAAAACCGCCGAACGCATTGTTGCAGCAGCTGCGGGGCGTTTATTCAAGTTGCCCAAAACACCTGCCTTTCCTTCGGTGGCACCGAGCCCGGATGGTAGCCGTCCAACGAACTTTGTGGCGAGAGAGGTAAGTTATGCCCGAAACTCAGTTAAAGCTCACGCCTTATGGCAATGCGGACTTTGCGTATATCCGCGAAGAGGGACTGGCCTACGTCGACAAAACCCAGTTCATTGAAGTTTTGGAACGATGCGGTTCCAATTATCCGTTCATCGTCCGCCCGCGCCGCTTCGGAAAGACGCTTTCCACGAATATGCTCGAAGCCTATTACGACGAGGCGGCGGCTGATCAGTTTGACCGTGTTTTTGCGGGTACCTATATCGGAAGCCATAAGACGCCGCTTGCGAGCCAGTTCCGGGTTCTGCATTTGGACTTTTCCGGCATCGCTTCGCCGAATCATCAGGTTCTGGCGGCGGAGTTTCAGGAAACGGTGTTGTCGGGGGTGCGCAGTTATTTTCAGCGGTACCCGCATCCGGAACAGGATGAGGTTCTGAAAGGCACGTTCCCCAGCGCGTCGGCCTTGATCAGTCGGTTTTTCTCGCTTCTCACAGAAGAATTTCCGCGCAAGCTCTATGTCATTATTGATGAGTACGACCAGTTTGCGAACGAGGTGCTGTCGCAAGACTTGGAGCACTTCAAAGCCATGACGTCGTCGGAAGGTTTCTTGAAGAATTTCTTCACGAAACTCAAGGCGGCCACCAACCGTTTGGTGTCCCGCATCTTTATTACCGGGGTGACGTCTATTTCGCTCGACTCCATGACGTCGGGGTTCAGCATTTCGACCAACATCACGACATTTCCGGCCTTTGCCGATCTCTATGGGTTTACGGAAGCGGAGTTAAGAGAGTTGGTGCCTCAGGTTTTGGATATTTCCAAATGGGGACTCAACGTGGACGATCTCGTGGCGCGGATGCGGGAGTGGTACAACGGGTACCGCTTCAGCCCGCAAAACGAGACGACGGTGTTTAATCCTACGATGTGCCTCAGCTATCTGCTGACGTGGCAAAACCTCGGTGAAGAACCGGATACGCTCCTCGATCCCAATCTCGGTCAGGATCTCAACAAGATTGAGAAAATTCTGAGTTTGGGGGATGCGTCCTTTGTGCGGCAGACGGTGGAGAAGGCACTACGTCGTGAGCCGATTCCGTTTGCCGGGCGGTTGAAGCCTCTGAATCTCAATCAAGAGACGCAGTTGGACGGTTCATCATTACTTTCAGCGATGTTCTATTTTGGTTTTCTCACCTATGCCGCGGGTAACAATCGCGAGTTGGTGATTCCCAATCGAGCCGTCAGCATCCAATTTTTTGAGTATTTCTTAAAGCACGTCCTACAGACGGAGCAGTATGAGTTTGTGGCGACGGACTTTCTGGAGGCGTTGGATGCGCTGGTTGCCGGCAATCCGGAACCGCTCTTTCGGGTGACGTGCGATCGTTTCACGATGGCAAGCGGGTTGCATGCGTACGCGCATCTCAAGGAAAGCGATTTTCAGACGCTGCTTATCGGCGCCTTCAGTTTTACGAACGCTTATACCGTCACGAGTGAAGTGGAAGTTCGTGGGGAAGATCGGGGATTTATCGACATTCTGGCGGTTCCTACCGTCGGCAGTCGGGCTCAGAGCGCGTACTTGGTGGAAGTGAAATACCTTTCTCCCAAGAATGCGACCGACCAGGCGAAGTCCGATGCGATCGTGGAGGCTAAGTCCCAGATCAGCCGTTACGAGAAGGCGGATGACCTGAAGCGCCTTCCGAACCTGAAACGGATTGTGGTGCTTTTCGTAGGTCTGAAGCTGGAAGTGTTGGAAATCTATTGACTGAGAGGGTGGTTGATGTGAGTGCCGGCGGCACCCAGGACGCAAATAAAACTAAGGGAGAGTGCAAATACACACCCTCCCCTTGGACACTTTCTTTTCGTCAGCGGCAAAGAAGTGCCGTATTTTGATTACGTTGAAGTATTACAACAATCCAGCCACCTCCAAATGATGTACACAGGATCCTCGCCAACGGCCGGAATTGTGCGCCCGAGTCCCCATGTGAAGATCATTTCTCCCATGACATGATTTGATGAAGTCTCAGCGACGGGATGAAACACCTGGAAGCGGTATTGGTTTTTCGGCAGGTACGGTGAAAGTTTTCCGCCGCACATCACATCATCCCCGATACTTCGCCATTCAAGCGCTCGGCGGTGCAGCGCATAAAGCGCCCGCACTGCCATAAGACTCGTGGTGTTCATCACGCCTTCATGACTCACAACATTTCCGGAGGTCGGGAAGATCACCCCCCAGCTTCCGGCACACCAGTAAAGTTCCTTGATCGGCACTCCTACGTTGGCTCCGAACACATCCGGAATACAGGAAATCGCTCCGAGCGGAGAAGCGATGAGAGCGGCTTCCGGATGCGTAAAGAAAGCGATCTCATCGTTGTTCCAGGTCGGATCAATCTCAGAAAGGTACATGATGTCCAAATCAATGTAGCCGCCCGGATTGCACCGCGACGGAATCCACATGTTGAGCATCAGCATGATCGGAAACGTGTAGAAGTGATAATGCCGGTACGTTTCCCCGTCCTCACCTGTGGTCGGGTGTTTGGAAAGCGCCTGCTGCTTACCCTGGTAGAGCCGGTTAAAGGGAAAACGCATTCCCCCCAGCACCTGAGAGCAACCGCTTTGCCTGACGAGTTCGATCATCCGGGCCGGTTCCCAAAGGCTTGTCCGGATGCCGAACTTCGGTACACCGAGATTATCAAAACACATACAGGTGCCAAGAAGTTTGGTATCGGCTGCTCCCGGCGGCACACGTCCGGCACCTTCTGTGGAAATCGGCAGTTTGCCGACAATGATCGGAAATACACACTCCCAGCAGATGCCGGTGATGAGCTTTCCGGAAAAGACTTCTGCGTCATGGCATCCCGGACCGCCCTCGCTCGTTGCCCCTGACAGATCCACACCGGTGTCGGCTGCACCAAAAGCTGAAGCCGCAAGCGAAAGCCCTGCCGCCGCCGTCACCGCCCAGCGTTTCAGTTTACGAAGGTTCATTTGTACTGCTCCTTCTTGTTTTGAGGCCCCAGTTCACGCACAAGGAAAACGTGCCGCGCGTTGTCGGCCGTCACCACGGCGGGCGTCTTTTCTATACGCCACTGATATTCGACTTCAGGCGTCATCATGAAGACATGTGCGTCGAGCCGGTCCGTGAGCTTTTCATAGCCGTCCCAACTGGCTTCCTTGTTCATCTGCGTGGCAATCAGCACGAGCCCGGACTTGCCGGAAGCCTTATAGGCCGCCCGGAACTCTTCCACCCGCTCCATTTCATCCTCGCTCATCGGATTGAAAATAAGGATCGTCTGCGTAAACGGCCGGATCATCAGGGGATTAACACGGTCTCCGGCCTTCCGAATTTTGCGCCCGGCAAGGTCTGTGAGATCACGTTCCACAAGAATCGTCGGGTCAATTTCCCTCAGACGTTCCGTCTCGGCGGTCGGAAAGACCTTGAACTGACGTTTTTTCCAAAAGTTTTTGACAGCGGCCTGTTTTTTCTTTTCCCAGTCAATCATGGCGGCCCGCTTTTTCATTTCTTCAATTAAGTCGGGTTCATTAATTGCATAGGTATTACCCTGCACGCCGAGGTCACCGCGTTCCCCCGATTCGATCTGCGATTTCAGCCACGCGTCATTGTTTAAGCCCGTGACTTTAGCCACCATCTTCGCCAGAGGCTTGGGAGCCGCATTTTCATTCGGTGTCACGGTCAGTGGCGAGGGCGAACGCATCGCCCGGACGACGGCCGGGACCTGGGTGATGCCGTACTCCTTAAACAGTCTCGGATCAATGATGATGGGAAGGCCCGGAGGCACCGCTTCCGTCAGCCTCTGCAGCCGCTTCACGCCGTCCGGGATATTCATGCCTTCCGGAACTCCGCGCATGACAAGGGTTACGTCCTTACGATCCTTGTTCCGTTCGAGAATATCTTTGATCGCCGCATCCGTCAGAGAATATGAGATAAAAATAAAGGTCTGCTCGCCCAGGGGATTTGCAGGAGCGATCTCAGCAAGCTGCCCGCGCACAGCCTGCAGGCGTTTATCCGCGTCCGGAATGGCTGTGTAGATCTCAGGATTGGATTCGAGAAGATCGGCAAGCGCCTCCACGGGACTGGCCTTTCCGGTGAGCGCCCCGACAACGGCCGCCGCATCCTCATTGAACTGCTCCACGGTCAGACTGTTCGTCTTATTGACGACCTCAGCAGCAAAGCGGGCCGGATCAAAATAGTTTCCTTGAGCAGTCAAAGTGTCCATGTAGGAAGGAAGGGCTGGATTCGCTTTCTTTTCTTCAGACCTGCCTTTGCCTGTCACTTGCTCTTCAATGGCGTGCGCACCGGCTGAGATTTCCGAAACAACGTCACCGTACTTACCGAGGTAGGGATTAAACGGCACCGTCTTTTCCTGGCCGGTTTCCGTTTCGGAGGCGTGAGCCTCTGAAACGCCGAAGAGGATTCCCGCGATTGCGTCAAGGACTTTTAACGACGCAGACGGTTTTCCCCTGCCCCGGATCTGAGTCTGAGTTTCGTCGTCAGAAGGGACCAAGTCCGGGAAGGCTTCACGCAACGAGCGCTCCACATCATCCACTCCGGGCAGTGCCTTCGGATCAATCACAGTGTCAAGCAACGGATTTTGTTGATGATCCTGTTTCTCTTCCGACACGTAAGCCTGCGTGGGCGGCGTCTTCTGCCGGTCGGGCAGTCGCTCGATCACAAGTTCTTGTCCAGCGGCTTTGGCAGCCCCCTTGCCTTTCTTGGTCTTTTCAGACTCCGGCAACTCCCGTTCGCTGACTTTAATGCGTGTCTTCTCGCGTGTTGCCTGATAAAGCGGCCTGCGTGTTTGAGGCTTTTGGTCCGGGTAAATCTGCAGGCGCTTGCCGTTTAAGTAATAAACACGCTTACCGTTTTCCATCCGCACGGCCACATCAGGATTTTCGAGCTGCGCACTCAATTGCGGCGTCGATCCGGGAATGATGAAGGACTTTGTGGTGATCGGCCCGTTCTTTTTCACATACTCGCGGGTGGCTTCGGTTTTTTCCTTCCAAAGATCAGCCTGAGTTTTCAAGCCCTCCGTCTTCTTTTTCTGTCCTTCGAGTGTGTAACCCTGCTTCTTGAGCGCTTCAAAGACCAAGGCATTCACGATCTTTCTGTCGCGGCGTTCTTTCCATGTCACAGGATTGCCGTTTTCATCGACGCCTGCCGGACCGTTAATCGTGACACTGGGCTGAATTTTCGGCAGGATGATCTGAGCCGTGGCTCCCCCGCCGCGGTGCATTCTGCCTTCGATCACAAGAGAACCGTCTGCACGCTGATGTATGCTGTAGGGCTTCATCCCCAGCATCTTTTCCGTTTTATCCGTCCCTGCAATTGAGGCAGGCGTCTTAAACATGGACGTTTCTTCAGACCTTGCGCTCACTGAGACCGTCATCGCCGCAACTGTCGCGGCAGCCAGCAGTGTGAGTTCAAAATAACGCATACGCTCTCCCGTAAATCTGATCCCCTTTAATCGGCCCCCAATAACGGGAATCAAAAGACAGGGGTTTTGTGCCCGTCATCCAGTATTCATCGGCCTTCAGGGTGCGTTTCCCGTAAAACCTGCCTGTTTCAGAGGGTTTCAGTCCCCGCAGATGCGGCATCCCCTGTGCGACTTTGACGCCGTTTACATAGACCCCGTTATCGCGGCGTACCTCGACCGTGTCGCCGGGCAATCCCGTGAGGATCTTTCCCATGAGCATTCCTTCCGGAACAACTGGTGCCGCCTGACGGGATGTGTAAGCAAAAACGGCTCCGCGCTTCGGTGTTTTATCCTTCAGACTCACCAAAAGGACATTGGCATCGAGGCATTTGAGTGTCTGACGATCCCATGCAAAACGGAAATTGTTGTAAAAGGCAACTTCAGCGGAGACAGCCGCGGCAGAAAACAGTACCGTCAGCAAAAGCCACTTCAGGCGTTCCCGCGGACTGGCCTTAAGCAATGGCCCCGCAATCCGGCTTAGTATCTCGCGGGGCTTACTGTTTGTTGCGCAGGGCATTACCCGCTCCAACAATGTCAGGGGGCACATACCCGCCCGGAGCATCCGTCATATCGGGGGCTCCGGGGATGAGCTGCTGCGGTGTTTTGACATACGCATCCGGCGCAGCAATCACCATGCGGCTGTCAAGGACGATGTAACCGTAGTCTTTGAGCATAGCTATGGCGCGGCCGGTATTCATAAAAGCTGAGCTGTCACCGTTGGTGCTCATCTGCGTGACGGCAAGGCCGAGTTTCACCATATCCACAACGGCAATAGGAGCCGGTGTCTTTTCGACCTGCGGAAAGTAGTGAAAGTACAAAAGGCTCGCGGAGAAAGCGGCCACGGCCGAAACAATGCCTGTTGTGACCAAAGCTCCGGTACCGGCGCAAGAGTGAGAGGATGTCGGCATGAGAAACCTCGAAATCGGAAAACGCAGTTACTGCGCACATTCGAGTTATTTTCGGGGGACAAGGTACTTTCTTTTGCCGTTGAGAAAGCATTTTTTGCGCACGGATCCGCCATAACTCCTCTGCACGAATTGCAGAATAACCCCTGATTTTTGTCTCCCCGCGGGATAACAAACGGTTAAAGACGTTTTTTTTGATGCAGACTGTCAAAATCAGACAACAAACTTTCCTTTATTGAAATTAAACGCCTATATATTGGACATTATTCCTAGATTTTAGTAAAATTTACACATATCCAAGGCAAATTGCAGGATTATTCGGTTGATTCAAATACCCTGAACCACCGATAAATGCAGCTTGCCAAATTGAAAAACCTGTCGCGCAACCAATGCCGTGAAGCGTTGCTCTCGGGCAGGGTCACTGAATTTGAATACATGCTGCACGAATATCTCACCGGCGAAATCAGCTGGCCCGTTTACCGGGGAAAGGATGTTGCAACCCTGCGCGAGAAGTTAAACCTCACACAAAAAGGGTTGGCGTTGCTCATGGGCGTTTCCTGGAAAACGGTTCTCGCCTGGGAAAACGACGGAGCAGAAGAAGCACTTCCGAGCACAGTCTGCATAACGCTTTGTCTTATTTCTAAGCTCGGCGCAGATATTTTTAAGCTGATGCGGACGGATGAACCTCATTTCAGTCTGATCAGCCGGAATACATCCGTCATGAGCCCTGCTTCCGACATGTCCGAAGCAGCCGATTACTGTCTCTCCGCAATGCGCGAACAGCAGAAAGTACCGGACGCCTTCAAGGCAGAACAGGTACAGACGCTGATTACGCGTCTCGGCCTTTCCCGCGCGGAACTTGCCCGCACGCTTGATGTGTCGCTTTCTACCGTCAATAAGTGGGCTTCCGGTGCTGTTGAACCGAAGGGATCTGCCCTGGTACTTCTCAAGGTACTGTGGATGCACGGGTTTAAAGCACTTCAACACGAGATCTGAATTTTTAACCAACACTTCCGGGTTTTGAATCATGTCCTTCAAACTGTTGTTTCCCGCTACGGCAGTTGCCGTACTTTTAACCGGTTGCGCGGCTACCCCTTTTGAAATGCGCCAGGTGACTTACGATCCCGATGTAAGCCGCGCGCAAAACCTCCTCCGTGTCTCCTCACAGGGCACTAAATGGGATATCCCCGACACGGATGCCCCCGAGGGATTCAAAGGCGGCTCTGACGGATCAGTGCTTTTATCCGCTTTTGGCTGGGCCGGCAATTTCCGCTCCGCAGCCGGATCCGGCTTTCTTCCCGGTACCACCAACTGGGGGCTGGGACTCGGTGTCGGCCTGGGGCTGTCACTTCTCACCAGCGCCTTTGTTTCGGACAAGAAACCGGAAGAGTTCTCTCACATTTTCGGCTACGTTCCTCTGAAGGATGCGCCCACCGCAGAAACTGCGGCTCAGCTCTACCTTGACGCATGGGCAAAAGCCTTCATTGAGTCCGCAAAACAGGTCTACCCCCGTGCCGGAGTGCAGACGCACGATGAAACGCTCAGAGCCTGGCGTCCGGAAATGGTGCGCTACGCCCGGCTTATTACCTTTGTGGATCACAGCCTCGGTTGCTACGGCTGGAATGAAACTGAACCCAAGGAATGGGAAAAGCGCTGTCAGATCTACATTGCCTTCACGCCCACCATGGCCCGTACACAGGAAAATGCCCTGCTCGGACTGACCGAACCCGCATACGCTCTGCGCTCCTATTCATTCTTCCTGGAAACCGAGGGTAAGCAGAAGTTCGATCTCTCAAAGATCGCAGTCGGCGCAGCCAAATACATGCCGCCTCTTTCCTATATGTACCTGGCTCCGCGCGAAAATCCGGAAGGTAAGCTCACGCCGCCGATGGTGATTGAGGCCGATAAAATCAACTTCTTTGTGAAACCGAAGAAAAACTGAGTCTGTACTGTTCCCGAAAATCTTCAGCCGTTTCAGTAGCTGAGTTTATTACTGTAAGATTTCAACTTTCAAGCGCGGGTTGTTTAGAAAAGTTTCATCCGGGTGAAACTTCAAAAAATCCCCTGTCGGCGGTCCACCGGCAGGGGTCAATTTTTTGGAGTTTTGCGGGACGGGGATCAGATTGTCTTTTGCAAACCGATCCCCTGCCCTTGGTTACTTCTTACCACACATAACGGAAGCCAACGTTCCACCGCCAGTTTTCCGTCACCTCGCCGCCCGATGTTCTTTCGAGATCAACGTAGGTATAGGCATTGTCCGTCAGATTGAAGTTTGCACCGACGGCATATTCAACCCAGGCTCCTCCCAGGTCATCCTTGAAGCTGCGTTTTGTCTGGGCATTGCGTGCCGTGTACTCGTACTCACCCTGGAAATCGTAAGCTCCGGATACTCTCAGATAGACCGTGCCCTTGTTGTTCGGGAAGTAGAAGCCCGTGCGGACACCCACGCGGCCGATGAGGCTGTCGAAGTCATCCTGCTCAATCGTCATTGCGTTGTTTGCTTCGGCATCGAACGTATCACCGAAAACGCGGCCGTAGGTCAGCTCGACCTGCGGTTCTACAAAGAGCAGATCGTTCAGTTTCAGGTGCCATCCATACTCCGCGCTGACGCTCAGAGCGTCATTATCCTGCGAACCATTAAACCCGTTGAGGCTGAAGTCAGACTTCATGCGGGTGTACTTCGCAATGAGGTCGACAAACTGGCCGGACTCAGAAAGCCAGGTACCGTAGATTGCACCGCTGTAGCTGTCAGAATCGGCTTTACCAACTTCGTAGGACGTGTCACCGTTCGTGTACGTAAGCGCTGCTCCCACCTTCCAGTTTTCGCCGACAGGAAAGTCAGTACCGACCTGAACAGACGTGCTGCGGGTCTTGAGATTCTGATCACCGTATTCCTGTTCGGAACCGTAGAGACGAGCCCAGGAACCGATACCAACGGGACTGTCACGCAATTCACCCATACGCTTCGTGAGGTCATTCATTTCGTGACGCCAGGCGAGAGCGTTCATGGCCGTGAGCGTTTGATAAGCATCCTGTTTTGTGTTCTTGGTCTCAAGTACTTCTCCCTTTGTTCCATCGGGATTCACAACACGGGAAAGTCCACCGTTGATGTCGCCTTCGGAAACCACCTGCTCGCGTGTCAGGGTTGTAGCATCGGCAGTCACTGCCTTCAAATTATCCAAATCTTCGGACGTAACATCATCGGCATTGATACCGACATAATTTTCTGTGAGAGTTGCGGCTCCGACCACATTACTTACAGCGAGTTTGGCAACGGAGAAGCTGCCATCATCGTTCTTAACTGTCTTAGCATTGATCGTGCCGCCTGTACCGGTCATGTTTTCAATTTGGACCGTCTGCGCAACATCAGGTACAGAGATGATACCGTCGTTAAAAGTGAGCTGGTTGATGGCTACAGTTTTAGCACCGGTCGCCCTACTACTTTCTTCGACGGTTTTGGTCACATTCCAAACAGCACCGGCAGAAATACCCAGCTTCAAACCTGAAACGCTGAGTTTGTCGTCAGATGGTTTACCATTGTACGAATATTGTGCATTCCCGTTCCAATACGACTCAGGTCCCGTCAGATTGACAGTCACATCTGCATCAACCTTGGTCCCTGATGTGGGACCATCGTAGTTGAAATCAATAATACCGTTCAGTTTCACAGTCTTTGTATTGCTCTCGTTGACTTTCAGAACGGCTCCACCGCAGCCGAAGAACGGACCTCCGGCACGGCCTCAAGCACTTGAGCGGCCTCGGTCGTTGTCTCATTTTCCGTTACGCAAACAGCACTATCATCCGACGGCTCCGGTGCAGTCAATGCCGCTGCATCAAGCCCGGCAAGCTCTTCGCTTTCGCGCAGGCTTTCTTCTGCCGCTTCCGTGAGCGACTTAATGTACTCGTCGGAGTAGCCCATTTCCTCTTCTTCAGCCCGTGTCAGGCGCTGCACCGGCAGAAACTTCCAGCGCCTCACCCATGCATCTTTCGTGACCTGATCCACCGTAAGCCCTTCGACAATCGCTTCCATTGCCGCCGGCGGCGTCGCATCAAAGACAAGCTGAGGATCCGCAAGACGGATACATTCAAACTGTGCGTTCCCCGCCACAATCGGCGTTACGCGCCAGAAAATATTATGCGTATTGGATATTTCGTCTGAATTGCGAAGCGCAGCTCCGGCATCGGCAAGGACGGAAGCCAGCCGCAGAAAGTCTGACGGCAGTGACTCAAATCCCATATCAAGCGCCTGAGAGCGCACCTCTTTGGCCGCTTCTTCACCCCAAACGATGAAGCACCCCTGCCTCGTATTGAAGACACGGCTTTTTTCATCCCGGTTTGTTGTCCATTTGGCCGATTGAATGAGCACCCGGACTGCTTTAAGGATCTGATCTCCCTGCGGATGCGCAACGTTTTTGAATTCCGGACGGATTTTTCGCTGCCGAAGACCGTCCACAGCGCGGGAGAGTCCGTCAGCATTGTCAAGAATGCGTCCGATGAGGCCGCCGTTTCGGCCTTCAAGAACGGCACTTCTGAGTTCCTGCTGCATTTTCTCCCCGTAACCGGTGAGTCCGAGGAATGTGAACGTCTCCTTCGGAATCAGCATGGCGGCGTTAGCCAGGGCTGCAGCCTTATGGCGGTTATGCTCCCGGTTGGGCCGAAAGCTGATGTAGTAGCTCGTGATCCTGTTCTTGCGCAGCCAATCCACAATGGGTTCATCCTGGACCCAGTGCCGCCCGTCAGCCGCAGTGATCTCCATGTCGGTAAAGGGTTTACCGATATCGTGCAGTAGTGCTGCAAGGACTGCTGTCAGAATCCAGCGGCGCTTATTGCGGTAGAGCTCTTCGGGAGAAGCAGAGCGGTCAAAGATGGCCGTCTTGGCGTTGTTGGCCGCGTAATACGCCACTTCCAGCGTGTGCGTAAAAAGTCCCCCGTAGCCCTGGTGATGGTCGTATTCAGAGGCCGGAGTGAGGTGCACAATCCTTGCCAGATTCGTAATCACCGGCAGAAGGTATTTCTGTGATTCCTCTTCGGAGAGTGTGGTGGCGTAACAGAGATCACGGATGAGTTTGCCGTTGGCCCGGATCAGATCCTGCACTGAAAGTGCATCCACCGGGTGGGGAGCCGGAGGCCAGGCTGCGTCAATTTTGTCGGTCTCGGCGGTACTCGGAATATCGGCAAAGAGCGGACATGCGTCAGCATCGGCCCTGTCACTTTTAAGAATACCTGCAAACGTCAGGATTCTGCCCGTGAGCCGGAACGGGGCTACGGTAATGTTGTATGCCAGATTGATGGCGGAATCGACAGCAGACACGGCTGAAACTCCGGAAACGGAAAGCAACTGCTGAACTTACCTCCCTCCGCCTTATGGCAATGCATGTACGGGTACAAATTTTGTCCCCGGAAAGACAGATTTTCCGCCGGGGTGTTTCTAGAGTCGTTGGAGAAATAAAAGCGGTGACCATTCACTCCGCCAGGACCGAAAAGTGACCAATTATGCGTTCTCAAGAGCTTCAGCAATGGATTGACGGCAAAGGATCGGGGCAGGCATTGGCCGACTCCCTTGCCGCCATGCCTCTCGCGCTCCGGCAGGAGCTGTTCAGAGAAGCTATGCGTGATAACGAGATCCTTGAGACTTACGAAGCGCTCAAAACCGCAACAGGAGGCGACAAGGGTTTTCTCGAACGCGTTGCACTTGAGAAATACTGCCTGTTGCCGCAGTGCATGGGGCCGGTTCAACTTTCTTTACCCGGCTGGTATCCGCCTGCCAACGCACCGTCATCAAACGTTATCGACACATCGGCAATCTTCGGCGTACGGGCCAAACGTGTACCGCGTCCCTGGTTGCAGGATCATCCGATCTGCGGCCGGGACAGTTGCACGATTCTTTACACCGGCGAAGCGCTCTATCAGTTTGAATGGGATGTCTGGCATGGAATGCTTACCCTCGGCAACGGACGTTGCAATGAGAATCTGCGCATCAAACTAGGGGATTTAGTCGATTTACTGCGGTTACCTGATTCCGGCAGGTCGTACCTTCTGCTTTATCGAGCCTTCAAGCGTATGAGTCAAGCCTCTATTTTCATACAGGTAGCGACCAAGGGTAAAACGCCGGCGTTTGTTGTGGGAAGCCAAGGGGGCGATCTCGATCCGCGCGGCCTCAACGCCGCCACGCTGTATTTCATCAAGGATTATCAGTGGCTTGGTGTCGGCGTGGTCTGCGGCGTAATTGATCACCGTTTCCTGAAACTTTTCGGAAACAGTGAGTACGGTACCATTCCTTGGGATATTCGTGCCAAACTCAGCCACAACGAGCTTGCAAAGAAGTTGCAGTGCTTCTTTGCAGGTCAACGGGAAAACCGCCAGTTTATCGGCGTGCAGAAGCTCCTGCAGCGGACTGGTCTTACCTGTGACCTTACACAGTTCATCAGACAGCTCAAAAAGGCTCTTAATGCGATGCTGGAGGCCGGGGCAATACGAGCCTACTGGCTGAGTCAGCCAAAACGCGGAGAACTCGATAAAAAGCTCCTCTACATTTGGAAGACTGACCTGCCCTCACCCGCCGATCCGGTTCCGGCCGTCAGAGGGGAATACTTCGGGCCTCCGAATGTCATTGATGTCTGGTGATCAAGAGGACTTTTCTTCTGGCCACTTTAACCCGGCGCGAGCCGGGTTCTTCTTTTGCGGGGTCGAAGCTGTTTGTTCCGCCGTGCTCGCGCGTGCGCGCGCGTCTACTACAGGAAGATAGATTAAAAGAAAGATTAATAATAATGATTATAGGAAAATCTTGAATTGTGTTTTCACTCGTATAATCAATATGTTAAGCACAGTCCCGACCTGAGATAAATGTTTTTAGGATCGTGATAAATGTTTTTAGGATCGTGGATAAATGTTTTTAGGATCGCAGAAGGTCGAGATAAATGTTTTTAGGATCGTAACTACCCCGAGATAAATGTTTTTAGGATCGTAAATTCGTGAGATAAATGTTTGCAGGATCGTGAAATTTCAGCCTGTGTATAACTCTGTGGATAACTTTTCAAGCGTTCCGCGAAACAATTAGGTTTAATGACTTTAAAATTTCAGAAAGGCATGCCTAAAATACGGGCAACCCTGTGGATAACTGCCAATTGGCCCTTGATCCTCGTTCCTATGTGAGCCCAGCGCAGAAGTCAAAGTTTCAGCGCAGGTGCGGTGGATGTCGGGATAAAAGCAAAAAGTGCTTTCCATTGCATCTCTGCCAACGCACTTTGTGCCTACAGTGCTGATACCTTCAACCCTATTGTTCACTGAGCATGAAATCCACAGTCCTTACGGCTGCAGCAGCCTTCGTCCTCATCTTGACCGGCTGCGCCGGCGAAGCCCCGGTCAAAACGACCATCAACACCGTAGATCCGCACGACACGCTCAATCCCGTCCATAACAGAGATGACTCCGTTGAGTTGTACAACACAACGAGAGCCGGTGCTTCACTGCGTCAGAACGAAGCCGCTCATGTGCTCTGGAACGAACACTATGCAGCGGGCGCCGACGAGTTGAAAACCAGGGAAGCGGCTTTGGCTGCCGCCGCTGAGAAGGAACGCCTAGAAAAGGAAAAAGCGGCCAAGGAGAAGGCAGAGAAAGCCAAGGCCGCAGCATCCGGAAAGAACGCGCAGAGTGCGAAGAACGGGAAAAACGCCCGCGGTGCCAAAAACAATGCCCGCGATAAGAGCCTCTACGCAAAAGACAGAAGCGTCTACGCCAAGGATAAAAGCGTGTACGCCGAAAAGAACTCTGCCAAATAACGCCCTATCTCCAGGCGCTTCTAAAGCCGACGTTGCCGTTTACAGGTGTGTGTTTTCGAATCCAATTGTAGAGTGCTATTGTGCGTTTCGTGCCTCTACAGATCGAAAAAGGTTTTGCTATGCGCTATTTGTTCCCCTGTGAATGCGAAATTGACTCGGAAACCGGGCGCTACGTGTTGTCGAGTTCTTCTCCGTCGGCTGTCGCCGAAGGGAACACGTTGCAAAAAGCAAAAGAGGAAATGCAAGATTTGCTCTTGCTAATCCTGGGAGATTGCATTCGATTCCACGAAAAATTCCCAGAACCGGCTCCCCTTTCTGGAAAAGGGAAAGAGGAAGTCGTGACCTTTTCTCACCTCCAAACTCTCAAGGTCCAATTGATTAACGCGATGGTGGAGAAGAATTGGCGGCCTGTGGATTTGGCAACCTCAATGCACATCACTCGTCAGGAAGCCTCAAGAATCCTCTCTCCACGAGCTCCGACCAAGTTTGAGACAATCGCCGAGGCTCTGGAAGTTCTTGGTTACAGGCTTGACACTACAGCGGTTCTTGTCAACAACACAACAAAAAGAACATTGCGTAGGGCTTCTGCATCCGCCAATCTATTGAGCCTTTAAGCAACACGAGGATGTAAGGTTTTGGGAAAAAAGGATTAGGCAATCACCGTCTTTGCCTTGAAAGTGCCGACACTGGGTTCAACAGATTCATATTCGATGCCTTCAAAGGTCTTGAGCAACGCTTCCAAAATGACCTGTGCACCGTCGCACGGCACGGCCATGCCGATCTGCTTGCGAACGGATTCCTTCGACCCGCAGAACACGAAGTCGTCAGGGAATGTCTGGAGACGTGCGCGTTCGCGGTTCGTGAGAGCGCGGGACTCCTTCCAGTGATAGACGTGCGTACCGCCGCCGCCCGATCCGGTGATCGTGTAGGACGGCTTCTTGGAATCCAGTCGGCGGTAGATCTGCGAGAGACGCGCACCCTTGACGTTGAGGCAGAGTTCGGGCGGCAAGAGTCCGGCTTCTTCGGCCTGCCATACGTTCATACCCTCGGGAATGAGATCGAGTCTAGCCTTGACGGTCATGCTTTGAGTCGTCTTTTCCTGATTCGCTGCCGTAGGCGGAATGTTCGCCAGAGCTTCGGCGCAGGTCTTAATGATTCCCGAAGGCTTCGGCACCTTGAATTCCATGCCAAGGTCTCCGCGAATGCCGATCAGAATGTAACGATGACGTGCTTGAGGAACGCCGTATTCTTCAAACTTGTAGAGGTTTGCCGTGATGTTGTAGCCGTACTTGCCCGCATGATTGAGGGCATTCATGATGAGCTTGAACGCCTTGCCGTCATTGGCCGACGACAAGCCGCTCACGTTTTCAGCCAGGAAGAAGAGCGGGTTGGCGCGTTCGATGTACTTGACGCCGTAGGAATAAAGGCCGCCATAATTGCCTTCCAGCCCCTTGGACTCGCCTACAAGCGAGAAGTCATTGCACGGGAAACCGTATAGAAAGCCGTCGACAATCGGCAAAGAGTCGATGGCGAGCTTGCGCACGTCTTCACAGATCGAAAGAGCTTCCGGCGTATGCTTGAGGACGTTTTGCTTGTACGTGCGGCACGTGTCAGCATCCCAGTCGGTCGCCCAGCGATGGACGAAGGAGAACTCTTCCGACCGAGCGCGATTAAGCGCAATGCCGATGCCGCCCGGACCAGAGAACATCTCGCCAACGGACAACGCTCGTCCCGGAACAAGCTGCGGAATTCCTCCGTTCTCTCCCGGCATAGGCACAACACCTGCCTGTTGCGAATACTGCACAATCAGCTCTCTAGCCTTCGATGAAGGCTTCACTGATTCCTTTTCGCAAGCAGTGTTGAAATTCTCCAGTTCGGTCGACGAAAGTCGTACCTTCAGCTCGTTGTCTCGCATGTTTTAGTGTCCGTTGCTTAGTTTGCTGCCGCAAATCCTGCAACGGACATTGTACTTCTCTTTTCCATTTTCCGTGTTGGAATCATTCGTCGTTGCATTTGGCGATAATGGTTGGATCCGGCATCTCAAACGCTAGAAGAACGACAAGGACGGCAAGATGAACTACACCAATGCAAAGATACCCTTTCGAAACGTTTTGGAACAGGAGTTGCGACGCGCTTCGGCAGTCGACATTGCCGTAGGCTTTTGCGGCCTGTCGGCGGTAACGAATTATGCCGAAGAATTGAAGCGAATTGCCCGCATTGGCAGAGTACGCCTCGTCCTCGGCATGTACAGATCTCAAGGGGCATTCTCGCAGGGCCTCTACAATGCCTTGGTCGCTTTGGACAAGGAATTGGAACAAGCGGCCACGGCGAATGGACGTACCGACGGCACCGGCGTCTACGTGACCCTTGTGGACTACCACGGCAAGCTGTGGCGCTTTCAACAGGGGATCGTTTCAACCTTATGGATCGGCTCCAACAACTTCTCAGACGCAGGACTGGAAAACCGCTTGGAGGCATGCGTCAAGGCCGATCAGAACGATCTCAACGACCTCTCCCAGTACATTGATGACCTTTGCGACTCATCCGTGGCAAAAAGAATCAAGAACTTTTCGTTCACAACAGCACCCAGTGCCAGCCGCCTTGCCGCCATCACGCCTCTCAAGACTCTCCCGGCAGGCGTTCAGCCCGTTGCAAGCATGGACATCGTACTGCGAGTCAGACAGCAGCCCTGCAGCTCTCTCAACCTGTCGCAGGGCAAGGGCCGCGTGTCCAAGGGCATCTACACGCCTCGTCCCTGGTATGAGGTTGAACTGACGGCAGACAAGGAAGAACGCCAAAACCCGATTTATCCGAAACCAGCCACTGTAACCAAAGATGCCAAGGGACGTGACGACAACAAATGCACGTTCAAGGCTTATCTTTCGGACGGGAAGAAGTATTGGCCTGTGGAATTGTCTACCTACTCGGACAACAACAAGGCCCTAGCTTCGACGCCACGTGAGATTCTAGGTGAGTTTATGAAGTCGAGACTCGAAGCTAATACCTCCCTGCGGCGAGGCGATACGATTACCGAAGACATCCTTGCCGAATATGGACGAAACAGCGTGACGCTCACCAAGCTCTCGAACGGAGAATACGTGTTGACGTTTTGAAGTACAACTACTCCGTGCTCCAGGAAACCCCGGATGCTCAGTTTCAGAACTGAAGCTAGTAAGTTATTTCAGTAGCTGAGTTTATTACTGTAAGATTTCAACGCCCTTCCAGCAGGCGATACACTGGACTGTATCCCTTTATATCTGCCGTACGGACCGAAACAGGAACTTTCTCAAAGAGCTCCGATCCGGCCACCCCGATCATTACACGCTGAATGCTGTAACGGCGCAGCGATGATTTACCCTTGGCCCGACGATAGGCTTCCAAGATGATGTCTTCATTCTGACGCCAAATGAGTGTGATCTTTCGCTCCATCATGACTTCCCGCAGTGCTTCTGCAAACCGGGGTTTGGTGTCTTCAGAAGTATCGCTTGCCCACTGACGCTTCCAATCGCGAACCGTTCCCTCCGGCAGTTCCATCATATTGGCTACTGCTTTATAGCCAAAGCCAGCGGCAAAATAGCGATCAGCCCGACGGCGAATTGCATAGCTGTATGTGCGTGCCATAGAAATTCCGCGAGGGAACCCGCGTCTTCAGACGCGGGAGGAATCGCGGCCCTCCTTTCTCAGTTCAGTTAAAAACATCTTTCGCTTCTCAAG
>ENA-UEQM01000195-UEQM01000195.1-human-gut-metagenome-genome-assembly--contig:-NODE-195-length-43974-cov-11.078775_pt1 | contig 43974 bp, 26 predicted proteins | sample MGYA00242948_ERZ507948 | MGnify/ENA primary metagenome ERZ507948 (study PRJEB26167, sample SAMN06115440) | human gut metagenome | host: Homo sapiens | place: China:Hubei | collected 2015-07-28... | reverse complement strand
ATAATATTCGGAAAAATAGGGGGCGGTCGCGTGAATTTCATGCGGACAGGGGACGTATGACAATTCGGAGCCGGAAGCTGTTCAGGGGGATTTCCCTGTTTCGCGCCGGATTTCGGCAGGCGTGCGAAAATAAAGAAAAAATATAAATTCCCCTTAATTTTATTTGCTTTTATATAAAAATATATCCATAATAAATATTGGATAAATGGAGGTCTGCGTGCGGTTCCCCGTCAGGAGAGGGCTGGCGCAGCCGTCCTGAAATCCTGCGTTTGAAACATTCAATTCACATCAACGGCGTAGATCAGTAACATCAGGGAAAATCAGGGAATGAAATATCGGAATGTATTGGTTGGCGGTTCTGTCGGCTTAGTGTTTTTGGCCGGGTGCAAATCGTTCGATGACTATCAGGAAGAGCGCGTGGCCTATGCGGTGAAGCATTTCGAGCGTGCGCGATATGACAATATTGACGCGGAGCGCGTTCTTTCGCTCGACGAATGCGTCCGTCTCGCCGTGAAAAACAATCTCGATCTGAAGGTGTTCGGGCTTGAAGAGCAGGTCGCGAAGGAGATGCGGACCAGCGAAATGCTCGGAATGCTGCCGGAGCTGAACGTCTCCGACAACCTGACCGGGCGCAGCAACACCCCCGCTTCGAGCAGCCGGCAGGTTCACGGCACCGGGCCGGGCACGTACACCTATTCCCAGAGCCAGGACCGGAATGTGAACTATCTGAACGTCGATCTGGCGTTGAGCGTGCTGGACTTCGGGCTTGCCTTCTTCAACACCCAGCAGTCGCAGGACCGCATGCTGCTGCGGCAGCAGCGCACCCGCCGGGCGGAACAGAATCTGGTGCTCGATACGGTGCGGGTCTACTTTCAGGTGGCGGCGGCGCAGCGCGCGATCAACGTCACCGGGAAGCTGCTGGAGGAGTGCCGGAACCGTTACGAGCTGATCGAGCAGATGGGCGATTCGGGGCAGATCACGCCGTTCCGGGCCTTCGACGAGGTCAAGCAGTTTGTCGAGATGGAAAAACGGCTGACGAATTATATCCGCAGCTATGAGAACTCCTGCGTGGAACTGCGTTCTCTGCTCGGATTCTATCCGAATGCCGCGATCAGGGTGGATGATTCGGTGCTCGACACGGTTCCGGAATTTGATTTCCCGGAGATGGAGCTGATGGAGCAGATCGCGCTGATGAAACGCCCGGAGCTGTATGAGGTCGACATGCAAAAGCACATCAACGTGCTGGAGTGCCGGAAAACGCTGGTGATGATGTTCCCGAATGTGCGCATGTTCGTCGACTTCACCAACAGCAACAACAGTTTCCTCTATCACTCGACCTGGTGGGAGCTTGGAATCCGCGCCGCGTACAATCTGCTGAAGCTGCCGCAGCACATCGCCCGTTATCAGGCTTACAGCGCGCAGGTGGATGCGGAGGAGGCCCGCACCTATGCGCAGGCGATCGCGGTGATGGCGCAGGTCCGCATCGCGCACGCCAATCTGGTCGCGACCCGCGAACGGCTCAACATCGACACGCGGGTCAACGCCGCTTACCGGAAGAATCTGGAGAAGGCGGAGGGCAGCAGCCGGGTTTCCGGCGAACTCTCGCAGCTGGAGCTTGCCCACATGCGCCTTGCCTCCGCCGAAACCGAAATTGAAAAATATCTGTCGCTCGGCAACTATTATGTCGCGTATTTCCGCATCCTGAATACCCTCGGCATCGAAAATCTGCATGAAGCCACGGTCGCCGAACTGAAAAAGCGTCTGGAGGACGAACGGATCCGCGCCGCGGAAGAATTGGCGCGCGCCAAGGCGGAGTATGAGGCGGAACAAGCGAAGATCCGCGAGGCGGAGCAGCAGTTGGAAACTCCGGTGGAACCGCCTGCCGAACCTGCCGCCTGATGCAAATGTGGGAGGAGTTGAACAATGAAACTGAATGACTGGGATATGTTCCGGTTGGAAGACCGGGTGCTTTTTGAAGCCGCCGCCGCCGCCGAAATCGTCGACGCGGCGGAAGCGGCGCAGGACAACCCGAATGCGAATGTGAGCGAAAGCGAAAAGCAAGCGCAGGAGGAGCGGGAGGCGTTGAAAAATGCGCCGCCTGAAAACCCGTCGCAGGCGCGTCCGAACGGCGAGTCACAGAATATTCCCGGCGAACCCGCCGGAATCGACGCGGAGCTGGATAAGCTGATCAACGGGGAGATCGGTTCCGCCGACCTTGCCGCTGACGCCGTTTTTTCCGATCCGGGAGTTGAGAATGGCGATGTCCCGACGGTCACGGTGGATTTTATCGACCGGGGCGGCACGGTTTCCACCGGCCGGGAGCTGGTGGTCATCAACTCCGGCGTTGCCGATGCGGACGACATTGTCGCGTCGCTGAAGCCGAATCAGGAGGCGTTGCTTCTGGATCCCGACCGCGATGCGATGGAGCAGATCAACGATTACTTCGACCGCCACGACGGCGTGAAATATGAGGCGCTTCACATTCTCAGCCACGGCAATGACGGTTACTTCGTGCTGAACGGCGAAGTTTTCAATGCGGAAAACTTCGATGCGGCGGAGTGGGCAGAGGTCGGCGAGCACCTGACCGGGGGAGGCGACATCCTGCTGTACGGCTGCAATCTCGCCGACGGCAAAGCCGGGCGCGAGCTGATCGGGCTGATTGCCGACGCGAGCGGAGCCGACGTCGCCGCCAGCGACGACGCGACGGGCGTCTCCGGCGACTGGGAACTGGAGTACCGGTTCGGCACGGTGGAGGCCGAAAGCATTGTGGTCGACGGCTATATGCACAACCTGACCAACTATCTTGTCGTGAATGAAAACAGCTCCGGCGAGGGATCGTTCGCGTGGGCGGTCAGCGAGGCGAACAAACATGCCGGAACCGATGAGATCACGTTCGCCGACAATGTTACGGAAATTCGGCTCTCCGGGGCTTTGACGATCGATGATTCGGTCACCATTTCCGGATACCTGAGCGGCGACGGAGAAAACATTGTCACCATCACCGCCGCCGCCGGCCGGAGGATCTTTTCGATCGACTCCGGCGCGAATGTCGTGCTGGAAAACCTCAATTTCGAGGGGAACGGCACCGTCAACTCCAATGGGGGAGCGATCTACAACTCCGGCAACCTGACGCTGAATCACACCGATTTTTCGGGGTTCCATCTTTCCAGCGGCAATCGCGGCGGCGTGATCTACAATTATGCGGAAGGCAGTATTACGCTGAATATCAACGACAGTGTTTTCCATGACAACTCGACCAGCGGCGCTGGAGGCGGAGTACTTTACAATACCGCCGATTCCTGGTACGGCGGTTATGCGACGATCAACATTACCGATTCTTTATTTTTCGACAATCACGCTTCCGGCCATGCGGGGGGCGCGATCTATCTTAATACGAGTTCGGGGACATTGACTGTCGATGGCTGCATATTCCGGGAAAACAGTGCCGACGGCGGCGGCGCGATCGCCAATTACGCCAAGCTGATCCTGAAGGATACCCTGTTCGAAAGCAATCATGCCGATTCCTATGCGGGTGCGCTGATCAGCGGCAGCTCCGCCACGGTGACCGCTTCCGGAGTCCGTTTTGCCGGCAACTCGGCGACCGGGGACGGCGGTGCGGTGATGAACTATAATGTCGGGACTTTCAAACAGTGTGTGTTTGAGGGCAATATCGCTTATGAGGGCAGTTCCGGTTTATTCGATGCAACCTGCGGCGGCGGAGCGATCTTCAACCAGAAAGGCAGCGGGAGTGCTTATCTGTCGATCACGGACTGCCTTTTTGCCGACAACCGGGTGGACGGCGGCAGCCATGCCGGCGGTGCGATCAACAATTACGGCGGCGCGACCCTTGTAGTTGTCAATACGATGTTTCACGGGAACGGAGCGGCTTCCGGCGGTGCGGTCTACAATGACGCCAAAAGTAGATTTTACGCGGCCAACTCCACCTTTGCTTTCAATGAGGCGGTACAGGGCGACGGAGCGATTCGCAGTCTGGGGACGGCGTTTGTCCTGAACAGCATCGCCGTCGGCAACGGCAGCGGCGCCGACATCACGAACTCCGGGAAGCTGGAGATCCGGTATTCCGCTTACGGTTCCGTCGACGGTTTTACCGACGAGGCGGCGTTCCGGAATCACGCCGGGGAGAGTGTGGAGAGCATGTTTGAAAACGGCGGCGCGCTCACCGACAACGGCGGGCATTCAAAATCGGTTGCCCTGAGCGAGTATGCCGCCGGCTTTGCCGCGGCGGCGGTCCGTATGCAGACGGGGGACTCCGACGGGAGAATCTACGCCTTCTTCTACGGCGACGGCACGCCGGGAAATGAGGTAACGGTGAGGATTGCCACGCCGGGCTATTCCACCGCGACAACGGAACGGCAGCTCGACCATGACCAGCGCGGTTATCTTTACGGCAGCGCGCCCGGCAATATCGGCGCAGTCCTGCGGGAGGGATATGTCGCATGGAGCGGCGCCGAAGCCGCCGGAGACGCAACGCATTTCTACACGGTTGCCGGACTTCAGGCGGCGCTGGATGACGAGAGCATCGACACGCTCTACTGGCTGGATACGCGCATTTTGCTGGACGGGCAATTGACCATCGGCCGCGACCTTGCCATCGTCGGGCAGGGGAGCGGTGAAACGATTCTGGTTTCCGCCGGGAATGGAATTTTCCAGATACAGGCGGGCGACGTGACGATATCCGACCTCGCCATGACGGGAAACGGCAGGAGCATGTCGGGGGACGGCGGCGCGGTGGTGAACCGGGGGACGCTGACGCTTGCCGATGTCGAATTTTCCGGCCTGACGGTGACCGGCAGTGGCGGCGCAGTCTGGAATGCCGGAACGCTCACCGCGGTCAATGTCCTGTTTGCGGGCAACGCCGCCGCTTCCGGCGGTGCGGTGTTCAATCGCGGCAGCCTTTCGATTGACAAGGGAATTTTTACCGGGAACAAAGCCTCCGGCAGCGGCGGGGCGATTGCGAACGCCGCCGGCACGGTGCGCATCGACAACTCTTATTTCAGCGCGAATGCCGCCGTCGACGGCGGCGCGGTCTGGAATGCCGGAACCGCGGCGGCAGTCAATTCTACCTTTGACGGCAATACGGCGGCCGGGAAGGGGAGCGCGTGGTTTGCGGCTTCCGGCGTCTCCTCGCTGGTCAACGATACGATTACGGCGTTCAGCGACGATGCCGCTTTGCAGAGTGCGGGCGTCTATGCCGCTTCCGGATCGAAACTGCTGGCGCTCAACAATCTGGCTGTCTCGAACGGCGCGTTCGATTTCTTTGCGGAGGATGGAGCGGCGGCGAATCTGAAGTACAATGTCGTTTCCAACGCGGCGGGCATGGACGGCACCAACCTCGGCGGAGCCGATTCCCAATCGGAATTCGGCGGCAGCCGCTATACGGCCAACGGCGGCGACATGCCCGGCCTTCGCGTGCTTCCCGGCGCTTTCGCGTCGCAGGAACGGAATCTGATCGTCGGGGAAAAGGACGGCGGCTTTTATTTCACCACCGGCCGCGATATCGGGCAAATGCAGTGGATCGCGCTCGATCCGGCGGGGACGGATCTCGTAACCGGATCCGTCGCGGAGGCCGAGGCGATGTACATCAGCCGGGACGGCCGCGGCGCCGCGCGCATGTTGGCGGGTTTTTACGGAGCCGGAGCCTATGCGGGCAAGGCGATCTGGGGATACTATTTCACGGATCCGGCCAAAGATGTCACCGACATTCTGGAGGCGGATGTCTTTCTGTACATGCCGGAGCGGGGCGGCGTCAATGTGATGCTTACTCCGGCGATCAGCGACTACGCCTCGCTGGTCGGGAAAACCATCTATCTGGCGGATGGTTATATCGATGTGAAGTCGATCACGGTTTCCAACGACGCCGATTTCCAATATGATCCGGCGAATCCGGAGGCGGCGAATGTGGAGTTCCATTTCGTCGGCGGGGAGCATACGGTGTTTTCGGCGGTTTCCGGCGGCAGCATCCTGACCGTCAATTCGAGCAGGCTTCCGGATGGTTCAACCCGTTACGACGCCGCATTGCCTCAGGTTGTCGTCACAATTGAAAATGTCGCGATGACGCGCGAAAATGTGTCGGCCGCGCCGGAAGCAGGCGGCTGCATCTATGTGGAGGGCAACGTTGTCCTGACTCTTAACGAATGCGAGTTCTACGGCAGTTCCGCCTCGTTCGGCGGTGCGGTCTACGGTTCGAGCGCGCTGTTTATTCAGGCGGACCGGGCCGGATATATCGGCCCGGCGATCACGCTTGACCGGTGTGAATTCCGCAACTGCTCCGCGAGCTACATGGGCGGGGCGGTTTATATCAACGACATCATGGCGGGCAGCAGCGGACAGGCGTCCCTGGGGAGCAGTGCTTCCCGCCCCGGCAGCTTCACTCCGACCGGACGGGGCGATTATGAGGCAGGAAAACTGACGGTGACCGGTTCGGTGTTCGACGGCAATTCCGCGGAAAAGGCGGGCGGCGCGATCGCCGTTGCGCCGGTTTCGCTCAACGATATGAGGTCTGAGGGGAAATATTCCTATTACATCCAGACCTCGTTTGTGAACTCGGAAAGCTATTTTCTAGTGGAGATCCGCGATTCCGTATTCAGGGGCAATGCCGCAACCCTTACGGCAAGCGGCGGCGGCGCGATTTTCATGGATCTGACCGGGCGGCAGAACGACGGTGCGGGGAAGAATTTCGTACTGGCCGATTCGACTTTTTCCGGCAATACCGCCGGGACTTACGGCGGCGGAGCGGTATTTTTCTGTGGCTACACCGCCGGTATGAGCGAGGTCGGCGTTGATGTGGAAATCGACGGCAACTTCTTCAGCGGCAACTCGACAGCCGGAGATGGCGGAGCGATCCGGTTGACGGAGGATTCCAACGGAGGATTCTATTCGTTCTTCATGAGTATCAGGATCAATGTGCTGAGCTGGCACGTCGTGGAGCAGGAGATCGAGTTGCGCATGGCTTCTGCGTCTGCTCCGGCGGCGATGGCCGTATCGCGGTCTGGAACTTCTTCCGGGATCACTTTTGAACTGGATCGCAACACGTTCAGCGAAAACAGCGCCCTGCGGGCCGGCGGAGCCTTTTCGTCGTCGATCAGGAGCACCTCTTTGCAGGTGGATATGGTCAACTCCACACTGGCGTTCAACGAGGCCGGGACGAATGGCGGCGCAATTGACGCGCGGTATGAAATGCGCCTGAATCTGATCGACTCCACTGTGGCATGCAATACGGCGGCGAATGGCGGAATTTCTGCCGACGCGGTCGTGGTCAATGTGATCAACTCGATCGTGCTCGGCAACGGCGGCGGAGAGTTCGCCGTCGCCAACGGCGGAGAGATCCATACCGCCTATTCGATTTACGGCCGGGAGGCCGCCGGAACGGTCGCGACGGATACTCATTCGCAATACGCGGTATTGAATGAGGTGTTCGGCAAGGATTTGCTTGCGGCATCGGATTTGACCGCATACGGCACGCTGGCGATCAGTGCGGCGGGGCTTGCCTTCACCTCGGGAACGCAGGTGGCCAAAGTGGGTGATGATTTCTATTTCCTGCAGGATGGAGCGTGGGTTGATATGAAAGGCAACACCACGACGGTTTCACGGGCTGATTACATCATGGCGGCACAGGATTCAAGCGCCGCGAATGGAATCGTCCGCGTGGAAACCAGCCGGGGCGGGTTCAATGTCGGCGCCCATGCGATGGTGGAAATTTCCGTGGAAGTCAGCACCGAAAAGAGCTACGACGGCACCACCGCCGCACCGGTTGACGGAAACGGCGGTTACATTTACAGCGTCGACGGTATCGTTTCAACCAATGACGGACTGCTGATTGGTGCGGAGCGGGTTGAACTGGAACAACTGGAATACACCGATAAGAATGCGGGCAGGGATATTCCGCTTAATGTCAAGGGCGTTCTGGGGGGATTCGAGGACGGCTCTCTTTATATCGTCACTTTCAGCGGCAAGGGGGATATCCATAAAGCGCAGTTGACCGTAACCGGCAATACCGATACACAAATCTATAACGGCAAGGAACATGCGGTCGTCGGCTGGTCGGATGTCACTGGTCTGGTTTCCGGTGATGCCCTGCAAAGCGTAGCGGGCGTCGCCGCCGGAACGGATGTCGGCGAGTATGATCAGGTGCTTTCGGATGCGGTGATCGTGGATGCCGACGGCAGCGATATGAGCGGCAACTACGAGATCAGCTACATCGACGGCAAACTGACGATCAACCCTGCGAAGGTCATTGTAACCATCGATGCTGGAAAGACCTATGACGGAACCACCGGCTACGACGTTGCAAGCGGCAACCATACGGTTACGGTGAACAGCGACGAGTCGGGGCTGCTGGATGCGGATGATTTCGCGCTGGAATCCTTCGAGTACGGCGGCAAGAATGCCGGGAAATATACCGAAGCGGACGGCACGCATGGCGATACGCGCTTCTCCGATGTATTCGACGCGAAGAACTTCGAGATCGAATACGTCTATACCGGTACGATCAGCAAGGCGATATTGACCGTAACCGGCAATTCCGGTACGCAAATATATAACAGCAAGGAACATACGGTCAACGGTTGGTCGGATGTTTCCGGGCTGGTTTCCGGTGATGCCCTGCAAAGCGTAGGGGGCGTCGCCGCCGGAACGGATGTCGGCGAGTATGATCAGGTGCTTTCGGATGCGGTGATTGTGGATGCCGACGGCAACGATATGAGCGGCAACTACGAGATCAGCTACGTCGACGGCAAGCTGACGATCAATCCTGCGAAGGTCGTGGTAACCGTCGATGCCGGAAAGACCTATGATGGAACCACCGGCTACGATGTCGCGAGCGGCAATCATACGGTTACGGTGAACAGCGACGAGTCGGGGCTGCTGGATGCGGATGATTTCGCATTGGAATCCTTCGAGTACGGCGGCAAGAACGCCGGGAAGTATACCGGAGCGGACGGCACGAACGGCAACGCCGGTTATATCGGCAAGTATGGCGCGGACAATTTCATCATTGACTACGTCTATACCGGCACGATTCGCCATGCCGTCATCACGGTCGATGTCAATGCGGAAAAGGTGTACGATGCGAATACCCGTCTTGGTCACGATGAAGCGGATTATGCACTGGCCGGCAGGATCGGCAATGATGATGTGGATTTCGATATGGATTCGCTGCAGGCGGAATATGCGGATGCCAATGTCCACTCCAGCCGGGAGCTGACCGGAATGGCGGGCTGTCTGACCGGCGGCGACAGCGGCAATTACATTCTGGTCCTGACGGGGAAAGGCTCCGTCACGCCGCGGCATGTCACGGTGACGGCGGATGAGCAGAGCAAGCAGCGGGGAGACGACGATCCGATACTGACCTGGAAGCATACCGGCGGTGTCCTGCTGGAGGGCGATTCCATCGATGGAACACTGGTCCGGGAACCGGGCGAGGAGGTCGGGGACTATACCATCCTCAACGATACGCTGCAGGTGAACAACCCCAATTATATCCTTCACTATGTGGAAAACCTGCTGCATATCACGGAAAATCCGCGCGACAACCAGCCGGAGAGGATTCCGGACAGCAGCATCAATGAATGGCAGCAGCCGTATATTTACAATCTGAATTATACGATGTCCACCGCGGCCCTCGGACCGGGCAGCGCCGGTTTTTACTGGGAACCGCGCGGGATTTATCGGTTCGAGGCTCCGACTTCGGTTCTTGATCCGATCCCGGATGGTGAAAATTCTGTCAGCGGCAGTTTGAACCTCCGTGAGGCGGATGACTCCCTGGAGGATTATCTGGAAATCGGCGGCGTTCGGTGGGAAACCATCCTGAATCGGCACACCGCGTTCAAGGATGATTTCGAACTTCTGCTGGATGATTATATCGGCGATGCGTTTTATGGAAATGCCCGGGCGGAGGCGGAAATGGCGAAATTTTCCCGGGCGCTCTACTGACGGGGAGAAGCGAAGTGAGATGGTGTGCGTTTTTTCTGCTGCTGTTTGCCGCCCCGGCATACGGCGAGGCGGTGAAGGCGGTGCTTTTTCCGTTCCGCGAGGCAGTCATCGCGGCGCGGGCGGAATCCACTTTGCTGCCTTACCGTTTCAAGCTCGGCGAGCCGTTCAAGGCGGGGGAGGTTCTCACTGCACTGGACGACTCCCGGTATGCGCTGGAAGTCAGGCGGGCAACGGAACAGGCCGACTTTGCCCGGGCTGTATTCGAGGACAGGAAGCAGTTGCGGGACAAGAACTTCACCAGCGATTACGAGCTTAAAAAAGCAGAATTCGACTTGTCTGTCGCGGAAAGCAGCCTGGCGGATGCGAAGCTGAATCTTTCGTATTGCATCGTGAAAGCTCCGTTCGCGGGCAAGCTCGCGGAAATCCGGACGCAGGAGTATGAAACGGTTCGTCCGGGGCAGCCGCTGTTCCGGATCATCGACGACAACCGGCTGCTGGCGGTGATGAACGTTCCGTTGAACGATGTCGCGCTGACGACGGTGGGCAATCCGGTTGTCGTTTCGGTTTCGGGAACGGACCGGAAGGCGAAGGGAACCGTATATGAGGTGGCTCCGCAGGCCGACCACCGTACCGGCACCGTCCGCATCCGTGTGCTGATCGACAACGGCGACGGCAAACTGCGCGCCGGCATGACCGGGGAATTGATCCATGACGAATGAGGAACTTTCCGCCCGGCTGAAAGCCTTTGCTTTGATGCTGAAATACGGACACGACCTCTTCGGGGCCGGGGATTTCATGGATGCGGCGGCGCTGGCGGTCAACAACAGCCGCCAACTGCTGAATTTCCGCACCGCCACGCTGCTGGAACTTACCGGCGGCAAAGCCTGTGTGATCGCGCAGTACGGGCTGGCGGAGGCGAATCCGCACTCGCAGCTGGCGGTGCGGCAATGCCGGTTTGCGGAGTCGCTGCAGCTTGCCGATGAACCGCAAACCGTCACGCGGGAAAACGGCCTGCCGGATGAACTGGCGGAACATGACGCGGTCTATTGCTGCGTGAAACTGCGCCCGCCCGCGAACCTTGAGGAGACGGATTTTACTTTCATCTGGCTGCTCGAATATGAAAAGAGAGTGCCGCCTTATGTCCCGAATACGGTGAAACTGCTGGCGGCTTCGGTTTCCGAAGCACTTTATTACCAGCGGCTTTGCAAAAGCCGATTCCGCCGGATCAAGCGCCATGTGAAAAAAAGGTGGATCTGGGGCGTGGCCCTCGTCGCGCTGGCCGGCGCGATGTTTCTGCGCGTTCCCGAAAATGTCACGGCGGAGTTTACGCTGAAAGCGCCGGAAATCACGAGCGCCTACGCCTGGTTCGACGGGCTGATCGCAAAGTGTCTGGTTCAGGATGGAGAAACCGTGAAGCGGGGCGATGTGGTTGCGGAATATGACACGGAACAGCTCGCCTACCGGCTTTCCGGCGCCCGGAGCGCGCTTCGCGAAGTTGAGGCGGAGCTTGCGCTTGAACAGCAGAATGCTTTTACCGACGAGACGCGGCTTGGACAGGTACGGCTGCTTGAAGCCCGCCGCGACACGGCGAAAGTCGCGGTTGAGGAGGCGCAGTGGTATCTGGAACACTCCGAAATTGCGGCTCCGGCGGAGGGGATCGTGGCGCTGGCGGATGACCGTGCCGAATTGCTTGCCGGGAAAGCGGTCAGGACCGGCGACAAGCTCTTCGAGATATTCGGCGGAAACGGAATGGTTGCGGAAATACCGGTCGATGAACGAGAGGCGTCGGTGCTGTCTCAACATTTCCGGGTGACTTTATTTCTGCACACCGCGCCGGAAACGGCAATTCCGGCTGAGATTCTGGAAATTTCGCATTACCCGGAGCTGACCGAACAAAAGACCTACTGCTATAAAGTCCGGGTAAAACTGCAGAACGCCCCGGCCGGACTGCGTTACGGCATGCGCGGCGTCGCAAGGCTTTCCGGCGGCCGGGTTTCCATCGGCTACCGGCTGTTCAAGAGCTCCGTACTTTACTTCCGGGGAATGTGAAATGGCCGCCGCGGAACCGATGACCGGCATGTTGAGAACGGATGTCGAACTGATCCGGGGCGAGACGCCGTTGCTTTTCGACCGGCAGGCGGATGCCTATTACCGGATTCCTCCGGCCATGCTCAATGTCGCGGCGTTCCTGACGGAATCCATGCCGGTTTCACAGTTCCTCGATAAACTCAGGTGCAACGGCATTTCGCTGGAGCGAAGCGAGCTTGTGAAACTGCTGGCATTCCTCCGGCAGAACAACCTGCTCGCTCCCGAATACGGCCAGATCGGCGTCAGGCGCGAGCGTCGGGCGGAGCAGAGGGAGAAGACCGCCTTTTTGCGCTTTTCGGCGGCATACCTTTTTTTCAGGCTGCCGCCGTGGCGCCCGGAGCGCTTTTTTGAGGCCATCAGGCCGTATGCGGGCTGGATCGCATCGAAACCGGTGGTTCTGGCGCTGCTGTTTCCCGCCCTGCTGGGGTATCTGCTGGTGGTCCGGGAGTTCGGGACGGTACGCACGACGTTTCTGGATTCGCTTTCATGGGCGGGGCTGGCGAAGTACTTCGCGGCGATTTTATTCCTGAAACTGATTCATGAGGCGGCGCACTCGCTGGCGGCAATTCACTTCAACTGCCGGGTGCGCGGGATCGGGGTGGGGTTCATGGTGTTCTATCCGAGGCTGTACACGGATACCACCGACAGCTGGCGGCTGCCGCGCCGGAAACGGCTGCTGATCGACGCTGCGGGAATCATCACTGAGCTGCTGCTCGGCGGCATCGCGGCCCTGCTGTGGGCCTATTTGCCGCCGGGCGCATGGAAGTCGACGATGTTCTATGTCTTTGCGGTCAGCACCATTTCGACTCTTTTCGTGAACGGCAACCCGTTCATCCGCTACGACGGCTACTACATCTTCTGCGACCTGGTGAATATCGAAAACCTGATGGCGCGTTCCGGCGAATACGTCAGGCAGTGCTGGCGCTGGCATTTCCTCCGGCTCGGCGCAAAACCGCGCGGCGAACGCGGCATGCTGCTGTTCTGTTTCGGCGTCGGGGCGTTCCTTTACCGGGTTTTCCTGTACACTTCGATCGTTCTGGTCATCTATCACAGCTTTGTAAAGGCGGTGGCCGTGGTGATGATGGTTCTGGAGCTTTACAGCATTCTGATTTATCCGTGCTGGCGGGAGATCCGGACGATCCGGGCGCTGTCGAAGCGTTCCGCCGGACGGGCGCGCTGGTTTCCGGGCGCAGCCGCGCTGGTGATTCTGGCGGGAATCCTGTTTCTGCCGCTGTCGTGGAGCATCTCGCTGCCGGGGGAGACGGTTCCGGCGGCGCGTAGGCTCGTGACCGTTTCCGAGGGTGGCTACCTGACGGCGAAGCTGCCGCGCCGGGCAAGGGCGGTCAGGGAGGGGGATATCCTGTTCCGGCTGCGTTCCCCGCAGTTGGAAAACGGAATCGAACGGCTGAAAACGGTTCTCAGATACGACCGGACGCTGTGCGAGCTGCAGCAGCTTGACGAAAAACAATTTTCCGAAAGCCGGGTGACGGCTGAAAAAATCGCTTCGGACCGGCTCGGACTGGAAGAACTGGAACGCCGCCGGGAAAACCTGACGGTGCGGGCCGGAGCGGACGGCGTGTTTGTCCCGGCCCTGCCGGATATGTCGGAGGGGGCGTATCTGCCGAAAGGGCTGCAAACCGGCGAGGTCGTTTCCGAGAGGCTGATGGTTTACGCCTATGCGCAGGATCGCGATATCGGCAAGCTGAAAGAGGGAGGCCGGGCCGTCGTCTTCGTCCGGGATTCGCCGGCGGAACATCCGGCCCGGATTACGCAGGTCAACCGGATTGCGGCGCGGCTGAAGGATTCACCGCTGCTTCAACACTACGGCGGGCCGGTTCCGGTTTACGCCGACGGGCAAAATCCGGGAGAATATTCGTCGGTTCTCGCTCTTTACCGGATCGAACTGGTGCTGACGGAGGCCGCCGGCCTGCTGCCGGGGCGCTGCGTCAGTGTGGAAATACGAAATGCGGAACGGCTGGGCGAACGCATCGGGAAGCTGATCCTCTCCGTCATCCGCAGAGAGTTCTGATCCCGCGGCGCAGGCCCGTTGCCGCCCTGCAATTCCCGGAAACGGGAGTCACTGCCGGAAACGGGCGCTCCACTCGGGGTTGGCGGGGCCGAAGTGCTTCAGCATCACCAGGGGATCGGTCGGGGAGGCGTTCACGATCGTGACGCCCTGCTTCGCGGCGGATTCGGAGACGAAGTATTCGTCGCTGGTCAACTGCCCGAAACGGATCAGGGCCGGAGTTTCCAGCGCAAGGCCGTTCATCGAACCGTGTCCCTGCATCACGATCAGCCCGTAGGCGGCTTCGTCGCGGATTACGGCGGTGCGGCCGGGCAGCACGGTCAGCTCCTTGGCCGAAACCGCCGGGGATTTGTAGCAGATCCAGCGGTCGAGATAGCCGCCGTCGCGCATTTCGGCTTCGGGGCGGGCGTCGACCGGACGCATGAAGCGGTGTCTGCCGAAGTCGGGATCGACGTTCAGCTCCCAGTCGATCACCTCGACGAGGTAGTCGAAATCTCCGACGCGGTCGGCGGGGCAATCCTTCCACAGCAGCGATTCGGGTACGATCTGGTCGTCCACGAGGCTCTGGTACATCGCATACACGTCGCTGGCGACCTGCGGCTCATAGGTGCAGAAACTGCCGGGGGCGTGCAGCACGCCGGGCGGGACATCCCAGCCGGTGCCGGGTTCGAGCCGGTAGGCTTTGGAGAGGTTGGTGATCTTGTTGTCGCCTCTGGTGAAGTTCACCAGACACTCGCGGACCTGCTCTCTGGTCGTGCCCGGCTCGAAGCCGAAGAAGGTGAACGGGAAGTGGCCGCCATGGTTGTTCAGCTGCGGCGGAAAGTAATAACACTCCGGCTTGCCGCGCTGACCGACCAGCTTCGCGTGTTCGTCGCGGTGGTGGACATGATGGGGCAGGGGGCCGAGATTGTCGAAGAACTTGGAGTAGACCGGCCAGCAGCCGTACTCTTTCCAGAGCCGCTCGCCGAGCAGTTCCGCGCCGAGTTCGGCGACCGCTTCGGTGAGCGGGATCAGTTCGCCGCCGGGCGTCACGAGGTGGCTGATTCCCTCGTTCCTGCCGGTCAGCGGGCCGTTGTCGGCGGGGGTGGTGCAGCCGAGCCAGCGTTCGTCGATGCCGCCGCGTTGACCGCCGAGCGCGTAGTAGTCGTCCGGATGCAGTTTGATGCGGCGGCCCGGAATGCAGAAGGAGCGGGGCACCCAGTTGGGGGCGAGCCGGAAAATGCCGTTTCCGGCGGAGAAGGCGTTGCGGATGGCGGAAGCGGACATGGTGAACCTCCTTTATATGGTTTCAAAATGGAATTCAAGGCGGGTGTGGACCGCTTCGCCGGGGGCGAGGCGGCGGGCGACGCCGTCGGCGATATCGGCGGAACGGCCGCGCAGCGAGGCGTTGGTCGGTTCAAGGCCGAGCGCGTAGGCTCCGGCGAGGCAGTTCTTCCACTGCACGAAATCGGGCAGTACGTCGGTGTTCCAGACGAGGGTCACTTTGACGCCGAGCTTCCGGTTCAGTACCGCGATCCTGCCCTCCGGCAGTTTGTGGAAGAAGCACTGTTCGCGGTAGTCCGGCGCCGGTTCGTCGAGCCGGTCCCATTCGGCCAGCCCGGCGGCGGCTTCGGCGTCGCGCGGCACGACTTCATGGGGCGGCGCCTCGAATTCGAGGTCGGGCGACGCGAAAGGATAGCCGAAGTTGCAGTGGTACAGGAGTTCGAGGTAGTCCTCACGGGGGGCGAGGTTGGTGATGGTGTCGCAAAGTGTGATCGAGTTGTCGCCGAAACCGGTGGAGACGGAACGCTCCAGTTGCAAATATTCGCCGAACATCGCGCTTTCGCGCAGCGTGCCGACGGCTTCGAGCCGGTAACTGCCTCCGGAAGCGCCGCGCCGGATGCCGACATCTTCGGCGGCGAGGTGGGAGGCGCGGCCGTGCAGGCCGTGTTCCCCGTCCGGCACTCCCGCGTTGCGCAAGCCGGAGGTGGTCATCAGTCCGCCCTGCCAGCTGCGCAGCCAGCCGGTCCCCTGCGGTTCGTAGCGTTCGCCGGAAACGTAGCCAGCCGGGGCGCGGAACACCAATGGAATCCCGCGGAACGAACAGTCCACCAGGTCCATTCCCCGGTCCGGCGCGACCGTGAACGCCAGCCCGGAACCGTTGCGGAATTCGATCAGCCTTGAGCCGCGACCGGGGCCTTCGGCAAGTTCGACCAGTCGGGCGTCGGCGAGCTGTTCCATGCTGCCCGTGTAGCGGCGGGCGTCGGAGAGGTTGCAGTAAGTCATAATTCATTCCTCCATCGTGAGTTCAAAGAGTTCGGCGTCGCGGAAGCGGTCGAAAGTCAGCGCGAGTTCGCCGCCGGTGAAGCGGAACGGCACGGTTTTGCCGTCCGAGGTGCGCCGCACCCGCTTCGGCGTGAACCCTTCCGGCAGCTTCACGGTCAGTTCGACATCGGCGAGGGTGATGTTCGGCAGCTCCTCCTGATAGTCCACCATGCCGAGCAGCAGCGTGCCGGGAGCGGCGCACTCCAGCAGCGTCAGTTCGACCGACGCGGGCAGGTTCCGGGAGGCCGTCACGAACATCGGCAGGTGGCGGCGGAACAGCGTTTCGCCGAAGCTCTGCTGGGCGTACTGCCGTTCGGCGAGCAGCCCGGAGTAGAGGTAGACGCAGCGCCCGCTGCCGTAAATGTGTTCGGTCAGCCCCGCATAAGCGGTCGCGACGCCGGGCGGATTGGAGTGGATCGACGCGTAAAGTTCGGGATCGTTGACCGGGAAATCCGGCAGTGTGACAGTGCCGTCCACCCGCGTTCCGTCATGCGCTTCGACCAGCGGGTAACAGGTGCCGGAGCAGGAGATCAGTTCGTCTTCGGCGGCGAGGTAGCAGACCTTGTCGGTATCCTTGCCGGTGTAGCTCACTCCGAATACGTCGGCGAGCTGAAAGTCGCCGTCCGTGTTGCCGAACCGGTCGTAGAGCGAGGTCTTGCCGGTCGCGATCAGGGTGCCGCCGGTGGCGACGAACCGGCGCAGCCGTTCCGCTTCCTCCGGCGACAGGTAGGCGGCATGGTTCACGATGATCGCCTTGAAGCCGGAATAGTCGCTGGTCCGGTCGGTGATGACCTTGTAGGGGACGTGCAGGCGGTTCAGCAGTGCGGCGGTGCCGAGCACCTCGTCGAGCACCGCGTTGTGGCGGATGTCCATATTCGCGCCCTGTTCAAAGAGTTCGAGCAGGGGCAGGCGGTTTTTCGACTCGTCCACGCAGCTGGACATCGAATAGTAAAGGCCGACCTCCGCCCGCAGCACCGGCCGCAGCCGGGCGGCGGCCCGGCGGAAGGGTTCGAGCTTCCGCACGATCTTGCCGAGGCGTTTGTAGAAGTGTTCGTTCAGCGTGCCGTCGGGGTTGATCGCATCGATGAAGAAGTAAGCGCCGCCGTTGGCCAGCGTGGTCGCGGCATGCAGGTAAAGTTCCTCGTCGGATTTGGTCGAGGTGTGGTCGTGCAGCGACACGCAGCGCGAGGTCATGAATTCATAGGGCTGCATATTCGTGTAGGCCGAAAACGCCTTGGCGCCGAACCGCTGCTGGAGCCTGCCGCCGTAAAAATCGCCGGAGGTGTAGTCCGACGCTTCCGCGATGCCGGAACTGGCGCCGAGGAACCAGCCGTGCAGCACCGGCGAAAACTGGTGGGTCACGGTCACGCCGGGCCGCGCCTTGCGGGCATGGCCGGTCAGCTTCATCGCGTATTCCGCCATCGAATCCTCGCGCCAGCGCTGGAAACGGACCCATGCCGGGTCTCTCCAGTCGATTACCTCCGGGATTTCTGCTCCGGTTGCGGCGCGGAATTTGGCGCGGCAGGAGTCGCAGCAGCAGACCGTCGGCCAGAAGGTCATGTCGATGAAGATGCCCGCGACCGGATAGGCGAGGATTTCGGAAATTTCCCTGTAACAGAACTCCACGTACTCGTCGTTGTTCGGGCAGCTCCAGTAGTAGCGGTTGCCGTGGTTGTTGCCGGTGCGGTCGCGCATCTGCCACTGCGGATGGGTTTTGGCGGACCAGTTATGGTGGATGATGGTGTGGTAGGCGACCGGGATGATCCCGGCGTCGGCGAGTCCCCGGACGGTTTCGCCGAAGATGTCGCGTCCGTTGAGTCCGGCGTGCATGTGGCCGACTTTGGTCGGATAGTAGCTGTTGCCGTTATGGTCGCAGGCGTAGACCATCGAACTCTCGACGCCGGAAAGCTTCAGCATCCTGACATACTCCGCCGGGTCGAAACGGCTCATGAATCTGGGGTTCAGGTCGGTGATGTGGTTGTCGATCAGCATTCGGGAATAGCATTTTTCCAACCAGGACATGGCAATACCTCTTTCGTTGTGAGATGTTTCCTGACTATATTATACTCGAATGCAGCGAAAATGACAGGCGACAAAACCGATATTCCTAGCACGGATCACGGATTTTTAGTGGTTTTACCTGCCATTCCGTGAGAAAATACAGGCTTTTTGAGGATTTTTTCAGCCGGAATGGATTCAGTCCCTTCTCCGATATCCGGGCAAAGCCCGGTTCTCCGTTTTCCGGCAGTTCTTTGGGGATTCACCCCTGCCTCGGACGCCGGAGCGGCCGGGCAGATGGACGATTTCTGGAAGTGCTGTTTTGTAAGATGTTTGAATGAAACAGGTTGATCCAATTTTCCGGTTCTCCGGTGTTGCTGGTTGCGGTAGATTCGGAGGGGGATATAATTTTCGGCAGCCGCTTGTCAGGCGTATTTCGGCGGGAAAACCGGAAAAAACAGGTTGCATTCGCTCCGTTCCGGTTTTATAGTACGGCTGAAACCGCCGAAGGAGCCGCTGAAAATGGAACATGAGTTTGAACGCCGCCGCCTGTTTCTGGGCGGCGGTCCCGTGTGGCACTCGACCTGGCCGCCGGGCCGCGTCGAGCCGAACCGCCGGATTTACGATTATGAACTGGTCTATTTCGCGAACGGCAGCGGCCGGATCATCACCGGTGAACGGGTTTATGAATGCAGTACCGGCTCCGCGATCATCATTCCGCCGGGGCTGGTGCACTGCACGGTCGGAGTGACCCAGCTGGAACGGTGGTGCATCCATTTCGACTGGTTCGGGGATTGCGGGGCGCACCGCGACAACCCGAAAGCGGAGGATGTGTTCGTCTACAACGACGATCCCGCCCCGTACCGGGAAGAGCTGGCGGCGAAGGACCCGGAACTGCCCGGCGTGTCGTTTCCGGTTTTCCGCGAGACGGTTCCTCAGGAGATTCTGCTGTTTCTGCGGCGCTACTTCCTGCCGGAGTCGAAAGGGGTCGGCGGAATGCTGATGCGCCAGGGAGTTCTGATGCAGATTCTCGGGCTGGTCCTGCGCGGCGAGGAGCCGGAGGCCGCGCAGACGCCGGAATCCGGCAAGCTCTTTTTCAAGGCCAAGAACCTGATCGATGCCCGCTATCTGGACGGCGGCCTGCGCGTGGCGGGAGTCGCCGCCGAATTCCAGATCACCGCCAACCACCTGACCAAGCTGTTTCACGCCGCGCTGGGAATGTCGGTGATGGACTACATCCAGACCCGCCGCGTGGACTACAGCCGCAAGCTGCTGCTGGAAAGCAACCTGACCGTGCGGGAGGTGGCTTTCGCTTCCGGCTTCAACGATCCGAACTACTTCACGCGCTTCTTTCAGCAGAAAACCGGTATGACCCCCTCCCGCTTCCGCCGCGAGTGGGAAATCCGCTTCGACGGGAATGAAGCGTGATATCTGCCCGGCGGATTCCTTATTTGTGCTAGAGATGATGGTTTTATCGTCTGTGCATTTCGATGATTTTCTGGTATAATATACATGGAAAGGCGGTACCGGCGGCAAAAAACAACTGTCGCCGGACTTGCCGGAAAAGTGCTAAGGGCGGCAAAGCGCCGCTGCTGGGGGGCGTGCGGCTGCCGATACAGGCGAGCCTTGGTTGGTCTCCAAGACCATTTACGCGGCGCACAATAAGCGCGTGCGGCAAGGTGCCGCTGCCGGGTGCGCCCGCCAATGCCCCTCCGGGGGGCGTGCGGCGGCTGGTAAGGCAAGCTGTGATTGGTCTCCAAGACCATTTACGCGGCGCACAATAAGCGCGGTCAGCGCCGCGAACGAATGTGAGGGAATTATTTTGTGGTAGCAAAATAACGAGGAACGATAGTGACGAAGCCGAACGTAGAGAGCGAAGCCCCCCTGGCGTAGTGAGCGTAGCGAACGATGAAGGGTTGGCGGGCGTAGCCCGACAAGTAAGGGGCGCTAGCCCCGCCCGCGAATGGAAGTGCTTTGCAAGTCAGCGGGAGTTCCGAGGCGAGCGGGGAGGTCCGGAGGGCGGTTGGCCCTCCGGAGCCATCCGCATAAGACATAACAACCAGTTTGTGAACTGTAATGATGCGAAAAGGCAGACCAAACTTATGAGTAAGTGCATGATCACGTGCGATTGGAAAGCGGAGCTGAAGTCGGCTTCGCCGCCCTTTCGGGCTCCGCACTCCAAGGTTGACCTCGGGTGGCATTGGATTCAGGAGATGATAAATGGCCGATAAAAACAACGCAACAATTGATAATGGAGGGACAATGAAGAACCAGCGGTTTACTTTGATCGAGCTGCTCGTCGTGATAGCGATCATCGCGATTCTGGCGGGGATGCTGCTTCCGGCGCTGAACAAGGCGCGGGCGACCGCGCAGTCGGCGAGCTGCCTTGCGAATATGAAGCAATTCGGACAGGCGGCGAATCTGTACACCGGCGACAGCAACGGCATTACGGTGCCGCATGTGATGGACGGCAGTTTCAAATTCACGATGGGGGACTTCACGACGGATCAGCCTTCGTGGCAGCATTTTCTGGCCTCCTACCTCGGACTCGGGGTGGATGTGCTGAACTACACCTCCGCAAAGCGGGGCAGCCACATCTACCGCTGTCCGGCGGTTCCGTACAATGCGGATGCGAACGGCAGCGATGACAGCTACTGGGGCTATCCGGGGCCGACCGACTGCGGGCCGGAGCGGTTCTGTTATGCGATCAACGGCATGGGATATGCAACGGTGGTCGGCTATCCGGACGCCGCCTATAACAAACCCAAGAGGATCGAAAAACTGCGCAATCCCTCCACGCTGTTCGCGATCGTCGAAGGCGGACGGCAGGGGGCGATCCTGAGCGAATGCAACCTCGACAACGGCGACGATACGCTGCCGCGCGTGGCGACCGGCGTGGGACGGGCCCGCTATCCGCACGGCAATGTCTCCTCGAACCAGCTTTATGCCGACGGCCATTGCGGTTCCCGGCAGGGGCTGCTGCGTAAATTCGTGGACAGCGACCTCGGCAACGAGTGGACGCAGGCCTGGGGCTGGCCCGGCTGGGACGCCTGGTTGAGGTGATTGAATGAATCAGATACGGTTTGCCGTCCTGCTGGGGATGCTGATCGGTTTCGGAGCACTTGCCGGGGAGAGCCGGGGGGCCGCCGACTTGCGCGGCCTCGGGAAAATCGAGGCGCTCTGCCGGGAGTCCGGCGGCGGGAAAAGTTCGTGGACTACCCTGAAAGCCGGGAGCGCGGAGCTGGCCGCCGCGTGCGGCTCGAAGCTGCTGGCCGACCTGACCGGTTTCGGGGATGTGAAAATATGGGACGGAGGACTCCCCGGAACCAATCTGAAGCTGGATGGAACCGGCTGCTGGCTGCTCGGCCTGGACGGCGACCGGGTGCAGGTGCTGTTTGCCCGCGATCCGGAGGGACTGGGCGCGCTGGCGAAGCAGGCGAATGCGGAAAACTGGAAGCCGGTGACGCCGGGCGTCCATCCGCGCTGGCTCGACCGCTTCGACAACGACGCATTCGCGATCGGCCTGCTCGGGTGGGGAAAGCTGTCGAAGGATTACCGCAAGGGGGCGGACTGGCTGGGCGAAAAGCAATTCAACCTGATAGGCGACGTGCTGAATCCCAATATCCAGCTGGCTCCCGGTGTGTACGACTTCTCGGTGGCGGACTGGTTCGCGGCGTTGGCGAAGCGGCACGGCACCGCGTATCATATCTACCAGCCGTGGGGCAACCCGGAACGTCCGGCATGGCTGTGGAACCGCACGCCGCTGCCGCATGTGTCTGCGGAGCCGGGTTTCGTCTCCTATCCCGATCTCGATTACCAGAAAAACGCGGTCTGCGCGGCGTTCGATCCGGTGCGCCCGACCGATGCGGCGCTCGCCGCCTCGCTGCGCGGCATTGCGGCGCACAATGCGGAAAATCCAGACTTCAACAACCATTTCGGCGGCGTTGAAATCGGCCACAACGTGATGCTGGCGATTCCGACCTACGCCGGAGATCCCGGTGCGGTCGCGGCCTATGCCGCGTTTACCGGCCGGAACCCGGAGCGTGAGAAAGTGGAGATTCCGACCATGCGCACTTTCGCCGGGTGGAACCCGGAAACCTGTCTCGACCTGCGCGGCGAGTGGCAATTGAAGGCCGATCCCGCCGGCGGGAAAACGCCTCCGGACGGGGGGGCGGGCTGGAGCGCAATCTGCAGCGACGACCCGCTGCTGCTGTTGTACGATTATTACTCCGGTTCGGTGTGGCTGAAGCGGAATTTCCACGCGGCGGACCCGGCGAAGCTGAACTATCTGCACATCTCCCGGAATGCGTGGCACGGGCGCGTCTCCAAGGTTCAGGCGGCGTTCCTGAACGGGAAACCGCTGAAGGATCTGACGCACGACGATCCGATCACCGGCGACTTCGACGAGTGTTTCGAGCTGGGCGGCGCGGTGCGCTCCGGGGAGAACACCATTGTGCTGAAACTCGACGGCAAGCCGGTTCCCGGCTATATCTTCCTCGGACCGAAAGGGCGGTGGAGCTATCCGTCGGACGATCCGGGACTGAACAGACTCTATTTCGACACCATCGAATTCGCATCGCGCTACCGGATGCGCGGCATCGAAAACTGGCTGAAGGCGACCCGCGGCGGCGATCCGCAGGGGCGTCCCCAGCTGCTGATGGCGACCTGGGATTTCATCGATCACACTTTCGACCTCTGCCGGAAATACGGCGCGACCGCGCAGGATACCGGGCAGGGCGGAGCCTGTTGGGCGCCGTGGCTGGCCCGCTACTATGTCGCGCGCGGACTGCCGATCACCTGCGAACCGGGCAATGCGCCGGGCAGCGCGTGGGAGATGCGCAAAATGATGACGCTGTACATGCTGCTCGGCAACGAGGGCATCAATGCGCTGTTCGACGCGGAGCAATATATGGGCAACGAGGAGGTGCGCCGCTGGATCGACGCGAATCCCGAGGTGATCCGCAGCGCCGGGAAATTCGAGATGAACCGTTCCGACCTCGGAGTGATGCGATCGGTACGCAATGCGTCGCGTCTCCACTTCCCTGCGGTGTGGAGCTGGGATGTCAGCCGCGGTGAACTTCAGGCCGCCGGGCGCACCGTGAACCTCGCCGATCCGTCGGACTTTGAGAAGGATCGGGCCGGAGCGTGGTTCGACGTGGTGTTCGACGCGGCCAGCGAGTTGCTGACCGACGGCGAAATCGCCGGAATCGAGCGGTTTTGCCGCAACGGCGGCACCTTTATCGCGATGCACGAGACCGGCAAGCATTCGCCGGAACGCGGCTGGTCGTGGCCGGTTTCAAAATTGAACGGCCTGCGCGTAGTCGGCCGCAGCCGGGGCGGCTGGGGCAAACTGCGGTTCAGCAAGGAGCAGGAGCTGTGGCCGGAACTGCGCGGCAGGGAGATCGACGCCTGGGGCGTGGTCTACGACTGGACCGGAGCCGACGTGACCGGTTCTTCCCTCGGCATGGAGCCGGCGGCTTCCGACGTCGAGGTGATCGCCGAATGGGCGGACCGCAAGCCGGGGGAGGGGCGCATCGCGATCGCCGCCCGGAAGATCGGCAAGGGGCGGATCATCACGCTCGGCTCGACCTTCTGGCGCGAGGCGCGCGACCGCAGCGGCCGGTTTGAAACCGATCCGGCGGCGCGTCCGTACCTTGCGCAACTGCTGGATGCGCTGAAGGTGCCGCGCAGTTCTTACAACAACGGAGCGAAGGGGACGGCGGATATTTTCTCGGAACGCTGGCGGAGCAAGAACGGCCTTTACGACCTCTATCTTGCCGCCAAGGTCAACGACAAGGAGGGCGTGCGGGATGTGGCTCTGACCTTCGCCGCGCCGGACCGGCCGCAGACGCTGCGGGAGGTGACGGCGAACGGCCATCCCGCAACGCCGTTCCGGTACGAGGGAGGAAAGCTGACGCTGGCGGGCCTTTCCTTTGAACCGATGCAACTGCGCATGTTCGCCGCGCCGCGCCGGGATATCGCCCGCGCGCCGCTGGCGTGGCTGAAGAGTCTGGAGCAGCGCTGGTACCGGCTGCCGGAGATCCCGGCGGACGAGCTGCCGCCTCCCGAAGTCGCGGATGGAAACACGGTTTCCCTGGCCGACGGCTGGCAAATGACGGTCGGCGGTCCGGTCTGGGGCGAAGCGCCGCCGCCGGATCACGACTGGAAGGCCGGGCGTACCGTGAAGCTCGGCGCCTACCTGACAATGGGAGTGCCGGATGAGGAAGCGGTCACTCACTTCCGCCGGGAGTTTACGGTTCCGGCTTCATGGCGGGGGCGGCGGGCGTCGCTGGTTTTCGCGTCGCAGTACTGGTTCTACGGCATCGAACCGCAGGGGCGGCTGTGGGTCAACGGCAAGCCGGCTCCGATCGAACAGCCTTTCGGAGACCGGACGAACGGCTGTTTCATGTTCGATCTGACGCCGGGCGAAAAGGTGGTGCTGGAGCTGGAGGTGAATGGGGCGCTGCGCCACAAGGAGCAGCTTCGCAGCCGTCCGAGCGGCGTGACCGGGCTGTTTTTCCTGCAGAGCGATCCGGTTCCGTTGAAAACCGTGCCGGTGACCGGCTGGCGGGCGGCGCGCGAGGTGAATGTGCTGTCGCCTTTCGACGGGAAGCAGCCGGGCGGATTCCTCTATCTGGAAACGGTGTTCCAAACGCCGTCCGGCCCGTCGCGGCGGATCTTTCTGGAGGCTCCCGGCCACCTCGGCTGGCTGATGTTGAACGGGCATGTGATTTCCACGCCCGGCTGGATGCGCCGCCTCGATGTCAGCAACCTGCTGCGGCGTGACGGCGGCGAAAACAGATTGCGCTGGTGGCCGCTCCTGTGCAAGGAAAAGCCGCTGCACAACCGGCAGCTCAGCCGGACGCAGCCGCTTTGGCTGGCGTGGCATCCGTAAGGGCGGGGGACATATCGGTTCCGCGTATGAAATCTACGTGAGATTATTTCCATAGATTTTGCGGAATCTCCCCCTGCATTCGCAGAAGTGCGCACAGGACGGCTCCGGCGAGATTCCGCGCGGCGCGGCCATCGGCGCTTCCACGAAAATGACTTTTGGTGCTTCCCGCTTCAAAACTTGACAGAATCCGATGGATTCGATGCCGTTGGTGCCCAATGGAACGGCGGCAAGTATCTTAGGCTTCATCAGGCGTTTCCTCCACGGCAGAGGTTGCCGGGCGTGATGAATCATTGTCAAATTTTGTACTGCCATGATCTCTGGATCATCGAATAAAATTTCGGCAGGAGGCGTGAAACCACAGTAGTTCGGGTGATCGTTCAATAGCTGTTTTGCATCATTATCCACGGCGCACACCGGCCCGCGTTTCGACGGCGGCACCGCGAGATTCGGACAGGAGAATACCTCATCGCCGGCCGTCCAGCGTAAAGTTTCCGTTCCCCAATCCACCGGAATCGTCGTATTGAACATATCGGGCATGGTTATTGTTTCTCCTCCGCGTTTCGTACAAACAGGGGCGGGTTGTTTTCCATCCCGTTTTCGTCGAAAATCACTGCCGCGTTAAAGGGACGATCGGAAAGTTCCAGTGCTTTTCCCAAAAGCGGATTCAATCCGGTATCTTCGTCGCCGAGCACCGTCAGCAAATATACCGGGACTCCATCCATAATGGCCGGATTGAGCCATGCTTTCCGGATTGACGGATAGTCTGAACAACATTGTTTCAGACATTCCCGCAAATTTTCCGGAACATCTTCTGCCGGACCGATTTTGTATGTCAGATCCTCCGTTAAAACATTCTTGACGATACTCGCGGATCTCAAAGAAAGCCGCTTCTTTTTCGGCAGCCGCCAGTTGCAATGGTCGTTGACATAGAGGAATTTCAGACATCCGGAATCATCCAATGTTGTCCGAAGCAAAACGGAACATTGTTTCTTTGCCGAATACCGTATGACAGCAAATCCGGGGAAGTAAAGCGCTCCGTCTGCATCGGAAATCAGATCATAGCGGCCCTGACAAAAACGATTCGGTCCGTCATGAAGCGCCACTTCCGGATTGAATTCCACACTGCCGCATCCATAGGCGCTCCAGAGATCCGGACGGTTCCAGCGCAAATACTGCAAGGTCTGCTCAAGAGTCTGGAGAAACAATTTGTCGCCCAGATCGGTAAAGCGAACGTTGTCGCTCCAGTGAATCCAGACGTTCCAGTAAAAGTAAATTCGCCCGATACTGTAAACAGGAACGGCGGTCAACACCATGAAAAACAGGACAGACTGCCCGCCCCATTTGGGATAGCGCGCGACCAATGTAAATGAAATTCCGGATTGAATGAAAACAACCAGCAAGCAGAGTATCAGGATGTTCAACAACAACTCCCGTTTGCGGGTAATATGAGAAAACGCATTGCGGACGGTATTCCAGAAACCGTGTCGAACGGTCTGCTGGAGTTCTGCCGTTTTCCGGGCGGATTCCGCAATCAGATTGGCCATCTGGACCGCGAGCCTGGTTGTACCGTCATTTGCGAAAATCCAGATATCCGTTCCATCTGCTTCTTCACGGTGTTCGGTCATCACCTGAAGAATCGGATTTTCTTCTGTCAGATCTTTAGCCTGAATTGCCCAGATTCGGTCTTGGCTCTTCTGGACAAGCACCATGTTTTCCACACAAAACAATTCCTCTGGCATAGGGAGCAGTGTGTGCATTGTGCAAATGCGTTCCGTCCCGAGTGCAAGATAAAGTGCTTTCAAGGCAGCGGGAACTGTTTCCAGTGCACAGCGCCGGTCAAATTCCTCGGAGGACATTTCCGGGAACTCTCCGCCATACACTTTTTCAAGCGCCAATTTGTAATATGCCAGATAATCCAAGATTAACTTACTCCTTTTGCATTCTCGGCAAACTGCGTTGCGTTCCAGTCCGCACTATTTGCAGCCGGAAGAACGGTTGATGATCGCTTGGCTCAACCATAACGGACAAGCTGTTTTTTTCGATTTTTCCACAGCGATTGACAGTCTTTGCCGCAATAGAGGGGGAATGTTCATAATGTTCCCAATCTCCAATCCAGCCCCATCATCGGAAGCAGAAATGCCGCAATGATGCAGACCAGCCACAATATGGAGAGGCTCCATGAAACAAGAACGACCGCATCCTGAATGCTTTTTCGCTTTCGCGCCGCGATCAACAGGAGTCCGATACAAACGGGAACAAGCCAGAAAACATGAGCCGCACTAAGAACCCATTCCGTCAAATTCGGCAGCGGGGCATCTTTCCCAAGCAATTTGTCAAAGAAAGTTTTACCCCATGTCCCCGCCCCTGATGACATCAAAGCCGCCAAGATATTGCCCAGCCAGGCTAAAGAAATTCCGGCCTCCCGCAAATTTATTAATTTTTCCAATATGTCCTTCTCCTCAACGGTACTTCATAATCAACCAATCCCGGTCAAAGCGCTGGATGTCCAAATCTTCAGGTCTGATCCGGAAAAACAGATGGTCACAGGTGCATCACATCCAGTCTGGAACAGTTTTATCATTGCCGGAATCAAGCTGAAGCAATAAAAATTTACCAGGAGCCATTGTATCTCCGCCGGAAAATCCCGTTCGATGCTTTTCGAGTTTTTGGGTCATGGAACGTTGGACTCTTTTTTCACAACGACACCGCCTTTCTTTCATGAGCGGAATGCGGCTTGTTAACAATAACCCTTTTTTATGTATATTACAAGGCTGCCCAGTGTGATTTTTCTTTCCGGTTGCGTGTGAAGAGGCAATGTGCATCTTCAGAAAATATGGGGAATCCGGTACATCCCCTGCCGGATTTTAAGTATTCAGCACCAGTACCTTGCCGGTCGGGGGATGGGGCCTCCTGCTCGTTAAAGGCGAAATTCCTGTTGCCGCAGGGGGGAGGAGGGGAAATAAAAAATGCCGCTTTTCCGGAATGCTCCGTGAAAAGCGGCAGGGAGTGGGGGCGAATTCAGCAGGCCCGGCGGCGGTACAGTCTGCGGCCGGTCGCGACGGCGCCGCCGATCAGCAGGGTAGCCAGCACTCCGGGAAGCGGCTGGCCGGTCGGAGCCGTGCCGCCGACCTGAACATCCATGACAAAGGCGGATTCACCGTAAATCTGATCCGGATTCCTGGAATTGATATATTGACCGTATTCACCGAAACCGATCATGTAGGTATCCTGATCTTTGATCCAGGTGGCGTTGTAGGTCTGGCGGTGCTCGCCTTCGAGTCCGGGGGTATTGTACACGATCTTGCCGTTGGCGTCCTCGTACCAGAAGCCGATCGCGTCGCCGGGATTGAACTGAACGGCGTTGCCGTCGGCGTCGAAAGCCGAATATCTGCCGTCGGCGGTCAGCTGCAGGTTCAGGTCAGCTCCGCGTGTGGCGCCGTCGAGATAATAAGCTCCGAAATTCGCGCCCGCCCCTTTGGCGATGTCCAAATAGAGGTAGGACTCATGATTGAAATAGAGCGTGTTCTGCAGGCCGGCACTGCCGCCGCGGTCGGCATAGGCGGTATACTTGCTGTCCGGCCTCTTATCACTCGATGCGCCGCTGATTGTGCCGTAATCGTACTGATAAGCCGCAAAAAGCGGCACGGCGAAAAGTCCGGCAATTAACGCAAAGAGAATTTTTTTCATTTTTCAGCCCCCCATATAGTAAGAAATCATCACGCATTCATATTTATAATTCTCAACATAGGCCGTTTCTTGGAAAATACAAGTTGAAAGGAGAGAAAAATCAATGTTTTATCAAGTTTAAATCTAAATATATAAATCTTATTGATTGATTTTGCAAGTAATATTGAAATCACCCATTTATTTCGGTTACGCGCTTTGCGGAGCCTGACTGGCATTCCGGCGCATCAACATGACGCCGGTGCTTTCGGCTTGCCTGCTGCCGGAAACGGCATTGGGGCAGTATCTGTGGCGGCGCGGTGCTGTTCACGGGGGGCGGAACGGCTCTTTTCGCTGCGGGAGGAGCGTCGGGTCCCGCCGCCGGTTCACTTGCCGAAGCAGAACTCCCCGGCCGCGGATGACGCTATATGCAGATTCCGGAAATGGGATTTCGCATGAAAATGGGAAAGGCCGGTACGGGAGATTCCGCACCGGCCCGAAAGCAGGAGCCTGATTACTTCATATCGTTGACGGCTTTGCCGTTCAGACGGTACTGGTACATGTGCTCACCCGTTTCGCGGGCGGATTCGCACAGCTCTCTGTAGGGGGTGTCGGCCACGTCGACGAAGCCGATCTGGTAGCCTTCACCGTCCCACCGGCCGGTCAGGGGCTGGTCGCGGAACTGGAAGTAATGGGTGCCGACGAGGTTGGGCTGGGTCAGCGCACCCTGTACGAACCGCATATAGGAGGTCGCGCGCTCCTGCTGGGTTCCGACCGGACAGAGGCTCGGAGCGAACATGCCGCGGTCGTAGGTGCCGAAGTGGAATTCGCCGATCACCATCGGTTTGTCGTGGAAATCCCGGGCGGGGATGTTGGCGACGCAGTTGCTGTAGGTGTTCACGCTGAGCACGTCGCAGTACTTCGCGGCGCCCTTCCAGATGTTGCCGTTCTGGCGGAAGCCGACGAAACGGCAGCCGAGGTAGAGCCGGTGCGGCGCGACGCTCTTGATGCCTTTGCGGGCGACTTCAAAGTAACGGTCGACGAACTTCAGCAGGAAAGCCTGCGAATCGGCGTGAAATCCGTCGGATTTCGGCACGATTTTGTTGTTGGCGATCAGGGCGTCCCAGTCGGCGAATTCGGTTTTCCACGCCTTGTTGAGCTTTTCGATGGAGTTCTCGTATTTCGCTTTGAGGTCTTTGACCCACTCCAGCTTGGCCGGCTGGTCCGGCACCGCCTTGATCGTGCCGGAGATGATGTCGTTGAACCGGAGCTCGTTGTCGACGAAGTAGCCGATGCACATCGGATCGGTCAGCGATTTTTTAGCCGCTTCACTCTGCTCGGCGCGGGTGCGCAGCAGATTGCCCATTTTTTCCTCGAAGGCCGGAGCGTAAACGTCATAGAAATTGATCCGCCTGACCTTGCCGTTCTCTTCCTTGATCTGGAGGCGGGGGATATCGCGCAGCGCCGGAGAGTTGATCTCCGCGAGGCACAGCGTATAGGGCATTTTGCCCAGCAGGATCAGGTCGTCGCTGCCCCAGTTGCCGATGGTGTTGATGCCCCAGGCGCGCAGCCGGCGGACGAGCACGTTATAATAATCGTTGAGGTAGTCCTTCTTGCCGTATTTCTTCTGCAGGTTCCAGTCGGTGAAGGGCAGCACGTAATCCTGCGGAACGTCTTTCGCGTACCACTCGGGGTGTTTGCGGTTGGGGGAGTCGGTGTTGTTGCGCAGCACGTCGATGCCGGTCGACCAGAAAAGCCTGCCGGAGGGATCGACGAAGAACCACTTGCCCTGATACTTCTCCACGCGGAACGAACCGGTCGCTTCCAGTTGCGGTCCCGTGGCCCAGCCGCCGTATTCATTCCAGTCGGCGATCGGGGGCAGGCTGTCCAGTTCGGCGAGTTCGCGCTGATGCTCCTTTACGAGCTGGTCGTCGCTGTGGATCTTCTCCGGCCAGTCGGAGTGGATGTACTGGCCGTAACGGTCGATGAACGGCAGGTAATCCTTGGAACCGGCGATTTTCTTGTCGTACTCCGGTTCCCCTTCCAGACGGATGTTGGAGATGCGGCAGTCGACCAGGTACTTCCGGGGAAGTTCGAACGGCCACTGAAGCTGGAATTCGATCGAATTGATTTTCGCGGTGTCGAGCACGCGCATGTGCTTGCCGCCTTCGGGAGCGAGGAAGAGCGATGCGTGCGGCAGGTAGATGCGCATCGTGCGCTTTTCACCCGGATTCAGGCCGATGCCGGTGTTGACCTCGCGGTGGGGCAGGTCGACATGGCTGCTGCTTTTGGAGCCGCGCTCGCCGCTTGAAATGTGCATGGTCAGCCGCATCTGGCGGTCGCCGGTGTTCTCGACATCGCAGGCGAGGTAGCGGCCTTTGGAGAAGTCGAACTTCTGTCCGGCCGGCGGATTGATCCGGACGCCGCCGGACCACTCGGGGTTGTGAATCTTGAGGTCGAGAACCCCGTTTTTCCAGTTCACTTTCGCGCCGTTGCGGGCCTCGAACTGTTTCGCGTCGAGTGCGAGCGGCACGTCTGCGGCGAAGGCGCTTCCGGCCATCGCCAGCCCCGCGAGCAGCAGGGCGGTTTTCTTTTTCCAGTTGAACATACGTCACACCTCTCTTGGTTTATTGTCCTCAGGGTAAATTTTTTATCGAATTACGTTCAATCAGCTGAACCGGATATTCAATCTTCTCCAACTTCTTCAGATCGTCCCGCAGCACCAGCTCCACTGCTTTTTCCGCGATTTCACGCAGCGGACTGACCAGCGAAGTCTGCGCCGGGCAGAGAAAGCCGGTCATGCCGGGATGTTCAAAACCCAGAATAGAGAGATCCTCCGGAATCCTTTTGCCCAGAAGTTCCCGGACCAGCCAGTAAACCTCAACCGATTTCATATCCTCGCCGGTGACCCAGACGGCGGTGCAGCCGCTGTCCATCACCCTTTTCACCGCCAGATGAAGCGGCTGGTCGTTGCAGAAGGCAAGCGGCGGAGTTTCTGCTCCCAGTTCGTCCAGAATCCGGCGCATGCCCTCCGCGCGGTTGAAGCCGATATAGTCGTTGTCGTGGATGACCGCGATCTTCCGGTGTCCTCTGTTCCACAGGTATTCTCCGGCGATCCGGCCGGTTTTATGCGCGTCGACGTAGACGCAGTGAAAAGAATCCGCATGTTCGTCGCTGAGCCAGACCACCGGGAGATTTCGGAACGCCTTCAGAATCCGGATGGTTTCGTCTTCCCATGCGATGCCGATGATCCCGTCGAACCAGCAGTCTTCCAGATTGCCGATCCGGTCTTCGGTGATCATCGTAATACCGGCCCCCTCGCGGGAAAGCGCAAAGCAAAGATACTGCGTCATCGTGTTCACATACCCGCCCATCACGGTCTTGTCGGGTGATTCCGTGACCAGCGCGATCTGCTTGTTCCGCACCCCGATGCGGGGACGGAAACCGAGTTCACGGGCGGCGCGCAGCACCCGGCTCCGGGTTGCCGAGGGAACCAGTGAACTGTTGTTGAAAACACGGCTCACCGTTCCGGTCGAAACCTGCGCTCTTCCGGCAACCTGCTCCAGGATTGCTGCCGCCGAGTTTTTGTTTCTGGTTTCCATATCCGTCAGTATTCCACTTTCCATAAGCGGGATTTCCATCCGTTGCTTTTATTATACCAAACTTTCTTGTAAATGTCAACAATGCATTGTAATTTTTTTCGTTTTTTATGCAAATTTTGCAAAGAGGGGGCTTGCTCCTTTGACGCGAAGCGTCTTTGGAGTGCGGAGCCGAAGGGTCTGTTCCCGCTCTGCGGGAGTAAGATTCATCTCCGCTTTCAAATCGCGCATGAGTTTTATATTCGGCTTTGCATTGCCGCAAGAACAGGCAGAACTGCCCGGAGGGTAACAATTTTTGAGTGCAAGCACAGGCAGGCTGCCCGGAGGGTAGTGAGCGCGGGATTGGCGGCCTGCGGATGGCTCCGGGGGACGTCGCGCACGTCCCCCGGACTCCCCGCCGGTGGCGGGGGCCGGGCCGGTTGCGGAGCACTCCCGCTCGCGGGCGCGGCTTCGCCAGGGGGGCTTCGCTCACTACGTTCGGCTTCGTCGCACTTGCTCCTCGCTGCTTTGCTGATGCAGAGCAGTTCTCACATTCGTTCGCGGCGCTTGCCGCGCTTAGGTACGCAAGATAAATGGTTATGGAGACCGACCTTTGTTTGTATATGCCAGTCGCCGCGCGACCCCGGAGGGCGTAGAGCGCGAATTCGGCGGCGGCACCTTGCCGCCCTTGCCGCCCCTGCCGCCAACCTGGTCAGGACGAAACCTCTGAAAGCGGCGGTTCGGTGCGGGAAATCTTTTTGATCCAGGTGTAGCGGTTAAGTTTGACGGCGGCGACGGCGCACTTCAGAATCTGGTCGGATTTGAGGCAGATAAAAACAATGGTGGGCGAGAGATGAAACACGAAGGCGGCGAGGGCGGCGGAGGGCAGTACGAGCAGCCACATGAAAACCAGGTCATTTTTCAGCACGAAATCGGTTTCTCCTCCGGCGCGGACGAGTCCGGTCAGCGCCGGCATCTGGTAGGCGGTTCCGACGGTGGTGACGGAGAGAACCGTCATGAACTTCACCGAGAGCGCGGCCGAATCCGCCGACAGCTCCGAAAAAAGATGGATGATCGGATCTTTCAGGAAAAACAGGACTGCGCCGCTGCATATTCCATTGCAGAGGAACAGCGCCTGGAAGGTTCGCGTGCAGGGTTTGATCAGGTCGGTGTGTCCTTCGCCGATGGTTTTCCCGGTCATGACCGCCGCGGCGCTGGCGCTGGCGTAGATGAATACCGTGATGATCTGGAATACGGTGGTCGCCACGGAATTCGCCGGGATCGCGCTGCTGCCCATGTGACCGAGGATGCCGGTCTGGATCGCCATCGCCAGTCCCCAGATCGCGCCGGAGAGAAAGACCGGCGAACCGACCCGGATATAGTCACGCAGCATTCCGGTATTCATACGCTTCAATACATGGCGGAGCCGGAGCTTCACCTTGGAGTCGATGAACCGGGTGTAGCCGGCGATCAGCACGAGTTCCAGGCAGCGTGAACAGAGTGTGGCGATGGCCGCGCCCGGCCCGCCCAGCTCCGGGAAGCCGCAGTTGCCGAAAATCAGCAGATAGTTCAAGGTGACGTTCACGCAGAAAGTCACGATGGAAAGGTAGAAGCTGATCCTGACCGTTTCGACGCTGCGCAACATGATCATCAATATCTGCGATATCGCGAAAACCGGATACGACCAGCCGATGATCCGGGCGTATTTCACCCCTTCCGCGACGATGGCCGGATCATTCGCCATCAGCCGCAGCACCGGTTCGGGGAAAACGAGGATGGCGATGCTCATCAAAATCGCGATTGCAACGCCGAATTTCAACGCGATGCTGGTCACGTCGCGGATCGGTTCGAGCCGGTGTTCGCCCCAACTGCGCGATGAGAAGATCAGCGCTCCCTCCGCGACGCCGAAAACCAGCATCTGCAGCAGGAACTGGATCTGGTTGAGCAGTGCGACTCCGGCCAGCGCGGTTTCGGTGTAGCGCGACAGCATCACCGCATCCGCGAGGTTCACGGAGAATACGATCGCGCTCTGCATGGCGATGGTGGCGGTCATCGCGAAAAACGAGGTGTAGAAGCCGCGGTCCCGAACGAAAAATTCCGTCATGATGTAACCTTGAAAGGAGGAGAGAAACTACTGCCGCCCCGCACGCCGGATATCCCGGAAGGGGGCGGACCCTCTGCATAATTTACTGCCGCAACCGTTTTTTGCAAGGCGGGAGTTCGCGGATTTTTTTATTTCGCCGTTTGCGGAGGAGAGTTTGAGGCGTTAAGTTATCCCCGGGACCCTGCATGCCGGGGATTTTCTCTTATTTTGATTGTGATCAGGAGGTTGTCATGAAAAATTGCGGTCTGGTTCCCGGTCTGGTTTCCGTGTCGTTCCGGCAGCTGCCGGCGGAGGAGATTGTGCGGCTTTGCGCCGAATGCGGCCTGGAGGCGGTCGAATGGGGCGGCGACATCCATGTGCCTCACGGCGACTGCGCAACGGCGGAAAAGGTATCCGGTCTTACCGAAGCGGCCGGATTGCGGACCGCGGCTTACGGCTCCTATTACCGGTGCGGTGTGAGTGCTCCGGAGGAATTTGCGCGGGTGGTCGCCTGCGCCCGGGTGTTGCAGGCCCCCCTGATCCGGGTCTGGGCCGGAGACAAAGGAAGCATGGAGTGTGCGCCTCAGCAGCGCCTGGCGGTGGCCGCCGACCTGAAACGCTGTGTGGAGCTGGCCGGTGAATCCGGCATCCGGGTCGGCATGGAATTTCACTGTGGAACGCTGACCGATTCGCTGGACTCCTGCCTTGAGCTCCTCGACGGCTGCCCGGGGCTTTGCTCCGGCTGGCAGCCGTCCGTGGGACGGGAGCCGGAGCTTTGCCGGGAGGAGATCCGGCGGCTCGACGGCAGGCTTTCCACGGTGCACGCCTTCCAGTGGCGGCAGGCGGAACGGCTGCCGTTCGCGGACGGGATTCCGGTGTGGAGAAGCTATCTGGAAACGCTGGCCGGACAGGGGAGGCCGCTGGATATCCTGATGGAATTCGTGCGGAACGACTCCCCGGAGCAGCTGCGCGCGGATGCCCCGGTGCTGCGGCGGCTGCTTGAAGGGCTCGGCGACTGAAGTGCTTTTTCAGCGGATGTCGATTTTGAGTTCTTTGTAATAATACTCGCGGTCGCGGTCGCTGATTTCGCGCAGCACGCGGCAGGGATTTCCCAACGCGACGACGTTGGCGGGGATGTCCTTGGTCACGATGCTGCCCGCGCCGATCACGCTGTTGTCGCCGATGTGCACGCCCGGCAGGAGCACCGCGCCCGCGCCGATCCAGACGTTGTTGCCGATATGGACGGGGATGTTGAACTGGGCGACCTTGCGGCGCAGCTCCGGATCGACCGGGTGGCCGGCGGTGGCGACCGTGACGTTCGGCCCGAACATCACGCTGTCGCCGACGTAGACATCCGTGTCGTCCACCAGCGTCAGGTTGAAGTTGGCGTAGACGTTGCTGCCGAAGTGGGTGTTCTTTCCCCAATTGGCGTGGAGCGGCGGCTCGACGTAGCAGTTTTCGCCGACCTCTGCGAGAATGCTTTTGAGAAGCTCCTGGCGCTTCTCCATTTCGGAGGGGCGGGTCTGGTTGAAGTCGTACAGCCGGTCCAGGCATTCCAGTTGTTCGCGGGCGATCTCCGGGTCGGTGCAGAAATAGAGCTTTCCGTTTTTCATTCGTTCTCTGACGTTCATCGCGGTATTCTCCGAATTGGATGTTGGATTCGTATGCGGTCGGATAACATAGCCGGGGTTGGCGGGAAGGTCAAGCTTTGGAGAGGCCGCGCAGCAGTTTTTTTTCTTCGCCGTCCGGCTTCCGGGCGAGGCGGGCGGCGACACTCGCCCGGAACTCCTCAAAACGATTCTCCTCCAGAAGCCGGTGCGGGCAGTATTTGCGCATCCAGTCCCGGTGCATGCGCAGATCCGCCGCGGTGAGTTTGAAGTGGCGCAGCAGCGCGGCGGCGAGGATTTCCGCATTCGCTTCACTGCGGCGGTACTGCCATTCCGCCGCTCCCCGGCACTGGCTGCGGCAGATTTCGACGCCGATGCTTTCGGTGTTGCCCGGCCCCCGCCCGTCCCCGGCGTGCCAGCCGTGAATGTCGAGCGGCAGGAGCTGCACGGCTTCACATTCATCGACCGCGAAATGAAAGGAGACGCTCCGGCCGTCCCGTCGGAAATCCACCCGGTCGCGCTCCTGGCGGGCGGAAAACGGTTCGGCCGTGTTGTGGATCGTCACGTACTTCACCGCCCGGAATTTCCCCGGCAGCTTATAGCGGCGGTTGTAGTCGTTGTCTTCGATCAGGGCCCGTACATAGCTGACGCTCCGGCTGCCGCTTTCCTCCGGCTCCGGCCCGGCCAGGTTCCGGCGGAACCACGCCGCTTTGCCCGGTTCCGGCACATAGCAGCGGACGACCCGGATTCCGGCATGGGACAGCGCATCGAGCAGGGCTTCACAATCGATCTCGTTCGTCCAGGCGGAAAGGTCCGCTTCACGATAGCCGCTCTGCTTCAACTCGGCGGGAAGTCCGGCCAGTTCTCCGGTCGCGCCGGTTCCGAATACGAAAAAGGTTTCATGTCCCGTTCCGTCGCGGTTCAGGGCTACCGCCGCCGCTCCGGCCGGTTTCGCGGCTTCCGCCGAAAACAGACAGGCCAGCACTCCCGCAGTCAGAATTGCCCGCAGTTTCATTGAAAACTCCCGTTCATGAGCCTTTATCGGCTGTGCCCGGTGATGGGCGGGATGTCGAGCATGGTCAGCAGCCCGACCTGTCTGCTGCCGGCGATGTGGCGGGCGGCGTTCAGGGTGATCGCGCAGGTTCCTTTGTCGCCGTTTACGCCGCCGGAAATCACGCTGTCGAGTTCGGGCGTCCCGAAAATATGGACCCGGTCGGTGGAGCCGGGTTCGCCGATGGCCGCGACGAATTCGAGGGTGATCACTTCGCGGCCGCCCGCGAAGCCGCGCCCGAACTGGCGGACGCCGCGGGCCTGGCCGGCCTTCACCGGGATGGCGCCGGGAAGGGCGAGGTCGGCTTCCGCGACGACCGGTTCGATGGATTCGGTGACGCGGGTCAGCTCCCAGCCGAGGGCGGCTCCGACGAAGTAGACCGATTCCGGCAAGCCGACATGACGCAGCCTGCCCGCCTGTCTGCTGGCTTCGAATTCCGCGAGAGTCTGCCCCGCGCCGATCTTCTTCTGGAAGGCCATGCGGCGGGGCGAGGCGTCCTGAATGCGCTGCACATGGACGCGTTCGATATCGGCGGCAAGGCCGGAAAGCGCCGCGACGCGGTAGTCCATCAGGAAGCCGGGATTGATCCCGATCGCCAGCGCGGGCAGTTGAGCCGCCTGCGCCGCCGCAGAGATTTTCGCCGCCGCGTCGAGGTGAAGCGGATAAGGATAGAAAAGTTCTTCGCAGGTCGTGACCACCGGCATCCCTTTGCCGAGCAGTCCGGCGATGGTGTCGGCCGCCGCGTCAGCGTCGGATACGGTGGTGACCACGGCGACGTCGGCCCGCACCGCGAGTCCGGCAGGCGAACCGGTGACCGGTATGCCGCAGGGGGCGCAGCCGGCGGCGGTTCCGGCGTCCCGCCCGATGAATTCCAGCGAGGAATCGATCACGGCGACGAGCCTGAAATCGGTTCGGGTGAGCAGCGTTTTATAGAGCATCCGGCCGATCTGGCCGAATCCGCAAAGGACGAGATCGAGTTGTTTCATGGGGTGACGGTTCTCCTGTTCTGTCATATAGGTAATGGAACATCAAAGCCGTTTTTTTCAATGGAAAACCGGTAAAATTCGGGATTTTTTTCTCTCCCGGTTTGAAAAAACGCGACGGTGAAGTATCTTAATAAAATCTATTAACGGTTCAGGTGGTGGATTCTTCGGATTGTCCGTGGAGGATCCGGCTGCCGAACGCGCAATCATGATGAAAGGATTTGCGACATGGACAAGGCTCAGAGAACTGAAATCATCAAGAAGTTCGCCCGCAAAGAGGGGGATACCGGTTCGCCGGAAGTGCAGATCGCCATTCTCAGCGCCCGCATCAGCGAGCTGACCGAGCACCTCAAGGCCAACTTCAAGGATCACAGCACCCGCCGCGGGCTGCTGGCGATGGTCGCGCTTCGCAAGAAGCTGCTGAGCTATCTCGCCCGCGAGAACCGCGCGAAGTATCTCGAAATCACCGAAACGCTCGGCATCCGCCGCGCGAAGTAATCCGGCTGATTGCAAAGAGGGGACCGACGGAAACGCCGGTCCTTTTTTAGTGTATGCGCCCGGTGCGGGATCATCGGATTTCGATCAGCATCGGAGTTTTCCACGCGAGCGAAAACTCGCGGGGAACCGGTTCGCCGGAGATCAGGTCGATGGCGCTTCCGCCGCCGGGAACGTCGAGCTTCACCCGGCGGGCGGAACGGTCGAAGTTCACGAGATTGACCAGTATGCGGCCGTCCGGCAGCGTGACGGTGCGGACCTGCACGATGTCGAGGCTGTCTGCCGGAGCCGGCGCGGAGACTTCGACCGGCAGCGGAATGCGCCGGGCCAGTTCCGCCCGGAGTGTTTCACGGCTGTTCGCCGGGACCGTTCTGAACTTTACCTCGGCCGGGCGGCCGAATTCGTCCCCGTGGAAGTTTTCTCCGGCGGTCAGCACCGTGCCGCCGCGCCGGACGAATTCATGCAGACCGGCGAGGGCGTCGCGCTTCAGGTTCCTCACCTCCGGCGCGACGATCACCCTGAGCTTGCCGAATTTCCGGGCGGCGAGCTGCTTTTCACTGATGAAGCCGAGTTTGCGGCCGGTGGCGGAGAGGGTGCGCCAGGCGTCGTAGACCGCTTTGGTGTGACGGTTGCGGTTCAGCGTCAGCGAAGTCGGGGAGTAGATCAGCGCCGCTTCGGGAGGGACCCGGTTGAAGGCGACGATTTCGGCGGACAGGCGGTTGGCGTCGAGGATCGCCCGGGAGTGGGCGATGATGTCCAGCGGACGGCGCTGAATGCAGCCGTCGAGCCACGGCGCGCCGTTGAAGGCGTTGTCCGCCCAGACCCAGCCGACCAGCGTGGAGGCCCCGTGCATATACTGCTGGAAGAGCGAAGTATAGATGCTCTGCGGCTCCACCGGAATCTGGCTGCCGTCGGAGATGTAATGGTTTTCGGTGTTCGCGACCGAGACCGGCTTGAGCGAATATTGCAGCGCGGTGCCGAGGGACGGGTCCAGCCAGGTGCCGTCGCCGTTGTCGTTGCCGTTGAGGTCGCTGAAGGCGGCGAACCGTTCCGGGTCAAGCCCCATTTCCAGTTCGCGCTCCGCGTAGACCTGATGGATCATCAGCTTGGCCTGAAGCGGTACGCCCGGCAGCAGGCGGCGCACCTCCGAGGCCATGAAGGAGTGCCAGCCGGCGAGGGCTTCGCGCTTGAACCTGATGAATTCATGTTTCACGGCGGGAGAGCCGTAACCGGCGTCGGCCAGTTCCCGGAAGTCGCCAAAACGCGTACCGGCGGCGCGGTTGAAGCCGGCGACGGAGCCGTAGCGCCGCTTCAGGTGCTTTTCAAATTCGGCACGGGAGAAGGAGCGGTCCAGCGTGCACTGGCCGTAGGTCGGCTCATTGCTCAATACGATGCTGTGCAGCGCGCCGCGGTACGGGCTTTTCGCGAGCTTTCCGACGATGTCGCGGATGAACTGCCGGTGAAAGGAGCGGGTGGCCGGATGCAGGATGTCCAGCGGCACGAACAGATGGCCCGCGTCGGTTTCGGGATGGGCCTTTTTGAACCACTCCGGCACGTAGTGGGTGGCCAGCAGCAGCGCGACCTTCTGGTTGTTCTCCTGCGCCCGCTTCAGCCCGGCTTCGATGTAATCGTGATAATAAGTGAAGTCGGGTTCCAGTTCCCGCTGTCTGCCCGGTTGCGGATAGACGCTCCACGGGCCGATTTCAAACTGAACCACATTGCCGCCGATCCGGTCGAAGAGCGGCATGTCCCGGATCGCCTGCTCGAAGTGTCCGTAGCCGCCGAACATCACGTAACGGCGCTGCCGGTTGCCCTGTTCGTCGATCATTTCCGCGACCGGAAAACCGTCCCGGTACTCCACCTCGCCCGAAGCGAGCTTCCAGCTGCCGGGCAGGGGCTTGCCGGAGCGGAGCAGCGCGGCGAGGTCGTCGAGCGCGGTTTCGATCTCCGGAATCGCGATGCGCCCCCGGTTCAGGTAGTAATCGCGCTCCGGCGCGGAGCCGAACCGGCGGTTCAGGTCCTTTTCCTGCAATTCGATCTGCTGCGGAATCACGTTGGCGTAAACCGCGAGATAGCGTGAGCGGGGATATTTCGCAAGCTCCGGCTCCAGCGCCGCGAACCGGGCGCGGGCGCGGGCGAGCCGCTCCTTCTGCTCCGCGATTTCCCGCGGGGCGCGCGACGGCTGTCTGGTGAATTTCGCACTGCCGATATCAGGCAGCTTTACCGCATACTCCCCGGCGGCGATCTCCAGCGGCAGGATCGCGTTGACGGTCAGGGTTTCGCCGTTTCGGACCGCATTCAACTCCTTCAGCCCGTACCGGTACAGTTTGCCCGCCGCGTCGGTGATTTCGACCGGAAGCGTCCACCCGGCTTCCCGGTCGAGGCCGGAGAGGATCAGGTCGGCGGCGAAAAGATCGCTGTCGCCGGCAGCGGGCAGCGGGCGGATTTCCAGTTGCGGTGCGGCGGAACGGCGGCCGGGAGCGACGGTGCCTCCGGTCGGGACGAAACTTACGCCGTCGAGCATCCCCCACTCGGCATACCCCTCGATGTTGAACCGGACCTGGTAATCGCCGTTCGGATCGAGGTCCTGCGGATCGATCGTGATCTCGTGGCTGAAGAGCTTCCACCCGGTTTCGGAGAGCCCGCCGGTCGGCGCCACCCACCGCTCCGCCCAGCGGGCGCCGAAGATCAGCAGCAGCTGGTTGATGTTTTTGCCTTTCATGTAAAAATTCAGCCGGTAGCGGCGCCCGGCCTCCGGCCTGACGAGCTGGGTCAGCGAGCCGTACACGTCGTTGACTCCGGCGGCGGGGTGGGTGAAGCGGATCACGGTTTCGCCTGCCGGCGCACCGGCGTCCGATACGGTGGTCAACGCGATGTTCGGCTGCGCCCGCTCGCTGCCCTTGGCGGTGAAAAGCCAGTGCTGCGGCAGCTTGTCGGGACCGACGGCTTCAAAGGAACCGTTGCGGATCAGTTCGGCATTGCAAAGCCCGGCGCTGCCGAGCAGGAAAAGGGTGAGACAGAGTTTGTTCATGGTGAAATTCCGGATCAGTTGGCGTTTTTCGGCGCGCCGTTCATGCTGTAGTAGAAACGGAGTTTTTGCGGGCTGTCCCACAGTGCCGCCGGATTTTTCGCGGCGACGTGGCCGTCGGCAAAACCGAAGTTGGCCTGTTCGGAGTGGATCGCGTGAATCGCGGCGTTGTCCATCGCTTCGCGCCCGCCCCACAGCGAGAAGGGGGCGCGAACCTGCCCCGCCTCCACGATCGCGGTGTCGGCGAGGAAGGCGGTCGCAGAGGGCTGTTTCAGTCGTCCGACCGCGTAGAGCGAATACTCCTTGCCGCCGGCATTTTTGAAAACGAAGCAGTTGCCGAGCAGGTCGCGTTTGCCGTTGGTGTTGTCCTGATAGTCGTTGTCGCCGTAGTAACGCCCCTGCGAATGGTCGGCGGCCTGATAGAAGCCGTAGGAGTTCCAGCCGCCGGTCCAGTAGGCGTCTCGGAAAGCGTCGCTGCCGGGGTGTTTGTTGGAGGGGCAGGCCACCTGCCGGAAGTTTTTCAGGTAGTCCAGCTCGCAGAGCCGCTTGGACCAGATTTCCCACGCGAAGGTGAAGAAGTATCCCCGGTTGTCGTCGGCGTAGAACTGCTGCGCCCGCATGATCTGGGACTGGTTGTTCATGCAGGTGGTCTTGTAAGCCGCTTCGCGCGCCTTGTTCAGCGCCGGAAGCAGCATTGCCGCCAGAATTGCAATTATTGCTATTACGATTAAAAGCTCGATTAAAGTGAAGTAGTGCCGTTTCATGTCGGAATCCTTTCTGTTAAAGGTGACGGATCGATTCTCGTTCGATCAGGGTATAAGGGTAACGCCGGATGCCCGGCGCGGGCTGCTTGCCGAGGATGATGTCCAGCGCGTCGCGGCAGGGCTGGAGATAATCGCTGGCGACCACGGTGGCCGCCGGACAGACCAGTGCGAGCAGGCTGCCGCCGTCTTCGCTGATCACGCTGATTTCATCGGGCACCCGGATGCCCGCCTGGTGGAGCACCCGCCGTCCCGCCAGCGCGCCGATGCCGCTGAAATAGATCAGTGCGGTGAGCCGTTCCGCGCGGATTTCGCTGAGCCGGGCGGCGGTGATCTTTTCGGCGGCGGCGGCGGAACTCTCCCACGCTTTGATGGTCGATGGAAAGTTGATCACGGTGACGCCGCATTCCCCGGCGGCGGCGTTGATCCCCTGCTGGCGGAGCCGGGTCAGGTCGCATTCGGGTTCGTTGCGGATGTAGCCGATCCGGGTGTGCCCGGCCCGGTGCAGCGCCTCGACGCAGAGCCGCCCCGCCTGTTCGGAGTCGGCGCACAGCGTGGTCACATTCGCACCGGCGGATTCGTAGATGTTGCTGCTGTTGAGCAGCACGACCGGGAAAGGGAGCGTATTCAGGAATTCGATCACTTCGTCGGATTTGGTCTCCGGCCCGGATTCCATCACGATGCCGCGCAGGGTGTGGAGGTTCATCACATAACGGATGATCGCGATCACGTCGGCGCTCTGGTCCATCCGGTAGTTGATGATCGAAAGTTTGAGCTGCCGGGCGTAGCTGAGCAAAGTGTGCTCCATGTTCCACAGCGATTCCGCGAAGTAGTCGATCCGCAGGAAAAGCACGGTGTTGCCGGCGCCGAACTCGCGTTCCGGGTGGTTCTCCTCCATCTTGGCGGCGGCGCCGCAGCTGACCATCCCCGAACCACGGCGGCAACGCACCACACCCTCTTTTTCGAGATCCCGGATCGCCCGGCACACCGGCGACTGCGAAGCGCCGAACTTGCGCATCAGCTCCTGAACGGTCGGCATCTTGAGCCGGGATTCCGGCTTCAAGGCCTCCTCCATCAGGAAAGATTTGATCTTGTCGTATTTGTTTTCCATGAGATGAATCCAATCTGAATCAAAGTAATATATTGATATAATTATATTATGACACAAAGAGAGGGAAAAGTCAATAGGAAGAAGAAAAAAAATGGAAAAGTTTCCGAGCGGCAAGGTGGCGGCAAGGTGCCGCTGCCGGGTGCGCGCTCCACGCCCTTCGGGGTCGCGCGGCGGCTAACTTGTGCAAGGCAAAGGTCGGTCTCCATAGCCACTTACGCGGCGCACGATAAGCGCGGCAAGCGCCGCGAACGAATGTGAGGGCATTACTTGCCTCCGGCAAGTAACGAGGAACGGTAGTGACGAAGCCGAACGTAGTGAGCGAAGCCCCCCTGGCGTAGCCCGCAACGCGGGC
>ENA-UEQM01000191-UEQM01000191.1-human-gut-metagenome-genome-assembly--contig:-NODE-191-length-44481-cov-11.379042_pt1 | contig 44481 bp, 40 predicted proteins | sample MGYA00242948_ERZ507948 | MGnify/ENA primary metagenome ERZ507948 (study PRJEB26167, sample SAMN06115440) | human gut metagenome | host: Homo sapiens | place: China:Hubei | collected 2015-07-28... | reverse complement strand
AAATAATATATATATATATATCCAAAGCCTGTTTTCAAGAACGAAAAACAGCGTATGGCTTACAACCGTTTGGTATATAATATTAAAAAGGTGTTGCCTATAGCTAAGGAGGTTAACAAGATTATCGTGGAAACCTACGAATATCTTGAAACTCTACCAAACAAGAAGGCTAAGGATGCGCACATGAAGCTTGTAGAAAAGAGCATCAAGAAAGAATATACTCCAAGAGTGATAGAGCTTACCTAGTCGCGAGGTAAGCTTCTTATAAAATTAGTTTATCGTGAGTGTAATAGTAGCTCGTATAATCTCGTTCAGGCTTTCCTCGGACCAGTAAAGGCTGGTTTCTACCAAGCTTTTGCTTGGGCTTTTGGTGCAAGCCTAAAGAAAGATTATGACCCTAATGGCGTAGACCGCCTCACAGAGCGTGTGGTTCTGCAAGTTGAAGCAGGACAGCTATAAGTATCCTATATGTCAATGCTATAATATGTTACATATACTTAGAAGCTTTTTTACTATATATCAATCTAATAAAATCTACAAATAGAAGTAATATTAGTAAAACTGTTTGTACAAGCTCTTGTGTTAAATCTTTGGTAAAACATTCGTAAACAAGGAATACGAATAATACAATATCCAACGAGTACCCAATCTTGAATTCATTATAGAAACAAGGTTTATTTTTAAAACAACTAACTCCTATAAATAATATGAATAACGCTACTGCACTTACCATTGTGATTAAAAGCCAATAAGCGGTAGTGTTTTTCTCATACCAATATGATACAGTTACTAAGCAAGCTAAAGACAAAGAAATAATTGTTTCGACAATACACCAACGAGCCTCGTACTTTTGCAATTCTACATAGCGCTTCTTATTTATAATCCACAAATAAATATCGGTCAAAGCTAAAACAAATACACCTACACAAAATACGCTCTCCCACATTGAGATATTTTCTTTGAAGAAGAACGATATCCAAGACAATATTACAATAATACTATCTAATAGTAACGTTGGCTTATCTTTATTAGGTCGATTTACTGATACAAACTTTGGTATAAAAACGATAGATATCAACACTAAAATCGCCATTATTACTCCAATAATTGTTGCGACTCCACTAAGATAAAGCCACATGCCAATTATAGAAATCATACATGGTATGGAAATATATAAACTATATGTAAACTTTTTCATTTTTGCAATTAGGTAAATGATGTGCGTTAAAATAATTGTGATTAATAAATGTTATTCACTAGTGTCCCGTTAAAATTTTAAATTTATCGCATAACCGTCTGTATATCAAAGTAATACAAGTATTTTTAAAGTAAACCGATTTGATTTCAAAACTTAATCAAACTAACATAAGATGTTATATAAGTGCTTGAATATCAAGAACGGAATTCCGAGAATTTGAGCTCAGATGATATTTCAAGATTTTAACGGGACAGCAGTGATATTTACATTACCTTACGTTTCATCCATTGATCCAAGATTTCCATTGATCCAAGATTTATGCTTATCCCCACTAAATTTCCACTGAGCCGAAAACTCAGCTTCGCAACAGTAAGGCGCTACAAAATTTCAAAAACAAAAACAGCCTTCAGGCAAGGAACGAACCCTATGTCTGAAGGCTGCTTGATTGTAATCCCCCACCCTATATTGCATAGGGCGCAAGATAGCCAATATAGTTATGCGGTTTTCTTCTTAACCACTAATGAGCCAACGATGCTGACTACGAGGACTAAGACTATGAATACCAACGACCAAACGGCATCGATTTCGATGAAGTCGTGGATGAGGAGCTTGATACCTATGAAGAGCAGGAGGAATGAAACTCCTGGTTTTAAGAGCCAGAACTTGTCGGCTACGCCTGCCAAGAGGAAGAACATGGCACGCAAGCCAAGGATGGCAAAGATGTTGGAGAAGAACACCACGTAAGGGTCGATAGTGATAGAGAATATGGCGGGAATGCTGTCGAAAGCAAACACAAGGTCGCTAAACTCTATGAAGACGACGGTGATGAAGAGAGGGGTGATGAAGAGTTTGCCGGAATTGCGCACAAAGAAATGGTCGCCCTGGAATTCGTTAGTGACACGGAAATGGCGCGATAGGAATTTTACTACAGGATGGTTGGCAACATCGACTTCTTCATCTTTCTTTTTCTCGAAAAACATCTTGAAGCCACTATACACAAGGAATAGACCGAAGACGGTGAGAAGCCAAGAGAAACGAGTGACGAAGGCTGAGCCAAGGAAGATGAATATGCAGCGCAAGACGATGGCTCCAAAGATTCCCCAGTTGAGCACATGCTGGTATTCCTTTTTGCTAACGCCAAAGGAGGTGAAAATCATCATCATAACGAAGAGATTGTCGACAGAGAGCGTTTTCTCGAGCAGATAGCCAGAGATGTAGGATATGGTCATGTGGTGGCGATATTGCTGTAGGCTCCACTCGAAGTCGTCGGGATTGAGTTTGATGTGGGATGCGTATTTCGTGGTGACGGCTTGCAGGTCGCTGAAATTGTTGATGCCATGGACTAAGTCGCCATGAAACCATAGGAAGACGGAGAACAAGAGGGCAAGGATAATCCAAACGGCTGTCCAGATTCCTGCTTCTTTCATAGAAACTTCGTGTGCTTTCTTATCAATGACGAGAGTGTCAAGAAGTAGGATTGCGATGACAAATATTGTAAAGCAACCAAAGAATATTAATTCTGCTAAATGCATAAGTGTGAGTAATAATGCTATTAAAATAAATTATCAGGTGCAAAGGTAGTAAAAATATAGGGAGATGATGATGGATTTTAGATAATTATTGTTACTTTTGTAACCTAAAACTCTAAAAATAAACAAAATGAACAAAACTCAACTTGCTGCCGCTGTGGCAGAGAAAGCAGGCGTCTCGAAGGCTGATGCTGCGACGTATGTGAACATGGTGTTAGGAGCAATAGCTGATAATATATGCGAAGGTGATGGCGAGGTTTCGATTCCTGACTTCGGTAGATTTTTTGTTAAGGAAGTGCCAGCACGCCAGGGTATGAATCCACAGACAAAGGAGAAGATAACTATCGAAGCGCATAGCAAAGTGGTGTTTAAGCCATCGGACAACTTGAGCATTTTCTCGAGAAAGCATGGAAAATAAAGCATGGAAAATAAAGCATGAATAATGATGCATAAAGAATCAGCCTCACTCCCGAGAAGTAGGGAGTGAGGCTGTTTTGATTTTTTTTATTTCTTCAAGCTCTTTTTGGTTTTAAGAGCAGGGATTTTGATTTTTTCTCCTGCTTTAAGTTCGCGATTGCCACCATTGACAGCTTCGAGGTAGCATTCCATACCTGGACCGAGGTAGGTCTTGCTGAGAGAAGACATGGTTTGACCAGCTTTGACCGTAACGGTGTTGGCAATGCCTGTGATGACATAGGCACCTGTGCGAACACGTGGATCTTTGTCGTAGGCTGACTGCGAAAGGATAGAAGGTGCAGACTTAGCAGCATGAGCCTTGGCTTCTGCTGTTGGCTTGGTTGCAGCCTTTGGTTCCGCCTTAGGTTCGGGCTTTGCTTCTGCAGTTTTGAGATTATTTTCCTTGTCGGCTTTTTGGGCTGCCTCTATCTTCTGCTCGTTGGCTGCCAAGATGTTGTCTGCCTCATCATTAGCGGCAGGCTGATTGGCTGCGGGAGCTGGCGACATGTGAGTCTTCATCATGCGGTCCGCAAGAGTTGCTGTTTGGGTTTCGAGGTGTGCGATGCGATTGTCGCGCTTTTCAATCTGCGAGAACATGTAGACGAAGCCTACTACAGCAAGAATGACTACGCAAGCTAACGAGGATGCAAGAACAATGATTGTATTCTTGTATGACTTTGATTTAGCTTCAAGCTCGTCGGTATCAGAGTCTGAATCTTCGACTGCTGGAGTTGGCTCGACTATTGGAGTTGGCTCAACAACTGCAGGCTCAGGCTCTGCTACGGGAGCAGGCTCTACTGTTGGTTCAGGCTCTGCTGCTGGTGCTGGTTCTACTGTTGGCTCAGGCTCTGCTACAGGAGTAGGCTCAACGACTGCTGGCTCAGGCTCTGCTACGGGAGCAGGCTCAACGACTGCAGGCTCAGGCTCTGCTACGGGAGCAGGCTCAACGACTGCAGGCTCAGGCTCTGCTGCTGGAGCTGCCTCAACGACTGTTGGCTCAAGTTCTGCTACTGGAGTAGGCTCAACGACTGCAGGCTCAGGCTCTGCTAGTGGAGTAGGCTCTACAGCAGGTGTAGGTTCTTTGGCTTCTGTATTATCAGCTTCGTTTTTAGCGTCGATTTCGGAGAAGTCGACACCATCGTTGACGATGACGGTCTCGAACTGAGCGAAAGGAGCGTTTACGAGGTCGCGCATAACAGCCTCTGCTGTGAACGAGATTTTGTCTCTACCCTCGATGACGATGGCTTCGCCTGTATTGACATCCACGCTCTTACGGGCGCTAACGGCTTGGACCTTGAATGTGCCAAGACCTTTTACCTTTACTGATTTATCATTTTTTAGTCCGTCGTTGATAACACCAACAAACTGGCGGATAAACAATTCTGCCTCGGTACGCTTAAGGCCGTGTTTCTCCATAAGCTTAGAGGCGAGTTCAGTGATTGATACTTTACTCATCCTGCAATCCTCCATTCTTTAAGTTTTCTTTAATAGAAGCTATGGGCTTGAAGTTGAGAACGAGCTTTGGCGGCACAAGCATGCGCTGCTGGGTGCCAGGGTTTACCACGACCCTTTCCATGCGTTTCTTAACTTCGAAGGTGCCGAAGTTGTTGAGGTAAACACTATCGCCTTCGGTGAAACGGATTCCCATTTCATCTACCAATGTGCGGACAAGCTTCTGAGTGTCGGTCTGAGAATATCCTGTCTGTTGTGCTAGTTCAGCAATTAGTTCCTTATTATTCATATTTAATATAAAGAGATTAAAGAATGAGGGGTGAGAGGGGGATGAGCGATGTCGTAGAAACGACATCGGACGAGGACGGAGGGGCGCAAGGGCTCGAGGGGCGGATAGAGGGGAGAAAGGAGGGGAACGCAAAGAGGAGCGGAAGGGCTCAAGGGGCGGACGGAGGGGCGCAAGGGGCGGACGGAGGGGCGCAAAGGGCGATTATACTACTCTTCCATAGAGGTCGAACTCCTCGCTGGAGGTGATTTCTACATCGTAGAAACAACCAGTGCGGAGAGTTTTGTCGTCGGCCTTGATGAGCACCTCTGGGTCAACCTCTGGCGAGCAGAACTCGGTGCGTCCGATATAGTAGTCGCCCTCTTTGCGGTCGATGATGACTTTCAGAACCTTGCCCACCTTTTCAGCCTCGATCTCTGCGCTGATACGCTGCTGGATAGCCATGAGCTTGCTCAAGCGTGCCTGCTTTACCTCATCAGGAACATCGTCGACGAGATGGTCGGCGCTATAAGTGCCCTCTTCGGCAGAATAAGCGAAGGCTCCCATACGTTCGAATCGTGCCCACTTGACGAAGTCGACAAGCTCTTGGAAGTCTTCTTCTGTTTCGCCAGGGAAGCCAACGAGCAAGGTGGTGCGAATATGGATGCCAGGAACAGCTTTGCGCATGGCAGCAATGAGATCCATGGTATCTTGCTTGCTGACGTGGCGATGCATGGCTGTGAGCATGTGGTCGGAGATGTGCTGAAGAGCAATATCGATGTATTTGCAGACATTCTTCTTTTGCTTCATAACATCGAGGAGTTCCATAGGGAACTGGTTAGGGTAAGCATAATGGAGACGAATCCACTTGACGCCCTTGATATCTGCCATGTCGGAAATAAGGTCGGCAATATGGCGCTTGCCATCGATGTCGACACCGTAATATGTGAGCTCTTGGGCAATGACCTGGAATTCTTTCACACCCTCGGCAACCATGCGTTCTACTTCGGCAAGAATCTCTTGCTTTGGTCGGCTGATGTGTTTGCCAGTGATAAGAGGAATGGCGCAATAAGCACAATGGCGGTCGCAGCCCTCGCTGATTTTGAGGTAGGCATAATGGCGTGGTGTGGTGAGATGGCGGACGCCATTGCACGAAGGCACCTCGGCTTTACCCAGTTCTGTGAGCAACTGCTTATAGTTGAATTTGCCATAGTATTTGTCGACCTCAGGGATTTCGGCTTCGAGCTCGTCTTTGTATCGCTGCGAGAGACAACCCATGACGTAGAGCTTGTTGAGTTTGCCTTCGGTTTTACGCTGAGCAAACTCAAGGATGGTGTTGATGCTCTCTTCTTTAGCGTCGCCAATGAATCCGCACGTGTTGATGACAGCGATTTCGCCCTGTGGACGATTAGAATCGTGGACGCAATGATAGCCGTTGGCTTCGAACTGCTTCATGAGCAGCTCGCTGTCGACGAGATTCTTAGAGCATCCAAGAGTAATAAAGTCTATCTGATTTTTCTTCATTGCAAAGTTTAGTTGTTAAAGAGCGAATCTACGAACTCGCGCTTATTGAACAGCTGGAGGTCTTCCATTTTTTCGCCAAGACCAATGTATTTAACAGGCACTTTGAGCTGATCGCTGATGCCAACCACTACTCCACCCTTGGCTGTGCCATCGAGCTTGGTGATGGCGAGAGATGTGATCTGAGTGACGGCAGCAAACTGCTTAGCCTGTTCGAAAGCATTCTGACCAGTAGAGCCATCGAGCACGAGCATAACCTCATCAGGAGCCTCAGGAAGAACCTTTTTCATAACATCCTTAATCTTCTTAAGCTCGTTCATGAGTCCAACCTTATTGTGCAAACGACCGGCAGTATCAATCAATACCACGTCGGCACCATTGGCTTTAGCACTCTGCAGAGTGTCGAAAGCAACGGAAGCAGGGTCGGAACCCATCTGCTGCTTAACTACAGGCACTCCTACCCTTTCGCCCCAAATGCAAAGTTGCTCAACAGCAGCGGCGCGAAAGGTATCGGCAGCACCGAGATAAACCTTTTTGCCAGCATTCTTGAACTGATAAGCAAGTTTGCCGATGGTAGTGGTTTTGCCAACACCATTTACACCCACAACAAGTATAACGTAAGGTTTATGGTCGGCAGGGAGATCCCAATTATCGTTATCCTCAGTATGGTTTTCGCTCAAAAGAGACGCAATCTCGTCGCGAAGAATGCCATTGAGCTCGGAAGTAGAAACATACTTATCGCGAGCCACACGCTCCTCAATACGCTCAATGATTTTCAAGGTGGTATCAACGCCGACATCGCTGGTGATAAGGACTTCTTCGAGGTTGTCGAGCACATCGTCGTCGACTTTAGACTTACCAGCAATAGCACGTGTCAACTTAGAGAAAACACTCTGCTTGGTCTTCTCAAGACCCTGATCGAGAGTCTCCTTCTTTTTCTTGTTAAATAAGCCAAATATTCCCATATACTATAAATTTGGTACAAAATTATACAAAAAACACGACATATCAAAACTAATCAGTTGATTTTTGCGTATTTACATTACTCTAACCACTCTAATGCCTGTCTGCGATTTCTGAGAAAGCATGTAATCGCTGAATAGTTTTGATTCGACCACAACCTTATGGCGAAGTTGAGAGGCATTGAGAAGATGGAGTCCGTCTTTATGCCAAACGGCGATTCCTATATGGCTGGTATCTAACCCCTTCTTACTGGTGAGCATAACGAGGATATCGCCATCGTGGATGGTGCGACGGAGCAACGAGGAGTTGTCGATGGAGCGTTTGGGGATGTAGCGAAACTTGCGACCGTTGAGAGCTTTTTCGCCTGCTCTGACCTCGGCAATGGCAGACTTATTACCCTTGAGCATCGGATAAAGGTTGACATGGGTGGTCATGAAATCGATGTTGAGGGTTTGTAGAGCCGTGAAAGGTTTGGAAGCCGAGGTGACCTCTTTGACAAAGCCAAGCGAAGAATTGTCGTCTATCCATTGGGTGAAATAATGCAGGCGAGAGGGGTAAGATACTCGCCCCTGACGATAGCGCACAAGGCGAAGATAGTGGCAATAGTCGGCAAAGGACGTTTTGCCATTCTTGGCGCAGAGAGTAAGTGCAAGAGTGGTTTCTACAAAGGTGGTGCAGTCGAGCTGACGGAGGTTGACGATTAAGCGTTCTGTCTTGTTGCGCTCGAGAGTTTTAGCCACATAGGGCACACCACAGAACTGCTTGCCAAAATAGGTCATCCAATTGGTGGAAGATTTTAGGCGTGAAGCTTCGCGCAGAAGTTTGACAACCTTTGTTGAGTCTGCTTTACTATAATCGACATCAGCCAAGGAATAAGAATAAGCCTTTGGAGATACCTTGGTGAAGGAATAAGCCTTAGGAGCGGAAAGCAGAAAAAAGAGAAATAAAAAAGAATAGATACGAGTCATCGTAATTACCAAAAATTAAATCCTATATAAACATTCACGCTACCAAAAATGGTGTTGGTACGGAACTGTTTCTTCTTATAGTTATAAGTATGGAATATAGCACTTGCACCATAATACCAGCGCATATTGTTCCACACAAGTCCGAAGCGTGCGACACCATCAAGATTAATATTCTTGAAATCGAAATCGCGAAGGAAAGTGCCGCTATTGGCAACATCGGCTTTGGCTCGCTTGTAGCTCATAGCCAGCGAGAGCGAGGCGTCAAAGAGCCAGTTGCGAGCAAACACCCAGTTGTAAGCATAGCCGCCCGAAATGGAATAATCGAGGAATTCTGCCTTATCGAACATGAGGGCAGCATCAATCTTTGTAGTAGCTATTTCTGTGCCCAGTTTGTCTTCAGCAAGACGCTGAAGTTTGTTCCAATCGATGTCGATGGAATGCTTGGTGTAGCCAATGCCAACGAGCGGACTGCCAGCTGAGCGACGCTGAATGGTGCTCTGACTATAAGCAGCTGGATATGAGAACTTTTTGTGATTAAAGATATAGTAAAGATTAAAGCCCTTGACACTTGCTTTGAATCCATCGAAGTTTACTCCCTCCATGGCACGAGTGTCGATATCGTTGCCAAGATGCATGGAGCGAATTTTATAGTTATCTCCAGTTTTACGATAGAACAAGTCGACGCCTATCTGATTACTATAGAGCGAGAGGTCGAAATCCTGACGATTGTCGCTACCGCGAAGGTGGGTAAAGTCGACGGTGTAACCAAGGAATATCCATTGCCAGCCAATATAAGGGCCAATCTTATAAGATGGTTCGGGAGCAAAATCTATGGTTTGTCCGCTCTTGCTAATAAGTTCGTAGCGCTCGAAGGTGTTGGTGTTTTGAAGCATAGCGGTGAAATTATACTTCTGCTTCTCGATATAATTAGTATCTACACGCGAAAAATCCTTCAGTTTATCATGCAGACGACGCAGAAACCCCTTCTTCTTTTTCACCGCAGAAGTAGGCAAGATTTCTGTCGGCGCAGGCAAACTATCTTCAATAGAGATAGTTGCAACGCTGTCTGTAGCATTGCCTAAATCATGGTGTGCAAAGACTGAATATGGGAAGCACACCAACAAGGATAGCAAACAAAGAAGGACGGAGTATTTCTTCATCAACAATTAGTATTTGCCTAATATTCTGTCCATTACCCAATTTACAGGAGTAGCACTAACGCTGGTACACTCACAAACGCCAATGCCCTGAAGATGACGAGTCACCTCAGTGATTATTGGTAGCTGAACATAAGGAGGATTTGGCACCGTGATACGCCTGTCGCCCTTGCTTGTGACGAGATGGATTGGGTCGTAGTTGAACACAGAAAACGACACCATACCCTTTTCGCCAATGACCTCGATGCGGTCTTCCTTGGCACTATCATGACCAACAAAACACCAGCTGCCAGAGCCAGGCAACCCGTTTTGGAACATGAAAGCTGCAGAGATAGTGTCTTCGGCTTTATACAGATTGGCACGGTTGGCATAATAGCCATGAGCGCGAGTGATAACGCCAAAGATATGTTGCAAGAGGTCGAGCTGATGAGGTGCAAGATCGTAGAAATAACCACCACCGGCAATATCGGGCTGCAATCGCCAAGGTAGCTTGTCGGGAGTATTATAGTCGAGATCGCGAGGAGGCACAGAGAAGCGCACCTGCACATTTATGACCTTACCGATTTCGCCCTCGTCGATAATATGTTTTACACGCTGAAAATATGGCAGATAGCGACGATAGTAGGCCACGAAACAAGGCACTCCCGTTTGCTCAGAGATACGGTTGATGCGGATGCAGTCTTCATAGCTTGCCGCCAAAGGTTTTTCTACATACACAGGTTTGCCAGCCCTCATAGCCATAATAGCAAAGGTGGCATGACTTGAAGGAGGAGTGGCAATATAAATGGCATTTACATCAGGGTCGTCGATGAGCGACTGAGCATCCTTATACCATTTGCGGATGTGATGGCGCTCAGCATACGAGCGAGCCTTTTGCTCCGAACGACTCATCACGGCTACTACCTGCGAGCCTTCGATACTATTGAAAGCAGGGCCAGACTTTTTCTCTGTAACCTCGCCACATCCTATAAACCCCCAATTTATCTGTTTCATACTTACATTTTATTTGACCACAAAATTACAAAAAACTATTCATTTATCTATCCAAATATGTTTTTTTTATTAACTTTGCAGAAAATACACAATATTAAATATGGAAATAACAAAGTCGGAATACGTAATCTCCGCCCCTAACGTGAATATGTGCCCTAAGGACACTAAGCCTGAGTATGCTTTCATAGGCCGTTCGAACGTAGGAAAATCAAGTTTGATAAACATGCTGTGTCGCCATAAAGGATTGGCTAAGACATCAGCAACTCCAGGAAAGACTCTTCTGATAAACCATTTCATCATAAACAACCAATGGTATTTGGTGGACCTGCCAGGCTACGGATATGCCAAGCGCTCAAAGAGTGTGCAGAAGAAATTGGAGCAGATGATTTCGGGATACATTTTGCAACGCGAACAGTTGATAAACCTGTTTGTGCTTATTGACGTGCGCCACGACCAACAGAAGATAGACCGCGAATTTATAGATTGGTTGGGCGAAAGCGGTGTGCCTTTCTCTATCATCTTTACCAAAGCCGACAAGGTGAGCATGCCTAAAGCAAAGGAGAATGCCAAGAAATGGATGGATGCACTGAAGGACACTTGGGAGGAGCTTCCACCTTATTTTATTACTTCGAGCGAGAAAGCAATTGGACGCGACGAAGTGTTGGATTATATAGAAAGCATAAATAAAACGCTGGAATAAGAATCATGGCAACACAAACTCCATTTCTCGACGTGCAACATCTGACCAAGAGTTTTGGTGCAGATGTGCTATTCGACGACATTTCTTTTTCTATAGCTGAAGGACAGAAGGTTGGTCTTGTAGCCAAAAACGGTACGGGCAAGACTACCCTACTCTCTGTATTGACAGGAAAAGAAGGTAAAGATAGCGGCGACATTATTTATCGCAACGACATAAAGATAGGATACTTAGAGCAAACACCAAAGTTCGACCCCAACGAGTCGGTGCTGGATGCTTGCTTTAATCATCATGGCGACCCAGAAAAGGTGTTGAAGGCTAAGCAGGTGTTGACACAGCTGAAGATTAGAGACCTGGAGCAACCTATGGGACAGCTATCAGGAGGACAGCAGAAGCGTGTGGCATTAGCGAATGTGCTAATCACAGAGCCCGACTTCATAATGCTGGATGAGCCTACCAACCACCTTGACCTCGATATGATAGAATGGTTGGAGGGTTTTCTGAATCGTGGCAACAAGACGTTGCTTATGGTCACTCACGACCGATTCTTCTTAGACCGTGTGTGCAATATCATCTTGGAACTCGATGATCGCACAATTTATCAATATCGTGGCAACTATGCTTACTATCTGGAAAAACGACAGGAACGCATAGACAACCGCAGAGCTGAGATTGCAAGAGCAAATAACCTTTATCGCACAGAGCTGGAGTGGATGAGACGTATGCCTCAGGCTCGCGGACATAAGGCAAGATATCGTGAGGAAGCTTTCTACGACTTGGAGCGTGTGGCAAAACAGCGCATCGAGGAACGACAGATTCGACTGAAGGCAAGCAATGTATATATTGGATCTAAGATTTTTGAATGCCAATATGTATCGAAATCATTCAACGACAGCGACCACGAGGTGGTGATACTGAAGGATTTCTACTACAACTTCGCACGATTTGAGAAGATGGGTATCGTAGGTAACAACGGTACAGGAAAGTCGACTTTTATAAAAATGCTGCTTGGACAGGTGGCTCCGGATAGTGGACGATTCGACATTGGTGACACCGTGAGGTTTGGATATTTCTCGCAAGAGGGATTGAAGTTTGACGACCAACAGAAGGTTATCGATGTGATAAAAGATATTGCAGAATACATCGACCTTGGGTCGGGCATACACATGACGGCAGCACAATTTCTGCAATATTTCATGTTCACACCTCAGCAACAGCAGAACTATGTGTATAAGCTCAGCGGTGGCGAACGAAGAAAGCTGTATCTGTGTACGGTGTTGATGAAGAATCCAAACTTCCTTGTGCTCGATGAGCCAACTAACGACCTTGACATTCAGACTCTGCAGGTGTTGGAAGAATATTTGCAGGATTTCCCAGGCTGCGTAATCGTGGTGAGCCACGACCGCTATTTCATGGATAAGGTGGTAGACCATTTGTTGGTTTTCAAGGGCGAAGGCGAGATTAAAGATTTTCCTGGCAACTACACACAATATCGCGAATGGCAGAAGTTGCAGACTAAAGAAGAGGCTGAAAAGGCACCAAAGGCTGAGGCTAAGGTGGCTAAGAAGCCAACAAACAGCAATAACACCACAGAGCGCAAGAAGCTGTCGTTTAAGGAGAAGAGAGAGTTTGAGCAACTGGAAAAAGACATCGAACAGCTGGAAACAGAGAAGAAAGCCATAGAAGAGGCTCTAAGCTCAGGAACGATAAGCGTAGACGAAATAACAGAAAAAAGTATACGACTGCCTAAACTGCAGGATGAGCTCGACGAGAAGACAATGCGCTGGCTCGAACTGTCGGAAAGGGCATAAAAAAAATAGCATTATGAAAACAACACCAGTGCTGCTGCTCACAGGATATCTTGGCAGCGGCAAAACTACTTTGGTAAACAGGATTCTAACAAACAAACGCGGTATTAAGTTTGCTGTTATCGTCAACGATATTGGCGAAGTGAATATTGATGCCGACTTGATTCAGAAAGGTGGCGTAGTAGACCAAAAAGACGACTCGCTGATGGCTCTGCAGAATGGCTGCATTTGCTGTACGCTGAAGATGGACCTCGTGGGTCAGCTTCGCGACATCACCAATATGGAGCGTTTCGACTACATAGTTATCGAGGCAAGCGGAATCTGCGAGCCTGCACCTATTGCACAGACCATTTGCTCGTACCCTTCGATGGGACCAGAATTCATACAGCATGGCATTGCGAAGCTCGACTGCATAGTAACTGTGGTGGATGCTCTGCGTATGCTCGACGAATTTGATGGCGGAAACGACCTACTGAAGAAGAATCTTGAGGAAGACGACATCGAGAACTTGCTGATAGAACAGATAGAATTCTGCAACATGATTCTGCTGAATAAAGCAAGTGAGGTTTCGCCTGCCGACCGCGAAAAGCTTCATCAGATTATTCGTGGTTTGCAGCCAAAGGCTGAAATCATAGATTGCGACTATGGAGATGTAGACCTCGACAAGATTATCAACACCAATATGTTTGACTTCAACTCGGTAGCGACTTCAGCAACATGGATTAGCGAGATTGAGCATCATCACGATGAGGAGGAGCAGGAGGAGCATCATCACGATGAGGAGGAGCATCATCACGACCATGAGGATGAACACGAGCACCATCATCACCACCACCATCATGACCACGACCACGAAGGTGGCGAAGTTGAGGAGTATGGTATTGGCACATTTGTATACTATCGTAGACAGCCAATGTATCTTGGCAGATTCGACGACTTCGTAGCTCGCTTATGGCCAAAGAACATTATTCGCTGCAAGGGGATCTGCTATTTCAACGATGAGCAGCAGACTTGCTATTTGTTTGAACAGGCTGGACGACAGGTGAAGCTAACAAATGCAGGACAATGGTATGCGACAATGCCTGCTGACGAGTTGGCAGACCTTATGAAGCGCGAACCAGGATTGGTGCGCGACTGGGATGAGCGCTACGGCGACCGCATGCAGAAGCTTGTGTTTATTGGTCAGAAACTGGATAAGCAAGCCATTACCGACATGCTCGACGCTTGCTTGGTAAAAGAATAAAAATGATACAAATAATGAATGCCTAATGCCGCTATGGTGGTTTAGGCATTCATGATATTATATCAAATATATGAATACAGAATACGAGAAGATGCTCGCTGGCGAAGAATATTTTGCTGCCGACGATGAACTAATTGTGTTGCTTAATGAATGTAAGGATGCTTGCTGGGAATACAACCAGATACGCCCAACGAAGTTGAAAGAGCGAAACGAGAAGATACAGCAGATTCTTGGTAAGAGCGACGACGACACCTTCGTAAACCAACCATTCTATTGCGACTATGGTAAGCATATTCGCGTAGGCAAAAGATTCTTTGCTAACTTCAACCTCGTGGTGCTCGATGAAGCTTACGTAACTATTGGCGACGACTGCTTCATCGGTCCTAACGTGAGTATCTATACTGCTTGCCACAGCACAGACCCAACGGAACGTAACTCTCGCAACGAATGGGCACGACCTGTAACTATAGGCAACAATGTTTGGATTGGTGGGTCAACAACTATTCTGCCTGGTGTAACTATTGGCGACAACGTGACAATAGGAGCTGGAAGCGTGGTGGTGAAGGATGTGCCATCAGGAGTTGTTGCGGCTGGCAATCCTGCGAAAGTTATTAAAAGGGTAAAAGGGTAAAAAGGTAAAAAAGTAAAAAGGTAAAAAGGTAAAAAGGTAAAGGGTAAAAAAGAGCGACCTTGATGTTTGTGATTATAAACACCAAGGTCGTTTTTTTATTTTATACTTTGATTTTGAAACTAAGTTGTTTATTCTAAATCTTGTAACCACAAAGCATTTGCTGCATCAGAAGGCATGCGCCAATCGCCACGAGGGCTAAGGCTACAACTACCTACCTTTGGTCCGTCAGGCAGACAGCTACGTTTGAACTGCTGAGCAAAGAAGCGGCGGCAGAATATCTTAAGCCAATGGAGAATAACCTCGTCGGTAAACTTACCTTCGAATGCCTTGTTGGCAAGGATGCGAATTTTCTTTGGACGGAAACCATGACGAAGGAAATAGTAAAGGAAGAAGTCGTGGAGTTCGTATGGACCCACGAGGTCTTCAGTCTTCTGCTCTATTTCTCCATTTTCGTTTGCAGGGATGAGTTCAGGACTGATTGGAGTGTCGACGATGTCGTGGAGCGTCTTGGCAGAAGCTTCATCGAGCTCGTCGGCAATAGTGAATACGAGATGCTTGATGAGAGTCTTTGGCACACTTGCATTAACACCATACATCGACATGTGGTCGCCATTGTAAGTAGCCCAACCCAAAGCAAGTTCCGAAAGGTCGCCAGTACCAATAACCATGCCACCAAACTTATTGCTGAGGTCCATAAGAATCTGCGTACGCTCACGAGCCTGCGAATTCTCGTAGGTAATATCATGAATATTAGGATCGTGACCAATATCCTCGAAATGCTGCATTACACTCTTGGCAATAGAAATCTCGTAGGATGTTACTCCAAGAGAATTCATAAGGTCTACAGCATTATTGTGAGTACGATCGGTAGTGCCGAAGCCTGGCATCGTGACACCGATGATACCCTTGCGAGGTAGTTGCAACTTGTCGAAAGCACGAACGCAGACGAGCAAGGCAAGTGTAGAATCCAAGCCACCACTAATACCTATGATAACTCTCTTGCAAGAAGTATGCACAAGACGCTTAACAAGACCCATAGACTGGATGTCGATGATTTCTTGGCACGACGCCTGCATATTGCTGTCCTTTGGAATGAAAGGCTGTGGATCAACCTCACGCTCGAGAACAAAATCGCGTTGGCAAGCAGAATGCATGTCAACAAGACGAATGTTGGTGCCTATCATGCTACGCTGAGCATTGGTGTAAGTGGTATTTGCACGACGATCGCCACGCAGACGCTCTACGTCAATCTGAGTGGTGATAAGCTGATCTTCCATTGCGAAACGCTGTCCCTCAGCAAGCAAAGAACCATTCTCGTAAATAAAAGCATGACCACCATAGACAAGGTCTTGAGTACTCTCACCGAATCCTGCAGAAGCATAAACGTAGCCTGTAATGGTACGAGCACTCTGCTGTTTCAAGAGGCTCATAAGATAGTGGCGCTTACCAATAAGTTCGTTGCTTGCAGAGAGGTTGAAGATGATATCAGCTCCTGCGAGAGCAAGATGATTACTTGGAGGAGTTGGAGCCCAAACATCCTCGCAAATCTCGATACCAAATTTCACGCCATCTGAAGTGCAGAATATCAGAGGGTCGGAAGAAATAGGTATCTTGTTGCCTGCAACACGAACCTCAGCAGCACGAAGGTCTTGAGCCGACGAGAACCAACGCTTCTCATAGAATTCGGAATAGTTAGGGAGGTAAGTCTTAGGCACAACACCCATAACCTGGCCAGCCTGGATGACTACAGCACAATTCAGAAGTAAGTCGCCAACAGCAAGTGGCAAACCCACGATAGAGATGACACGCAACTTACGAGTGAAATCAAGCAACTGAAAGATTGCAGTCTCAGAAGCCTGCAAGAGGAGTTCTTGACGGAATAGGTCTTGACAAGTGTAGCCTGTAAGACAGAGTTCAGGGAATGTGATAATCTCTACTCCCTGCCCTTCGGCTTGCGCTATTAGCGACTCTATTTTCTTTAGGTTGTACTGGCAGTCAGCAACCTTGACGGTTGGAACGGCTGCTGCCACTTTAATAAATCCGTATTGCATAAAGCGTAGTATTGATAGTTTATATTATTTAATCGTAACCTGTGTGGCACCATATCCATATTCCTGGAAGCTGGCATCCTGATAGATGTAGTGCTTGTAACGATATTGTAGGTCGTTGACAATAGCACGTCGCAACACGCCCTCGCCCTTACCATGGATGAAAACGATGCGCTGTTGCTTCTTATTCTTATATTGAGCAAGCGTTTCATGGAATTTTGTCATCTGATAATTAAGAATGTCGGCAGAAGTCATACCGGTAGTAGAATCGAGCAATGAGTCGATATGAAGGTCGACAACAACCACATCCTCATCGCCACGACGCTTCACGATGAAAGGGTTGCCATGCTTCTTGCCATCGTCATAGCGACGCACGTAGCCATCATTATTGCCATTATCAGCTTGCGAGTTGGTGTTTGCATCAGCATTTGCCGACTTATACATCTCTTGCTTCAACTTCTTAGCATCAACAACGAGCGAACGAATAGGTTGGTCGTTCTCTACAATATTATATATAAGAGCTGGCGACTCGAAATAGATGTTTTCAGTAAAGGTGTGAAGCTTATAGAATTTAACACCATCAATACGGAACTGAACATCGATAGCAGGCTTTAAGACAAACGACTTTTCGCGCTTATAAGCAAACATTTGGATGCTAACACGCGATAAAGAGTCGAGGTCTTCTTTGCCTATTTCCTCTATGTAAGCCTTGGTGTTTGGCTCAACTTCGCCCTGTGAAAATACTGACCAGTTGGCACCATCGGCAGTAAGCATTACATAGTTGATGAAATAATTGGAGTCGTTGACAAAGTAGAGGTCGAAACGAGTTGTTGTCATCTCGTTGATGTTGACAGGAACGAAAGCCAAGCAAGCGGTAAGCAAGTTGCCACCTTTGCGCTCTTCTACAGGCGCACGATAGGTAATCTCCTTGTCGAGGTCAACAGTATCAAACTCTGCAGCCGATGCTTCGTTGGCAACATCTTCCTGTCCTGCATGCATCATAGCCTTGATAGAGCGACCATCGCTCATAGCCTGCTGCTTGCTTTCAGCTTGCTGCATCTTTGCTGTGAGAGCATTGCGAGAGTTGTAATCGTCGCTCTGTACCACAACAACATCATTTATACGCATTGGAATTTCGAAGCCATCTTCGTCTTCTACCAACACAATATCTTTACCTTGGAAGCCAGCAACTTTGCCGCCTCCCATTTCGCTGAGAAATCTAACTTTATCTCCTATTTTCATGTTTCTTTCTGTTTTAAGGTTTTAAAATTGGGAAGGAAAAGGGGATAGGGATAGCGAAAGCGACGCAGCCAAGCTGCGACGAACCCAACCCTATTCTTAGCTCTTCGTTCTTCGTTTTCCACTCTTTGTTCTTCATTCTTCACTCTTCACTTAGATTCTTCACTCTTCGTTCTTCACTCTTCACTTAGATTCTTCACTCTTCGTTCTTCACTCTTCACTTACTACGGGATGAGGATTGAACTATCGCCATAGCTTAGAAAGCGGAAATCGTGAGAGAGGGCATAGTCGTAGACATTACGCCAATCGCCTTTGAGGAATGCGCTCACGAGAAGCAAAAGCGTAGACTGAGGCTGATGGAAGTTTGTTACCAAAACCTTCACTATCTTATATTCATAACCTGGAGCAATGATAATCTGAGTACTTGAATGTAGAGTCTTGAGATTATTCTTGTCGAGCCATGCTATGATGTTAGAAATTGCTTTCTGAGGAGTAATACCATCAATGAGGTTACCATCAACGGGAGTACCATCAGCTTTTTCGTATGGCTCCCATTGGCAGACATGCAAATCTTCCTCTGCAGCATCAGGGTTTGCCTCCAATTTCACACCCATATAATACAAGCTCTCAAGGGTGCGCACACTCGTAGTACCAACAGCAATGGCACAACAATCATAGTCGAGCAAAGTCTGGAGAGTGTCTCTGCGCACACAAACGTATTCTGTATGCATGGTATGACCATCAATCTCCTCGCTCTTCACAGGCTTAAAGGTTCCGGCACCAACATGCAAAGTTAATTCTTCACGACGAACACCAGCAGCATCAATGGCAGCAAGCACCTTGTCGGTGAAATGTAAGCCTGCAGTAGGTGCAGCCACACTACCCTTTATCTTTGAATAAACAGTCTGGTAAGTCGTCTTATCGCTATCTTGAGTTTCACGATTCAAATAAGGAGGAATTGGCAACTCACCAACAGCATCAAGAATCTCGGCAAACGACACCAGAGGATTATCCCATGCGAAGTCTACCCAATAGTTTGTACCCCCACTCTTTGTGTCGATGATGTCTCTACGCATTGTGGCTTTGAAATTAATGGTAGAGCCAGCAACATCAAAAGTGCGCACGAGCGAACCTTCCTTCCATTTCTTCAAATTGCCAACCATACACAGCCATGAGCATTCGCCACGAGTTTGGAACATCAGCTCATAATCTGTTGGCGCAGCAGGTTCCATAAGGAACACCTCTATCAAAGCTCCCGTCTCTTTGCGGAAGTGCATGCGTGCCTGAATCACCTTGGTATTGTTAAATACCATGAGCGATTTCTGAGGCAGATATTTAGGAAGATTATAGAATATATCGTCAGATATTTCGCCATGACGATAAATAAGCAACTTACTTGTGTCGCGAGGCGAAACAGGGAATTTTGCTATACGACTGTCTGGCAAGTCGTAGTTGTAATCACTAATATGAATATGTTTTGTTTCCATGATTTCAGAAAAACATAATTTCTTTTATTGCTGCGATTGTTTATAACAGCGGAATTATTATAATCAATATATAAAGGAAGCCAATCACTGTGAGCACCATGTCAATATCGGTAACACTATAACCTGTAGCAGAATATTGAGTTGATACATAATTAAAATTGGAACTTATCTTAAAAAACAGTTTGCGACTAAGCAGATAAAACAATACTGCAATGACAGCACCAACCAACAAGCCTACCACAACATCAGAAGGATAGTGAGCACCAAGGTAAATTCGCGAATAGCAATTCAGCAACGACCATGATATCATGGCAAAAGAGAATAGTCTGTTCTTTACCCATAGACTAAAATACAACGCCAATGAGAAGGTGTTGGCAGCATGAGCAGAGAAGAAACCATATTTGCCTGGGCGATAGTCGTCGACTACATCTACTGCATATTTTATCAAAGGGTCGCTCGATGGTCGCCAGCGTTCAACCAAAGGTTTTGCTATGAAGTCGGCTGCTATAGTGGAAAGCAATACGCAACCTATGGCACAAGATGTAAAGATAACAATCTGCGCCATCGACTCGTTGTTTTTAATCACCAACAATAACAGAGCAATATACAACGGAATCCAAGTAATGCCGTTGGTGATTACCATCATGATGCCATCAACGAACGACGAGTCGCTACCATTGAGCATCATGAATAATTGGGAATCAAAATCTATTAATGTCTGCATACCTGTGGTATATTATATTTCCTCTATTTGCGAAGTCTTGAGCCATCCCTCTCTGCCATCGGCAAGTTTGATGCCTCTCCATTGTTTCATACCTCTATCTGTGATGTCTACACGTGTACCCTCGTGGATAACGAAGACGTCAGTACCCGAAACAGCAGGAGTTTTCTTTACATTCACTGTTGGCGCAATTACGATTGCTCCTTGCTTTGTCTTTAACTCATGCTTCTGCTGGAATGCAAAGAGATTGGCAAAAGCAAACAACAGCAAGAAGACTGCAGAGCCATAGAATCCCGATTTGCGTGCCCACATCTGTGGAGCAAACAAGAATACCAATATTAGCAACAAAGCCATTACAATAGAGACGATAGCTGTTTTAGCCCAACGGTCAACGCTTGTGAAATTGACAAGCGAATGATACCATGTCACAAAGAACATCTCTGTCTCAGGTGTTATCTTATCAATAGTCTTTGATCGTGCATACTGAAGATTGAAACGAATGTCGTTGTCGCCAGGCGATAGTTGCAAAGCACGCTCATAAGCGAGCAAAGCCTGAGTGATATTATCTGTGCGATAATAAGCATTTCCGAGATTATAATAAATCTCTGACGACACTCCTGCCTTCAATATCTCTTGATAATCCTTTATTGCCTGCTGATAGTTGCCCTTTGCATATTCATCGTCAGCATTCTGCTTAGTGATAGCATTTGCCGACAATGGCATGAGCATAAGAATCATCAATACGAAAGAAAAGCCAGAAACTTTTGCCTTGTTAGATTTCTTCTTCATAACATTTTCTATCTCCATGATAGCAGTCATAGCACTCTCAAATGTCTTATTCATATTTCCCTCTGGGTCGCCAGGAGCAAATCGCATCATCTCGCAATCATCGATGGCACTAAGGAACTTGCTAATAGTATTGTCGTCAACATTATGCGACTGCAATTTCTCTGAGATATTTTCGCGCGAGAGTTTCTCGGCTGGCATATTTAGCTTGTCGCCTACATAACCCCAAAGTGCACGCAACACCTCATCGTAAAATTCGTTTGTCTTTCCTGCAAGCATCAGCTTGTTTGCCTGACGTAAACGCTTAGTTGCAATCTTGTTAGCCTTCTTACCTTTCATCTTCACTAAGTCGGCATTATCGATAGCACGATTGCGGAATATTACGAGCAAAGCCACAAATGCTGCAAAAGGAATTAATAGCGACATCAAGTAGCCAACGGAACCAAAGAAGAAATTGTCTACAGAATGTAATTCAGCTTCTCCCTTCTTAATATCCTTGATATCCTTAGGCTGATCTTTGCTGTAGTCTACAACAGAAGAGCGCGAACCATCGCCCTTTGCCACTTCAATCTCAAAGCTTTGAGTCTTTATAGTCTTGTATTGATTGAGCGATGTGTCATAATAAGTAAGCTCTACAGGCGGGATTGTATAATGCCCCTGATTGCGAGGCACAGCAAGAATATCATAAATCATGTTGCCCTCAAGACCGTTGGAAGTAAGCTTAGTCTTATCAGTTACCTTTGGATCATATTTGTCCCAATCCTTAGGGAAGTTTACAACAGGCTGCTTGATGAGTTTCAAGTTGCCAATACCACCCACAACGATTCTTAGCGACAATGGGTCGCCAGCCTTTAGTTCATTCTTATTAAGCTGAGCAGAAATATTAAACTTACCCACTCCACCCGAGAAGTTGGCAGGTTTATGTGGCAATGGCAATACATCAATCTTGATAGAAGGAGCCACGATATTACGTTTCACCTCTACATAACCAGAACCACCATTAAAGAAAGCCTCGAAAGGATCTACCGAACGATTCTGCTGAACCACGATACCCTTGAAGGTGATGCTTGGAATCTCCATTTTTCCTGTCATCTGAGGATACATCACATACTGACTCCAAGTAACAGTACGATATGGTTTACCATTAACTCGTTCGATATGGAAACTCTTCTGCTGTGGCAAAGGTATTTCCTGAGTATGGAAACCTGTGAGCTCAGGCATCTTACCTTCGAGCTGTGTCAGGTCAACGAGAGTATAAACCTTATATGTGAGCAAGATAGGCTCCTGCTCATACACCTTCCTCTTATTGGCGCTAACCTTTATAAACAGGTCTCTACCCGAGATTGCACTTCCTGCAACCTTCATATGTGGCGGATAGTTGTCATCTTCGTGCATCTTTGGTGAATTGTTGCCACGTCCTTGTGCCGAACCAACCACAGTCACCTTAGCAGGTCTTGAAGAAATCTGCTTGCCGCCTACCCTTGCGTGTGCTGCAGGAATATTGTATACGCCACTCTTTGCAGCATACAAAGTATAAGTGTACGTAATCGACGATGATGACGAAGTATGACCATTCACCATCTGGAAACTTGACTCAGAAGAGGTGTAAGGACCTGCTATCACCTCTACAACATCAGTAGAATGTAATCCGGAACGGAAATCGTCAACATCTTGTGTTGTCACCTTGAAAGAGACACGGAAGTTTTCTCCCGCCTCCACTCTCGAAGGAGTCGACACACGGATAACCTGCGAAAAGCATGCACAGGCAATAAATAGACATATAAGTAATATACTACTTCTTTTCATACTCATTAGCAAATTACCAGTTTTGATCAAGTTTACGACGTTGTGGCTGCTGTTGCTTCTGCTTTAACCTCTGCTGTGTAGCCTTCTCTTCCTGCATTGCAGCATTAAGCATTTGTTCAGCATTCTCTTTGCTCATCTGTTGTTGAGGTTGCTGCTGCTTCTGTTGCTTGTCGTTCTTTTGTTTATTTTGTTTTTGCTGTTGCTCTTTTTGCTTGTCTTTATTCTTATCTTCTTTTTTATTTTGATTCTTGTCGTTCTTCTTCTGATTCTTCAGCTGTCGGCGACAAAGCTCAAGGTTGTATCTTGTCTCATTGTCAGAAGGATTATTTCTCAAGCTCTCCTTATAAGCCTCAATAGCCTCAGAAAACATCTGATGCTTCTGGCAAATCACACCCATGTTATGGTAAGCCATAGCCTTACGGCGCTTGCTTGTTTCTGCTTTGCCAGCATTCTCAAACTGAGCAATTGCTGCCGAGTCTTTCTGCTGCTGCAATAGTGCACAACCAAGGTTGTAAGAAGCCTGAGTGTTGCGTGAGTTTGCCGACAGAGCCTTGCGATATTCAGCTTCTGCCTTAGCAAACTGCTGTTGACGATATAGTCTGTTTCCATTACGAATAAACTTACGATCGGCTTGTGCAGATGCTGTGAGTGCAAATGCCGACATCAGCAACAGCATGACGCTCTTATATAAATATGAGTAGATCTTTAACATAATCTAATATAAATCTTTAACAAATAAACTATCAAACGTATTGATGGCATTATCGCAACCAAGCGTTATTTTCTTTTGAATAGTTTTATCTTTCCAAGAGTTGGATTCTTAACTTCCAACAGGCATACTTCTATTATGAGAAGCAATATTACAAGAATGCCGAAAGCCTGAAATTGTTCATCAAACTCGCTGTAAATAACAGAGTCTGTTTCGCCACGCTGCAGCTTTGTCAAACCTTCGTTCAAATCTTCTTGTGCATCGCTTGTATTGTCTACATGAATATATGTGCCACTACCTGCCTGAGCAATCTCTCGACACATCTGTGTATTCAATGCCGACATCACAGTTTCGCCTCGCGAGTCGGTCATATATCCACCATTTGCAATTGGGATAGGTGAACCCTTAGGGTCGCCAATACCAAGCACAAACACGTTGATACCTTTCTTATAAGCAGCGGCTGCAGCTTCTTTGGCTCCACCCTCATGGTCTTCGCCATCGGTAATAACGATAATGGCGCGACCCACTTTATCTTGCTTGGTAAAACTCTTTGTTGCCATATCTATGGCGCGAGCAATATCTGTACCCTGAGTAGCAATAAGCGAAGGGTCGATATTAGAAAGAAACATCTTAGCCGAAACATAGTCGCTGGTGATAGGAAGCTGCACAAAGGCATCGCCTGCAAAAACCACAAGACCAATCTTATCGTTGGTAAAGTTGTCGATAAGGTTTTCTATCATCATCTTCGACTTGGCTAATCGGCTTGGCACTACATCCTGCGCCAGCATAGAGTTCGAGATATCCAAACAAATGATGGCTTCAATGCCGTTGCGTTTCTCGCGCGATATCTTGCTTCCCATCTGCGGACGTGCAAGCAGCAACACCAACATAGTGTAGGCAGCAACAAGCAGATAGAACTTCACCGTAGGGCGATACTTCGAAACATCAGGCATCAGTTGCTTGAGCAAAGCATAGTCGCCCAAAGCATTCAGCTTCTTTTTCCTTATGCGCCACAAAGCAAGTCGCAGCAATACCAAGGCTGGTACTGCCAACAACATATATAGGTATATAGGATCTTCAAATCTCAGCATAATCAATTTATTTTATGATGCTTAAGGTATTCTCCTTAAAACAGTATTGCGCAACAATATCTCTAACAGCAACAACAACACAGCAACCAAAGCAAATGGCTGATAAGCCTCATATCGCTTAGAGAACTTCTTAACGTTCATCTTGCTCTTTTCGAGTTTGTCGATATCGTGGTAAATTTGTTGCAGTTCCTTGTTGTTTGTAGCTCGATAGAAGTTACCATCAGTAAGTGCAGCTATCTCTGAGAGAGTCTTATTGTCAATCTCTACAGGGATATTAACATACTGCACGCCACCAGCTACTGGCATTGGGTAGCGTGCCACCTTATTGGTTCCTACACCAATAGTATACACTCTGATGCCCAAGCTCTTAGCTATCTGCGCCGCTGTGATAGGAGAAATGTCGCCACGGTTGTTAGAACCATCAGTAAGCAAGATTACCACCTTGCTCTTAGCCTTGGAATCCTTTAATCTGCTAACGGCATTAGCCAATCCCATACCAATGGCAGTACCATCCTCGATAAGTCCCATAGCTGCCATATCGGTACGAACATTCTGCAGCAGGTTGAGCAAGCTGGCATGGTCGGTGGTCATTGGACATTGAGTAAACGACTCGCCTGCAAAGATGGTAAGACCGATATTGTCGGTAGGACGGCCGCTTATAAATTCGGCAGCCACGTCCTTAGCAGCTTCCATACGGTTTGGTCGCAAATCTTCAGCAAGCATAGATGTAGAAACGTCCATAGCAAGCATAATGTCAATACCTTCTACTGTACGACTACCCCAAGAGTTATGAGTTTGAGGACGAGCCAATACTATCACTACCAATGAGAAGACAATACATCTCAACACCATTGGTAGATGCACCAACCTCACCTTCCAGCTCTTTGGAGCATAAAGGTAAGCGAAGGTGTCGCTCATTCTCAATGTTGGTTCCTTTTTCTTGTTATCAAGGAAATACCATAATATATATGGAATCAACAATAACAGAAGCAGGAAATATTCTTTATTAGCAAATTCCATTGTACGTTTAGTTCAAAAGTGAATACAAGTTATATGCCACATAAGCAACTGCCAAAACTATCATCACAGCCAAGCCATAGAGCAAGCCCTTGATGGTGATTCTCACAGAACGTTGCTTCTGCTCGTTTTCGCTAAGCTGTGGCACTATGCGCTCCTCGGTAGGCTGTCCCTCAACCTTTGTTTGGTCGATGAAGTTGATGGCATTCACGAGGTTCATATCGTTTTCGTTGATAAGCGTAGAATGCTTGGCAAACTTCACCAAGTCGGCAGTAGTAAAGAGTTCGCGCAATTCGTCAATCATAGTCTTGTCGCCATTGCTCTGTAGGCGGTCGATGATTTCAGACGAAGTCATCTCCTTAGCCGAGAATCCGAAACGCTCCTGGATATACTGTCGAAGGGTGTCGGTAAGCTGAGTGTAGTAAGTCTTCTGATCTTCGCTTGTCTGCATGTGGTCGGCCTTAATCTTGTCAATAGCATTAAGAGCTTTCTGATGAGCAGGCACACGCTTAACGATTCTGATATGAGTGATAATAGGCTTGTTTTGCTTCAGACGTACCAATAGATAAATCATAGCAACTACAAGCAACCATAACAACACGCCAACAGCTATCACCCCACTCCAATCGCTCCACATAAAGGGATTGTCTTGAACATCCTTTGGTGGATAAAACTGGTTTGGATGAACGGTATCAACATCTACTGTCAACACTTTAAGCGCCAAAGTGTTAGCAGCATATTGCTTACCATTCACTTTAACCTTCATTCCTGGTATAGGATAAAGCTTATTGTCGAAAGAAGTTAGGGTAAGCTTGCGAACTACTTTCACCATATCGTTGTCCAACGCTGAAGTGTCAGCATTGGTAATATCCACGATTTCTACACCAGGCACGAGATAAGTATTAGGTTTGAGTTCCGGCCAAGAGATGGCTGCACCCTTCTTGGCAGTAACCTCTACAAACATGTGAGCCTGCTCGCCAATCAATATCTCGATAGAATCCATATTTGCTTGTACCGACACTTGCGCTGATGCCTTTTCCGACACCACACATGCAGTCAACAGCAGCAAATACGAGAATATTCTTGAAATAGTTTTCATTTCTTAAATCAATGTTAGTTGCGTTGCGCAAACAAAAGCATCATAGCCTTTACAAAGTCTTCGTTGGTGGCTACGCTCGTCCAGTCTACCTTACTCTTAGCAAAGGTCTGCTTCAGTTCGCCCTCCTTCTGCATCCAGTATTTGGCATGTGCCATACGAAGTTTCTTGCTCGAAGTGTCGATATACATCTCATGACCTGTCTCGCCATCCTTAACCTTTAGCAAGCCTACATCCGGCAATCGTTTTGCCAATGGGTCGTAGACCTGTATAGCCACCAAGTCGTGCTTAGAGTTGGCTATCTGTAATGGTTTCAAGAAGTCGCCACGCTGATAGAAGTCGCTAAGCACAAAGGCTGTGCATCTGCGCTTCATCACTCTTGTCAGATACTCGAAAGCCATACTCAAATCGGTCTTCTTGCTCTGAGGCTCAAAGTTGAGCATCTCGCGAATAATATATAATATATGTTTGCGACCCTTCTGAGGAGGAATATATTTCTCGATACGGTCTGAGAAGAATATAACACCTATCTTATCATTGTTCTGAATAGCACTAAAAGCAAGAGTGGCTGCAATCTCAGTCACCATATCTCGCTTCATCTGCTTAGTGGTACCGAAGTCGAGCGAACCAGAAACATCTATTAAGAGCATCACAGTAAGTTCACGCTCTTCTTCAAACACCTTAACAAAAGGACGATGAAAGCGAGCTGTGACATTCCAGTCAATATCTCGAACGTCGTCGCCAAACTGGTATTCCCTAACCTCAGAGAAAGCCATTCCCCTACCCTTGAAGGCAGAATGATACTGACCCGCAAAGATATTTTGGCTCAATCCGCGTGTCTTTATCTCAATCTTCCTGACTTTCTTTAAGATTTCTTGTGTATCCATAATTATTCACTCTTCATTCTTCACTCTTCTCTCATTAAGGCACTTGCACCTTATTGATGATGCTTGAAACGATTTCTTCGCTTGTCACATTGCTTGCCTCAGCCTCATACGACAGACCGATACGATGGCGCATCACGTCGTGAGCCACAGCTCTAACATCTTCAGGAACCACATAGCCACGATGTTTGATAAAGGCGTAAGCACGAGCAGCCTTAGCAAGGTTGATGCTGGCACGAGGACTTCCACCGAAGGTAATCATATCCTTCAATTCTGCAAGCTGATAGCGCTCTGGATAACGAGAAGCAAACACGATGTCGGCAATATACTGCTCAATCTTTTCGTCGAGATAAACCTGATTTACCACCTCACGAGCCTTTACTATCTCGCTTGCTGTTGTAACAGGCGTAACCACAGGCGATGTGCCCTTGATATTATTGCGAATAATGAGTTTTTCTTCTTCAAGTGTAGGATAATCGATAATCACCTTGAGCATAAAACGGTCTACCTGTGCCTCTGGCAACTGGTAAGTACCTTCCTGCTCTATAGGGTTCTGAGTAGCCATCACGAGGAATGGATTTGGAAGCGAGAATGTCTGCTCACCGATAGTAACCTGATGTTCCTGCATAGCCTCGAGCAAAGCACTCTGCACCTTAGCTGGAGCACGGTTGATTTCGTCTGCCAACACGAAGTTAGCAAACACAGGGCCCTTCTTTACCTGAAACTTCTCCTCTTTCTGAGAATAAATCATAGTACCTACAACGTCGGCAGGAAGAAGGTCAGGAGTAAACTGTATACGAGAATAATCGGCATCAATGAGTTGTGCCAAGGTTTTAATAGCCAAAGTCTTAGCCAAACCTGGAACACCTTCAAGAAGGATGTGGCCATCGCTAAGAAGTGAAATAAGGAGAGAGTCAACAAGGTGTTTCTGTCCAACAATAACTCTATCCATGCCAGCTACGAGATTAGTAACGAAGCCGCTCTGCTGTTCTATTCTAATGTTCAATTCACGGATATCAATAGATTCTGCCATGATAATGTGTTTTATTATAGTTCTACTTTGTTCTATTTTTTATTTTACGTGCAAAAGTACAACATTATTAATATTAAGGCAAAAGATAGCACATAAATTATATTAAAATAGGTAAGAGATTAATTTAATTATTGCTAACAACAACATCAAAACAAGCTCCTTTTACATAGTCTCCCAGTACCGATTTTAATGCAGCTAAGCTGGTACTGCAGTTTCAGCCCGCTGGTACTGGAATATCACCTTGCTTACACTCCAGTAACACTAAGCTGGTACAGGCAATGCAATTTATCGCCTGTTTTACCTTAAAAAATAGATGATTATAAGGAAGTAAATATAAAGGCTAAATATCAATATTTGATAGTCAGATATTGATATTTAGCCTTTCATCATCCTACTTCTTTTTACCGAATTCGGGATCAATCTTGATTAGCGCTGCCATAATAAAAGTTACAATGCAGCAAGCCATGACTATTAGGAAAAACGACTGATAACCAACAGCTTCTTGCAGCTGTCCGGCAAACAAGCCAGGTATCATCATCGAAAGAGCCATAAATGCCGTGCAGAGTGCATAGTGGGATGTTTTATAGTTGCCACGACTATAGTAAATAAGATAGAGCATATAGGCAGTAAAACCAAAGCCATAGCCAAACTGCTCTACAAAAACGCAGGCATTGACAATATACAAATTATCTGGCTGGCAATAGCTTAGATAAATGTAGACAGCATCAGGCAAAGTGATGGCGCAAACCATTGGCCACAACCATTTCTTTAAGCCACCAACACCTGCGCATATACCTCCAATAATACCGCCAAGGGTTAGTCCGATAACACCAACGGTACCTTGCACCAAACCATATTGCTCGGCGGTAAGTCCCAAACCTCCAACGGCAGTATTGTCAACAAGAAACAAGGCTGAAACTTTTGCCAACAATCCTTCTGGCATACGATAAAGCAACATAAACAAAATACCTATGACGGTTTCTTTCACTGGGAATTTAGTGAAGAAATCTACAATTAGGCCCAACATACTCTTCTGCTCTGCTTCGGGTTCCAAGCATTGTTTTTTGCCTACAGGAACGACTGTAGTTGCACCATCTTTAACCCTTGGCAACACAGCACTATGCCAAAGCCAAAGAGCAACAAACAGAGCACATGCACCATAAAACATCAGACTCCACGACAGCGGAATAGACTGTCCAAATCGTTCTTGCAAAGCACCGGCAATCATTACGAGAACGCCAGAGCCAATAATTGTTGCCAAACGATAGAAGGTGCTACGAATACCTACAAACAACGATTGTTCATGCTCATCAAGAGCTATCATATAATAACCATCAGCAGCTATATCATGAGTAGCGCTCGAGAATGCCATTATCCAAAAGAAGAACAATGTTCCTTGAAGCCAAAAATTGGTAGGAATGGTGAAGGCTACGCCTCCTAATGCAGCTCCTATGAGTAGTTGCATTATGAGTATCCACCACCTTTTAGTCTTTACGAGGTCTACAAGTGGACTCCACAACGGTTTTATTACCCATGGCAGATATAGCCAAGAAGTATAAAATGTTATGTCAGCATTGCTAAGTCCCATCTGCTTATACAAAATCACAGAAATGGTCATCACAGCAACGTACGGTATTCCCTCTGCGAAATAGAGGGTTGGAATCCACGCCCAAGGAGAAGTTAGTTTTTTCATCTATATATAATATGTATACGTTCTTATTTTATATTAGCACCTACAAAAGTATAAAAAACTTTTATTATCATAAAGGATTTTAAGATTTTTCTTTTCCTATATCATAATTTATTATTAAATTTGCAAAGAAATATAATTACCAATTTAAACATGAAGAAAATATTTGTTTCAGCATTTTTATTAATGTCTGCTGCTTGCAGTATAGCTCAAGACGCTATTCCTGCATGGATAAACAATGTAAAGCTTTCTGGTTACGGAATGGTACAATACCAGGCGAACAACCAAGAAGGCAAAGAGTCTAACTCTTTCAACCTTAGAATGTTGCGTCTTTCGCTTGAAGGAAGAGTTGTACAAGATTTCTATTGGAAAGCGCAGATACAATTCAATGGTAACACATCTACTTTGGGTAGCTCGCCAAGAGTTGTAGACTTGTTTGCTGAATGGCAAAAATACAAGGCTTTCAGAGTAAAGGTAGGTCAGTTTAAGCGTGCTTTCACTTTTGAAAACCCTATGCACCCTGTAGACCAGGGCTTCATGAGCTACTCACAGAACGTATCAAAATTGGCAGGTTTCTCAGACCGTGCAGGTGGTCACGCAAGCAATGGTCGCGATATTGGTGTACAATTCCAAGGCGATATTGTAAAGAATGCTGCTGGTCGTGAACTTCTCCACTATCAGGTAGGAGTATACAATGGTCAGGGCATCAACATAAAGGATGTTGACCAGCGCAAGGATATTATCGGTGGCGTATGGGTGATGCCTGTAAAGGGAATGCGCATTGGTGTATTCGGATGGGAAGGCTCTTACGCTCGCGATGGCAAATGGACAGCAGAGGATGGAACCGAAAAGACAGGTGTAAGAAGTCTTAACCAACACAGATATGCTATTAGTGGCGAGTATGTAGTTAACGACTGGACATTCCGCTCTGAGTACATCCACTCTACCGGTGAGGCTTTTGCAAATCCGCTTGTAAACACTAACGACGCTAATTCAAAGGATTGCAATCTTTCTCCGCTTGGCAATAAGGCAGACGGTTTCTACGCTTTGGCTATTGCCCCAATCATCAAAAAGAAGCTTCACGTAAAGGCTCGCTACGACCTATACAGACCAACTGCCGATTGGAGCAAGGCTCGCACACAATATGAATTTGGTGCCGACTATGAGTTCCACCGCAACTTCCAAATTAGTGCAGAGTTTGCTCGCATCAACGATCGCTCTTTGAAAACTGACCACAACTACAACATGGTAGATGTAGAAGTAGATTTCAGATTCTAATAAAATATGCTATGATTATTTTAAATATATAGATTATGAACGATACTCAACTCAGACAATACAGCAGTAACACCTCCCCCGAACGCCATCATCACCATCATCACCATCATCATCACGAAGATGGAGCTGACAAGTTCAGAAGACAGATGAAAAACGAAAAACGTCGTTGGGAACTGATGGGTAAGATTACATTCTATGTATTAATCGTTTTAGTAGTTATGACTTTTGCATTCTTAATGTGGTCGTACGACATTATTTAATAACAAAAGACATTATTTCCAAATATCGTCTTCGCTCTCTGTGATGCGGAGGCGATATTTTTTATCCATAGATATTCGCATAACTTTTGTAGGAATATCGTCGGCAGTGTTTAAGCATAATGCTACATAACCCATGGTGCGACGAAGATTTAGCTCTACGCACGGATGCAAAGAGAAACCTCTATCTTTATCTGCGACAACCATCATGTCAATACCGAAATGCCCCTTGTAAGTACCATCAAACTGTGAGCTTGTAAGGCTTACAATATCAGCGATTGCTCTGTCCAAAATATTAAGAGAAATATATTTTGAAACAACCTCACGTTTGCGAGCCTCTGGCGCTACGATATTACCTGTATAAGCACCATTCTTGGTTTCAAACAATGACAAGCCAAGTAAGCGCACCCTACCCTTTCCATCGCTATAGAATTCTGCTGCAAGGTCTATAATCTTAGTATAAAGTGGTTCTACCATAATATACCCCTGCTGCTTTATGGTATTACCAACCCAACCTTGCAATTGTGATGTTATAGTATTGCAAGTAACATAGCGTACGCCACGTCCGCTACAACTCCATGGCGACTTAAGCACCCACTCTTCCAAGCCACAAGGATTAAGCGCTTCATCAACGGAGGTAGCTACGCTTGATGAGCCAACAAAATTAGAATCAGCATTCGTTAATGGCATCAGAATATTTTCTGCAGCCCAAGCTCTACCACTATATATACGCCATTGATTCAACAGCTCGGCTGTTGGCATAATATTATCACATACCAATCCTAAGTCTGAGAGTCTACGCTTTATAGCCTTATCCCATCCCCATACACAGATTTCATCAAGCGGCTCAGCATTTAGCTTTGCAATATCTTGAGGTTCTACAAGAATACACTTTAGACTTTCATACCCTATTCGCTTCAACGACTCCTTAGCAGATTCTTTGTCGTCGACAACAACAAAATCTCCTTCATCTGCCCAAACGGCAGATATAAAGCCTAAGTCGTGATGAAGCTGACGAGCAGCATGTGGAGGTGTGAATGGCGCCTTGTTAGCAGCCAAGGCGGTATCGTGTTCTGGATTGAAAATATGTAATTTCATACATGCAAAGTTACGGCAATTTTCATCAAATGCAATATCTAACACATTTAAAAGTGCAAAAAAACTAAAAAATTAAACTTTTTGTAATCTACACTTTGCAAATATCAAAATTAGTATTATCTTTGCAAAGATTAAAGGCAAAATCTTTTGAAACGGTGCAGAACTAACAGTAAAAGCATCTATAAAGACATGCAAAATAGTAAAAAACATACTTTAGACGAAGAAACAAAACCTTCTATGGAAGCATTTTACCGTACACACGCTTACCTTGTTGAGCACAATGATGTCCCAGTTCGCCGTTCATTAATGGATGAGATTGACTGGAATGCACGCTTGATTGGTATTAAGGGAACACGTGGCGTAGGCAAAACTTCCTTTTTGCTTCAGTATGCGAAGGAGAAATTTGGCAAGGACGACAGAAAATGTCTGTATGTAAACATGAACAATTTCTACTTCCAAGGGCGAGGTATTGCAGATTTTGCAGGCGAATTTGTAAAAAATGGTGGTAAAGTATTGCTCATTGACCAAATATTCAAAGAGCCTGACTGGAGCCAGCAGATGCGAACTTGCTACGATTTGTATCCTGAGCTAAAGATTATTTTTACTGGTTCAAGCGTGATGAGACTTAAGGAAGAGAATCCCGAAATCGGAGGTTTAGTACAAAGCTACAACCTTCGTGGCTTCTCATTTAGAGAATTCTTAAATCTCAAGACTGGCAATAATTTTCAGCCTTACACTCTTGACGAAATCCTTCACGACCATGAGAGAATAATAAAGCAGATATTGCCAAAGGCAAGTCCTGCAGAATATTTTCAGAGTTACGTTCATCATGGCTTCTACCCTTTCTTCTTAGAAAACAGAAACTTCTCCGAGAATCTGCTCAAGACCATGAACATGATGATCGAAGTAGACATCTTGTTTATCAAGCAGATAGAGCTAAAATATTTAGCAAAGATCAAGAAGCTTTTCTATCTCTTGGCTATCGATGGTCCAAAGGCTCCAAACATCAGCAAACTGGCAGAAGAGATAGATACCAGTAGAGCTACAGTAATGAACTATATTAAGTATCTTGCCGATGCTCGCCTGATAAACATCATCTATCCTGTGGGTGCGCAATTCCCTAAAAAGCCATCTAAGATAATGATGCACAACTCCAACTTGATGTATGCTATCTATCCTAACAACACTACCCGACAAGAAGTTTTGGAAACATTCTTTGTCAACTCGTTGTGGAAAGATCATAAGGTTAATCAAGGTGGAAAAGACAACCACTACATTATAGACGGCAAACTTAAATTCAAAATTTGCGATGCCCACGCCCCGGGCAAACAAAGATTCAACAACGATGTAATATATGCGAGGTACAATACAGAAGTAGGGCAAGGCAACAAGATACCTCTTTGGCTGCTTGGTTTCCTATATTGATACTACACATTATTATATATATAAAGAGTTAAAAACAAATTGAATAGAATATTTTTTTAATCATCCTTTTATACATAAAAAAATGGCAAAAGAAAAGAAATTTATGACTTGTGATGGTAACACCGCTGCCGCTCACGTAAGCTACATGTTTACTGAGGTTGCTGCGATTTACCCTATCACCCCGTCATCACCAATGGCGGAGCATGTTGACGAGTGGGCCGCTAAGGGTACTAAGAACCTCTTCGGTCAGAACGTGTCTATCCAGGAAATGGAGTCTGAGGGTGGTGCTGCAGGTGCCGTTCACGGTTCATTGCAGGCTGGTGCTCTCACCACAACATTTACCGCTTCTCAGGGCTTGCTCCTGATGATTCCTAACATGTACAAGATTGCCGGCGAATTGCTCCCATGTGTATTCGACGTATCTGCTCGTACTTTGGCTTCTCACTCACTCTGTATCTTCGGTGACCATCAGGACGTTTACGCTTGTCGTCAGACAGGTTTCGCAATGTTCTGCTCAGGTTCTGTTCAGGAGGTTATGGACCTTACAGCAGTTCCTCACCTTGCAACATTGAAGACTCACGTACCATTCATCAACTTCTTCGATGGTTTCCGTACATCACACGAGTACCATAAGGTAGAAGTTATGGATATGGAAGATATCCGTCCATTGGTTGACGAGGCTGACATCAAGAACTTCCGCGACCGTGCACTCTCTCCAGAGCGTCCTGTAACTCGTGGTACAGCTGAGAACCCAGAGACATTCTTCACACACCGTGAGGCTAGCAACTCTCACTACGATGCTATCCCTGATGTAGTAGAGCACTATCTTGGCGAGATCTCTAAGATCACCGGTCGTGAGTATCACTGCTTCTCTTACTATGGAGCTGAGGATGCTGAGAACATCATTATCCTTATGGGTTCTGCTACAGAGGCTGCTCGCGAGGCTATCGACCACCTCACAAGCGAAGGCAAGAAGGTTGGTATGATCTCTGTACACCTCTATCGTCCATTCTCTGTTAAGCACCTCTTCGCAGCTGTTCCTAAGACAGTTAAGAAGATTGCTGTTCTCGACAGAACTAAGGAGCCAGGAGCAGAGGGCGAGCCATTGTATCTCGACGTTAAGTCTGCATTCTACGATCAGGAGAACCGCCCAGTTATCGTTGGTGGCCGTTATGGTCTTGGTTCTTCAGATATCACTCCTGCTAAAATCATCTCTGTATACAACAACCTCGAGTTGCCAGAGCCAAAGAACCACTTCACAGTAGGTATCATTGACGATGTAACATTCACATCTCTCCCTGCAGTTGAGGAAATGGCTCTCGGTGGAAAGTCTATCTACGAGGCTAAGTTCTTCGGTCTTGGTGCTGATGGTACCGTAGGTGCTAACAAGAACTCTGTAAAGATTATCGGTGACAACACCAATAAGCACTGCCAGGCATACTTCTCTTACGACTCTAAGAAGTCTGGTGGTTTCACATGTTCACACCTTCGTTTCGGTGACGAGCCTATCCGCTCTACATACCAGATTACAACTCCTAACTTCGTAGCTTGCCACGTTCAGGCTTACTTGAACATGTACGATGTTACACGTGGTATCCGTGAGAATGGTTCATTCCTTTTGAATACTATCTTCGAGGGCGAGGAGTTGGTAAACTTCATCCCTAACAAGGTTAAGCGTGTATTCGCTCAGAAGAACATCACCGTTTACTATATCAACGCTACTAAGATTGCTCAGGAGATTGGTCTTGGCAACCGTACAAACACTATCCTCCAGTCTGCATTCTTCCGCATTACAGAGGTTATCCCTGTTGACCTTGCAGTAGAGCAGATGAAGAAGGCTATCGTTAAGTCTTATGGCAAGAAGGGTCAGGACGTAGTTGACAAGAACTACGCTGCTGTTGACCGTGGTGGTGAGTACAAGCAGCTTACTGTTGATCCTGCATGGGCTAACCTTCCAGACGATGAGGTTAAGACAGACGACGCTCCAGCATTCGTTAAGGACCTCGTTCGTCCTATCAACGCTCAGGCTGGCGACTTGTTGAAGGTTTCTGACTTCGTTAAGTATGATACCGTTGATGGTACATGGCAGAATGGTACAGCTCGTTGGGAGAAGCGTGGTGTTTCTGCATTCGTTCCAGTATGGAATGCTGACAACTGTACTCAGTGTAACAAGTGTTCATTCGTTTGTCCTCACGCTGCTATCCGTCCATTCGTTCTTACAGACGACGAGCTCAAGGGTATCGACACTCCTACTATGGAGATGAAGGCACCTGCTGCTCTCAAGGGTATGCACTTCGTTGTGGAGCCTTCTGTACTCGACTGTCTCGGATGCGGCAACTGTGTTGACGTATGTCCTGGCAAGAAGAACAAGGAGACTGGCGAGGTTGAGAAGGCACTCAAGATGGTTCCTTACAACCCTGACGCAGAGGATATGAAGAAGCTTGCTAAGGATTGGGATTGGCTCGTTGAGAACGTAACTTCTAAGCAGGATTTGGTTGACATCAAGTTGAATCCTAAGAATTCACAGTTCGCTCAGCCATTGTTCGAATTCTCTGGTGCTTGCTCTGGTTGTGGTGAGACTCCTTACGTTAAGTTGATTTCACAGCTCTTCGGTGACCGTGAGATTATCGCTAACGCTACCGGTTGTTCTTCAATCTACTCAGCTTCTATCCCATCTACTCCATATACAAAGAACGCTAAGGGTCAGGGTCCTGCATTCGACAACTCATTGTTCGAGGACTTCTGCGAATTCGGTCTCGGTATGGTTCTTGGTAACAAGAAGATGAAGGAGCGCGTTTCAATCCTCTTCAAGCAGGCTATCGAAAGCGAGCACACTCCAGCAGAATTCAAGGCTGCAGCTCAGGAGTGGATTGAGAAGCAGAACGATGCAGAGGAAACAAAGCGTCTTGCTGCTGTTTTGAAGCCAATGATTGAGGCTGGTGCTAACGAGGGTTGCCCTATTTGCAAGGAGCTCAAGACTCTCGACCACTATCTCATCAAGCGTAGCCAGTGGATTATCGGTGGTGACGGTGCTTCTTACGATATCGGTTACGGCGGTCTCGACCACGTTATCGCTACTGGCGAGGATGTAAACATCTTCGTTATCGATACTGAGGTTTACTCTAACACTGGTGGTCAGGCTTCTAAGGCTACTCCTCTTGGTGCTATCGCTCAGTTCGCAGCTCAGGGTAAGCGCATCCGCAAGAAGGATCTTGGTATGATTGCTACAACATACGGTTATGTATATGTTGCTCAGATTGCTATGGGTGCTGACAATGCTCAGACATTGAAGGCTATCCGTGAGGCTGAGGCTTATCCAGGTCCATCACTCATCATCGCTTATGCTCCATGTATCAACCACGGTTTGAAGATCAAGGGTGGTATGGGACGTTCACAGGAAGAGGAGCGTCGCGCTGTAGAGTGTGGTTACTGGCACTTGTGGCGTTACAACCCACAGTTGGCTGAAGAGGGTAAGAACCCATTCTCACTCGACTCTAAGGAACCACAGTGGGATAAGTTCCAAGACTTCCTCGACGGTGAGGTTCGTTACCTCTCTGTTAAGAAGGCTTACCCAACAGAGGCTGAGGAGCTCTTCGCTGAGGCTAAGAAGATGGCTCAGGTTCGCTACAAGTCTTACTTGCGTAAGGCTGCAGAGAACTGGGATGAATAATCATCATAAAGCTATATAATAACAAAAGGTGGAAGAACATCGTGTTCTTCCACCTTTTTTATTGCTCATTGGTAAAGAAAAAATTGTATATTAGAAAAGAAGTAATTGCACAATAGCAAACTATAAAATGCTGAATAGCAAACCAAAAAAGCCCACCCAACAAACTGTGGGTGAGCCAATTTATATTCTAAAAAAATACTAAGAATGTCTTTCGTGAATGCTCTTTGCCATAACATCATATAGCTCTTTCATATCCTCATCGTGGAGCATAGCCTTTTGAGCATTCATCACACTTTGGTCATAGCGAATCATCGGACCAGTCTGCGCCAAGAATGGCGACATCAGTTGCGCCTTCTTTGTTGTCTCGTCGATTAGAGGATAAAGCAAAGAGAAATCAAGATTGTTGTCGGCAAGAATCTTTTCAGCAAGATGATAACAATGGTTCACCATGTTGCAAGCAAATACTGCAGCCAGATGCATAGTCTTTCTCCTTGTGCTGTCGGCTTCAACAACTCTATTTGAGATACTTTCTGCAACAACCTTTATCTTACTAAAAGTCTCTGCATCAGAGGCTTCGACAAAACAAGGTATTACAGAAAAGTCGAGTTCGCGCGACTTGGTGAAAGTCTGCATAGGATAAAAAACAGCAGAATGAGCCACCTTTGACGACAATACCGACAACGGCACACTACCAGCAGTATGAGCCACTACAGCATCAGGATTCTGTATCTTCAAACTTGAAACAATATCGGAAATAGCATCATCCTTGACAGAAATAAAATAAAAATCAGCATCGTCAACAATGTCTGCTATACTGTCTACAGCCACACCCCCCACTCTCTTTGCAAGTGTTTCAGCATTCGCCAGTTGTCTACTATAAACCTGCAGGATATCATATCCTTTCTTGTATAAAGCCAAAGCCAAATGAGTGGCTACATTTCCAGAGCCAACAACAACGATTCTTTTGTTCATTTCTATCATTTCGGGTTATGCTTAAATAGAATTCCATCATTTATTAGCTGCTATTACAGCATGATATATTCCTTTGAGCAGCAGATGTTTATCTACTATTATCTCATGTTTGCAATAAGGCACTATCACCGACGACATTCCGCCTGTGGCAACAATAGTAAATGGCATGTCAAACATATCGTTAATGCGGTCTATCACACCATCTATCATGCAAGCAGCACCAAATATCACACCACTCTGCATACATTCTTTGGTGTTTCTACCAACGATACTTTCAGCTTCCCATTTATCAATTTCCGAAAGTTGCGAAGCTCGTTCGCATAATGCTCTATGACTGGTTTTTACGCCTGGAATAATCATTCCGCCAACAAACTTTCTTTCTGCAGTAACTACACCTACCGTAGTAGCCGTTCCCATATCTATAACGATAGTTGGGCTACCATAACATTCAGCTGCGGCAATGGCATCAGCCAACCTATCTTTGCCCACTTGCTCAGGAAAATCTACATCAATATCCAGCAACCTCTCGGCATCAGTAATAGAGAAAAAGCGTGGTACTACACAAGTTATTCTATGTACAGCATCTACAAATCTACCATTAATTTCAGGTACCACCGACGATATTGCAGTCTTATCAATATTACTTGGCTCTATGCCATAAGCGCAAAGTCCAGACATCAGATTATCTATAAAATAATCTGGTGTCTGATCTTTTATTGTATCAAATCTCCATGTTGTAAGTATCTCGCCATTATCATTTGCAATAGCGGCAACAACTGTGGAGTTTCCTATGTCGATAAGCAGATACATAATAGAATTATAGTTGCATTATATGCTGAAGAATAAGCGCTGCCGTTTCCTCCTTGCTACACAACGGTAGCTCCTCGGTATTTGCAGCAGAGATAAGAGTCACTCTATTTGTGTCTACGCCAAAACCTGTATCTTTGCCGTTTATAGAATTTGCACAGATAAGGTCGGCATTCTTCTTCTCCAACTTCTTTCGTGAGTTTTCTATTAGGTTTTCTGTCTCCATCGAGAAGCCAACAATCTTTTGTCCCTGCTTCTTATGTTCGCCAAGATATTTCAGAATATCCTTAGTGCGAGCCAAAGACAACGACAGGTCCAAATCTGCCTTCTTCATCTTCTGCTCCGAATAGTCGGCAGGAGTATAGTCAGCCACAGCGCTACACATTATTATTATATCGCTATCGTTGCTATTCTCAGCCACAGCCTCAAACATATCAGCCGCCGAAACAACATCCACCTTGTCGATACCTACGAAAGGTTTTATGCTTACAGGTCCCGAAACCAACGTCACCTCTGCTCCACGCATGGCTGCCACCTTAGCAATGGCATAGCCCATCTTGCCCGACGAATGGTTAGTGATAAAGCGCACAGGGTCGATGGCTTCACGAGTAGGACCAGCCGTAACCAGCACTCTCTTTCCCTTCATATCCTTCGCCATGCCTATGGCGAGTTCTATGTGCTCAAGCAGCAAAGTCTCAGCCGGCATCTTTCCGCTACCGGTATCGCCACAAGCCAAGCGTCCGCTATCTGGCTCTACGAAACTATAGCCATACTTCTTCAGCTTTGCGATATTATCTTGCAAGATAGGATTCTCCCACATGCCTGTATTCATGGCAGGCGATATTATCACCGGAGCCTTTGTTGCGAAGACAGTCGTTGTGAGCATATCGTCGCAAATGCCATTAGCCATCTTGCCAATGATATTGGCTGTGGCAGGAGCTATAAGAAACACGTTGGCTTTCTTTGCCAACGCCACATGCTCCACCTGGAACTCGAAGTTGCGGTCGAAGGTGTCTACCAAGCATTTGTTGCCAGTAAGGGTTTCGAATGTTGTTGGAGTGATAAAGTTGCAAGCATTCTTTGTCATTATCACATGCACCTCCGCCTGCTTCTTCACGAGCATCGATGCCAAATTTGCTATCTTGTATGCAGCGATGCTTCCCGTAACTCCAAGAACTATGGTCTTTCCTTTAAGCATAATGGGATTATTCTTATTCTTGATCGCACAACAAACCATGCTTCTCATAGTTTGCCTTGCGAGCTATATGATTGTTTTCGTCAACGAACAATACTATTGGCTTATGCTGCGCAGCTTCCTCAGGAGTCATATTGGCGTAAGCCATGATAATCACCTTGTCGCCCACGCTCACACACTTGGCAGCAGCACCATTCAAGCAGATGATACCCGAACCTTCTTTGCCTGCGATAGTGTAAGTTTCAAATCTCGAACCATTGTCCACGTCCACTATCTGCACCTTCTCATATTCCATGATGCCAGCTTCGCGCAGCAAGTTTGTGTCGATAGTCACGCTACCCACATAGTTCAAGTCAGCCTGAGTAACGATGGCACGATGTATCTTCGCCTTCAAAAGTGTTATTTCCATGTCTTTACAATATATGATATGAGATTACAACTTTACGATGAAATTATCGATAAGGCGTGTCTTGCCAATATAAACGGCAATAGCCACGAGCACCTCGCCCTTCAACATCTCTATGCGCTGCACATTCTCGAAGTCTACAGCCTCTACATAGTCGATTCTTGCCAATGGCTCCGATTGCAGACTCTTAGTGATAATCTCAATCACTTTCTTAGCCTCACGCTCACCATTTTCGATAGCCTCACGACCCTTAGCCAGGCTCTTCGACAATATCAAAGCAGCCTTGCGCTCCTCGTCGCTCAAATATGTGTTACGGCTCGACTTAGCCAGACCGTCCTCTTCGCGAACTATCGGACAAGGTACGATCTCGATATTGAAATTCAAGTCGCGCACAAATCTCTTTATTGTTGCCAACTGCTGAGCATCCTTCTGTCCGAAGTAAGCTCTATTTGGCATAACGATGTTAAACAATTTGCCTACTACTGTGCATACGCCACGGAAGTGGATAGGGCGAACGGCACCACAAAGTAGTTCGGTAGTCTCTGTTGTATCAATAAACGAAGTGAAATGTCCAGGATACATCTCCGAAGGCTCAGGATTGAATATCAAGTCTCCCCCAGCCTCTTCCACAGCTTTCTTATCGCGCTCAAGGTCGCGTGGATAGCATTCCAAGTCTTCAGTAGGACCAAACTGTATAGGGTTTACAAATACCGAAACCACAGTACGGTCGTTTTGCTCTGCCGACTTTCTGATAAGGCTCTGATGTCCTTCATGCAAATATCCCATGGTAGGAACAAGACCTACTGTCAGTCCCTCTTTTCTCCATGCTGCAACAATCTCTCTAACTTCCTTTATGGTTTTAACAACTTTCATCTTCTTGGTTATTTTAAATAGGTATGTGTTTGTATGAGTTAATTAATAAAGCTTTTCCAGCACCTCGTCCTTCATCTTGAAGGTATGAGCCTCTGTAGGAAAAGTACGATTTTCGCACTCCTGCTTATATTCCTTAAATGCCGCGAGCATCACGTCGTGCACATTGGCATACTTCTTCACGAACTTAGGACAGAAGCCATTGCTGAAGCCAAGCATATCCTGACCCACCAACACCTGGCCGTCGCAATATTTTCCTGCGCCAATGCCTATGGTCAATGCATCAATGCTCTCTGTGATAATCTTTGCCAACGCCTCAGGCACACACTCCAGCGTAACGGCAAAAGCGCCAGCCTCTACCACCGCCTTAGCGTCGTCGATAATCTTCTGTGCGGCAGCCACCGACTTGCCCTGGACCTTATATCCGCCAAGGGTGTTAAACGATTGTGGGGTCAATCCCAAATGTGCCACCACAGGAATACCTGCCTGCACAATAGCCTTGATGCGGTCGGCATACTCAGCGCCACCCTCCATCTTCACAGCCTGGCAATTGGTCTCCTTCATTATCCTGCCGGCATTCATCACGGCGTCATAAACCGAAGCCTGATACGACATAAAAGGCATGTCAATAACTACGAATGTGTTTTTCGCGCCACGGCAAACGGCCTTGCCATGATGAATCATGTCGTCTACTGTAACGGCGAGCGTGTTGTCGTATCCTAAAACAACATTGCCCAAAGAGTCGCCTACCAATATCATATCTACGCCAGCCTCGTCAATGATGCCAGCCGTTTGGTAGTCGTAAGCAGTTAGCATACTCACGGGAAGTATGCCCTTGCGTTCAAGTAATTCAGAAACAGATTTCTTCATTCTTGAGAATAGTAAAATGTTTGTGAAATAACATGCGCCACGGATTTACGGTGCAGCGTAAGCAATTTCTTGTGAGAAATGATAAATAATAAATGATTTATCAAGTGTATCACTTGAAATTTCCAATTTCTTCGGCTCTAAGCCTCGCATGTTGGAAGAGTGATAACACTTGGGATGACAACCATGTGCCATACTAAGCGTTTTTAAAAGTATGCTCTTTTTACGGGTGCAAAGGTAATGCTTTTATTCATATTACACAAACAAACGCCGCCTTTACGCTACAAAAAAGTTACAATCTCTATATATAGCTTCCGAAACAGGTGTAAACCTCAGCTCACTTCAAGGAAAGACAGCCGTTAGTGGCACTCCACTTAAAGTCACCCATGGCGACTTCACCTTCGTTGGCACAAGCACCCAGAAGACACTCGTTTCCAACGACCAAACCACATACTATGGCTACAAGCTTGCTGACGGCACATTCGTAAAGGTAGGAACAACTAATGGTGCAAAGATTGGTGCATGGAAATGCTACTTCACCACCCCAACTGCCAAGGCTGCTAAAGCCAAGAAGAGCATTTTCGAGGGCGTAGCCACAGGCATCCAGACTGTCAAGACCCTAATCACCCACTCTTCTCATGACATCTACACCATCGATGGCAAGAAGGTTTCTGGCAGCAACCTGCCAAAGGGATTATATATTTATAATGGTAAAAAACTCATAATTAGATAAGACACATGAAACAGAAATATTTTAAGCCTGCGATAACAGTACATACCATTCAACTATCGTTAATGGCAGCTTCGGGCACAGACGTTTCATCTTCGAAGCCAACGACAACCGTTGACAACGGTGAAGAACTTGGAAGCAAACACTTCGAATTCTTCGATGAAGAATAAATAAAAGTCCACAACCCCTACACAAAAAGGCATGTTAGGCCATTGCTCTACCATTCCTTTTTCATAGTCTCAACTCTCTCCTTACTCTTTTATTTTGTCTATTAACTCAATAGTCTAATTATTATATGATTTAATTATATATCATTCCTTTTATTGAAAAAACGTTTGAATTGCAAAGTTATTGCTTGGATGTATCATTTTTGTTCACGCCTTACATAAATAATTAAAAAGAATCATAGCTAATCTAT
>ENA-UEQM01000187-UEQM01000187.1-human-gut-metagenome-genome-assembly--contig:-NODE-187-length-44740-cov-8.194008_pt1 | contig 44740 bp, 58 predicted proteins | sample MGYA00242948_ERZ507948 | MGnify/ENA primary metagenome ERZ507948 (study PRJEB26167, sample SAMN06115440) | human gut metagenome | host: Homo sapiens | place: China:Hubei | collected 2015-07-28 | study... | reverse complement strand
GATGTACAAGCTAAAATATATTGACCTGGAATACATAAAGTTGTATTATTATAGAAAGAACGCATAAAAAAGGAGGACTGTGTAAAATGGCAGAATCAAAACGCAAAAATATATATAATGGAAGTATTTCGTATTCCAGATTATGGGAAACAATGGAACGAAGAGGGGTAAAAAAGATTGATCTAAAAAACAAAGATACTTTTAACATGTCACCGACACTGGTTAACAAGTTGGTTAAAAATCAAAATGTTAGCGTCGATACTATAATGTACTTGTGCGAAAGGTTGGATTGCCAGCCGTGTGATATATTAGAGTACAAAAGAAATACACAATAATGTATTTTGTATATTGACAATTAATACATGATAATGTATAATAAAGACAGTTGAAGAAAACCATTTCAAAAGCCCATTCGGGCGGGGCGGTCGCCCCTAGTAACTGGAAACCTTGCATGGAAAAATATGGAGGAATAAAAATGAAAATACAGGGAATCGGAACAGTAAGAAAAGAAGTAGCAATGCAGTTTTTAACAGAGGACGGAAAGAAAGCCGTGAAAAGTGGTGAGATCACCACACAGGAGCTTGGAGAAATGTATAAGCTTCATGAAATTAAAAAGCTTTCCAAAATTGGAAAGTGTAGCGATTTATTTGCAAATTGCTATAAATGGATTCCGGAAAGCCTACAAGAAAAGCTTTCTCCGGAAGAGCTGGCGCAGCTCACAGATGTATTTTATGAATGCTATGGAGCCGGAAAAAATGCACAAAAATAGAGCTTAACTAAAAGCTCTATTAAAAAAACTGTAAATAAAATTATTTCAATCCGTAGCTAAAAGGGGATTGCTATTTAGCCCGCCTGTAAAGCATCCATCACAGGTGACAAAATAAGTATATCTCTTAATTGCGGAAAAGTCAAGAATAAAACCACACAGCCCCGGACAGGGGCGGACAGGAGGAAAATAAAATGAAATTAAACACATTATCGTACGTCCTTGGAGCAGAGGACACAATTGAAACTGGCAAAGAATATTATTTCGGCCAGCTCTGGGACGGCGACGGAGACGGCGAGGAGTACATTGTTGATTTCGAGATTCTGGAAGCTGCGGAAGATATTTTGCAGACCCGGGTTAAGGTTATCGGGATTAATTAACAGGAGAAAAGAAAAATGATTAAGAGAGTAAAACTTGAAACCATTTACAAAATGGCTAAAGAAGATAACGAGGAAATAAAAGATCGTAAACTTTTCCCGGACGGATGGGATGAAAAAGTCTACGATTATTATAACAAATTGTCAAAAGATTCATACGACGTTGAAATGTTCATGGAATTTCTGGGCGGCGAAGATTCACCGTTAGAACAGGCGTACGCATACAGGAGAAACATGTATATCATGTTGTACACAATGAACGCAACAGATACGATAGCATTTGTCGATGGCGAATATGATATATTCTACATCGTATCAAAAGACGGCGACGATTATAACAGTTGGGAATGGTGCTTTACAAACAATATTGACCCGATCAAATACAGGGGTGACGATGGAGACGAACCGGTACCAGAATGGCTCATAAAAAAATACGAAGAACAGATAAGAGAGGAATAGGAACATGAGAAAATATGATTTAGTAAAAAGAACGATGGAATTTAACCGCAGAGACAGAAGAGAGATCAAACAAGGATGTACAGCTTTGGATCCGGATCCCGAATACATAAAAACGTTTGACGATCTGGAAGAGGCTAAAAAGGAACTTGCAAAACGCAAGACAAGCGTCAGCAAGTTTGAAAATCACAATATGACGTTTTACTCAGTTGAGGAATATGTGATTGAGGAAAACGAGTTCGAGTTTGACAAGGACGAAGGAAAGCTCGTGCAGACGGGCTTTATAGACACATTAGAAACAACTTCAATGGAAATCGAAGTTGTTGAAAAACCCAGCTATGAAACAATTGGTGTTTATTCCAGCTTGGAAGAGGCGGAAGAGGCAGCAAACGAGTACGACGGAGACGGAGAGTCCTATATAATGCTTTAAAAAAATAAGTCGGAAACACAGGACGGAGTTTTACGTTTTGGAAAGTGTCAACCCAGACGAAGACGCGCCCAATCATTACGATGGAGACATCGTAAAACGTTGGAAATAAAAACATGGAGGAAGAAATACCCGAAAGTCTGTATGACGATATCCTTGAAGGATTCCGAGCAGACAAGGAAATGAACGTATGAAAGCAGTAATGATACAAGGACATATGGACACCGCCCGGTTTTCAATGCCGGGATGGAATGGCAAGCGGGGCGAAACATACCCGCTTCCGCCTTTTTCTACAGTTGCTGGGATGGTTCATTTTCTTTGCGGGTGGGATAGCTGGCATAACATGAAGATATCTGTATCCGGCAATGGAGTCCTGAACAAGCCGGAAATTTGCATGAGGTGGCGCGGCGGAACTGTCTCAGGATCAGAAACGGAGGAATTTAAGCAGCGTTTTCCGGTCAGGGTAAAATCTGGGGATTCGTTTGTAGGCTGGGTCAATACACCAATTTACGAAAATATGGTGTCTGATCTGGACCTGAGATTGCACATTATGCCAGAAAATCAGAAAGAAGTTGATGTGATCTGCAGAAAGATTCTGAACCCGCGGATATTCCCAAGCCTGGGACGACATGAGGACTTGATAAGAATTGACGACGTGCAGGTTGTTGATGTTTTGCCAGCACAGGAAATGACACTTGATATGTGCACTTATGCACCGGCTACGGCAGAAACGCCCGGAACTGTTTACACAGTTCACAAAGATTACACGATTAGCAAGGGAAAACGAATATTTAATGATGTTCGAGTAAAATATTTAGATAGAGGAACAAAAGTAATTACAGATTGTGATAATTTAAACAATCCTTGTTTTTTTATCTGATCTATAGTATTATTTAGACAACAATTACTGAGGTAATTGAATGTAAATTTGAAATAGTACTGAATAAGTGCAAATTTTAATATTTCCATAGTGGAAAGACGCAAAATAAGCCCCTGAGAGATAATCCCGGGGCTTTCGCTGTCTTATTCTGGCGGCGTAATGAGTGAGGGGAACAACCCGCCGCCGAAGTTGTTAAAATACATTTATCACAAAACTGTCGAAGTTGTCAAGCAAATTTTTTTTATTTTGGGGCTTGATTTTTAAAACCGATGTGGATAAAATAAAATCAACGACAGGCGACGGAACTCAGGAGGGGAGCGACAGCCAGAGCGCGAAAAGAATAAGAATTTAGCAGCCAGATCACGCCGGACAAGGTGCCGGAAGGTCTGGCTTTTTGTGTTTAATAGACGGAAAATGACGGTATTACGTTGTGTATAAATATATAATAACTGTCTATATAATCCCCTCCAAGATTCTAGAGACCTAGAGTTTATTAATATATATATGCTATACAGTACCGTATAGATATATAGAGTTAATAAGAATAATGTAACGGTAAAAATAAAATCAAATAGACTGTTGACAGTGATATAAAAGTATGATAAAACAGAATTAACAACTGAATAAGCCGAAAGGCAATAAGAATAATAAGACTATTTAAGACGATTAAAACCGAGCAGATTGGAAAGAAGAAAGGGATTTAGAAAGGTCCTGGAGTGTATCTGCAAACGTGTTTTTGTCGTCTTTTTTTATTTCAATTTTTGGAGGTGATACAGTGAAAAAGAGTAATACAACAGTGACAGAACAGGGAATAGAAGTATATGAGAATGATATATACAGGCTTGTGGACGAATATATAAACACTGTGTTACAAGTAACTCCGGAAGAATTTGATACACAGAGAGAGTATAAATATACTGTTGCTGATAGTTTTGTTGATATGATTTTTTATATTGCTGATAGAATACCGAAACCAAGTAACGATGATATAGAGTTGCTGGATAATATATTTAATATATTTGTCAGGGTATGTAGCAAATACAATGTGTTACCGACATTAGAAGTATTTAGCTTTTTAGTTAATATTAATCGGTCAACATTTAGTGATTGGATGCGTGGGGACTATAGAACAAGCTCATCGCATGGCACCACGGTTAAAAAATGGTTCGATATCTGCAAGAATTGTACAGTCAATAGATTGAACAACCAGCCCGGCACAAATGCCAATTTGATATTTGTTGCAAAAGCAGCTTATGGAATGGCGGAGACAGCACCAGTGCAGACGGCACAGCAAGACGGCATACCACATCAGACAGCACAGCAGATCGCAGATAAGCACAGGGCGGCGCTTGAGCTTCCAGAGATGGAAAAGCCGGAGCTGTAACAGATCAGAGACCTGAAGAAGTACGCAGAGGGCGGACAAAAGAGCATGGAAACAGCTTAAATAGTGTAAATTGTATAACATATACAATATAAAAGAACTGTATTTGTTTAATATGTACACCAATCTATAAAAAAAACTGAAGTTTGTCGTATAGATACATATGTTCAGGATAAATAACCGCTCTCACACATTCCCTTGACCACTGCCGCAGGCCATTAAAGGTCAGCGTTAAACCAGGGAAGCGGGAACCCATGGGGCGGCGGGCTTCCCTGGTAGCGTCCGGCATGGATACCGGGAGGGGGTCTATATAAGTCCCAACGCACGCCGAGTGAGTACTCCGAGTTCCCGAAAAATTAAAAAAGCCTTCTCCAACAGCAAGGCTTAAAAATTCCAAAAAAAATAAAAAGAGCCCCTTGTCAGAAAGGCGAAATAATGAAACAGATCGTAAATAATGACGGATATCTGAGATCAGCGTTAATGGATGTAGCTAATCAGCTTTTGAATGTTTGTAATGAAACAGGAATCACGAACATTCAATTAACAACAGCATCTTGGGAAAACGATAAAGGCATTACACTTTTAGCAAAAACCGGAGATAAACCGATTCTTTCAGTAAAAATGGACGCTGCCTATGAAAAAGAATAACCCTCAGGGCGAATCAATCCGAATCCGGCTCACATATCAGTTAGAGCAAAAGCTCATTGCCGAGAAGAATCGAACCGGTAAGAGTGTGTCGCAAATTACCAGAGAAGCATTGGAACAATATTTTCGAAAGAGGTAGCTAAATGTCGATACTTGAAAAATTTTTCAAAAATAAAAAAGGACTTTCTGAAAAACTTGAGACACATCCGCTTGAAAAACCTTTACAGTGTGACAAAGTGTATGAATATCATCACAAGAAAGCTGTTCTGGAAGACGGAAAACTGTATGATACGGAATTAGCAAAAAAAGTTTTTACAGACGAATCAAGTTTAGAATATATCACGTTCGGTAAAACAAAATGCAGAGCTTATTTCATAACTCCCTATGGGAATTGGTTTTCTGCCGAAGTAGAAACTGAGAACGAAAGTGGAATCACTGATGTTGGCGAATACCGTATACAGGTTTTAAAAACAATCTTTACATATAGTAATCTTCGCATAGAACAAGAAATCACAGTTAAATCCCTAATCGGGAAAAACGATTATGAATTGTACAAGAAGTATTTCGGAGAGGTAGAAGAGGGATGATTTCAGAAGAATACAGCGAACGATTCGACCAGCTTCGGAAGAATCGAGTTGAAACCAGCTTTTATAAATATGGTCCAGCGAAGAAAAACTTTCAGACCGGAAACGTACAGGCGCTTCCTACAATGGAACGGTGCATTGAAAAATATAATTCCACTGGGAATACAGAATACCTTGTGGATGCGGCAAATTACCTTATGTTTGAGTTTATGTACCCGCAGCATCCTAAAGCACACTTCAAAGCCACAGACAGCAAAGATAGCGCCGGGATAGTTGGAATTAGCGTGAAAGAAATGGAGGACTTGAAGAATGAGCGATTTTAGCGTACCAAAAGTAAAAATCATAAATCCAGTAGGCTCAGGCTGGAGGGGAACGCAATGTTTTATTAACGGAACAGAAATCAATCGTGTAAGATCAGCAGACTTTCATGTCGCATTTGATGAATTTCCAACATCTGTTTTTGAATTAATGGCTTTGCCGGATATTGAAATGGAATCTGAAGTAAAATTCTCATACACACCGCAGTCCGTAGAGGACGCAGTAATAATCATGAGACACGAACTTCTGGCACATGGAGAAGTTTACAATGGCTTCAAAGCAAGCCTTAAAACAGCAATTGAGAAGTATTGCACCTGCGGTTTACCATTCGAGCCAGAAGAAGAAACTGCCGGTAAGATTCTTGATTTCATGATCGGAGAGGAACAAAGAGAATGATTTTAGCAAAATTCGTAGCAGCCATGTTAGATATTGCTTTTTTTACATTGGTCTTGGCATTCCTCATATCACAGGACGAAGCCGAAAAGAAAAGCAATCCAATAGCGTCGGCAATATTTATATTAATGGAAATATGTTTTGCAGTTAATGCAGTTGTGATTTTTAGATTATAAAGGAGGATGCGTAAAATGCCAAACGAATTAAAAGAAACTATGGAACTTATGAACAGTGCTGATTATAAGGACAGATTTAAAGCCGAATATTATCAGGTATCAGAAATTGTCTGCAATGCTTGAAAAGTGGGATAAAGGAGTGCTTCCGTTTACTCCAACTTGCCCGAGAAGTACATATAATATACAGGTGAAAGCCATGACCGATTATATTGCAATATTAGAAGCAAGAGCAGTTATGGAAGGCGTAGAACTTTAGACTATAAGGAGAACCCAATGTGGTTAGCATTCACAATACAAATTCCCCTGTTCACCATACTGATTGAGCGGGTGAAAATACAAGAAAATCAGAAACCTGCCGTTCTCAGGTTCGGGAAAGCCTTTGAATCTGACAGGTCGAGGCATCCAGAGTAGCTTAGGTCTGCGCCAGTGAAATACGATTGAACAATTTCCCAAAGTAACTGGCGCGGACTTAACAATATTAATAGCTATGATGCTTTCTAAAACCACCAGAATATATCACATTTCCGGGAACGCCAACCCGGAAAGCAATGGGCTATCGCCAAGTGGTAAGGCACAGCACTTTGACTGCTGTATTCGCGGGTTCGAATCCTGCTAGCCTAGTTAGCCATATCATTGGCATGGTATAGTTCCTCTGAAATACCATCTATCACATCAGGGGATGAATAAAGGGACTTCAAACGTCCCGGATGGTTTCCACATTTTGTGGAGCAGCTGACCCTTTGTTGCGACTGAGAGGGCAAGAATCGCAACAGTGGAGATAATTACTCTTGAACTGCAATAAAAAAAGTCTCCACTCAGGAAGTTTAGCTCAATTGGTCAGAGCATTCGGCTCATAACCGAAAGGTTCCGGGTTCGAGTCCCGGAACTTCCATTGCTCCTATTAATGCCACCCAAGCCGCTATCTGGGTGGAAAAACTTATCAGAATTATGACGTTGGCGACTATGATGACCACGATACGGCGTGCAGATCACGTAGAGCCATTTCCGTTTTCTGATATCGTTCCAGAGTTTTAAAGATTGCGCACGAATCTTGGAGTTTCAAGGAATGTAAAAAGGAAATCCGGCGTTCTTCCCGTATTTCTAAAAAGCAAATATCCGAAACAACTCCGTGAATCCAGACGCGGTTATTAAATTGGATAGTGGAAAGCATAACACGATAAACCTATTGCTAACCGGCGAATTGCCGGTTCTGGGAGAATATTCCGTAGAGGTAGCGGTGCAGACTGTAAATCTGTTGCCTTCGGGCTCGGGTGGTTCGACTCCATCTTCTCCCATTTGCAGGGTAGAGAAGTGGAATCTCGCAAGGCTCATAACCTTGAGATCGGCGGTTCAAATCCGCCTCCTGCAATTCGTGGAATGTACGCTAGTGGCAAACTGACAAAGTCGCGCTTTGGTCTCCGGTTCGATTCCGGGCGTTCCGCTTTAATCCGCTTAGAGTTAAGCTGTTTGTATACAGGCGGTCTATGTCTCAGGTGGGTTTACGCATGAGCGTAAACGTACAACTCACTAGGCGTTTGCGTAAAAAACTTTTTAGAGAGATGAGACTACGGGCCGTGAGAAGTGATAGTCGGCAATTCTAAAAGAACCATCTAGTTCATGCGTTTTACGATGGAAAGGTTAATGCTTATCTGGATATTTTCATCCGGTCCGAAAGCATGTGATGTGGGAATCAACCCAGTTTCTTTTCGGAGAACTGGCCGTTATAGGCGGTATGGAATGTAGCTCAGTGGTAGAGCAATGGCATTGTAAGCTATGTGCCGCAGGTTCGATTCCTGCCTTTCCGATTCCAATGAACTGCAATCATTGGAATATTTTTCTCTTACTTCGTTCGGTTCCAGTGTTTCTCGTTGGGAGATTTATGCCGTTCAAGTCGGCACACTGGACTTTTTTAAATTTAAAAGCATGAGGATGAACGTTGAAAGAAAAAACCGGAATATTATATATAGCCGTAAACCATGAGGATTCCGAGTGGTTTTTGCATACATTAAAAAGTAGATTATTTGATTCTACAAATGCGATATTAAACCGCAATGTTATGACATTAGAAACAAATAATTACATTGTCGAAACAATCACTTTATTTAATCACATATGGGATAGCCGATCATATCCGGCAGAAGCGTTTTTACTTAGTAGTAAGCCTTTTGAAACACAAATACCAAGAATCAAAATTCTGTCAAATGAATTTTCAAGAATAGAAACCAAATTAGCTATTAATGCAAAAGAAATCGACATGGAACAGCTTGTACATGCGCTAAATCATGATATTGTTCCGTATACGGAAAATCGTAGCATATGGGAGAGAAATTTAAAATGCAAGTAGCAGGAAAAGAAATTAAAGACGAATGTTCTAAATGCGGAAACATCCTTGAATGCGAATTGTTCCGTCAAGGACATGGAATAAAGCAGGAACGTGAGAACATAGCGAAGATGATTGAGTGCCAGATGAAGCATAGGGAGGAAAGAGAGAAATGATTAAGATTTTGAAACCTGGTACATTAAAAGAAACAACTTGTGATAAATGCGGTGCAGTATTGAGCTATGACGAATCCGAAGATGTGAAAGATGAAAATATAGAGAAGCATTTTGTTACAAATATGCCATCTGGATTCGGGTACAAGCGAAAATACATCATTTGCCCGCAGTGTAAGAATAAAATCATTCTAAGTTCGAACAGATAGGGGGAATATTGGTGTTTAAAAAGATATTTAATCTCTACATAAGATATAAAACTAAAAACCTCAAAGCAATTCCGCTGTTCGTAATGACGTTCAACTGGAAGAAACTCCAGGAAGACGGTAAAAAAGATAGTTGCACACTATATTCAATACATCCAGACATTGCAAACGACCCGTTCTTAAAAGAAAAGTTGTCTGAATGCGTGGATTATATTCGAGATAACTATGACATGGAAATATTTACTAAGCTTTAAGGGAGGATTGCCATGAGAATTGAAGATTTGAAGAGCTGGACAGTAGATCAGTTGAAAGAAGAACTTGTTCGGTTGGCTGATGAGAGAGAAGCAAAGCAACATGAGATTTTAGACAAGGATAATAAAATCAACGAACTTCAGGCTGAATTGGATAAAATGTGCGCTTATAACAACGAGTTAAAAAGACAGGTGGACAAAAAGGCAGATGCACCATTTTACGACGAATCTGTAGAAAACGCAAAATGTCACAGACAGCATCAGGACGATTGCATTACGATTAATCAGTTGCATACAACACTTGACGTTCTGATTGACCGATATGCAAACCTGAGAAAGATTCATGGGGTGAGTTGATATTATGGATAATCAAATTACTGTTAGTCGATTATTAAACATACTTGATAAACTTTCAATGGATGGCTTTGGAGATATGCCTATATTTTTAGGTGAGAAATATCCATTGCTAGAAGATTCTATATTTATTTCACAATATGAAAACAAGTTTCGGATTAGAAATAGATATTATGATGAAAAAATGACAGAAGCAATTAGAAAAGCAGTTTATGGTCTGGACTCTGTATGCAGAACATACATAACAGACTGTTACGCAGCAGGCGAAAAGATAGGAGAATAAGCAAATATGCTTTTAGTTCATACAGGCTCAGACATTGATTTCCTCGACACCACATACAATATCGAGGGAGAATGCCATCGAATGAATATTCCGACTAGGTTCTATCCAGACAGACGCTTGCTTCTGGCAGGGAATACGACTGTAATATACAACAAAACGGGAAATCTTTCTAAAACATGGAAATCAGATTACATCGGGGACAATTATTTGACGATTTTGACATTGATCAGAAAGGACAATGGTAAATGAGCATTAAAACAGCACTTGAATCAGAGGGAGTAGACTTCTCTGAATATATGAATATACCCGAGCCATGGGACGGCTCAGCACAAATTAAAACAGTAAACGGCGAGAAATGGGTGTCATGCCCTTATTGCGGAAAAAGAGCATTGAAAATACTTCCTACCACAAAAATTCATCGGATGCCGTACAAATGTAAGGGAAGCAACTGTAAGAAAGAGTTTATGGTGAATGTATGAATAAAAAAAGAATCAAATGCTTTCTGACAGGCGGATGCAAGTTCAAAAGTTCAGATACAGAATCAAAATGTGACGATAAAGAAAAGACTTGCACTATTACGGAAACTTGCTACAAATGTGGGAAAAAATATACAGCTATATTTACTTATAAACAGTTAGGGATTCCGGAATGAGGTGAATTATGTTAAGCATAGAAAATGTGCCTGTACAAATTATCGAAACAGGCGAAGAAGTAAAAGCACGGATTGAAATTAACCCATTAGAAAAAGAAGTTGAATATATTAAACTCCAATCTCAAAAAATATGTAATTGGGATACATGCCTTATTAAAATTGGTTCAAAAATAATTCCATTTGATCTCATAAACGCAGAAGAAGACGTACCGCCTAAAATAACACTAGAATGCAAAGAAGAACTGCCTTATTCAGAATGGATGTTAATAATTAATAATGCATTACGAGGAATCACAATAGAACAAACTGCATCAGAATGGTCTGATATATACAACCAGAAACCAATCGAAAAAGATTATCTTACAGATGACCAGAAACACAGGATACATAAATTGTTACTGAAAGAAATTGATATATATTTTCGTTCTAAGAAATCCAATATATCGTGTTCTGATTTTATAGCAATTGAAGAAATTATTGCAAACGTGCTGAATGGAGAATGATTATGAAAAAGATAACCGTTGTAATAACAGTTTTAGCGCTGACATTTGGAATGACAGGATGCCAGTCTGCCGCAAGAAATTGCGGTGGAAACACAACATTAGAGTTGGAACCAAACCAAAAGTTAGAGGAAATTACATGGAAAGATGATTCATTATGGTATCTCACACGCCCTATGACTGATGATGATATTGCCGAGACTCACACATTCCAGGAGTCTTCTAACTTCGGAGTATTTGAGGGTAGCGTAACTGTTGTTGAAAGGAAAGAATAAATAATTAATCAGAGAACCAGAAAGGAGTGCCATTATGAGTGACTTGAAGATATTTACAGAAAACATCGAACCAGAAGCATTAAATCAGATTTACACACTGATAAAACAGCCTGCATTTTCCGAATGTAAAGTACGAATCATGCCAGATGTTCACGCAGGATCTGGATGTGTAATTGGTTTTACTGCTGATCTTGGAGATAAAGTAATTCCGAACATTGTTGGCGTGGACATTGGATGTGGAATGCTTACAACACAAATCCCTGCTGACGTTGGAACAATAGATTTTAAAATTCTCGACGAAGTAATAAGAAACAATGTTCCGGCAGGAAGAAACGTACGTGACGAAATCATAAATTTTGAAAAATTAGAAGAACTTCATTGTTTTTCTCGACTCAAAAATATTGAATGGATTCGCAGGAGCCTTGGTACACTTGGGGGCGGAAATCATTTCATTGAAGTTGACACTGATTCGAAAGGATTAAATTATCTTGTAATCCACACTGGGAGTCGCAACCTTGGGAAACAAGTGGCTGAAATATATCAGAAAATTGCCATAGAAGATACACAGGATACAGATGAACTTGAAACTGAAATACAGAAATTAGTGAAAGAATACAAGCGTTCTGGAAGACACAAGGATATACAAAATGGTATTGATGAATTAAAACGAAAATGGAAGCCGGACAAACTAGGTATTCCGAAAGAATTGTGTTACTTGACAGGAGAACATAGAAAACAATATCTGCATGATATGAAAATCTGTCAAGAATTTGCAAGAATAAACAGACGATGCATACAGAGCGCTATATTTTACACTATGAATTGGATGCCCCAAAGAAACACATGGTTTGATACAATTCATAATTATATTGACCACGATACAAACATTGTTCGTAAAGGCGCAATATCAGCTAGACATGGCGAAAAAGTTCTTATCCCAATGAATATGCGAGATGGATGTATTATTGCAGTTGGAAAAGGAAACGATGATTGGAACTGTTCGGCCCCGCATGGTGCAGGACGCATTATGAGCCGATCAAAAGCAAAAGAAAACATCTCGTTAGAAGAATTTAAGGAGTCTATGGATGGGATATACACAACATCCGTTCAGAAATCCACAATTGATGAAAGCCCTATGGCCTACAAACCACCGCAAGAAATTATTGATAACATCAAAGATACTGTAGAAATAGTTGATATTATCAAACCTATATATAACTTCAAAGCAAGTGAATAACCAGTCAAAGAGCCACATGAGAGCCAGACTAAATCCTAAGAAGAAAGGAGGTCTGGCTCTATTTTTATGCAAAAATTCACAGAAGGTTCGCTTGAATGGTATCGGGCAATCCTAAATCAAATAATCAATGGCGATATGACAGTCTATCAAAACCAAAAAGACTGCCTTGATCTGCTGTTAAATATGAATATTGACCTTCCTTTCAAGGATAATCCAGATGCGCAACAGATGGGAATAAAGGTAAGCCAGTATGCACACAATATCGCAGAAAGGCAAGCTGCTATTACTGGGAGCGGAGATTTTGACGATATTTACTGGAAATATTCGCTGTTGGAAGCACAGAACCATCAAGTAGACAGTGGATTACTATATCTCGAGAAGAATAGAATCCCAAAAGAAAGATTCTATGAGCCAAGAAGAAGCGTATTCATGCAGCATAACATTATAGGCTCATTACAAGATTTGATGGATGATAAACTTGATATATTTGCGCTGAGCGTACCACCCGGTTGCGGAAAATCTACTCTTGAAGATTTCTTTCTGTCTCTGGTAGGCGGGTGGTTTCCGAATGATTTCAACCTGTCATCAGCGCACAGTAGTATTCTGACACGTTCACTTTATGATGGAGTTCTGGAAATCATCAATGATCCGGTTGAGTACACATGGCATGAGATTTTTCCGAATGTTGAAATGCAGGGAACAAATGCAAAAGAAACGACAGTAAACCTTGAAAGAAATGGACGTTTTAAAACTTGGACGTTCAGATCCATTGATGGTTCATTGACAGGAGCTACTCGTTGTAATAGATTTCTTACCGCCGATGACCTTGTATCTGGTATTGAGGAAGCGTTGAACAAAAACCGATTAGATACCCTGTGGACAAAAGTAGTAAATGACTTGCGTTCTCGTAGACTTGAAGGGTGCAAAGAGTTTTACATTGCTACCAGATGGTCAGTGCATGACCCTATCGGAAAGCTACAGCAGTTATACGCCGGGAACCCTAGAGCGAGGTTCATAGCAGTACCGGCACTTGATGAGAATGGCAAAAGCAATTTTTTATTCACAGTAAATGGTTTTTCTGAAAAATATTTTAATGACGCGAAAGAGTCCATGGATGAAATTTCTTTTAACTGTTTGTATATGCAGCAACCGGTAGAACGTGAAGGATTGTTGCTTCCGCCAGATAAGCTAAAAAGATTTTTCTTTGGCAAAGAAGACGTGCCCGATGGATGCACGGACGAATACACAATTATACCAGACAGAGAAGCAGATGCGATATGGGCAGTATGTGATACAAAAGATAAAGGTACAGATTTTGAATCATTACCTATTGCATATCAATATGGTGATAAATTTTTTATCCCGGACGTTGTTTTCGATGATACCACAGATTACGACATCCTGGACAGAAAGACTGCTGATATCTTGATAAAACACAATCCGCATAAAATCAGATTCGAGTCAAATAACGTAGGAAATCGTGTTGCACACAACATTCAAAAGATAATCTCGGGGAAATGCCGAGCGGATATCGAAACAAGACCTACGCAAGCAAATAAAGAGACAAAAATTCTCGTAAACTCTGATTACATATCAAAACATTTTTATTTTTTACATCCGAGCCAGTATAAACCAAAATCCGACTACGGATTATTTATGGGAAATGTGACCACATATACCACAAGGGCAAAAGTATCTCATGATGATGGCCCGGACAGCTTGGCGATGATGGCAGAGTACGTGCAGAATCCATTAGGCGGAAAAGCAACTGCAATGCGCAATCCATTTTGGGGAAGGAGATAATATGACCACAAGAGAATATTTAGGGCAAATTCAGAAATATGACAAGCTTATTAAAAATAAAAAATACGAAGAAGAACATTTAAGAAGTCTTGCTCTTGGGCTTAAATCGTTCTCATATGGTGAAAAAGTTCAGTCTACTCCGAATCCCAATCAAATGACCGATGCCGTAAGCGAACTTGTTGACATTCAAACAGAAATCAAAAAAATGGTTATTGAATACACAAAGAAAAAGCAAGACATTATTGAAACAATAGACAAGGTGAGCGATATCAATTCAGATTTGTATGATCTGCTGTTTAGGCGATATGTAAAAGATGAAAGACTTGAAATGATTGCCTGTGAAATGGGATATTCCTATTCTCATGTGAAATTATTGCATTCGAAAGCACTGAATATCGTCAAAAACATTAAGAATTTTGAAAGTTAATACCTGATAATACTGAATAATACCTGCATATATTATATAATATAAGCTGTAAAATAAGCACCGGGAAGAACACTTGGTGCTTTTTTCATGCAGAAAAATAGGAGGACAGGCAGTGGGGAGAAACAAAATAAATTTTGTTGACCTATGCCAAGGCGAGTTTGGCAGAAAAACTGCCTATACTGGCGTAGACCAGATTACTCTCCAGAATGTGGCACAGGTTCTTTCTGATACAATTGGAATCCATAACAGGAACAGAACTTTGATAGATTATCTATACAGATATTACAAAGGCGACCAGCCGATTCTATATCGCGAGAAACTTGTTCGACCGGAAGTTAATAACAAAGTTGTCGAAAATCATGCTCTTGAAACAGTAAAATTCAAGGCTGGACAGATATATGGAGAACCTATTCAGTATGTCTGCAAAAAGAAAAAAGCGAGTAAAAAAACAAACGAACAAGTTGACCGGCTCAATGATTATCTGGATGAAGCCAATGCAGATGCCAGAAACATTCAATTGGGAATATACCAGAGTGCGGTAGGAACTGCATATAAAGCAATTCTGAGAGAAGATGAATGGACAGAAAACGGAGATTTACCGCCTTTTAGAATATTTATTCCATCACCACAGGATGTATATATTGTTTATTCGAGCGTCACAGGAAAACCAATGCTTTCCGTCCAGATTTTAAAAGACGAGGACAATCAGCAATATTATCAGTGTTATTCTTCCAGACAGTATTTCAAAATACAAAATGGAGCAGTGACAGAATATGGAATCAATGGTTTCGGCGGCATTCCAATTGTCGAATACCCAAATAATCATGACAGACTTTCCGACATCGAAATTGCGATCACAATGTATGATGCAATCAACAAATATCAATCTGACAGGCTGAATGGTGTTGAACAGTTTGTACAAGCTCTGATGAAGTTTAAAAACTGTGAGATTGATGAAGCAGAATTTGTAAAGATGGTTAAACTCGGTGCGGTATCGGTAAAAGACGTTGGAAACGGAACACAATCAGACGTTGATTTAATGACCGCCGAACTAAATCAGTCAGAGAGCCAGGTTGCAAAAGATGATATTTACAACAATATGCTGATTGTTGAAGCGATGCCAAACCGACAAAGCAACACCGGTGGAGATACAGGTAACGCAGTATACCTGAGGAATGGTTGGGATTTCGCAGAGAGAGACGCAAAATTGGTAGAAGCGTTCACAAAAGAAGCTGAAAAGGCATCTGCCAGAATCATTTTGAATATCATTCGAAAAACCTCAATGGATGTAAATATTTCGACCAGAGATTTCGATGTAAAAATCACAAGAAACCCGACAGATAACATGCTTGTTAAAGCACAGGCGCTTGATTATCTGTTTAAAAATAAAATTCATCCGCTTATTGCGCTGATTACTTGCGGATTATTTAGTGATCCGCAAAAAGTGTACGAAATGAGTTTGCCATATCTCGGAACCATTTACCCGGAATTGGCAGACCCGGACTCAGAACTGCAAAAAGCGAAAGATTTGCTGAACGGCTTTAACAAGGATGTGATTTCAGAATGAGTGTTTCATCATACGATGAATTAAATATCAGACCTAACAATCGCAGAAGCGAACCATATAAAGAATATTTCAGCAAAATGTCGATATCAGACAAAGAAAAACAAGAAAGGATAGCTTTTTCCGAAAAAATGGAAGAAGTTGTCCTTTATATTTTGGTATTGATAGAAACGACCGTAGAAAGCGGAGAAACGAAACGAGAATACATCCAGACTCAATTTTACGACAAATATCTGGATGTAATTGCTTCGTATATGCTTATAGACACATATATCAAGCAATATGCTCTTGACGTGACAAAACAAATTATTGATGCAACATTTGAAAGATTTTCTGCCAAAGATAAAAGCATTACTGATGATTATTACCTGTCAAATGACCGGGCAATGTTTATCTCAGAGTGCGAAGCTAATTCGATACTGAACTACAGACAGTATTCGAAAGCTGTGAAATCAGGAAAGACGAAAAAGAAATGGATTGACGTAGGAGACAAAAGAGAACGAAAGACACACCTCGAAGTTGGAGGAACCACGCTTCCGATTGGTGAACCGTTCTCAGTTGGAGATAGCTTGCTACAATTTCCAAAAGATACCTCATTAGGAGCTTCGGCAGACGAGATTGTGAATTGCCGGTGCTCAATTCAATACAGTTAATTTAGAGACGAGTAAAATCGTCTCTTTTTTATTAAAAATATGCAACCCGACAGCGTGAACATGGGAGACACCTTGAGCTGAGCGAACAGCGTAAAAAAGCGTATTGGTGACAGGAGATTTCAATGACAAGAGAAGATGTAAAAAGGATTTTTCCAGATGCAACCGATGACCAGATTACTTCTTTTCTGAATCAGTCAAATTCTGATGTGGCTAAGGAAAAAGCCAAAAATCAGAAATTAAAAGAAGATGCAGAAAAAGCAAAAGCGTTGGAAACAGAACTGGAAGAACTGAAAAAGCAGAACATGAGTGAAGCTGAAAGAACAGAATTGGAGCATCAGAAAGAGAAAGCAACAAATGAAAAAAGAATTTCTGATCTCGAATCTGCACTTAAAGCAGCTCAGAAAGACGCTCTGACAGGTAAAATCACTTCTATTTTTGCGAGCGCAGGAATGAAAGGATATGCCTATGCGGGAGCAATTAAAGCATTTTCAAATATGAATGCGGAGGATGCTCTTAAAGAAGCCCAGACGTTTGTCGATGGAATTTCCGTAGAAAATAAAAACGCTCTTGATACCGCAAAAGCAGCTTGGGAGAAAGAAGCACTTGAAAATACACCTAATCCCGGTGGCGGTAAATCTGGTGGAGAACCAGGAAAGAAAAGCGAAGCATCTGAATACGCAAAAGCGTACTCAGCAAAAATGTGTCCAGAAAATAAACCGGCAGACGATAATGCCCCAGTAAATATTTAAGAAAAGGAGATTTAGATTATGGCTTTTATGAAAACAGAGCAGTACGAATCCACACCTAATATCCTCGAATCCGAGGTAGGGCTGGTACTTAAAACCTATACAGCAGAACAGACAAATGCTGAAACCGTTGGGACTAAGAAGATTATCAAGGCAGGTTCTGTATATCCGACAAACGCAACTGGTGCTAAAGGCATTGTATTTGAAGACGTCGATATGACAGACGATACAAAACGACCGATTTCCGTAATTGTTGCAGGACGTGTTCTTGAAAAAAGACTTCCGGTAACAGTAGAAACCACTGCGAAAACAGAGCTTGAAAAAGCAGGTATCATTTTTGTAACCACTACAGACCCAGAATTTTAAGGAGGTACAGCAGATGCCATTTAATATTTTAGAATCAATCACACAGGAAGAAAGACTTAACTTTTCTCAGAATTTCAGTGTTAAAAGGCCAGGTATCCTTGACACTATTTTCCCTGATGTCAAAACCCAGTATCTGAAAGCTGAATACTATAGACTGATGGCCGGACAGAGACTTCCGGAGGTAGCATTCGTTCACGCTCTTGATACCGAAGCGGAAATTGGTTCCAGACCGGGATTTGAAAAAGTCCTTACTGAAAAACTCTTTATTAAGAGAAAAATTAATCAGTCTGAGAGATTACAGCAGGCAATTGAAAATGGTGTGCCGGATGATGAGAATTTAAAGAAATTTGTATTTGATGACGCAGCCAACCTGTTTGAAGGTGTTGTTGCCAGAGCGAATGTCATGAAAGGCCAGTTCCTTTCTACTGGCGCAGTAAAAGTCAAAGAGAACAACGTGGATATGAGCATTGATTATGGCGTTCCGTCCAGTGCAAAAGTAACAATGACAGACTGGTCTAAACCAGATGCAGATATCATGGGTGATATCCAGAAGATGGTCGCTGTCGCAGAAGACAATGGTTTTGTGGTAAACAAAGCCCTAACATCACTTAAAATGATTAACTACATGAGAAACAACACTGCAATGCAGACAGCAGTCTTAGGAGCAGCTAACAAACGTCTTCTGACCAAACAGGAACTCGCTAATCTGCTTATGCAGGAATACGTAATCACAATTGATCGCTGTGACGAGAAATTCAGATTCAGAAAAGCGGATGGTTCTCTCAAAACAGGAAGATACTTCAAAGAGGATGTATTCACTCTGTATGAAGCAGAGCCGAACGGTTCATTTGGTACTGGACTCTGGGGCGTAACACCAGAGGAACTTGAGTACAGACAGTTCATTCAGGAAGAAAATCGCTCCTTCGTAACACTGTCCATGTGGGCTACACAAGACCCAGTTGCAGTTTGGACTAAAGCATCAGGTATGTTTGTTCCAGTAGCAGCAAAAGCTAATGGCGGTATCGTAATCGGTACCAAAGCGGGGGAATAAACGGGCATAGTCTCGACAAGAACAGCCAGTCACCATCTGTAGCAAGTGTTAATGATGCTTCAAAACACAAGTATACAGAAAGCGAGTTGTCAAGCATGACAGTAGTTCAACTGAAACAGCTCGCAAGTGACAATGGCTATGCCCTGACATCGACAAATAAGGCTGGCATTATCTCTGAAATTTTATCTCAGCAAGGGTAGGTGATCTTAAATGAACGAGCAGCTTGTGAAAGATCTGAAAGAGTATCTATCCGATGATGCGGAAACTGACGGTATGATTTCTTTGTCTGTGAAGCGTGCAATTCGTTCGTTCAAAAAGAAACGCAACTATCCGTCTGGATATACAGATGAAAAAATCAATACCGATATGGAATACTGTTATGATTGCATATTTGATCTGGCTCTCTATTTCCTTGTGAAACAGGGAGCCGAGTTCCAAGAATCGCACTCTGAAAATTCAGTAAGTCGAAACTGGGAATCCGAAACAGAAATATATATCAATCATGGTGTTTTTCCATTTGCAGGAAGTTTAATTTAATAAGATGGTTGGGTCACGTGGCACAGTATTTTTGTCCTCCCGGAGTGCCGCTGGGTTGCTTATATTCAGTAGGGAAAAGCAAATGTTAAGGGAGTGAAGAAAGGAACTGGCGATGGGATGTGAACATGAATGTTTTAATGAACACCGCATAGAAGAATTAGAGAATAGTCTTCGACAGATGCAAGAGAGACAATCCGACCGCCATAAAGAGTTTTATGAGCGTATCGGGGAACTGGAAAGAAAGACAGCATTAAGTGAGAATGACTTGAACCATATCAAGTCAACTGTGGATGAGATGAATAACAATATAAAGACTCTCATGGCAGTCCCGGGAAAGCGTTACGATACAATCATTGTATGTGTTATTACATCTATTGTCAGCGCAGTTATCGGTTTTATGTTAAGCGGTATTCTCCCAGTTTGATTCCACTTGTAAGGGAGGACGGTGGAAATATGAATTATACAGACTTTTCAGAAGATGAAAGAAAATTTTATTTAAAAGAAGCAGGCTTCGATTCCAGAGAAGAAAAACTGTTTCGATTACGGGCCTATGGCGAAAAGACACTATGGGAAGCATCTGAACTTATGGGGTATAGTCCAAGAACCATAGACCGAATTAATAAAAGAATAAAGAAGAAAATTTCTAAAGTTGCCCCGATGTACTGTCGGGGCTTTTCTTTGTATTGTGGCGAAAACGTGGCGAAATAGTGACGTTCAAAAACAGAGTTCCTTCCTATATAATATAATCATAGGAGAAAACACAATGATTATGTTAAGAAACCCTTACGAGGGTATATGGGAAAAGCATCGTTCTATAGATGATATGGATATGATTCTTGAATCCCGGACAGGAGGAACAGATTATGGCAGGTTATCCGTATTATCCGCAACAACCAATAATAAACAATCCATACGGACAGATACAGCCGTATCAGGACAGGCTAGCGCAATTGCAGAATAATTATCAGCAGGCAATGCCTTATGGTCAAATACAGATGCAACAGTTACAGCCGGTTCCACAATCACCTATGCTTCAAGGACAGATGGTGGATGGAATTGATACTGTAAAGGCTAAAGATGTGGATATGTCCGGCAATCCTGTTTACTATCCAAAAACAGACGGAACTGAAATTTACAGAAAACAGCTTCAATCCGATGGAAGGAGCAGGATTTTTGTTTACCGACTCGTAAATCCAGATGAACAGCAATCTAAGCAAGATGAAAAGCAGATTGACATTGAAGCAATGTTTAATCAGCTTCGGAATGATGTTTGTTCGGAGATTTCTGAAATAAAGAGTATGTTCCCGACGCAGATGTCGGGAACACCAGAACCTAAGCAGAATGGAGGTAGGCAGAGATGACATTCAATCCAAACGCCATGATGAAAAAGCAATTTGAAAAAATGATTTCTCAGAGGTTCGGAAGTGTTGACAACATGATGAACGATATGAGCAAATTTGCAGGTAACAATCCAACATTGAAAAATGCTTTGGATTTATATAAAAAAGGTGATACAGACCAGTTACATCAAATACAGCAAAATGTATTTAACGAAAAACATTTATCTCCAGATGGAATTATACAAAAATTCCTTGGATTATAACACTTCCCCACAATTGGGTGATTAAAAATCGCTACAATTCGGGACGACAGCCGCGGATGTCTCCTATTGTAAATAAAATTTAAGGAGACTAAAAACATGATGAATGGTTCAAATTACAGTCTTAGTGACATTGCTGCCGCTACAGGCTCTAATAATCGCGCCAATGATATGTGGGGCGGTGATGGCTTTTCACTTATTTGGCTCGTCCTGATCTTTGCCATCTTTGGATGGGGAGGTTTTGGCGGCTGGGGCGGTGGCTTCGGCGGCAATGGTGGAAACGGTGCAAATGGTGCTGGATTCCAAGGATGGGCCACACGTGCGGATATTAATGAGAGTTTTGCTCTTAACGATATTCAGAACGGTATCAGAGGTATTCAGCAGGGCGTCTGTGACAGCACATATGCTCTTAATAATACCATGCAAAGTGGCTTCAACGGCGTGAACGTTGGAATGCTTCAGGGCTTCAATGGCGTTCAGCAGGCAATCAATGCTGATACTGTAGCCGGTATGCAGAATACCAACGCATTACAGTCTCAGTTAGCAAACTGTTGCTGTGAAACAAGAGAAGCTATACAGGGTATCAACTACAACCTTGCTACCAACACTTGTGCTCTCCAGAACACAATGAACAACAACACCAGAGACCTTATCGAAAATCAGAACAGCAATGCTAGAGCAATACTTGACTTTATGGTAAATGATAAGATTGCAACGTTACAGGCTGAGAACTCTGATCTGAAACGTGCTGCATCTCAGGATCGCCAGTCCGCATTGCTTACAACTGCTATGGCTTCGCAGACTCAGCAGTTAATCAATGCAATTAATCCGGCAGCCATCCCGGCATACGTTGTTCCTAATCCGAATACCTATTACGGCGGATGCGGATGTAACAGCGGATGCTGCTAAGTAACTCACCCTTAGAGGTTGACTAATTCTAAGAGGTGGGTTACGGCTCACCTCTTATTTTGATTGAGAGGTAAAAATATGAGTTGTAAGAATGTTTGTAAACTTTGCAGTCATCTTGTAATCAGTCAAGCTGTTGCGTTTACAGGGGGCAATCTTGTAATCACACTTCCAGCAGGCAGTTACAACAACGGAGAGAAGTATTGCATTGTGATCGCACAAAGTATACCAGAAGCCACCACAATTACCGCCCCGGTAATGATTCAGGTAGGAACAGGGGAAACTTTGTATCCGCTAGAGAATCGTTGCTGTGCACAGGTTACGGCTTGCGGAATAAGAACCAGAACGAAGTACGCAACCAGATTAGCTACAAGTGCAACTGGTGGAGTGTTCAAGATGTTAGGAAACCCAGCTTGTAGTCCGAGTAACAATTTAACAGCAATTAATGGTACAGCCCCAACGACAGACACACCTGTTACACAGGCTGTTAGAAAGGGGGCAATGTAATGCATAAAGTTGCAATGGAAATGGGAAAATGGGCTATGGAAAAAGCCAAAGCGCATGGATTTGACAATCTTAGTTCTCAGGACTGGGATGATCTGAAAGATTGCTTAGAAGCAGTAAAATGCGCAATCTGTGCAGACAAAGATTATCGAATCGTAGAAGCTATGGACGAATGCGAACAGGAAGAAAAGTATCTTGGACGCATGGGATATGACAGATATCGTTATGCAAACGGCAGATTTGCCCCAAAAGGCAAAGGAAGCCGTATGGGATATAAACCATATCTGTACATGGAAGACGATGACTGGATGAACGAATATCTGAATAATCCAGAATTTGAACGCAATATGTACCGCATGGGATATCACCCAGAATATTCGGACAGGAATATGGGAAATGACGGCATGAATCGTCAGCAGTCCAGATATGGTGAAACCTACGACAGATACAGCGAGAATCGCAGACATTACCATGATTCCAAAGACGCTGAATCCAAGAGAAAAATGGATGATTCCATGAAAGAGTATACAGAAGATATCATCCGCAATATGAAAGAAATGTGGGACGATGCAGACGCATCAATCAGACAGCAGATGAAAACTGACTTGACACGTTTTATACAGCAGATGAACTGAATATAATATGAATTTTGCCCTTGTTACAGGAATGTAGCAGGGGCTTTTTGGTTATGGAGGTACATAATATGTCGAGAAAAAAAGCGGAAGTCAAAATTAAAATGATTTGTGAGAAATGCGGAAAACCACAGAAACCAAGTGCTGACAAATCAACAACTAATTGGAATGTATATGACTGTCATGAAAAATGTGAATGCGGTGGAAAATTCGTAATGAAATTCGAGGATTGATTATGGAAAATTTGACTGTAAATATTTTAGGAACCGAGTACAAAATATATTTCAGGAATGAAAAAGACGACGATTTACTTGATGGAAAAGGCAGAGATGGATACACGGATATGTCCGCGCACGAAATTATAGTGTGTAACAAAAAAGATGATTGTGAATTAAGAGATTACGAAAATTGGAAGAAAAATATTCTACGTCATGAAATTGTTCATGCTTTTTTATTTGAAAGTGGACTTGATTCTTCGTCTGCCAATTTTTATGGAGCATGGGCTACGAACGAAGAAATGGTTGATTGGTTTGCAATTCAATCTCCAAAGATTTTTAAAGTATTCCAAGAACTTGATTTAATTTGAAGAGGATGGTGATAAACCATGCTAAGACAATTTTATATGAACGGAGACCTATGGAGAGTGCAGTTTGTATCTCCACATGACGGCGTGTTAATTGACCGTACAGGCAATAGAACACTTGGAGTATCGGATTATTCCACCCATATTATTTCAATCGCAAATAACCTGTATGGAGAACTTCTGAACCGTGTATTTATTCATGAGTTAGGGCATTGTGTGATGTTCAGTTATGGTCTATTGCCAGAACTTCATCGTATGGTCAAGAAACGGTATTGGGTGGATGCAGAGGAATTTGTATGCAATATTCTGGCAGACTATGGACAGTTTGTTATTGGCACGGCCAGAGATATCTTAGGAAACCAGTTCACATATGTAGCTCCCATTGGGGCAGAAAGGATGATTGCATAGATGGCAAAAGCAGAAAACACAGTTATTTTTGATGGCATTCAGTACAAACCCGGTGATGAATTGCCGGATTTAGGTAGTTGGGTATGTACAGATGCAAAAGGTATGGTTCGTGATTACGAGGGGCTTTCAAAAGATGTATCAAAGCTCCCGCATTATGTACAGAGTGGTTCTTCGGCGCTGTGCCTTGATACTTCTGAATTATACGAATATCACAAACCTACCGATACATGGTACAAACTGTAAAGGAGAAGCGCATATGGCATTAACAGCAAAGAAAGTATATGCAGTATTAAAACGCCAGATTTCCGATATGGAAGCAAAATTAAATAGCCCTGTAAGATACAGAGGTACAGTTGCGACTGCTGATTTGCTTCCATTAAATCCAGACATTGGCGATATGTACAATATCGAGTCTAAGTCGGTCTACGGCGAAGCAGGAATGAATGTGGCATGGAACGGCGTAGTTTGGGACACTATGGGCGCTCCAATTGATATGTCACTGTATCTCACAAAAGAAGAAGCAGAGACGGTAATACAAAGATTAGTTACGGAATATTTTGAAAAGAATCCAGTCAAGCCTGGAGCCACGACAGAACAGGCACAGCAGATCGAGCAGAACAAGGTGGATATTGCTTCACTGAAAACGGAAACTAGTTCACTAAAGGAAGATTTAGATAATTTTAGATTTTATGAGTCTAATGGTTTTTTTAAGTTTGTTTCTAATTGGCACAACGGAGATGTAAATAGTGCTGGCGAATTTGTGGATTCGAAATCTACAAGACGAAGTGACAAAGTTGAAGCGTCGTTACTTAAATGCGTTGAAATTATAACGCATAATCACAATGGATGTAGTGTTAGAGAGTGGGATATTAACGGGAGATATTTAGGCTCATCATGGGTTGCATCAAGCGAAAACATTGAAAGTAGAACGGACACGTTTGATTTCAAAAACGATACGGCATATATTGCATTTACAATAACAGGCTCAACCAATTATAATGCCAATGAGAATAATGTTGATATTAAAATATTTATTGATGATTATTTCTTAAATGATAAAAGTTTACAAAAAGCATTAAAAATCAAAAAGGGCTTTGTGTCACCAGTCTCCGATTTTGGCGCATATGGAGATGGATTACACAATGACACAGAAGCTTTACAAAATTGCTTAAAATTTTGCATTGAAAATAGCGTTTCCCTAAAATGTGAGAAGGCATACCAATTTATGATCACAAATACGCTTGAGCTTATTGGCATTGATAATTCTTACACAACTGGAGAAAGCGAAAATATTGTCCGAACATTCAAAACTATAAATGCTGAATTTGATTTTAATGGTTCAACAATTTTGGCATATGGCAATTTCGCAGAATCATCACACACAGCATTGTATGAAGGCGAAGAAATTCCTAGTGTATTGTATATCAAATCAACAAATCTTTATGATATGCGTTTTGAAATAAAAAATCTTTTTATTGATGCTAGGAAAATCAATTGTGTTTGCATCTATGCGGATGAATTAAAAAAATCAACATTTAGAAATATTACAATCAAACATTTATCGAAAATTGGAATATATATTGAAAGCAATTGCGGTGGTATAATGTTTTACGATACACAGATGATTGCAAACAAGAAAAAAGCAATTGGTTTCTGGAACGCATCAAGTGATTGTTACTTCGATGGGATATATATGGTTGATGTGACTTATGGAATGATTTTATCTGCGTCTTATAGTAACATTAAAAAGTTTCATCCATTTATTCTTACACCATCGTTTATATTGGGTTCTGTGATGTTTAAGTTATTAAGTAGAAATGCGAGCGGTGAATATGTTGGTGAATCTACAATTATTTTAGATCAGTGCTACGCAGATACATACAATGTTGTATTCGATGTGTCATCGCACATTGGTCATAGAATCATTTCAACTGGAATGACATACATAAATAATACTCAGATTTTAAATAATTTGTTCGGAAAAGACACTCCAAGTAAAATGGTTTGCGTGTTTACGGGAAAAAATGAAGGCTATGCCAATAAAGTTAAACTTTCATCGAATTATATGTCAGGATATAAAAAAGATGATAATGTTTACACATATTTGTGCGATTCAGCAGGAGATGAATCAATAATTGATGATATGTCAGTTATATCCAATGTCAATTACAATAATGGCAAATTGATTAGCTAAAGAGGGCTTTAGTTAAGCAATTCGCAAAATTACAAAAGAAAAGATAGAAAATCTCTCAATTCTTACAAAGGAAGAAAAAGATTATATTTTGAATTGATAAGTGAAAGGAGAACTATTATGGCAGTTGCACAAAATACAGTAATCATTGATGATGTAGAATACAAGCCAGGCGAACAGCTTCCGGAACTTGGCAGCATTCACCGAGTTTTCAAAGATGGTGGTAAACGTCATTATGAAGGACTTGCGAAAGACTCAGACAAGCTTCCTCTGTACGTTGCTAACAATTCGTCATGTTTTATGACCGATACAGGAGAGTATTACAAATTTGATGAGAGTAAGAAATTGTGGTATAAACCTGATAAGATCGAGCAAAGCAAAGTAATACCGATTGAAGTATATGGTGTTCTTAATGGAAAAATCAAACAGGTCTCAGAGGACGTAGAGGGAATTGCAACACCACTTTTATACAAAGGTTCCGTATCAGATATTTCACAACTTCCGTTATCTCCTAAGATTGGATGGATGTATAACATATCTGAAAAATCTATTTATGGAGAGGCAGGTATGAATGTCGCATGGACAGGAGAAATATGGGACACTCTTGGACCGGCTATTGATATGGCACCATACTTGAGAGAGGATTCCGAGATCATAACATCCTTGAAAACCAAAACGGAAAATCTGGAATCTGCGAATTACACCGACAGAGGCACCTTAGCTGATACTGACGCATTTCTGATCAATGATGGTACAGGAATGAAAAAGAGTGTGCTGAGCAAGCTGTCAGACTTTGTCCTTAATAAAATCGCTGATAAAGTGTTTGCAAAGCTTCAGACAAATGACAAAACGATTCTGGGAGCGATTAATGAATTAAATATTATTATTGGCGCAAATAACGCCGCAGCTCACAATGCTATTTATCGTGGCAAAAACTTAGGTACACAGTTTACTGCGGAAATGTCTGCCAACATTAAAAACGGCACATTCAAAGATATGTATTGTGGCGACTACCTTGTAATCAATGGAACTACATATAGATTTATGGATTTAGATTATTTATATAAAACTGGTGATACATCTTTAGATACTCATCATATCTTAGTAGTTCCTGATGCACCAATGTACAATCATGTGATGAATGATACAAATACCACAGAGGGTGGTTATGTGGGTTCCAAGATGTATAAGTCTGGACTCGATCAAGCTCTTGCAAAGATTAAGGCAGACTTCGGTGAAGCTCATATTGTTACTTATAGAAATTTATTAGTTAATGTTGTCTCTAATGGTGCTCCTAGCAACTGGGCTTGGTATCAAAGACAGATTGACCTCATGAATGAAGAGATGGTTTATGGAACAAGAGCTTGGTCACAGACTTCTCAGAATGGTTATGACACTGGTACAAATAAGTCTCAATTGGCAGCATTCAAACACAACCACTCTCTCATCTCATCTTGCAGATCACAGTATTGGCTCAGGGCGGTTCAGTTCTCTACGCTTTTCTGCTTTGTGGACAGCCATGGTCATGCGAACAGCAACGGTGCTTCTAATTCTGGCGGGGTGCGCCCTTGGTTCCTTATCAGCTAAGTGTAGCGAAGCGAAACGCAGCGATCTTAAATCTCTATACAACTATGATTTATGCAAAGGTTAATCAAGAGTCGGTCAGATACAATCATCACAAATATGTTATTTAAGGAGAATTATATGAGAGGACTAAAACGCCAAAAACAGACAGTGTATTGGTCAAGGGCAACTGAAGACCTTGACGGGATAGACACAATCAAAACGTACCAAAAGCCAGAATTGCATCACCTCTCCGTATCTGCGACTGCCGGAACGCCAGAGGAATTATCCGCCGGTTATATCCCGGATTATGACAGGTATATCACAAACTTCGACCGCAACTTCAAGCCGCAGACTGCCGATGTATTCTGGATAGACTGCAAACCGGAACTGACCGAAGCAGGCGAACTTATCTTAGGCGAAGGCGGGGAGCCTACAGTTCCGCCAGATTACCGTCTGAAAAAGATTCTCGATACCCAAAAAGGAAATGTGGCACGATATGGCATCAAATATATAGGAGATGGTTCGGATGGCGAATAAGACCATTAAAGTCAACTTGTCGCAGAAATCTATACAAGACACTATAAAACAGCTCAGAGCGTATCAGAAGTCGCTTGTGAGTAAGAATGAAGAGTTTGTCCGCAGGCTGGCAGAACTTGGAATCCCGGTTATAGATGAAAACATAGCATTGGCGCAAGGCGATTCTGACAAAAATCATAACACCTATATCAGAATCAATAACTTTGGTGGCTATTCTCAGGCAACGCTTGTGTGCGAAGGCTCTGACCTTTTGTTCATTGAGTTCGGGTCTGGTATTCACTACAACACTACTGTAGGAACCAGCCCACATCCGAAAGGACAAGAATTTGGATATACAATCGGTTCTTACGGTCAGGGTAAAGGAAAAAACGATTCCTGGACATACACGTCTGAAACTGGCGAATGGGTAAGATCATATGGTACCGAAGCCACCATGCCGGTATATAAGGCAAGCGTGAAAATCATGCAAAGCATCAGAAAAATTGCAAAAGAAGTGTTTGCATCATGAAAGTTAATACCTGATAATACTGAATAATACCTCTGTCTTTGATATACTATAACATATAAAAGCATCTACCTGAGCGGTGGGTGCTTTTTCTTATAACGAGGTGATTCTATGCCAGACACGATCAATAACCCAGTATCAGAAGTATTTTCTAGGTGGAGTAAAGATATTCAACCAACAGTCGGCAAAGGTAATTTCTCCATGGAAAAAAGCCAGACAATAGCATCTGGCAAGACAAAATACGCCAGATTGTTCATGATGGGGAATCCCACACAGTCGACAAGTCTTGAAGGTCACGAATGCGCAACAGTTCTTTCGTTTCAAGTAGAAAGTTACGCATCTGGGACAAAGGCTTTATCGACTGCATACGAAATTGACAGCAAAAGTCATCAGGCTATGGTTTCAATGGGCTTTCGCCGGACATACGGACCAGAAGAAGTTGCAAACTCTGAAAAGAGTTTTAAGCGAATCATAAGCCGGTACAGCAGAATTTACACCGGGCAATTATTGGAAGCGTAACAGCTTCTATTTTTTATACCAAAAAGAAAGGAGAGTGTCCTATGAGTAAAGATAAATTACAATGGCTGAAAGCTGCGGGAATCAGAGCTGTTAAGACAGTTGCTCAGACGGCAGTTGCAACAATCGGAACCGCAACAGTCCTTGGAAGCGTTGACTGGAAGATGGTCGTATCCGCGTCCGTTCTTTCCGGCGTTTTATCCTTGCTTACATCTGTAGCAGGGCTTCCAGAACTGAAAACAGGCACAGATGAATAGAAAGGACGGTGATCCTTTTATCTCCCGGGCACAGGGTTACGTGTCAGAGCCGACAAGGCTCTTTTTTAATGTGATTTTATAGCTGAAAAAGCAGAAAGGAGCCGAATATGGCAGCAAAACCAGCGATTGACCTTAGTACTATCGGTATGAAGGTTGCGATTGCATTTGAAACTATAGCGGGTACACGCCCGACAGACAAATACTACAATTTGCAGAAACCAAAATCCATTCCGGATATGAACCCGGAACCTGACACTATCGACACTACATCTCTGAACGCGACAAAATACAAAACATCTGTTCCGGGACTTCTTGATTTATCAGGAGCCATGGGATTTACATTTGGTATGTCTCAGGTCTTTATTGACACTTGGGATAACATCTGTAATACATGGGACAAGAACAAAGCAGAAGGCAAAAGACCTTGGCTGGAAATTTATCATCCAGACCTTACAAAGGCTTGGTTTATTCCGATTGTACCTTCAAGACTTGGCGTTCCATCTGCCGAAGTAAATGCAGCATGGGAAGTTACTGCAAACGTAACAATTTCAGATGAAATCAAGATTGAAGAAAAAATTGAGCCGTCTGATGAAGATTTTCCATCTCCACTCGGGGGCTGATAAGCATCCCGCCATTGAGTCAAATCTATGGCGGGAATTTCTATTTTAATTTGGGAGGATATATGATATGACAAAATTAACAATTAATGGAACTGATTATATTATCAAATTTGGTTACAATGCGTTCTGCGATACAGATCTTATGGAAAGAGTTCAGGACTTGGCAAAGCTTTTTAAATCAGCAGAAATCGAAACAGATGGAGACGTTTCCGGAATTGGAAGAACTAAAGACTTATTCTGCGTAATCAGGGAGCTTCTTTTTGTTGGATTTAAAAAATACAATCCGGCAGAATCATTGCAGGAAATTGGAAATTTACTGGATGATTACAAAGATGAAGAAACCGATGAACCAAGAGGACTCTTACAGTTGTTCGGCATTCTTTCCGATGAGCTTATGAACGCGGGTTTTTTAAACGATATTCTTCAGAATCCGAATCCGGAGATGGAGAATGGAGTGAAAGCACCACAGGATCACAAGAAACCAGCCAAAAAGTAAAAAAAATTCAGAAACCATTTAGCCGATATGTTATGGAAGATTTACTCCCGTTCTATATTTATAACGGAGTTTCAAAAGCAGAGTTTATGGACTCTGAGCCAAGAGAGCTGGAATGCTACGATTTAGCATATAAGTTTTCTGAGGACAGAAAGAATTTCCACGAACATATGCAGGGCGTGTACACAGTAGAAGCTCTCAAAGCTACCGTATGTAATATGTTCAGGAAAAATGGTCAAGCACCATATGAGTATCCATCAGAGCCATTCCGAATCTTCCCGCTCACCGCAGAGGAAGAAGAAGAGAAAAAAGAAAAGGAATTGCAAAAAGCAATTAATTATTTTGATGCGCTTGCTGCGGATTCTAAGAAATATAAGAAAAAATAAAAAACGGGACAATTATGTTTTCCGATTTAAAATCGGGAAACTCAAACTGTAGAAAACCAGATGGAGGGGACATTTTTGTCCCCTCTTTTTTACTATAAATATTTTTTGAGAAGGGAGTAAGAATATGGCTGACAATACGATTGATACCCTGGCGATACAAGTCAGCAGTGACGTTTCCAGTGTGTCAAGATCAATCAATGATTTGTGCAATAAATTCGACCGATTAGACAGCTTGATGTCCAAAAGCGTAGGCTTGATGAGAAATTTTTCTAAATCTATCGGTACTCTCAGTTATGCCGTGCAATCTATCAAAAGCATTGATACAAGTAAGTTGAATAGCATGGCCGCACAGCTCGAACGTCTCAGTAAAGTGAATTTGAGCAATCTTGAAAACAAGAATCTCAAATTAAATGTAGAGATTAATTCAGCGGATATGTCCGAAAAATTGAAATATTCTGTTGAGAAATCTTTAGAGACTACCAGAATAGATGCATCTGCATTGTCCAAACAGCTCGCAAGCGCATTTGAATTAAAAGGCGGTGCCGCTTCCAAACTTCAAAGGCAGATAGATTTGTTGGCACAGCAGCTTACAAATTCATTTGACGGACAAAACTTCACAGCCGGTGACTGGGGAAAGACTCTGGATGATATTGCAAAAAGCATTGAGCAGAGCGGGAAAGTCGTAAAATCCAATCTCGGAAGTTATCTGGATGGTGCAGAACAGGAATGGCAAGACTTCTACAATTATTTCAAGGGCAAAAAAATCTACGTTTCCGATATGCTCAAAGCAGACATCGGAAAAGGCGAGTTCAGGGAATTATTGCAGCAATACCTTGGAAATATCACAGTTGATGCGACAAAAGGAATTAACCTTAACTCGGCATGGGGAGAATTATCAGAAAAGTTCCCTACATTGATTCCAAAGGATACCATCAACGACGCAGATCAGTTGATAACTGTCCTTGAAAACCTCAAAAAAGTAAGGGATTCTATCAAACCAATATCAATTCAGGCGTTGTCTGGTTCAGATGCAGCAATGGCATCGGACAGGGTGTACAGCTCGGTAAATGAGTTAGGCACGCAACTCGGTGCGTCAATCCAGAGAAACATTGCGTCTGCCATGGAGTCTGCAAACGGTCAGATTCCAATTGACGTAAAGATTAACGAAGAAAAGATTGCCAGAGATATTAGAAATGCCATTAATAAGGCATCCACGCTTACCTATGACCCGGTAAAAGTAAATCTTTCAATTAATACGGATGAGCTCAAGAACAATATCGAAGCAAAATTGAACGGTCTGGATTTATCGACAGTAAACAGCCAGTTACAGCAGTTCACTCAGTCCATGAGCACGCTTGGAAGTCTTAATCTGAAAGATAGTGGATTAAATTCGTTTGTAAATTCTATCCGTAGATTGAACGAAACGTTAAATTCCACAGGTGATGTGTCTGGAAAGATTCAGAACATGATTTCTGAATTATCTGGTCTTAGCAGTATTCCAGACGTATCAAACAATGTAAACCGGTTTGTTTCTTCATTGGCAAGATTGGCGAATGCCGGCAGCTCTATTGATGCAGTTACATCTAAACTTCCAAACCTTGGCGAAGAGCTTAGAAAAATCATAGTTTCGTTCTCTGGAATAGGTAATATCTCTCAACCAATTAATACATTTGTTCAGTCAATATCTCAGTTGGCAAATGCAGGGGACAAAACCGGAAAGACAGCAACTCAGCTTAATGATCTGGCAAATAGCTTAAAATCATTCTTCCAGACGATGAGTACCGCTCCTAGAATCAGTAGCAGTACAATTCAAATGACTCAGGCTATTGCTCAGTTGGCAAATTCTGGAGCGAATGCTGGTAGAGCGGCAAGGTCTACTGCAGGTGCATTTTCCAGATTAGGACAGGGTGCGGCTGCTTCTGCAGGAAAGGTCAGAAAACTTGGCAATGCAGTCGGAAACGTAGGAAGTAAAGCTAAAAAAAGCTTACCTAGCATTATGTCCTTGGTTGCGAAGTTCTGGACGTTGAAATTTGTTGTTGGAAAATTCGGTAGCGCAATTGAAAGTTCCATGAACTTCCTCGAAGATTATAACTACTTTCAAGCGGCGTTCCGTCAGGTAGCAGATAAAACAGGAAAAACTTGGTCGGAAGCAGGGTATGACTCCGCAGAAGCATACGCGGATTCATTCAGCCAGAGAGCCAGAGAACTTACATCTAAAATGTCTGGATTTGATGTTTCCGACAACGCGATTCTGACCGCAAATAAATCAGGTAAATCACTCGGTATGGACCCGTCCATGCTCTTGAATTATCAAGGCCAGTTTGCACAATTGTCGTCCTCTATGGGAACAACTTCTGAACAGGCGTTAAAACTGTCGAATGCATTAACCATGATCGGCGCCGACCTTGCATCTGTTAAGAATCTTGATTTTAGCACAGTTTATGAGAACTTGTCCTCTGGATTAGTAGGTATGAGCCGTGCTGTAGACAAATATGGTGCAAACATTCGTGTGGCAAACTTACAGCAATATGCGGCAAATCTTGGCATACAAACGTCTGTTTCTAATATGGACCAAGCAAGCAAGGCAATGCTGAGAACAATAGTGATACTGGATTCCACCCGGTACGCATGGGCGGATATGGCAAATACGATAAACGATGGCTGCGAGCTATCACTTGTCGCCTAATATAGCAATATATTAGTGAAAATCGAGCAAAATCGGTGAAACCTAAATTGAGTTCCATATTCTCTAAAGAGAATGTGGGGTGATTTTATTAATAAAAAATTTGTAATCTATAAAGTAACCAATAAAATAAATGGAAAAATATATATTGGGAAAACCTATAATTTTGAAAAAAGAAGAAGAGAACACATATATGATATAGAAAATGAACTTCCCTTTCATAGAGCCTTAAAAAAATATGGCACTGATAATTTTGAATGGGAAATTATTGATACAGGAATATCTGACAATGAGATTAAAGAAAAAGAGATATATTGGATAAAAAAGCTGAATACTTGCGTACATTTTCCAAATTCCAATGGGTACAATATAACGTTAGGAGGAGAGGGAGGTGTATCTTGGAATTCGCGTCCTGTTTTGCAATTTGATTTAGATGGAAATTTTATCGCAGAATATGTAAGCTGTGCTCATGCTTCAGTAGAAACCGGAGTGCAGCCACACAGTATTAATGATTGCGCAAATGAGAAAGCGGGACGCGCAGGAAATTTTCAGTGGAAATTTAAAAGTGAATGCAAATCTTTTAAGATACCTTCGTATAAAAAGAAGGAATCCAGCAGGAAAAAGCCAATTGTCCAGTTAGATCAAGAAGGAAATTATATCAAAACATTTTCGTCTGTTACCGAAGCGAGTATGGAAACCGGTTTAAGAAGGTCAAATATCTCTTCGTGTTTAATTAATAGTTCTCACAGGTGTGGAAATTTTCAATGGGTATATCAAAAAGATTATGACCCTAAAAAAGATTATAGGTACAAAGGCCCTCAAATTGGAAATGGAATAGTCCAATTAAATGATGATTGGGAAATAGTGAACCATTTTCCGAACTGTTCCGAAGCAGCAAGGCATTTAGGTGAGCCAGAAAAGGTTCATAAGCAGATTCACAGAGCTTTGACACTAAATAAAAGATGCAGAGGATTTTATTGGAGAAAATATGATGATTATATGAGAACTCAACAAGGCAATACCGAGGTAACCGTATAGATAGCGAAAGGCTATACGACACCGTAGAGCGTAGGAGATGAATAAATATAATTCTCCCAAGAGTGCTTGACAACCATATATGGCGTAGAAATACGTCTTATTTTTATGGTTGAAAATGTACGCCGACCTTGCAGGAAACTGCAAGAAGTAGGGGATAAAAAGCCCCTACGGTAACAAAGTGAAATATGCCAGCCAACCAGTTGCGTATACTTCGTGCAAACTTAGTATCTTGTGCCAGAGCATTAGGGAACATCTTTATGCCTGTAGTTGCGGCAGTGCTTCCATACATCAATGGTCTCGTAATCGCATTTCAAAGACTTTTGACATACATTGGTTCACTTCTTGGAGTTGATACCAAAATCGGAAAAATGTTCGGTTCTATCGGAGGTGGAAGCGAAAATCTCTCGAATGCGCTTGATTCCATAGACGATTCTGGAATTTCAGATGTAGATGATGCTACAAAAGATACAGACAATAATCTGAAAAATGCAACCAAGAGCGCAAAAAAATTAAAACAGTTCCTTGCATCCTATGATGAACTGGAAATCATGAGCAAAGACGATAGTTCTCTGTCAGACCTTGCAAATTCTAAAATTAAAACGCCAAAAATTGACACATCTGCAATTGACGCAGGAATTCTCAATGATGCACTGGATAAACTTTTGAACGAATACCAGAAGAAATGGGATGCCGCCTACAATTCCATGGAAAATAAGGCCATGGCATTCGCAAATAAAGTTACAGACGCATTTAAGAAACTTGCAAAAGCCGCAGAACCTACCACAAAAGCGCTGAAAAATCTTTGGAACAATGGATTGAAACAGCTCAGAGATTTCACATGGACAGCATTAAAAGATTTCTGGAATCATTTTTTAGTTCCGCTTGGCAAGTGGACACTTGGGGAAAAAGGATTACCACGACTAATCAATGCTTTTAATGATTTTCTCGTGAAAATTAACTGGGATAAAATCAACGCTTCCCTTGTGCAGTTATGGGATGTGTTAGAGCCATTTGCTGAGAATGTCGGAACAGGATTACTTGATTTCTTTGATGATTTCTTTGATAAGGCGGCAGATGGAGTTAATAAACTTCCTGATCTAATTGACAGGTTCAAAGAGTTTATCGCAACATTTTCGCCAGAACAGGCACAGTCTATTGGCTATTTCCTCGGACAACTCCTGACAGCTTTTGCAGCATTTAAAGGACTTACATGGTTCGGTGGCATTTTCGGTAAAGAAGGAGTGATAGGCAAAGGAATCACCATGTTAGCAGCGCATCCATATGCTTCGATAGTGGCAGGACTTGGTCTTACTGTTGCCGCACTTGATAAATTCGGAGTGATTGATGTTGATTGGGATGGGTTATGGACAAGAATCGGGAATCTTAAAGACGTAATTGTGAATTTCATCAAAAATATTAATTGGGATTCGTTAATAAAAACAATCGGTGATGTATGGGATGTATTCCAGCCATTTGCCGAGGGATTCGCAGATGGATTTATCAGCTTTTTCGATATAATGCTGAACGATATCGGCGCCCCCCTGATTAACGCATTAGTAAGCGCCTTAGATGCTTTCGCAAAAGCCTTAGGAAAGCTTGACGATAAACAGATAGAAGCTCTTGGCGAAGCTCTGGCACGGTTTTTTATTATAAGGGGAAGTATTAAGTTTGCCCGAAATATATACAATGTAGTCAGTTCTATCAGCGCACTCAGAACAATCTTCGGTGGGTTAGGAACGGTTCTTTCCACAACCAGTGGTGCATTGCAGGCATTCTTTGGCTCTGGGCTAGGTTCTACACTTGTAGCAGGATTCGCAGACAGTATGGTTGCCTTAGGAACTGCAATAGCAGGATTCAATCTCGGAAAATGGATAAGTGTTAATCTATTCGGGGGTGAAGATAAAACTTTCGGAGAATTTCTGGAAGATAACGTATTTGGATATCAAAAAGGAGATTTTACCGGTGCTATCAACGAATGGATGAAAGATATATTCGGAGTCGGTAATAAGCTTACAGAGGATGATTTAAAGGTATTTCAGGAGTATGAAGATGCTATTCTTGGATTAGTTCGTGCAAGCCAGATTTCAGGTGAACAAGCATATCCTTTATTAACATTCCTTTCCGAATTGAAAGATAACGGATATAGCACAGAACAGGCGTTATTTGAACTCGAACTTAAACTTAATAATCTTGGGGTTTCATCAGAGGACTTCGAGAATGCAATAGCAGGAGTAAACAAACCAGTCAAAGACCTTGGAGATACAGCGGAAACATCCTCTAATCAGTTTTCAAATATGGCTGATCGGATTAACAATGTGTCGTTTGAGGATATCTCAGAACAGCTTACAGGATTCCAGACGCTTATCCAGACCGTTGACTTTGCAACTCTGGTAACAGATACGGCAAATGCAATTGATGAAATGGGCGGTATCTGGGAAAACGGAAAGCAGATTCTCGGTGAAAAAGCATTACAGGTTTATCAAGAAATTGCAAAGGGATTAGAGCCGGACGATAACGGTTACTATACTTTAGCAAACGGACAGATGGTACAGTTTGGAAAAGGTATTTCTGACTATGAAAGTACTCTACAAAGTACAATGGATTCAACTCTGCAGGGGGCAATCAACGGCGTTCTGGATAACAATTCTGGTTTTGAATTAGTTACGGAACTCGGAAAGAATCAGATTCTTGCCGTAGGTAGTGGGATTGAGCAGAACGGCAGCAAAGTCACTGAAAAGCTTAACTCAACAATTCAATCATCTGCAAAAGATGCAGAAGAAACTGCAAAATCAAGCGGTAAAACCCTTGGAAGCAACATTGCAGAGGGATTGCAGTCTGGGATTGACGGAAAGAAAGAATCCACAAAGACTTCGATTCTTGACCTAATGAATAACAGTGTAAAAGCCCCTGCGCAGGAAGCAGTAGACTCCCATTCTCCGTCCAGATGGTTCAAGCAGCTTGCAGAATACTGCGGTCAAGGATTCCGAAACGGATTAGAGCCGGGCTTTTCTGCGTCGTTCACATGGTTTGGAAGAATCCGAAGCAGAATCAGCAATTCCATTGGAAACCTGTATAATGTCGGCTGGAACTCTATTATTGGCTTAAACAATGGAATCGTAGGCGCGGCACAACAGCTTTATGCAAATGTGCAAAAAATCGCGCAAAATATATCAAATACGTTCCGCAAAGTTCTCAAAATTCACAGCCCATCTCAGGTATTTGAAGAACTTGGTAGCTACACCATGCAGGGCTTTCAGATAGGTATGCAGAACATGATTCCGGCATTGCAGTCTACAATCGGGGATATAAGCACATCTATACAGGGTATTCAGCTTCCGCAAATGGAAGCAAATATAAAGGCTGTTCCGACTGCCAAAATGTATCAGAAGCCAGTATCTGCGAATGGTACTTTTGGTGACGATATTCGCCGTGAAGTAATTGCAATCAGTAACAACACATTCGACAACAATCAGAATATCGCACAGGTTATCCGGGAAGCTGTCAAAGGCATGGCAATTTATGCAGATGGTCACTTAGTCGGATATTTGCAAGAGGAAAACGAACAGTTCAGAAACCGCAATGGATTCGGATTATTTGAAAGGTAGGTGAGGTAAATGAGTGATTTTATTGCAGGTAGCAGTTTTGAGGGATGGCTCTTGAAGTATGGAAGCAAAATTGTTCCAAACAAATACCTCGCCTACGATGATTACACTGCAACTCCAAACCAGAGGACAGAGATAGAAGCGTACAGGGACTTGAATAATCTCTTACACAGAGACACCAGTCCGAATTTTAAAACAAAAATAGGCTTCAATACCAGACCACTTTATCTGGCAGAAAAAATAGATTTACAGTCTGCCTTTGCTTCTGGACTGGTTAATAGGGCGCAGAGAAAATATAATGTCACATATTGGGATGATGAGCAGAACACTTATAGGACAGGTGTTTTTTATATGCCCGATGTGGATTACAAAATTATCAATGTGGACGAAGAAACAAAAAATATTCTTTACAACAAAATGCGGTTCGCACTGATTGAATATTAAATCAGGGCGCATGGGTGTCACAGCTCATGTGCTCTTTTGTTTTATAAATGGGAGGATGATTATGGCAGACACAGTATCTTTTGACAGTTTATTGAATACGACAACCGGGATGACTGCTATTGCTAACAACAAGAAGCACGACGATGATGTAGTTAGTGTCACGGGCGTTGACTGGTTTACCTATGCAGGAAAGACTGCCAGTACTATATATGTTTCTGGTAACAATTTCATCGGATTTGGGCAAAACGCCGAACAACTCAAAATCTGGCGCAGGGATGGCACGGTTTATTATATTTACCGACAGGAAGGAACACTTACGTCGGGAAAAAGATTCCTCAAAATCAGGGTTGAAGGATATGTATATTATTCAAGCATATCTTCATCGCATGCACTGAAATACGAAGTATTCTTGATAGAGGGGCAGACATTATTCGTCAATGTTATTCAAATTCCGAAAGATAATTCATATACTGGTACATCATCAATCACTGATGGAAATAACACAACTAATCTGAATATTTCTATATCATCCAGAGTGCCAATTTCGATTCTGGTAAAGAATGCAGGCGTATCTCAGGAGATTACTTATGAAAAATATTCTGATGTAGTAACCGCTAGCATAACTGTTTCCAAAATGCCAGATAAGACCACATATTATCAGAAAGAACTGTTTGATAAAACTGGGCTTGAAATATCTGAAACAACGAGCACAGGAGAAACAGTCAGTGTCACAGATTACGAATTATCTGGCTTTGACAGCAGTTCCGCAGGTACAAAGACCATAACCGTCACTGCATCTGGCAAGACCACAACATTTGAGATTACCGTCTCAGAAGCCTCTATTACCGCCGTATCCGTTACTACTATGCCAGCCAAGGTAAATTATCACATAGGAAAAGAATTTGATTCTACAGGCATTGTGGTTACGGCAACGGCAAGTGACGGAAACACTATAGATGTCACAAAAGATTGTACATATTCTGGTTTTGACAGTAGTTCTCCAAAGCAATGTGAAATTACAGTTCATTATGGCAGTTTCACTTGCACGTTTGAAGTTACTATTATGCAACCAGAAAGCATTTCAGACATAGTAAGCTATAACAATGTTTATTTTGTGGGAGATACCACAAGTTTATCTGTTCGAAGTATAACCGTTAAGTACTCGGACGGGTCGGAAGTCGTAAAAAGTGGATATACTGTCGATAATACACTTGTTACAGAGGCTGGTCAAATTCCCATAAATATTAATTATTTCGGCGCCGTAGGAACTGAAAATGTTACAGTGTATGACTCGTTTTCTGTTCACATAGGAACACCGAACAAAGAAGATGTAATTGCAACATTTGATCTCAATACCAATACTTTAACTGTTTCTGGAACAGGAAAATTTGAATACGAGCTTTCCGAAAGTTCTTCATCTGCAAATGTGAGCGTCCCAGGATCATTATATACAAGATGCACTCAAATTGTGTTCAGTAATGGAATCACGGAAATTCCTAGCGGATTTGGCTATAGGTTTACAAATCTAAGCAATATCACTTTTGGGAATAACATATCAAAGATTGAAAGCGGAAATTTTAATACATATCTGGGAACATCTTTAGAATTTCCAGAATCGCTTATAAGCATCAAGTCTGACTGCTTTGGCGAATGTCCAAATCTCACAGAATTAACTTTTCATGAAGGGCTTGAAGAAATTGGAAGTAGCTCTTTTGATGAGTGCCGATTACTAAAAAATTTAGTTCTTCCATCAACTTTAAAAAATATGCCATATAGTTTTCAAGGAAATACTCTTGAAAATTTGGTAATAGGTGGAGAAGGCGCGTCTTTTCTGCATAGTGGTAAGAATGGAATAATTGGCATTTCTGCAAAAAATATGACCATTCGCGGAGGTACAATAGGCACTAACGCATTTTATGGAAGAACAGACATAGAGACTGTTACTTTAAATGGAGAGGTAAAGTTTGATAGCACTGATCAATTTCAAGGATGTTCTAATTTATCAAATATAACTATAGACAATGGAGTCACAAATATTCCGGCAAATTGTTTTTATAATTGCGCTATTGAAAACGTTATTCTTCCTGACAGTGTTTTAGAATTAGGGCAAAATTCTTTTTCTGGATGCACGTCTTTAAAGAATATAACATTATCTAAAAATATAAAAAAGATTCCAAATAGTTGTTTTAGCGGTTGCGGATTTGAGACTTTTACAATTTCTGATGATTCGGAAACTGAAGAGCTTGAAAATGTTGTATTTCAGGGATGCTCCAATTTAAAAATGGTGTATATCGGGAAGAATGTAAAAACAATCGGACCGGGTTGCTTTGCTTCTATTGGCTCCCCTTCGACTATAATTCAAATTAATCAGAAAAAAGATGCTATTTCTGGTTCTCCATGGGCGGCTTCAAATGCGACGGTGGAATGGATAGCCAAGGAAGTTGTTAAAATAGAATTGACATCATTACCAGATAAATTGAAATACAAAGATGGAGAATCTTTTGATAGCTCTGGCCTAATTGTGACAGCAACTTATGATGGCGGAACAGTGCAGGAAACGACAAATTATACGCTTTCTTTGCCGGATATGTCAACTGCCGGAACAAAGACTATTACGGTAACATGTGGCACTCAGACCGCAACGTTTGATATTACTGTCATAGCCATAACCAAAATCGAAATTACTACACCACCAACCAAGCAGGAATACCGCAAGGGCGACACTTTAGATGCAACTGGCATGGTAGTTTCTACGGTCTGGACAGACGGTTCAAAAGAAGTTCTGACAGACGGATATACGGTGTCGGATTTAGACAGTACCGAGACAGGCGAAAAGACTATCACGGTCACATATCAGACGTTTACAGCAACATTCACCGTAGAAGTCGTGGCAGATACTGCCGGAATCCGTATCTCTCATTATCCAAACAAGGTTTACTACAAGATAGGCGAATCTCTGGACACAACTGGTTTGACCGTGGCTAAATACCGTGCAGACGGTACAGAAGTAGAAATTACAGGCTATACAGTATCCGAGCTGGATAGTTCAACATCTGGTTCAAAAACAGTTAATGTGTTTTATACAGAAGCAATAAGTAGCACCAAATCCGAGACATTTAACACTGATTTCCAAGTTAGAGTCACAAAAGACGGAAAGAACCCATTTGACGATAGTTCAAGTGGCGGTTCTGGCGGTGGTTCTGGTGAAGTTGAAGAAGAAAAAACCGAACCAATCACTGTCACAGTACACTGGATTAATGGAGAATTTGCTGACCTTACAAATGAAAATATCGACCAGAATACGCTTGCTTTGCAGGAGTCTATTTGTTCAGAACAGTATTTCATTTTTGGCGGTTGCGTCTGCAATCAGATAACGTTTCAGGCTCACCACGACCAGTTTAACGGTACCTCGGAAGAGTTTTATCCACATGGGAAAATTGAAGTTTACATCGAGAGAAAAGGAACAAGAATTAAAATTTTCACAGGTGAAATCGACAGTGCAGAGCGAAAAGCAAACTCATTAACACGTAATTTTATCGCATATGATTATCTGTATAAATTACGAAATACTGACATTGCTCGATGGTATAAAAACCAGACTACTGACAAGAAGAAAAAGCTGACTCAAAAGCAATTCAGGGATAAATTATTTGAGTTTTTGGGGCTTGAACAAGTTAGTACAAAACTGCATTGGGACGACACCTATGTCCCTGATACGAATAACTCAAACGAGATGAATGTAGTCAATATTTTGAAAGATTTATGCTTACAGAATGACCGTTTTGGATGGATGAACAGGGATGGCAAATTTGAGTATCTGAAGCTTCGCCAGAACAGTTATAAATACGGTGATACGAATGATAATAAGCCTATTTATAAATACTACAACAACGAAGAAATTCACCTCGATACGTTCAAAAGTTTTACCGCAAAAGAGGGCAGAATCTGGTTCCCGAATGTTATATTTTGTGATCCTGACCCAAATAGAGCCTTTGGCTTTACGCAGGGCGATTACACCGCACAGGAAGCATATGATAACAATGTCTATTACAACAGAAACAGCTTCTTTGTAGGAAATGAAGACTGGCTAAATTACGTTTGGGATGCTGACGAATATGGCGGTATTTCAAGAATTGAACCAATTATGAAGATTTGCTATGGCGTTTTCGTAAATCAAGATTTGCGGAAATATTACCGCGCGCAGGGATATACCGCTGAGGTCCAAGGGAACCCGCTAAACATGGTCGGACAGGCAGTCGAACTTTATTACAAAAAGCAGATTCAGCATGACGATCAGGAGCCGACAGAACTGCAATGGTATGTTCATTCATACATTATGAGCCGGACTCTTAAAATCGGTGCTACAGACATGATTGACACCTATTCTGCCAATAATGCACCGTTTAATAGCAACAGTCAGCAGTTAGGAAAATATACTCCTGAAATATCTGGAACGGTTAACCTTACACGATCTGAAATGCCGACAATCAGTTATGGAGAATTTACGGACGGTTCGGATTCTGAATTTTCACCGGCAATGATTGACGATTTTACGGATGGTTCTGGCGGTTCTGGAATCACTTCTGAGCAATTGAAAAAGGCACAATTAAGGTGTGTGAAGCGAATCAAAAAAGCCGATTATGACGCTCTGGTAGCCGCAGGAATTGACCGGGCAGATACACTGTATTTCACATTCGAGGAGGAGTAATAGATGATATATAAGGCATTTTTGAACAGACAGGAAATCACTGGGTTTCCTGTCAAGGGCAAGGAAACGAGTGAGATATGGGGTGGAGATACATTGTTGTGGGAAAAATCAAGTATGCAAGATTATTTTAAATTTGAATATGAAAGTGTGATTACATTCATGATTAAAGGCTCTAATATCTCTGTTGATTGGGGCGATGGAATGAAAGAATCTTTTGCTAATGAATACCAAGATACAAATTTCAATAATAATGTTAAATTTATAACTCACACTCCAATATCTGAAGGCAGACATATATCAGAAATACGAGGAATCGATTTAGAAGTTAGATTCGGAGATAGTCGACCAGGACACGTTTTTAGTTCGACGGCACTTACGAAAGTTTTGTCGCCACTTCCTCGATGCACAAGCAATTACTTGCCATATTTATTTTATGGGTGTAAAAATCTCGAAAGCGTTACAGAAGATTTGTTTAAAAATTGCAAAAATGCAACAAACGCACTAGAGACCTTTATGGCTACTTCTAAATTGAAAAATATACCTGGAAAATTATTTGATTACATTCCTAAACTTAAGGAGGCTGTATGGACTTTTCGTGAATCAGGATTAGAGTCGGTGCCAGGAAAGCTTTTTTCTAAATGTGAAGAAATGAATGGTGCCGCAGGCTGTTTTTCATATTGTAACAATTTAAAAACGACAGGTGACGGACTTTTATCTAAACAAAAGATGATTGTTATGCATAGTATTTTTTCACATTGTC
>ENA-UEQM01000186-UEQM01000186.1-human-gut-metagenome-genome-assembly--contig:-NODE-186-length-44766-cov-8.370561_pt1 | contig 44766 bp, 45 predicted proteins | sample MGYA00242948_ERZ507948 | MGnify/ENA primary metagenome ERZ507948 (study PRJEB26167, sample SAMN06115440) | human gut metagenome | host: Homo sapiens | place: China:Hubei | collected 2015-07-28 | study... | reverse complement strand
TGCCGGAAGAGCGGGATAAAGAAGATCAGCGCGATCACCGCCACAAAAGGCAGCGCCAGATTCGTGACCGCCTGCCGGTAGTCCAGCACGTAAGCCGCCGCCGGAATCGCCAGAAACGTGACCGAACTGATCGAAGTGCCCAGCATCGAAATGCCGATCGCCCACCCCGGAAAGGAGCGGTTGCCGAGGAAGTACGCCTCCGTGCTGGTGTTTTTGCGGGCGAACCAGACGCCCATGCCCGCCATCCCGGCGAGGAACAGGACGACCGCGAGAAGATCGAGAATACGCATTGTCTTTCTTTCCGTAGCTTGTTTTTATTTTCCCGGCCTGAGCAAGCCGGCCAGAAATTCATCGGTCACCCGGTCGAATTCCGGGTAGCTGCCGTGGATCGCCTGCGGGAAATTCACGATCCGTTTCGACGCCGACGGAATCGAATTGAACGCCGCGTACACGCTCGACGGCACGCAGGTCGTATCGATGAAGCCGGTCAGCACCAGGCACTCCGCCCGCCTGATCCGCGCCGCGAAAAAGGCGCTGTCGTAGTAGGCCACCGCCCGCGCCACCACCGGATCGGCCGGTTTGCCGCCCTTCATGCGGATAAAGCGCGGCCAGCCCGCCGTCCTGCCCGCCAGCGGCGCGCCGTGGTCGCACATCGCCGGTTCGTGGGCGATCACCGCCGTCACCGCCGGGTCCAGTCCCGCGGCGGCCAGCGCCTGTGCGCCCCCCTGACTGCCGCCGTACACGATCAGGGTCCGGCCGTCCCAGTCGGGGCGGGCTTTCAAATAGTCCAGCGCCCGGATCAGCCGCCGGTACATGCCGTTGAAATAGATTTTCTCCCGGTCATCGGCGCCTTCAAAGCGGTAATCCTTCATCGTGGTGCGGTAGAGCCGGACGTACTCCTCATGGCTGCCGCCGTTGCCGATGCCGTGGGCGTTCACATCCAGCACCAGCAGCCCCATTCCGGCGAACCGGTACTGCGGCATCGCGCTGCGCACTCCGGCGGCGTGCCACGTCACCATCGCCGGGAACTTCCGCCCCGGTTCACCCGCGGGCCTGGTCAAATACGCCCGGACCGGCTTCGTGCCGGGAGTCGCCACGGTCACGTCGAACAGCTCGAACCGGCCCCGGTACGGTTCTTCCACCTCAAGCGGCACCTCGCGCGGCGCTATCGCCCCGGCGCGGACCGCCCGCTTCTGTTCCTCCCAGAACGCATCGAAGTCGGCGGGTTCGGCGAAGCCGGGCCGCACCGTCTCCGGATCGGTCATCACCCCGGCGCGGGCGTAAATCTTGCGTCCCGCCTCCAGCGGGCAATCCACCTTGAGCCAGGTGAAGCCGGGGCCGCGCGGCGTGAACCGAAGCGTGACCGGCTCCGCCGCCGACACACATTCGCCCTTCGCGCCGCGGGCGTAATCGCCGTGAATGCTCCAGACCAGCTTCCGGCCCGGAGCAGGCCTGCCGTCCTTCAGCAGCCGCACCCGGAACTCCACGGTTTCGCCGGAACGGCAGACCGCATCGGGACGGGCGGCCTCGGCTTCGATCTTCCAGCCGTCCAGCGCCGCGGTGGGCTGGTTCCGCATATCGTAGGCGGCGAACAACCCGCAGGCAGGACACAGGATCGCGAGAATGGCGCATAATCTCCTCATCGCGCTTTCCCCTCCACCGGGCCGACGGAAACCACCGGCATATCCTTTTCCAAATACGCGCGCAAATAGCCGTAGATCCAGCCGTTTTCCGTGCCGACGATCAGGTCCGGGATTCCGTCGCCGTCGAGGTCGGCGGCATAGGGCGCGGTGTTGTGGTTCGCCAGCCGCTGCGGAGCAAGGTCGCCGCAGTCGGTCATCACCGCCCGCGCCGGAGTGTCGGAGCTGTTCAGGAACAGCCGCGCATTGATGTTGTCCATCAGCAGATCCGGGCGGCCGTCGCCGTTCCAGTCGACGATCTGCGTGACGCTGCGCCCCATGCCGCCCGGTCTGGGCTTGAGGCCGCCGAGGGTTTCGTGATTCCAGACCAGCGAGCGGAAGAACGGCGCATTCAATTCAAAGACATGCCTGCCCGGTTTCAATCCGAGCGACCCGTCCGCGCGGCGGAAGCGTTCGTAGAAAGCCAGCCGGTCGGTGTGATCGGTGACGATGTAATCGACCAGCCCGTCCCCGTTCCAGTCGAACACGCTTGGACGGCACCGGGTCACGGTCAGCAGCTCCCTGCCCCGCGGCCTGAACCGGAAACCGGGAGGCACCGGCGTTTCACCCGGAAAATCGACTTCGATCAGCGTCCCCGGCGCCAGACGCGGTTCACCGGGTTCACCGATGTTGCGGAAAAACACATGCTCGCCGCGCACGCCGGTCACAATCAGGTCTTTCAGGCCGTCCATATCCCAGTCGGCGACTTCGATATTGGTGTACCCCCAGTCGCTCTCCCCTTCGCCCTGCACCGAACCGTCGGGGCCGGCGCGCAGGATGATCGGGCGGCCTCCCGCCGCGAGTTCGACCGGGGTCCGGTAAACCGGCAGCTCCGGCGTACCGATATTCTCCCAGTAATAGACCCGCCCGTTGGCCGAACCGGAGAGGATGTCGACCAGCCCGTCCCCGTTCCAGTCCGCCGCGACCGGAATGGCCAGCGTGCCCGCATTCAGGTGCGCCCGCTCCTCTTGCAGGAAAACCGGCGGCATCAGCAGCATCGCCTCGCCGGGACGCGCCCGGTTGAAGCAGACGCCGAGTGTGCCGTCCTCGCTGCCGAGCATCAGGTCGAGCGCGCCGTCGCCGTCCACATCGCGGAACAGCGGATAGGGAAACACGCCGGGAAAATCGATCTCATGCCCGTCATGGGTCAGCAGCTGCCGGGGCCTGTCGAACCTGCCGTCGGCCCGGCCCGGAAAATAATAGAGCAGCGAACTCACCCCGCCGCAGACCAGATCGAAACGGCCGTCGCCGTCCACATCCGCCACCGCCCACGCCAGCGTGTGCATGTCGCCGCCGCCGGGCGTCAGGATTTTCCCCTGCGGACCGCGCACTCCCGCGACGAAGAGGTCTTCCCCCTCCGACCGGAACAGCGGCTCCCGTTTCGTGCCGATGTTGCGGTGCAGTCTGCCGTCGCTGAAGATGTCCGGCAGGCCATCGCCGTCGAAATCGTGCAGAACCGCGCTGGAAATCAGTTTCGGCGTTTTGCCGTCGAATTTCAGGGGCTTCCAGCCGGTCAGCTTCGGGCAGCCGTTTTCGCGGACGATTTCGGCGCCGGCGGCCAGGTAGCCTGAAATGAACACGCACTCCATCTTCCCGTCGCCGTCGATGTCCGCCAGCCGGGGCGGCGCGGTCTGGGCGAACCGGCCGAACTCCAGATTGCCCTTGTCGATCAACACCGGAGCCGCAAAGAGGTCGTATCCGGTTCGGTTGCGGAGGTTCTCATAGTAGTAAAGCCCGCCGAACAGGTCGCGGCCGCTGTCGGTCTGCCACCCGGCGATGAAAAAGAGGTCGAGATCGCCGTCGCCGTCGAAGTCCACTGCGTCGAATGCGCCCCGGAACGCGCCGCCGAAGATTCCCGGCCGGTTCTTCTTTCCGAGCATCAGCGGCATCCCGAAGCCGGGCAGCGGATATTCCGCCGGAGCCGGCGCGGCATACGGAGATTCCGCGTCGAAATAGAGCGAATAGAGCGCCGGGAGCTTCCCGGTATGCACAAATCCCAGCTCCCCGGACATCCGGTTCAAAAAGTCGTCGTCAAGCTGAAAGGGCTGGAAATAACGCTCCTCGCCGGAGAGCTTCACATCCCGCGCCAGCGGCTTGCCGGTGGCCGGATCGCAGGCGACCAGACGCATCGAAGCGACGGCGGCACGGCGGGCGGCAAGGTCCAGTCTGCCCAGTTCTTTCGAGAGGTCGAGCCGGAAGCGGACCGGCGTGTTCTTCCACTGTTTTTTCGTTTCGCCGAGCGCGAAACTGATCCGGCGGCGGTTGCGGCCGACCCACTCCGGCTGTTTCGCGATCCCGTCCGGCCAGGCCGGGAGCACGGAGCGTTTGCGGCTCTCCGGCAGAACTCCGGGAGCCTGCGGTGCAAAGCCCCGGTAGATGCGCACTTCGTCGATCTCGCCCGGAAACGTCCCCAACTTTCCGTACTGCTGCACCGGCAGCCCCTGCGAGTTGCTGCCGATATAGATGTCGTACAGAAACTCCGCCGGGCACTCCGGGAGCCGCGCATTCTTCACCGCAACCGGCGGCAGCCCCTCGACCGCGGCGGAAAGCCTGCCGGGCCGTTCCCACGCGATGGTCACGGTGCGCCATTCGCCTTTCTTCCAGCCGCGCACATCGACCTTGACCGAAGTGGTCGGCGTTTTACCGCGGGCCGCGTGGACGTAAAGCCCCCCGGTCTTCTCATTGATGGTCGCGTCGAGCCGGTGGCCGTACCGGTTGCGCAGCGAAAACAGATAAACTTCGGTCAGCTCCTTCGGCAGCACCCCTTCGCCCGGCGTGAAACCGGGCCGAACCCGGATCACCAGGGTTCCGGCCTCCAGATCGATGTTTCCCGGCGCGGGATAGCAGAGCATCTGGTTCGGCGGCAGCTTCAGCACTCCCGGCGCCCCGGCGCGGAGCAGGCGCTCCGGCACAAACGGCGTACCGCTCCCCGAAGCGAAATCAGCCTCGAAAGAGCCGTCGAATCCCGCCCGGAACAGCAGGTTTTCATCGGTAAGCCCGCTCCCATGCGCCAGAAACGGCAGCAGCAGAGAAACGGCGAAACAGAAAGAAAGGCGATTGCACGGTTTCATGGCGTTTTCGTCTCCTATTCCGACTTGGTCAGATCGAAATGCTTGTTGTAGTTGTTGTACTGAAGGGGCGTCTTTTCATAGGAAGCGTGCAAATCCGCCCAGAGCGCATTCATGCCGCCGCCGTGGCGCATGCTGTAACGGTTCTTGTACTGGCTGAACGACATGCCGACCAGATTCCAGACGCCGTTGTCGCGGTCGGTGTCGCAGTCGATCAGCAGCAGCTTGACGGAGGGCTGCTTCATCGCGCCGAACTTGCGGAAGCCGACGTTCCGCTGGTAGGAACCGTTCCGAAGCGTGATGTTCGGGCTGGAAGCCGTGTTGGTCGCGTAGTTCTGATAGTATTCATAGACCGTTCTGCCGTCGCCGACCACAACCCCGCCGCTCCGGCGCTGATTGCGCTGCGCGGGACAGCGGATGACCTTGTCCTGAATCAGCGAGAGGTCCTGCAGCAGCGTCACCCACGTCCAGCCCTTGCCGCCATTGCGGGACATGTCCCCGCCCGGAAACGGTCCGCCGTCGTAGGCTTCCGCATAAAACTGTTCGACCAGCGACAACTGTTTCAGATTGCTCAGGCAGCTCGCCTGATAAGCCGTCTCGCGCGCTTTGTTGAGTGCGGGCAGCAGCATGCTCGCCAGAATTGCGATGATCGCTATCACCACGAGCAGCTCAATAAGGGTGAACGGCCTTAAGCGGCAGTATGCGGGGGGCGTGTCCGCCTCATGCCGCGCCCCCTGCGTCCGGCAAGGTGCCGGTGCCGGGTACGGGGCGGTCGACAGGCGGAGCAGCGGTCGCCCGGCGGGGAAAGAAGATCCGCAATAACGTGAAGTTCTCTTCCCGCTTTTTTGCGGAAAGACAACTTCACGTTTTTGCTCCGACTTGCCGCTTGCAGAGCATTGGCAGAGGCGTGAGAGCTTGCGGGAAATGAGAGAGATGTTCGGATTGGTTGGTACGGGGAGAGACGCGGCGCAAGTCGCCGCTTTCTCTCCCCCGAACCCCTCTCTTTCGCGCAGAGCGGCATTCGTGGACTGATTGTATATTTTACAAGTTGTGTTCACGAGCAGCTCAATAAGGGTGAATTTACTTTGAAGTTTCATGCTTTCTTCCTTTAGATTTGAGGATAGTTGATGCCGTTGAAACGTGCTGTCCGGCGGTATTCGGTGTCTTTGTATTCTTTGCAGTAGACCTGATGTTCCTGCCCGACCGCTCCGCGCAGTCCGAAGGGCACGGCAATCCAGCATGGCGCAAGCCGGTCGGAGAGATGCAGTTCCAGTTGCAGATAGACCATCGGCGCCGGAAACTCTCCGGGGACAAGTTCCACGGTGATTGCGGCTTCCATACGCTGCTTGACCTGAAGGAGCTGGCCCGGCCCCGGATGAAGCTCCCAACCCTCCGGCAATTTCCAGTCGAGGCGGACAAGCCGGTTGTTGTGCGGGCACTCCGTCACGGAAATGCGGAGCTTCTGGCGTTCACCGGGACTGGTCATCGGATTTTGTCCGTATTCGATCGCCAGTTCGCCCCACGGCAGGTTGAACGTGAGCCGCCGGGAACTGCGCGTTAAAATACGTTCCCGGACTATGCTTCCATCGGTCAGTCGCTCCGTCAGGCCGGCGCAGCAGGTCGGACCGTCAATGAGGCGCGGCAACAGCGGATTTTCCTTTTCCGCATACTGCTTGTCCCGAATGATCCGTTCGCTCAGTTCCTCAACTGTGGCGGGGGCAAAAAGCCATAAAGTGGAAACCGCGGCGGTCTTGATCTCATTGCCGATCGGCTCGATCCACCGTTGCGGCAGGCCGGAACGCCCTTTCAGGATGCCAAGCACGGCGCCGACGGTCGCACCGGTGCAGTCGGTGTCGTCGCCGCAGTTGACGGCAATGCAGAGGGATTTGCCGAAATCTCCCTGGCCGTAAAGCAGGCCGAGCACGACGAACCCGACATTGGCCGGAGCTTGAAACCAGCCGAGGTCGGCGCTTTCTTCGACCAGCCGGTTGCGTGCGGTCCGCCAGTCGATTCCCTCCTGATGGCAGGAGCGCGCGAGCTTCACGCTGCGGGCGATGCGGCAGTCGTCCGGAATACGGGCCAGCGCGATATCGATCAGCCGGAGCAGGTCCTGTTCCACAAACGCGGCCGATTCCAGGGCGGCGGTGAAGATTTCGGCGTAGATGCCGTCTCCGCAATGGTCGACGCAGGCGTCCATCCAGGCGAAACGGGCGGCCTCATCCGGTGCGCCGGGGAAAAGACAGGCCCAGATTTCCGAACGGATCCAGGCTCCGTTGCTGTTTTGCCACTCCGCGTTGTTGCAGAAACCGGAAAGCGGCGGGTAAAGCCCGGCTGCGATATTGCCTTTGGCCGTGCCGTATTCGTTCCAGGGGCCGGTGATATAACGCATCCAGTATTCGCCGAGAATCCGTTCATTCAGCCGATAGGCGCCGTTCTGTTCGACGGCGAGCAGCCACACCAGCTGAAGATCAAGATCGTCATTCGGCGCTGGCCGGCCGGCGGTTTCCTGCGTATAAAAGCTGATATCGCCAAGTTGCCGGGTGCCTTCCATCGGGGCGCCAAGTGTGCCGCCGATATTTTTCCCCTGCCAGCAGCCGAGGACTTTGTCCCGGAATTCATGAATATTGATCTGGGCGGGGGGCGGTATTTCCAGTATGGGCATGGCTGTTTCTCCTTTTGTACGGTATTTTCTGACCGGAACGGGTTGATTTTTTTTTGTTCTCCGCTTATTATTATACTCGACAACGAATTCCAAACAAATGTAAAATTGTCCTGTTACCTATAAGTTTGTTCAAAATATGGCTATTGTGACGATGAGTCCTTTCGGGGACGCGGATTTTCTTTCGGGGCGGACCAATGTGGTCGATCCGTGCGGGCAGGAGTGGCAGAGCCACTGGATCGATAATTGGAGTTTACTGCTGATTCTGGAGGGGAAAGGTGAAATCGAGCTGGAAACGGGATGCTTGCCGGTTGTGAAACAGGACCTCGTCCTGATTGCGCCGGGTTATCCTCATAAGTTCAGGTGCCCGGGGCCGTGGGTGCTGCTGTGGGTGCATTTCCTGATGCGGCCGCATCTTTGTCCGCTGCCCGGATGGACGGAGTGCCAGTCCGGGGCGCGCTGCTGCAATCTGCCGAAACGGGAGTTCCTGCGGGCGCGTTCGGCATTGCAGGAGGCCTGCCTGCTGGACCTGCGGCGTGCTCCGAACTGGTACTTGCTGGCCTACTGCCTGCTGGAAAGTGTGGTGCTGCGCGGCTGCCGGGTTGCCGCGGAAAATACGTCGAATGAAAACGTCTGGCTTCCGCTGGCTCAACAGATGCTGCTCGAACCGGTTACAAATGATTTTTCGATGGATCGGATCGCTGCCGGGTGCGGGATGTCGCGGACAAAATTCTATACAGCCTTCAAACGGCTCTGCGGCCTGTCGCCGCGCGCCTATCGGGAACTTCACCAGATGCGCAGGGCGCAACTGCTGTTGGAAAACACGGCGCTTCCGGTTGCCGAAATCGCTTGTCAGGTCGGTATAGCGAATCCGTTTTATTTTACCGGCCGCTTCCGGAAGTTCAGCGGGAGCGCGCCTTCCGAGTACCGTTCCCGCCTGTGGAAAGGGAAGAAGCAGCCGCCTTCTCGTTGAAACAAAGAAAAATCCGGCGGACCTGGGGAGAAGTCCGCCGGACCGGGTTCCGGCCCGCACAGGGAGGAACGGGCCGGAACCCTTGGGGAGATTGGGTCAGTTCACTTTTATCTTGTGAACTTTTTCACGTTCCGATTTCGGAATGTTCAGCGTCAGCACGCCGTCCTGGGTTTTCGCGGAAATCTTTTCGATATCCACACCGTCGGAGAGCTGGAAGCGGCGTTTGAATACGATCCGCTTGCCGTTCCGGCGCAGTGAGCTTTCGGCGTTCAGGGACATCACGTGATTCTTGACTTCGATGTTCACCGTGCCGGAATTGGCGCCGGGAACTTCGAACCACATGGTCACGCCGTCCGCTCCGTCCAGAATGTCCACCAGCGGCATCACTTCGAGCACTTCCTCTTCGCCACGGATGGTTTCGTTTCCGGTCATGTTCTCATTCATAATATCTTCCTCCTTCTCTATCAAATCTTAATTCACTTTCACGACATGGGCGGTCGGCGGAACGGCGGTCTCACGCGGCAGCGTGACGGTCAGGATGCCGTCTTTATATTCCGCTTTGGTTTCACCGCCCTTGATCGCGACCGGGAGTTTCACGCTCTCCTCATATTCGGAGAAGGAGCGCTCCTGCCGCAGATAGTGCGCCTTGTCATCGTCGGAGACTTCGGATTCGCGTCTGGCGCGGATGGTCAGGCTGGTGCCGACCACCTCGATATCGATATCCTCCGGCTTGCAGCCCGGGATCGGCAACCGTGCGGTCACCGCGTCCTCTTTGACTTCGACCTCCAATTTCGGAGCAAGGCCCGAATCCCACATCATCTCCGGCGTGAAGTCCGGAGCAAGCTGCCCCAGCATCGTGCGGAAGATATCATCCACCCCGCGCAGCGTAACCGGGAACAGCCCATCACCACGATTCAATCTGGTCAACATGTTCATAATCTTTACCTCCTGTTTTTCCTCTTTTCCGGTGTTTCACCGTTTCGCCGTCAGTATCAGCAGGTGCCGTGCCAATTCGCTGTTGAAGTTGACAAAAGGATTTTCCGGTTTCATTTCGTGACAGTTTGACGCACCATTGCGTCAGTTTGTCCCGATTGCGGGTTGACTGCGTGCGAAAGCACATGTATAGTAGGCGAAACGGAAGGATTCCGAAAATCATGTTTGATTTGGCTCTGGGAAAATTCTGCATTGAAGCAGGCTCCGACAATGGTGACGGTGAGACATTGTCCGGGGCGCGAATAAACTGAATTCTTTTCATCGGCAGGCTGTCCGGCGGGTAAATCCGCCGAATGGCAAAGCCTGCCGTATCGGAATGCAATAAGCTGCGGACGAGGTTTCATCCGCAGCGTTTTTTTGCATTTTTTTGAAAAGAATCGGAATCATGAAAGAATCGGAACAGAACCTTACGGTCGGGAAGGTGTCGGAACAGCTTTTCAAGTTCACCGTCCCGTTGTTTTTCGCCAACCTGCTGCAGGCCGGCTATAACATCGCCGATATGGTCGTGGTGGGCCGTTATGTCGGCAGTTCGGGGCTGGCGGCGGTCAGCAACGCTTCAATGCTCTGCTTTATCATCACCAGCATCGGCATCGGCATCACCATCGGCGGAACCGTGCTGGCGGCGCGGGCCCGCGGCGGCGGCGACCGCGCGGCGGAACGCGCGACCATCGGAACGTTGTTCGCGGTGACGGCATTGGCGGCGTTGCCGGTGACGGCAGGCGGCTGGTGGTTCAGCCGGAGCGTATTCCTGCTGATGAAGGTGCCGGAGGAAGCGTTGGAACAGGCGTGCGGATATATGAACATCCTGAGCGGCGGAACCTTATGCGTTTTCGGTTATAACGCGGTGTGCGCCCTGTTGCGCGGCCTCGGGGATTCGCGGCGGCCGCTGCTTTTCGTCGCGATTGCGGCGGCGGTGAACATCATACTGGACCTGCTGCTGGTCGGCGTGTGGAAGCTGGGCGTCACCGGAGCGGCGTGGGCGACGGTGACGGCGCAGGCGGCTGCGCTGCTGGCCGGGCTTTTTTATCTGAAGCGCCGGAAGTTCTTTCGCGGCTTCGGCCGGCGGGACTTCCTGCCGCGGCTGGGGACAACCGTCGGCATCCTGAAGACCGGCATTCCGTCCGCCTTGCAGATGGTGGTGGTGAATCTGGCTTTCCTGCTGGTGACGGGGATGTTCAACCGCTACGGCGTCACGGCGGCGGCCGCCGCCGGAATCGGCCTCAAGATCAGCACATTGGCCGGAATGCCCTGCTGGGCGGTCGGACAGGCGGTCACTGCGATGGCCGCCCTGAATCTGGGGGCGGGGGAGGTGGGCAGAACCGCCAAAACCGCCCGGACCGGAATCCGGTTCGGGCTGATTTCCACCGGAATCGCCGTAATCCTGATCCAGCTCTTCGCCCGACAGATAATCGGCTGTTTCGACAGTGATCCGGAGGTGGTCCGCTCTGGAGTGCTGTATTTGCGGATCTTCAGCTCCTTCAGCGGCTTGGCCTATGCGGTGATGTATGTGTGCGACGCCTTTGCGACCGGCACGGGGGCGCCGACGCTGGCGCTGTTCAACGCGCTGCTGGAGGCGGTGATACTGCGGCTGCTGCTCTGCTGGTTCTTCAGCACCTGTCTGGAATGGGGCTTTGCCGGAGTCTGCTGGGGTATGGCGCTTTCGACGCTGCCGCCTGCAATGATCGGCCTCAGCTACTGCCGCTGGGGCAGGTGGCGGAAGGAGCAGCGGGAACGGTAAGTGCGTTTACCGCTCCCGCTGCCGGGGGACTATTCCCGGTCGAACAACAAAGGCGCCAGTTCCGCCGGGGGAACGTCGCGCACTTCGCAGTTATGCCGGGAGGCATAGGCTGCCGCCGCCCCCGCCGCCGCTCCCAGCGCCATCGCGATACACATCACCCGGCAGCTGGCAAGCGCTTCGTGGGAGGCGCTGATGCAGCGGCCCGCCAGCAGCAGACCGTTCAGGCGGCGCGGCACCAGCACACCGTACGGAATGTCATACGGTTTGCCGCGTTCGGCGGTGCCGACCTCGTTCTCATCGTGTCCGGCGGCTTGTCCGCAGCCGGCCGGATTGTGGATGTCGATCGGAAAAGCCGCGCGGCGCACGATCGCATCCGAGAAACGGGTTCCTTGCAGGCAATTTTCTTTTTCGAGCCGTGCCATCCCCTCGAAACGGCGGGTCTCACGCACGCCGATTGCGGCGGGCATGCCGGAAATACAGGCGTTTTCATAGCCGGGCAGGGTGCGGCGCAGAAATTCCAGAATCCCGAACGCCTGTCGCCGTCCTTCGATTTCCGCCTTGGTCAGGTCGGAGGAGAGGAGTCCGTTCAGGAAATTCACCTGCGTCGCGTTGACGATGTTTTCATCGGCGCGGCGGGCCGTGTAGAGCCGGATCACGCCCACGGATTCAGGCAGTTCTCCCCGGCAGCGCGCCTCCATCACGATTTCTTCCCAGGTACGGCCGTTCACCATTACCTGACGCGCCTGTTCTTCGGAACAACACAGGAAGCGGCGGGCCGGATCAATGTTGCCGATCGTATACATGATGCTCATCGGCTGAGTCAGGCCGTCGCTTTCGCGCCCGGTTTCAAACGGCACTCCGGCGCGGAACGCGACCTCGCCGTCTCCGGTCGCATCGATCACGGTACGTGCGGTCAGGCTCCGGTTTCCTTCGCGGCAGTTCAGGACGACGCCATTGAGTCTTCCGGCCTCCCGCAGTACGTCGACGACTGTGGCATGGAGCAGGATTTCAACGCCTTTGGCGGTGAGCAGATCGTAAAGCTGGAGGTCCGCCTTCTGGAAGTCGACCGTACAGCCGCCGAGCGCCTGAGTCACTTCCCGGACGATCCGGCTTTCGACGCCGCCCATCAGCGGACCGACCAGTGAATGAATCGCCGTGCCGCCGAGACGGCCGTACCGTTCCACCAGCAAGATTTTCGCTCCGGCCTCCGCCGCGGCATAGGCGGCCCCGATTCCCGCCGGTCCGCCGCCGGCGATGATCACGTCATAGTCCATTTACAGTTGCTCCTTTCGGTTTTATTTTTATTATACCTGAAATCAACAAAGTTGAAAATGCAGAAAAATGCTGTATCTTTATATAAAATTGCTGTAAGACACAATATTATGAAATTTATCGATGGAATTGATCCACACTCTCCCGGTCGGGCGCTGGCGATGGCCTTAAATGATCTTGAGAAACGTTTCGGCATTGCGCTGACCATCCATGACTGCCGGGGGATGCTGAACGATTCGGCGGGAAGGCCGCTCTTCCCGGGACGCAATATGCACATGCACCCATACTGCATTGCCGGGCGCTTCAAGCAAGAGAACTGGAACCGGCGCTGCCATCAGCAGTGCATGGTCGAAGCCGAGGCGGTCGCAAGCGGTGCGAAACGCCCTTTCCGGCACGATTGTTGGAAAGGTGTTTCAGAGCTGGTCGTGCCGATTGAACGCGACGGGACCTTGATTTTACTGATCTACGCCGGAGGGTTCCGGACGCCAGGAGCTGAGGTTCCGGACTGCATTTCGCCGGAACTGCGAATCATCCGTTCCGGTATGCCGGAAGCCGATGACCGGCTGTTTGCGGAACTGGCCCGGGAACTGCTGCTGTTCGGGCAGGGAATCCGGCACTATCTGGACCTTTATCGCGATCGGCGGGGCATTCCGGCCGGAAACGCCGACCGCATCCGCCGTTTTCTGGAGGATCACGCACATGAACCGGTCGGACTGGCCGAACTGGCCCGCTGGATGAACCTCTCGCGGAGTCACGCCTGCCATCTGGTGAAGTATCACTTCGGCAAGCCGTTTCATGCCCTGCTGCTGGAAGAACGCCTGACGCGCGCCTGCAACCTGCTGCGCACGACGGAGATGCCTTTGAAGGCAGTGGCGGCGGCAGTCGGTTTTTCCAATGAATTTTACTTCAACCGGCTTTTCGCCCGCGAATGCGGCCGGCCCCCCGGCGAGTTCCGCCGCCGGGAGAAAATCCAAGCTGAACTGCAATGATCAGATTTCCTTCTCCTCTGCATGAATCCGGCCCGTTTACAAGTTGTGGAAAATCAGAGTAATACAAATATCCCCGAGTCTTGCCCCGGGGATAATCGGGTCATAAACAAAAATTATTTGGTACGACCGGTGTAAGCATTGGCATCGGTGTTGTCGATGACATATTTGAAGAACTTTTTCTCCGCTTCAGAACGGGCCGCGTCCCAGGGGCGCGGATTTCCGCAAAGCTGCACGACCCACAGCTTCAATTCCTTGCGGTGCCAGTTGACCATGCAGTTCGTGCCCCATGCGCCGCCATGCCCGAACCAGGAGTCCTCCTTATCCTCTTCCGGCGCGCTGAGGCCCAGGGAATAGCCGCCCATCCCTTTCGGACGGGTCGACTTGGCAAGCAGCTCTTTGACGGTCTCCTCCTTGAGAATCCTCACTCCATTCTCGCCCACGCCGAGATTCATCAGCATCTTGTAGAACTTGAGCTGGTCGTTTGCCGTCGTCCAAAGTCCCGCGCCCGCCGATGCAAAGACATGGGAATCGTTATAGGGACGCTGCTGCATGTCATTCTGAAGCCGGTATTTCGCCGGAGCGTCTTTTACGCAGTCATACATTTCGATTTGCGTTTCAAGAGCCTGATCGCTCGGCCGGAACGAACTGGATTTCATTCCCAGCGGAGTTAATACCCGCTCCTGGAGGAAATCCTCCCAACGCTGTCCTGTTACGACCTCAACGATCGCCGCGCCAATGTCGATGCCGGTGTTGGAATACTGCGTTTTTGTTCCGGGTTCAAACAGCAGCGGAGAAGCGGCCGCGATGGCTGCCGTCTGCCGGAGCGGAGCGCCGCCGCTCCAGCCGCCGCCCTTGATGTTGCCCTGCTTCGCGGAAATCTCGAACGGGAAACCGCCGGTGTGATTCATGACCATGCGGATGGTGAGAGGATTTTTCGCCCTGACCAGCGTTTTTACGCCATCTTTGTTGGAGGCCAACACCCAGAGTTCCTTGAATTCAGGCAGGTATTTGGAAACGGGGTCGTCCAGGGAGATTTTGCCTTCTTCGACCAGCATGGCGATCGTGACGCCGCAGAACCCTTTTGTCTGCGAGCACTGCATAAAAACATCATCCATCGTAATCGGACGCTTGGCCGCGACATCGGCATAGCCGACGCAGGCGATCTCCTGAATGCCGTCTTTATAAAAAACGTTGATTGCTCCCGGCAGTTGTCCGCTCTGGACAAAAGGAGTCAGTGCATCTTTCGCAAAAGTCGTACCTGATTCTTTCTCCGCAGGTTTTCCCGATTGGCATCCGGTGATGACCGCCGTGACAGCGATAAGCATCATCAGTGTCTTCAGGCGGTTCTTCCTGATTTTCATTTCCATGATATCATAGCTCCGGTGATTTTAATTGCTTGTTATTGTCCTGAATTTGGTGCTGTACGAAATTTCGTCACGGTACTTGACAGTTTTTAATTCTGATAATGTTGTATTGATGTCTCCTTTCGCATCTGTCCTGACAAACTTTGAAGCGTAAACAAAGAGCCAGCTTGTCCGTAACAGCATCTTGGGCTGTCGGAAAAACAAGAAGGCTCGGTAATGATACATCAGTCAGCTTGTTTCGTCAAGTGCCGGATTGGACTACGAAGCGAAAATTTGAAAAAAATAATAATGAAAATAATACATATTGGGGTGTTTGCAAACTCCAGACTGGCAGATTCCGTATTCTCCCGGACAACGGCCGTCAGAAAAATAAAAAAGCACCTCAAATGAGGTGCGCTGTTTTTCTATGGCGGAGAGAGAGTCGGCTTCTCGCAACCTCCTGTTGAGCTCAAATTGGCGTTACAAGACTCTCTATTTCAAGAAGTTATTCTCTAATTTAGCTTTGGATCTTGCAGACGTTTCAACCTATCGAAAAAGGCACTTTTCGGTACTTACAAGTTCTAAAACGGCACAGTTTGGCACCTAACTAAACTCTGCTCAAAGAGATGGCTCCTGCCTGATCTGTCGATCCCTGTACAGAGAGCGATTCCATAGCCCTTTGGGGCTGCATTAGAACCTGTTCCAACGGCACTATAATGGTACCTCAAACAGCGACCGGTTGTCCTCATCGAACCCCTGCAACATGCCAACTGCACCAGAATGGCACCTCATCGCCTCTTCGATTTCAGTATCGAAAATGCTCCATTCGTCCTAACGGTACCATAGTGGCACCCCATCTATAATGAACCCGGCACATGTTATTATCAGGTGCCACCTTACTATAAATGCTATTAAGGGAAATTGCAAATACGACATGCTGAATCATCTTAAGAAAGATGAATGAAACAAAGTGAAGAGCGTACGAAGCGGATATACTGATATGCTCAATACAAGCTCCGTGTGTCTGTTTCCCATTTGCATTTTACTCCATCAGAAGTATATTTACTCCATCGATGGAGTAAACGGAGATCAGGAAATCTGTTCCGGAAAGACGAGAATCTTGCCCAGCACCATCCGGAGCAGTTCGCTCTTGGTTCCGGGAAACATAAATTCCCACAGACCGTTGACGTCGTTCAACGCCTTGATGACCTCTTCTTCCGCTATCGGGCTGCTCAGCGCTTTGACTTTTTTCCGAGCGGTGGAAAGCATCCCGGTGAACGATACTCCCAAAGCTTTTGAAATTGTTCCCGCAACAGGTATGCTTTTACCGTCCGCAGATTCATCTTCAAGAGTTCATTGAGTTTGAAAACTTGCTTTTCTGTCAAGTTTTCCCGGCGTTTCAGAAAGCACCAACGAGTTTGGGACAGGAGCGGAGGTTGTTTTGCTTGACGCAAACGTTTTGCCTCTTCTGACCGAACTTTATCAAGAGCCTTTCCAAATTTTTGCATGATATGAAAGCGGTCAAGCACGTTTATCGCCTGTGGCAAATGTTTGGCTATGATCTTCAAATACGGTTTCCACATATCAGAACAGATGACCCTGATTTGAGCAGAAAAATCAGCTTTCAGCTTCGTCATATCGGCAAAAAATGAGCTCATGGTTTCTTGCGTGCGTTTTTCTCCAACCCAAAGCAGACGACGTGCGCCGGGATTAATCTGGTAAACCAGCGTCAGATATTTGTGTCCTTTATGCCATGCGATTTCATCAACGCCCAGTGCGGTTACGGAGTCTAAATTTCGATGTGTCAGTCCATAATTCACCACCGATTCGACTGCGGAACAGACTGTCTGCCAAGAGGTATGGAAATGCGCCGCTACGCTTTTCCAAGAAAGTTCTTTTGCCCAAGACGCAAGAAACGCCGCATAATGATTGGTGAAATGGTTTTTCCCATCGCACCATGGAACCGCTTCAACCACAACACGCTTACATTGAGGACAACTGACCCGACGCATCGCATAGTGGAAGAAAACACGCAGTCCCCACATCGGGACGAACTCAAACAAACGTTCCGGCAATGTATCATAGCCGGGAGATGCTGTTCCGCAGATACTGCAAACAGGTTTGCTATTGGTTCGAGCCTTTATTTCCACGATAATGGAATCTTTCTTTTCGTTAAATTCCGATTTCCCGATACAAAAGCATTTGAATTTCAGACCGTAGTTGAGTATAGTTTTCAGGCGCATGGTTCCTCGTAATAGATTGTGTGGTAACAAAATATTACGCCATGCGCTATTTTTATTCAATGGTTCGGATGAAAAAAGTCATTTTTCCTTCCGAACCGGCAAAAACCGTATTCACATCAGGTTCTGGCGGCTGTCAAACGGCAAACGGAATAAATGCGACCAACGGGAGCGGTTATGCCGGATTGCCGCTTGACTGACGACGGGTTCTGATGTATCTCACGCTGATTTACCCACAAATTCCCGTGAAGACCCTCTAGTTTAAGTTTTTTTCAAAAAAAGTCATTTTATGCAGGTATGGCGGAAAAACTGTTCTGGGAAGTTCTTACTCATTTGAATGAGATCAGTCCGAACTTCCGGATTCAAGGCAGACGATACTGTGCGTTGCCGAGACGCTTCAAGCGCTTTGCGTTCATACACGTCAGCCGGTTTTATTACAAGTTCGTCCTGAGAAAATCCGTTCTCCGATTGACAAAACGACAAGTCCATGCTAATTTTACCTTACATCTGCATTTTCTTTATGTTGGATTTTGAGCAAACTCAAAATAAAGGGGCAGTATACCTTTGTCAAACAACTCTTCCCGTCACAAAATTCGGGACATCATCAAAAAATAACTATGGAAAGAATTTGAGTCGGCGAAGATCAATGCCCGCCATATCAAAGGGACGAAAATGAGAAACTTCAATGGCAAAGTATTGTTTATGTTGGTTGTCGCCGCCGCAGCATACTTTCTGATCGGTTGTGCCGCCTCCCCATCTCCCTATTACATCAGCCATGATTTCACACAAGGCAATCCGACAAAGACATTGATATGCCTGAGCAATTTCAGACCCCGCCAGCAAAAGACGGAATTCACCTGCGGAGCCGCCTGTGCGCTGATGGTTCTCGATTATTACGGCGAAAACGATATTTCCGAGGAAGAACTGAGCGTGGAATTGGATGTTCGCACCGATTCCAATCCTCGCGAGGACGGTGGATTCGGGTGTTCAACGGAAGCATTGGCAAATATTTTCCGCTCACGCGGCTTTTCCGTTCAGGCATCCACCGACCGAAAAGAACCTTACTTTGCAACAGTAGAATCGTTCGCCGAATTCGTTTCCGGTTCGCTGAAGCAAAACAGTCCGATCATGGTTGAAAATGTGGCGTGGGGTGGTCATTGGGTCGTCATAATCGGTTATGACAATATGGGAACCGATACCGTCTGTGATGACGTTCTTGTATTTGCCGATCCCTATGACACCTCGGATCACAAACAGGACGGGTATGTGATAAAATCATTTGAACGCTTTTATTATGAATGGTTCGACGCCGGAATTCTGCATCCTGGAATTACCCGGCAGCAATTTGTGCGTCCCCGGCTTGCGGATTGCAGGTGACCAGTTGCTACAATTTTTACAATCTCATCCCGGCTGGCGAGTACCAAATCTTGCAGAGGCGTTGCAGAAGAGTCGTCCTACGATCGAGCGCCATCTACGTGAACTTCGCAATACAGGTAAAATCGAATTTCGTGGTGCTCCCAAGAATGGCGGTTATTTCAGCAAGTAATGCGACAGCGATACTCCTACTCTGATCAGTGCAATTTTATTCATAGCGAGAATTTGATTAAGTTACCTGTTAAATATAATCACATATAACACAAATGGGATTCTGGACACCAACGGTAGCAAAGTGGACTTTATCCCATGATCGTGGGACAAAATGGCATGTCCAATGGACTATTTTTGTGAGTAAATGGACTCGTGATTTTGTACTTTTAGCCTCAAAAGTCCAAAGTCCAATCAGGAAAAGACAAACTATATATCCCTTGTTTTATTTCGCCTGCTTCATCAATTTCATCCATGAGAGTGTATCACGACTAGCCCCCCCTTATTCTGCGATAGAGATACTTATTTATAGGAGGCGTTTGTCATACTGTAGGCTACGGCTTACCCCCTCCTTAAAACCGTTAAGATTCGGCTCATTCTCTCCGGTATAGCAGGGCTTTTTGCTCGTCTTCACTCGAGTCTTCGAACTTCCTCCTTCTTTAGAAGGAGGAAGCCGTGGTGAAGCGTTGTTTCAATAATCGTTGTTCAGCAGGAAGCGGTTTCCTATAAGGCTCTGAATGAAACGCCCTGCGGTTCTTCGACAGAAGAACCGCAGGGGTTATGTTTACTCTGTCTGGCTGGATTCGTCACTTGCCAGAATGTAATGGATGATGTCGGTGTTGCGGAATCGGACTGCGTGTCCGACCATCTTGCGTTTAAAAGGCAACTGTGGTTCCAGTTTCTTGAAGTTGGCGAGGCTGACTCCAAGCATTTGTGCAGCCTCGTTCATGTCAACCAGTTTAGGAACAACATTCGGTACAGGTGTGCCCTGGGCTGCAAGATGTTTGAGCTGGGCAATGATCTCCCGATATTCAGGAAACGGAATCAAGTTGGATTCCGTTAACGGGTGAAGTAGCTTCCCAATCAGGACAACGGTTTGATGACGAATAGGATGTGGCATGTATGCGCCCCTCCTTCTCTGGCGCATACAATCGCAAGCCACTGTAGTTTTTTACTCTGCGGTTTTCTGAGAAAGACTCGCTCCTTCCATATGTCACTTAGACTGATTTAAGTTTTTCATGAACGCCTGTACCATCGCATCCCCAAGCGCATCAGCAAACCGAATCGGCCGATCCAAAGTCAAACTATCGAAAGAGCGCACTCTTGAGAGCGCAGTGTATAATTGCCCCGGTGCGAAACAGCCATCTCCAAGGATGACATGAGCCTTCTCCAGCGTCTGCCCCTGCGTTTTGTGGATCGTTGTGGCGTAAGCGGGCATGACGGGGTATTGCCAAAACTTTCCTGTTTCATCTTGAACGATCTGAAGTTTTCCTTCTTCGTTCCGCCAAGTTGTATATTCATAATGCGTCCAGCAGGTTTGTGTAACTTTTACGATGGGACCGCGATCAAGTTTGACAAGAATAACTCGTGCAATCGGATCGTAGTAAAGGACTTCACCCTGATCACCATTTACATATTCATATTGCTGAATATCAGTGCCGTGACTGCGGTTGCCAAGCAACATTATCCGCATTCCACGTTTGAGCAGGAGTACCTGACTGACCGGAAGTTCGTCATCAGGAAACTCACCCCACTTCTCTCCCATGATCTCCACGCCGCTGTCGGGCAGTTGAGCCAATGCCTGAGCATTGATCTTATTCGCCGTGTCTCTGGAACAGCAAAGACAGATCGGACCGTTTAAACCGTCCGTGGAGCGGTTGGCTGCGATCCGTCCATTGGCGTCATGCAGGCGTTCCTGAAGATCGGTGTCCATCTCTCTGACAGAGTTCAGAAAGGCAATAAATTCCGGTTCTGTCTGCCGATGTATCTGAGTCAGTTCAATGTTTTGAAACCGTGCGCTCTGCCATGCGAGCGTATTGAAAGCGTAAATACCATTCAAGTACTCCTCAAGGTATTCCTCTACAGCCTGTTCACGAACGACCGGGGGAAGCTGATAGAAATCTCCCACAACAATGATTTGTTTCCCTCCAAACGGTAACCCTGAGTACCCGGAAGAAGCGCTTTCACGGAGCAGGCAGTCAATAACGTTGAATGTATCACTTCGAACCATTGAGATTTCATCAATCAAAAGAGTTTTTACTGTGCTTAGAAATGGCCTTTTTTCCAGTAGGATGTAAGCCAGATTACCTGGCTGTAACACACCGGATGGTAAACCAAAAGTTCGATGGATTGTTCCAGCTTCTGTCAGATTTCGGGCTGCAAGTCCGGTAGGTGCAACACAAACGAGATTGGCTGGATGGTGACGGATGAACGCATTGATGACTGCGGATTTGCCAGTTCCTGCACGACCGGTCAGAAACACATTTTGTCCAGCCAGCATCGCATCAAGTGCAACTTGTTGTTCGTGATCCAGTTGCATTGCTTCAACCCCTTTCGGTTTCAGGTAACTGCGATGCGTGAAAGCAGTTACAATTAAATGGTGTAGCTTCCTTGGTATTGATCTTGGCAATGTAGGAGCCGAAGCGGATCGCTTCCTCCTGAAGAGCCCGATTGTTTCGCGTGACGATCAAACCATGATTGATCTGCTGGCTGTGATAAACGCTTTGATCTTTGTGGATCAGATGCGGTGAAATCATTGCTTGAGCTCCCGGATTGAATTTACAAATCGCCTTGACCCATAGCCATTTGGCTTCCTTCATCCGGTTAAAATACTGAATACGGTTGGCATCCAGAAACAGTACAAAATGGTAATGTGGATTCTTGGATGTGTGCTGTTCCCGAACCCAAACATACTGAGGCGAAAAACCGTGCATCATCAGCTTGCGTCGGTATTCTTCCATAAAGTATTGGAAGCACTGGTTGCTCTTTTCCGCATCCACTTCGTCCGGATATTTGGCAACCAGCCTTATCATCAGCACCTTGCCGTGGACTGAAAGTTGATACTCCAGCCGATCAATCAACCGATCAAGGATGGCGGTATAAAATCCTTTGCCGGGTCCGTTGTAATCAAGCAGTGGATAATCTCGGTAGTTTGAATCACGTGTAATTGCTAGTTTGCTCATATTCTGCGGCTCCTTTTCTCCGCATAATATTGAGGCGAATCATGCAAGTATATATTCAGTATTATTGTATCGACAATTAAGGGTATTTGCTTTTATGGCAGTTTCAAGCACGACAAACAAGCAACCTAAATTGCCGAAACTATAAAACTAACGATACATGAACCATATTAAGCCAATAATATATTAGCTATCTAAAACAAGGGTATTACAATGATTCTAAAAACTAACAGTGTCTTACTCCGCCCCGAAGCATCCACGACCATATTCAGACGGCAGAACGGTTATGGGAGAAGACGCTGAACCTGTCACCGAAGCATGATGACGCAGGACGGGCAACCAGCTACGGACTGATTAACGATTGTATGAGGAACCGGCAAGGTCAACCGCAGGAGAACGGCGTCATGCTCCGCAAGGATGACCCGAACTACAACAGCCAATACGATCAGTGTTTCCGACGTTGCAGTTACCTCGCCAAGGTCAACCAGAAGGATTCCTCACCCAAGCACCAACGGGAACTATTTTCATCCCGCATTCAAAAATAACCAATGAAAGGAAATCGCAATGACCGAACAAGAACTGAATGTCTTCCTTGATCTGGAATGGAACTGTGCAGCATTCACTCCGGAGACTGAACACATCTCCGCTCCGCTCTCTCCGAAGCAGTGGGCACGCATCATCTCCCGACACCCGGAGCTTCAAGAGTTTTGTCCATTCTCCGAGTTTACCACTGACGACTGGATTACCGTACTGACCAAGCAGCTACCTTTGGCATGGCGATGTACGTGCTGGAAAGATTTCACTCCTGCTAAATGGCAGCGTTTGTTACTGCACCAACCGACTTTGCTTCACTATTGCGAGATACCGGATCATCCGGCTATACGGAGTGGGTTACTGGCGAGTGGCTGGCCCTTTGAAAAAGAGATCGATACGAGTGATTTTACGCTCGGCGACTGGTTCTGGATCGTCAAGCATAATCCGGGCATCTGGTTTCAATGTCCATACAAGGAACAGTTCACGAAACCGATGTGGTGGAGCATCCTTTACAGTTCCGCTGAATTGCTGACGGACTGCCCGTGCCTTGACCTGTTCAGCGATGAGGACTGGCGCAGGCTCAACCTCCTTCCGAAGTTGAAGTCACGGATACGCAACAGCGAGCAGTTCCGGAAGCTGATCGATCTGGTCAGGCATCCGTTTCGCAACCTCAAGTTCGATGACAACCTGCCACTATAGTTCTGTAAATGGGGCGATATGATCCCTGTCCCAGCAGGGATCTGAACTGTTCTCTCCGGTATCGGGAAGGCATCCTGATCTACGGTGCACCGGCTCGTGAACGGTGTAGTAAAAAAGTATTCGCAATCGCTATCCGATGAGCCGGAACACGGTGTTCGCTGGCTCGTTTCAAACAACAACACGAGGATAGGATTATGAAAAGATCCAATGAACTCTCCAACACGCAACCCGCACCACAACCCAAGCAAGCCGCAACCAAGACAATCGAGATCGTACTGGAAATGCCGTCGTTCATCACCGACACCACTGCCCGCAAGATGGCCGTTAAACACTTTGTCAACTATGCAGAGAAGAACTATTCCAAAGCAGCGGAACAACTGGAGCCCTTTCTCAACGGAGCGACCTGTTCTGTGAATGAATCGGGACACCTGAAGATCGAACGGGAGGTGCCAGCCAACTTCCCGCCTCGCAGACTAAGCGTACTCTGTCACAAGGCCGAAGAGGTCTGGAGCAGCAGTCTGCCCTCCCTGCTTGAAAGCAACGGCATGATCAAATGTGAAATCAAATAACCGAACAAGGAGATAACTTACCATGAACAAACGTAAAAGCGACATTGACGGTTCCCGCTTGCAAGAGGATGGTTCCGATACAGCGACTGACCCGATAACGCCTGAGTGCGAAGAAGACGCTTCTGAGCATCAGATTGACTTCGTCATGAAGATGCCGAACTGTGTGGTTGACCCCGAGAGCAGAGAGCAGCTCATCCGGTATTTTCAGCAACAAGCGGGAAGCACTTACTGCTGGAAAGAGATCGGCGACTTTCTGGAGACAGCGGAATGCACTGTTGACGAAGACGGGAATCCGCACTTCTCCAATCGGTCTGGTACGCTGAAGGACTTGACATTACAGGAAACCATGACCGAGCTTGACTGGGCATGGCGTAACTCTATCTTCGATATCTTCCTGAAATCTGGCATGGTCAACTTCAACGTGAAACCTCAATAACACAAGATCATCAGTTGGAGGCAACGACCTCCAACTGATGATCGACCGTTTGTTTCTGGTGAAGTATGAAAGAGGCTCTTTTATGCCCAGTGCAGCAGGGATGTTGGATTTGCTGATGATGCTGATTTAACCATCTCTGCCCGGTAGCCTACGACCATCGAAATGAGCGGTTCCGGGAAGTCATTTCAGGGCATCTTCCATCTTGACGCCCCCCGTTCCACACGAGCAACATCTGCATGGAGAACAAATATAAAATAATTGTAACTTATTGATTATTAATATATTGCAGTTAAATCACACATCAGACAGGTATCATATTCTACTCTGCAACATCCTCGGTCTGCCAGTCGATGAGCTGACCTTTCATCGAATCGAAGTTGACTCCGATCATCGTGATCTTCTTCGAGGACTGAAGATACTTCTTGAAGTAGGCTTTCTCCTTGATCTGCGACAACGCAGTATCGTCATCGTCCAGCTTGAACTCAAACAGATAGATGTGATCGTCCGTCTGGACAACCGCATCGATCCGACCGTCATTCGTGCAGGACTCCGCCTCGACGTTGAATCCGAGCAGCCGGAAAATCGCATAGAAGACGGTCTGGAATGTCGCTTCGCTCTTTTTGTGGATCGTATAAGGCACCCCGGCGAAGAACGATTCGAGAACCTTCCTAGCCTGATTCAGATTGCCCTCCAGGAACGCGGTCGCCAAATCAGCGGAAAAGCTGCTGACCTCCCGCTGTGTTCTGCCTACGTAGCTGTTCAACAGATAGGTGCTGAAAGATTCGGCCACTTCCTCATTCGGGAAGTCGAGCCAGAACCAGCGTTTGTTGAAACGAATCTCGCTGGATTTGATCGTCAGATACCCCGTCTGCAACAGCAGCGTTACTGGGTCGATATTGGGTATCTCGAACGCATCGAATGTCACGCCGGGAACCGCTCTCGATACCGCATCCTCAAAGTTGAAATCGGTCTTCTTGGCAAGCTCCATCAGGAACGAGGGCGTTCCCGTGGCGAACCAGTAGTTGTCGAACTTGCCGTCATTCTCAAAGAACTTCGCTATGGACACCGGGTTGTAGACCGTTTCCGAAGTCTCCTCGAAACAGTAGCCGTCATACCACGCCTTGAGCTTCCGTTTCAGCTCCTCCACCGAAACCTTCTGCGCCTGTGCGGTCGCTTCGATCCGGTCGCTGAAATAGTGTTCCAGTTCCGATTGCGTATAGCCGAACATGGTCGCATAGTCGGAACGCATGGTGATGTCCGTAAGATTATTCAGATCGGAGAACAGCGATACATGGCAGAACTTCGTCACTCCCGTGATGAATACGAAACGCAACGTGTCTTCAAAGGCTTTGATGACAGAGTAAAACGCTTTGAGTTCGTTCAGGATGTCTTGAACATGAGGCGCACTGACATTATTCAGAATCGGCTTGTCATACTCGTCGATGAGAACAACCACCTTCTGCTCTCCCGCAGATAGTGTGCGAATGAGTTCCCGGAACATTTCACAAGGCTCTGTCGCATTCAAAGCGATATGGTGATCCTCGGCACATTCCTGAACGAGTCCGCTCAAGCTGTTCCGTGTTTCTTTCAGCCCATGAAAGCTCCAACCGTTGAGATCAAGATGAATGACCGGATACGGCTTCCAGTCATACTCTTTCTTTGAGATCGCCAAGCCGTCGAACAGCTCTTTGCGTCCCTCGAAGATCGCTTTGAGAGTGGAAACCGTCAAGGACTTGCCGAAACGACGGGGACGTGACAGGAAGTAGAGACCTTTATAAGAACGAACGAGCTTCCAGACATATTCAGTCTTATCAACATACAGGTATTTCCCTTGCCGGAGATCGGCGAATGCGTAAACACTGTCTGTGAGTTCCTTCATCGGTCATATCCTCCAATACCTTACTATACAGCGATTCCGGTGATTTTCAAGCATGGATGCGACAAGATTGCTATGAGTTCAGTTCCTCCTTGAAGACAACCGGTCTTCAAGGAGGAACCGTCATCTGTCATGATGAAGCCGAAAACATCAACTTTTGTTCCTGTCCCAGCAGGGACTTTCGATCTCCAGACCGTCTGTTTTGCGCTTCTCTGCTCTACTGTCTTCGGGGGGGGGAAGCATATTAACCCTGTCAAAGCGAACATTCTTTCAGTAAATTGCAACGAGGCGATTTGACAAAGCTGCGAATGTCACATATATTACAGAAGTTCTTGTAACGCACTAACCTAACGGGAGGAATGAACGCAGCAGAGTTCAACAATCAATTGACAATCAGATAACGTAAACTTTAAGTAGGTTTCACCTAAGGAAACGCCAAAACTCCGTGAATCAAACCTGCAACTTGAGTTTGCGCCCAGGCTTGGGCGCTCTCTGTTCGTATAGGTTTGATAGGCATTGGCGTGCCTCTTAGGTGAATACAGCAGAGGGTGTCCTTTTTTATGTTCAATGTAAACTCAATATTCAAAAGCCAGAACAAGTTCTTCGACATTCTCTTATTCCTGCTAACTACCCATCAGATTTTTTTAGGACTTAGGTATGCTTGGAATCAAGCGAAATAATAGAGTGTCTATAAGGAGATAACTTTATGGCTTTTATATTCACATGTCCATTTTGTGGACAGCAATTTTCTGCTTCAGAAGAAATGATTGGGCAAAATGCAACTTGTGGAAATTGTGGTAAAGAGATCAATATCCAAAGACATTTACAGCCTCTCACTCCATTATCACAACGTCAAGATATGCCAATGTTAATATTAGGTATTCTTGGTTTGATATTATGGCTAATTCCATTGTTAAGTTTACCACTTCCTATTGTTGGTTTTATCATGTCCTACAGCCGCAACTATCGTTTGGGAATGACCGTCAAAACGGCTCAAACCCGCATGAATACAGGGTTTTTGACCTGTCAATCTGCCTTGTGATACTGGATTGATACTATTCGTGTCAACCCGGTACACAAGAGAATGATTGCAAAGGGCAAGCAAGCCGCCCTGCTGAACGACAAATTCAGCAGGGCGGCTTTGCTTGTCCTATTTTTCTTTTCTCCAAGGAACATAGTAGTCAAACCGTTTGCTGTCGTCACAGGTACACGGCCAGTTGATTTTCCATTCAAAGTATTCCTCCCTGGTAATTTCCCCGGCGTGAAGTTCCTGCTGACGCAAGAGCCATTCCCGCATGAACTCATCTACCAGCCCATAGTTGAAGTATATGCCCACGGGAGGTTGAGCGGGCCAGTCGTCCGTGTCATTGTAGCGGACGGCGGTATCATCGGAGGCCCCCGTCTTGCCGGGATTGCGGACAAGCTGAAACAAGCGGATGGAGCCGGGGCTGTCCTCGTCCAGCCAGAAGAATGTCCGCATGAAGTCCTCGGCGCAGCCAGGACGGAGCGTGTAGAAGTTCTGGAAGTCTACCCGAAGCGCCTGGGCAATCTTGTCCAGCAGTTCCCTTTTCGGAACACGGTAATTCGTTTCGTACTGGGCAATACGGTTGTCCGCTCCCTTTTCCTCAAAACCGACAGCCAGCCCCAATTCCTTTTGCGTCATGCCTCGAAAAGTTCGGATTTTCTTGATTTTTTCTCCTACTGTCATATGTTCCACCGCCTTTGAACATAGTATAGCGCAAATAAGCGAAATACGCAAGAGAAAAATTAACAAAATTGCGAAATTTCCTCTTGACATTAACAACCATGCGAATGTATAATAAGGACGTTGGCATTAACAATTTTGCGAATAAGAAGCGAGGAGGTGAAAACATGAGCAAGGAACTGTTTGTACGGGCCGAGGAAGTGGCCGGGGTGCTGGGTATCTCCAAACCCTACGCCTACAAGCTGGTGCGGGAGATGAACGAGGAACTGAAGCAGAAGGGTTTCCTCACCATCCCCGGACGGGTGAGCAGGAATTACTTTGAGGAAAAGTTCTATGGACTGCGGGAAAATCAGTAAGGAGGGAACAAAATGCCAGCATACAAAGACAAGGCCAAAGGCACATGGTATGCGTCCTTTTACTTTGAGAACTGGACAGGGAAAAAGGAAAAGAAGATGAAACGGGGTTTCAAGACCAAGCGGGAGGCGCTGGAGTGGGAACGGACGTTCCTGCAACAGCAGACCGCTGACCTGGATATGACCTTTGAGAGTTTCGTGGCGCTCTACGCTACGGACATGAAAGGCCGTATCAAGGAGAACACCTGGGGGACGAAAGAGCATATCCTCTACAAGAAGCTGGTGCCATACTTCGGCAAGCGGAAAATGAGCGAGATTAGTTCTAAAGAGGTCATGGCGTGGCAAAGCGAAATGCTCAACTACCGGGACAAGAACGGCAAGCCCTACTCCCCCGTTTACTTGAAAACGCTGCACAATCAGTTGAGCGCCGTTTTCAATCATGCGGTGAAGCACTACAAGCTGAAAGCCAACCCCGCCGCCCAGGTGGGCAACATGGGCAAGGCCAAGGGCCGGGAAATGCTGTTCTGGACGAAAGCGGAGTATCTGAAATTTGCTGACGCTATGATGGACAAGCCCCTCTCCTACTATACCTTTGAAATGCTCTACTGGTGCGGTATCCGGGAGGGGGAATTGCTGGCCCTCACCCCTGGGGACTTCGACTTTGAGAAGCAGACGGTTTCCATCTCAAAATCCTATCAGCGTATCAAGGGCCAGGATGTAGTCACCGACCCCAAGACCGCCAAGAGCAACAGGGTCATTCAAATGCCCGCTTTCCTCTGTGAAGAAATGGAGGACTACATCAAGAGCCTGTATGCCGCAAAGCCGACAGACCGCATTTTCCCCGTGACGAAATCCTACCTTCACCGGGAGATGGACAGGGGAGCGAAAGAGGCGGGGGTCAAGCGGATCAGGATTCACGACCTCCGACACAGCCACATTTCCCTGCTGATTGACATGGGCTTCACCGCCCTGGCAATCGCTGACCGGGTGGGACATGAAAGTATCGACATCACCTACCGCTACGCTCACCTGTTTCCCACCCGGCAGGCGGAGATGGCGAACAAACTGGACATGGAGCGAAAGGGGGCTTAAATCATGTCTGCAAAGAACCTTGACAACCACAACCGATGGAGAAGCAAAACCATAGCGTTCCGGGTGTCCCCGGAGGAAAACGAACAGATTGAGATTGCCGTCCGCCTCTCCGGGCTGACCAAGCAGGACTACATCACCCGGCGGCTCTTAGACCGGGCCGTGGTGGTGCAGGGCAATCCCAGGGTCTACAAGGCCCTGCGTGACCAACTCGCCGCCGTCCTGGGGGAACTGCGGCGCATTGAGGCCGGGGGCGGCGTGGGGGATGAACTTCTCGCCACCATTGACCTTATCTCGATGACGCTGGGCGGCATGAAGGAGGATTGATAGATTGATGGATTCCAGAGAAACGAAAAGGACTGTCCCGGTTCCGTCTGTTGGCGCAGACGGGGAACAGCCCATTTCACAAACAACTATCAAAAGTATAGCAGAGGAAACGGCTGAAAACAACCCCCAAGAGGAAAGTTTGGAAGAAATGCTCCGAGATATGCGGCGCATGAGCGACTCGGCTTACCTCCACACGGTTTCTATGAACGACCTTTACCAGAACATCTACCAGAGCAGACCGCCCGTCATTGACGGTCTGCTCTACCCTGGGACATACCTCTTTGCGGGAGCGCCCAAGGTGGGCAAGTCGTTCCTGATGGCCCAGCTTGCCTACCATGTCAGCACCGGCCTCCCGCTGTGGGACTATCCCGTTCACAAGGGGACTGTCCTCTATCTGGCGCTGGAGGACGATCACCGCCGCTTGCAGGGGCGGCTATACCGAATGTTCGGCACAGAGGGCACCAACGACCTGCTCTTTGCGGTCTACGCCAAGCAGCTCGGCGTTGGCCTGGAGGAACAGCTAAAGAAGTTCGTCCGGGAACACCCGGACACCAAGCTGATTATCATTGACACCCTCCAGAAAATCCGAGAGGCTGGCGGGGATAAGTACAGCTACGCCAACGATTACGAGGTGGTGGGGAAACTGAAACGATTTGCCGATGATTGCGGCGTCTGCCTCCTGCTGGTACATCACACCCGGAAACAACAGGCCGATGATAAGTTCGATATGATCTCCGGCACCAACGGACTGGCGGGAGCAGCGGACGGAGCCTTTCTTCTTCAAAAGGAGAAGCGGACGGACGGCAACGCCGTTCTGGACGTGGCCGGGCGTGACCAGCAAGACCAGCGATTCTATCTTACCAAGGACAAGGAACGGCTGATATGGACGCTGGAGCGTACGGAAACGGAGGCATGGACAGAGCCGCCCGACCCGGTGCTGGAGGCCGTAGCCGCCCTTGTAACAGCGGAAAGCCCCTCTTGGGCAGGGACGGCCACAGAACTGGCGGCGGCGCTCCAGACTGACATGAAGCCCAATGCCCTGGCAATGCGGCTGAATGTCCGGGCCGGGAAGCTGCTGACAGACTACCACATCCGCTATGAGAACAGCAGGAGCCACGCCGGGAGAAGTATCAGCCTGACGCTGGAACCGCCCCAGGCGTGACGACCGTGACGGCTTTTTTGAGGGCGGGGGCGGTGTCTGAAACATCGTCACAGTCGTCACGGCTGTCACAGGGAGCGGCCCCAGACGTTTCCCACCCCCACCGCAACCCAGCGAAGCGGTTGCGGTGGGGAGAGGAGGGGCAAGGGAGCGGAGTGAGGGATGGACACAAGGCCGTCCCGAATGGAGCGGACTTTGACCCGACGAGGTGCAGGGTGCCCTTTTCTGCGAAGTATACCCTGCGGGTAAAAGGGCGGCCCTGCTGGGGGAGGCAACCGCACACCGAGCCGCAGCGAGGCGTTTCGGAGGCCAACCGCCGCTTGCGGCGGCTCTTAGGCCGGAGATGTTGCCGGGGACAAAGCCCCCACACCCCCTCGGAGAGCCCACGACACTTTGCAGCCCGAAGGGATGAAAGTGTCATAGTGGGTTATTACACTTCCCGCAGGAAGTGCCTCCCCTGAACTTCCGTCCTCGATCAACAACCCAACATCTGAAACAGGAGGATTTTTGCCTATGGCGAGAGGCGACGGTATTGACCGTATCAACGCAAGAAATATGAGGCTGACCGAAACCAAGATCGGCAACACCCAGCAGCACAATGAGCGTGAGAAAGATTCCTATGTCAACCAAGACATTGTATTAGAGCGGACGCCGCTCAATGTCCATTTCAAAACCCCGTCCGCTGGGTATCGGGAGATATTTGCTCAAATGGAGGCTGATGGCGTGATTTCCACCCGTGGTATCAAGGAGGACGCCTTTCGATACAGTGAGCTGGTCTTTGACGTAAACTCCGCTTACTTCTACAATCACGGCGGGTATGACTTCGCAAAACAATTTTACACCGAAGCCTATAAAGCCGCAATCAAAATCGTGGGTGGAGAGCAGTATATTTTGTCGGCGGTCATGCACGCCGACGAGCGCAACCGGGCCATGTCCGAGGCGCTGGGGGAGGACGTGTACCACTACCACCTCCATGTGGTCTATATCCCGGTGGTGGAGAAGGAGATACGCTGGACAAAGCGGTGTAAGGACAAGTCCCTGGTGGGAAAGGTCAAGGAAACGATCATGCAGGTGAGCATGAGTAAGAAGTGGGCGTCCAAGTCCATTCTGGACGAAGCTACCGGAGAACCGCTATGCACAGCTAAGGGCAAGCCCGTCCTACGAAAGTCGTACAGTGTCCTGCAAGACGATTTCTTTGAGCATATGCGCTCCGCTGGCTATGACAATGTAGAGCGCGGGGAGCGTGGCAGTTCCGAGGAACATCTGACTGTTATGCAGTTCAAGACGGAGCGTGAGCAGGAACGGCTTGCACAGCTTCAAGAGGCATCGGCGCTGGCCCAGGTTGAGGCCGACCAAAAGAATAAGGAGGCGGCAGCAGCCGAGAAGAAAGCGGCCCAGGCCAGGGCAAAGCTGGACGATGTAGCTCCCTTGCTCAAGGGCATGGAAAAGCTGGCGGCGGACTTCTCCGACGATTCAGAGCGGACGCTGCCGGAGGCGGGGCCGCTGGAATCGGCCAAGTCTTACCGAGAGAAGAAGGCCAAGCCCCTTTGGGAGAAAATCGTCAAAGTGCTGCGCTCCGTCTATCGGGCCTATTTCGACCTCAAAAGCAGGTTTGAGCGGTTGCAAAGCGCCTATGATCGGGAGGTCAGCAAGAACGGCTCTCTTTCCACCAGGATTTACGAGGTCTGCGCCGAGAGGGACGGCTTAAAAGGACAGGTCAGGGACTATGAGCGGGTCAGACGGGCCATTGGCCCAGAACAGGCGGACAAGATATTGGAGGCTGTTTACCAGCAGGAACAGGCTGAAAAGGAACGGAAACGGGCCGCAAGGCCCAAAATGAGAGTAGGCGCACGATAATCAAAAAAATGGAGGTAACATTATGGAAAAGTACATCTTCGACGAGAGCAACGGCCTGTGGTATGAGTTGCAGAGGAACTAACAATATCCGGGCGTGTGCGGCGGAAATCGTGGACACAGAAATTATTTGCGCATGAGGCCCCAAATCGAAGGGTGTCCCGGTGAATGCCCTCCTGATTTATTTGGGACAGCGGGTAAAAACTTCTTGCATTTTAGAGTGTACTATGCTATATTGCTGTCATCCTGATTTGAGGAGTCTATTCAACATGCGGCAAGGTATTCTTAAATAAAATTTGATAATGGGCACAAAAATAATTGCCCCTTGCAGGGGCTTGGTTTTTGTACCCAATTTAAGAATGCTTTTGCCTTTTTATCAAATATCGTGACGGATAACGGCTCATGTTAGCTGAATGCGTTTCCATGTATCCGAAGTCATGATCCCCAGTGGTAAAAGTATTTTACTGCTGGGGATTTTTATGCCCTTTGGGGCTGTAAAGGGAGGACAATCACATGAAAATAATCAATATTGGAATTCTTGCCCATGTAGACGCTGGAAAGACGACCTTGACGGAGAGCCTGCTATATGCCAGCGGAGCCATTTCAGAACCGGGGAGCGTCGAAAAAGGGACAACGAGGACGGACACCATGTTTTTGGAGCGGCAGCGTGGGATTACCATTCAAGCGGCAGTCACTTCCTTCCAGTGGCACAGATGTAAAGTCAACATTGTGGATACGCCCGGCCACATGGATTTTTTGGCGGAGGTGTACCGCTCTTTGGCTGTTTTAGATGGGGCCATCTTGGTGATCTCCGCTAAAGATGGCGTGCAGGCCCAGACCCGTATTCTGTTCCATGCCCTGCGGAAAATGAACATTCCCACCGTTATCTTTATCAACAAGATCGACCAGGCTGGCGTTGATTTGCAGAGCGTGGTTCAGTCTGTTCGGGATAAGCTCTCCGCCGATATTATCATCAAGCAGACGGTGTCGCTGTCCCCGGAAATAGTCCTGGAGGAAAATACCGACATAGAAGCATGGGATGCGGTCATCGAAAATAACGATGAATTATTGGAAAAGTATATCGCAGGAGAACCAATCAGCCGGGAAAAACTTGCGCGGGAGGAACAGCAGCGGGTTCAAGACGCCTCCCTGTTCCCAGTCTATCATGGCAGCGCCAAAAATGGCCTTGGCATTCAACCGTTGATGGATGCGGTGACAGGGCTGTTCCAACCGATTGGGGAACAGGGGAGCGCCGCCCTATGCGGCAGCGTTTTCAAGGTGGAGTATACAGATTGCGGCCAGCGGCGTGTCTATCTACGGCTATACAGCGGAACGCTGCGCCTGCGGGATACGGTGGCCCTGGCCGGGAGAGAAAAGCTGAAAATCACAGAGATGCGTATTCCATCCAAAGGGGAAATTGTTCGGACAGACACCGCTTATCCGGGTGAAATTGTTATCCTTCCCAGCGACAGCGTGAGGTTAAACGATGTATTAGGGGACCAAACCCGGCTCCCTCGTAAAAGGTGGCGCGAGGACCCCCTCCCCATGCTGCGGACGACGATTGCGCCGAAAACGGCAGCGCAAAGAGAACGGCTGCTGGACGCTCTTACGCAACTTGCGGATACTGACCCGCTTTTGCGCTGCGAGGTGGATTCCATCACCCATGAGATCATTCTTTCTTTTTTGGGCCGGGTGCAGTTGGAGGTTGTTTCCGCTTTGCTGTCGGAAAAATACAAGCTTGAAACAGTGGTAAAGGAACCCACCGTCATTTATATGGAGCGGCCGCTCAAAGCAGCCAGCCACACCATCCATATCGAGGTGCCGCCCAACCCGTTTTGGGCATCCATCGGACTGTCTGTTACACCACTCCCGCTTGGCTCCGGTGTACAATACGAGAGCCGGGTTTCGCTGGGATACTTGAACCAGAGTTTTCAAAACGCTGTCAGGGATGGTATCCGTTACGGGCTGGAGCAGGGCTTGTTCGGCTGGAACGTAACGGACTGTAAGATTTGCTTTGAATACGGGCTTTATTACAGTCCGGTCAGCACGCCGGCGGACTTCCGCTCATTGGCCCCGATTGTATTGGAACAGGCATTGAAGGAATCGGGGACGCAGCTGCTGGAACCTTATCTCTCCTTCACCCTCTATGCGCCCCGGGAATATCTTTCCAGGGCTTATCATGATGCACCGAAATACTGTGCCACCATCGAAACGGTCCAGGTAAAAAAGGATGAAGTTGTCTTTACTGGCGAGATTCCCGCCCGCTGTATACAGGCATACCGTACTGATCTGGCCTTTTACACCAACGGGCAGAGCGTATGCCTTACAGAACTGAAAGGGTATCAGGCCGCTGTCGGCAAGCCAGTCATCCAGCCCCGCCGTCCAAACAGCCGCCTGGACAAGGTGCGCTATATGTTTCAGAAGATAATGTAACGTCTTGCGCAATGCAAGCGTTCATTGCTGGCTATTGCGAAATATCATTGATAAAATCAGTATCAGAACAGCCATGTTGTTCTAGTTTCACAAAACAACCCACTGATTCGTAAAGGAGAATGTAACTTCATGTTTGCTAAAAATTCAAAGGCATATTCTGTCTACCTGCTGTTCCGATTTGTCTTTTCCCTGGCGGTTTCTATGTCCACAGTGCTTTCCATCGTGTACCACCTGGAGGTGGTGCAGCTGGATGCTTTCCAGCTTGTCCTGGTAGGGACGGTTCTGGAGACCTCCTGCTTTCTGTTCGAGATACCCACCGGTGTGGTGGCGGATTTGTATAGCCGTCGGCGCTCGGTGCTGATTGGAATGTTCCTCTGCGGCCTGGGCTTTCTGATGGAGGGTGCGCTACCGTGGTTCGCGCCGGTTCTGCTGGCCCAGGTTGTCTGGGGTTGCGGTGATACCTTCATCACCGGCGCTCTGGAGGCGTGGATTGCCTCGGAGGAAGAGGACAAACCCATAGACAAGGTGTTCCTGCGGGGCAGTCAAATGGGGCAAATCGGCGGCGTTCTGGGCGTGGTGCTGGGCACACTGCTGGGAAACATAAACCTGCAAATGCCTGTCATCTTGGGGGGCAGTTTGTGCTTGTTGTTGGGGCTGGTGTTGGTTCGCATCATGCCAGAAACCAACTTCTCCCCTGCTATTGAGGAACGGCAGGGCTTGCTTAAAGACTTTGTCTGCCTGTTCAAGCTCAACCTGGGCTTTGTGAAAGGCGCACCTGTGTTGCTGGCGCTCTTAGCAATCACACTATGCGGGGGACTTGCCAGTGAAGGCTTTGACCGGCTCTCCACCGCTCATTTTCTGGATGACACGGTAATACCCGTTATCGGGCCGCTGAACAGCGTCACTTGGTTCGGTGTTATCAGTCTTATCGGCAGCGGCTTAGGTATTCTGGCTTCTCAGTTGCTCATCGCCCGCATGGAGAAAAAAGGGACTGTCAGCCGAACCAGTGTGGTCATGTCCACCAGCGCCGGGTATATCCTGTGCCTGGTTCTCTTCGCGGTGGGGCGGAGCTTTTGGTTCATGTTGTTGGTGTTCCTGCTGGCGGGGCTTATGCGCACCATCAAGGAGCCTGTGCTGGCCGCCTGGATGAACGACCATGTGGATGAGAAAATGCGCGCCACAGTCTTTTCCACCAGCGGACAGCTGGACTCTTTCGGGCAGATCATCGGCGGGCCTATTGTGGGGCTGGTAGCCCAGCAGGTGTCCATACCCTGGGGGCTGGTCTGTACCGCTTTCCTGCTGTTGCCCGCGCTGTTCTTAGTGCCGGTGGCGGGAAAGAAGCGGGATTGATATGGCATAGTTAAGTTTACTGACGAGCGGGAGATTACTTCCGCTCGTCTTCATTTAGTAGCGCAAAATTTGAGGACTCTTTATTTCCTTATTCGGTATAGCGGAGGCGGCTGTCAATTCGACATAATTTTCTTGTGATACTTTACCGTACATGAGCATTCGCGCCCGGATTGTCGTTGCCGTAGCCCTCCATGAGATTGATAACGCCCCAGATACCAAGCCCGGCTCCAAGTGCTACAACAAGGGTCTGCTCAAAGGCTTTGATATTGCCCTCGGTAATCTCAATGTTGGAAACGCCCGCGTTCTGCTTCATAAGCTGCTTTAAGCTCTGCTTTCCCTGTGGCGGTTTTGCAAGCTGCTTTTTGCCCTTTGACAGTATGGCTTTCATTGCCTTTTGGAGCGTCTGGGCGGTCAGCTTCCCGGTCTTGATGTAAAGGGCTATGGTCTTTTCGTTTACTTCGTCCTGCAATTCCTCGCGTCCTCCTTTCGCGTTTCTTTATGGGGCGGCGGTCAGATACGCACCCGCAGCCCGTTCAAGTCCTCGGCTCTGATACCCACAAGATACCAGTTGTCGCCGTACTCAATCCGGGTCGGCTTCCACTTGCCCCGCACGAATACGTCAAAGCACTCACCGCAATGCAAGCCCCCGTAGTAGCTGTTTAAGTCAAAGCGAATGTCGTAACGGTCGGTGCGCTCGTCAAATACCAATGCTCCTGTCATTTTCTGTGCCATAATAAAATCCTCCTTTTGTTGTTTTACAGGCTTTCGCCCGGTTTGAATGAATAATAGTCCGGGTCGCCGTACTGCGGCTTCTTCGGTGACAGTGCGCCGCTTGCCATGTCATGGGCGACAAGGGAAGTGTAATAATTGCCGATAGTGGACGGGGCGTTGAAAAGGGCTGCTTTCAGATATTGCTTGATGTTGCGGATTTTCGTTGTGTTCTCCCGCATACAGTCAAGCACAAAGCGGATATGCTCGCCGTCCAGTTTCATAAACTTAGATTTCACAAGCTCTGCCGGGTAGTCGTCCCCCGCAATCCGTACCCGCTTTCTGGCGGTGCATACGGTTTCAAGCATGAGGTCTACAATCTCGTCCAGCCTGTCCCCGTCAAACTTCATGTCCTGTTTGAGAATGTGGTAGTCGATATTGTCCTTGATGATTTCCCGGTATATATCAACTGCGCTCTGTGCTGCCGCTTCCGTTCCTTTCCGTTCCGGCGGCGTAGCCGCTTCTCTGCAAGGAGAGGGGTTAGGGGAAAGGATAGGAATGGAATGGGTACTTGATAAATCTGTATTTGATTTTTCTTTTTTTGGTAAGTCAGTTCTTTGTATATCTTTATTTAATTGCGTTGGATTTTCCAACGTAGGTTTTTCCAATGTTGGTTTTTCCTGCGTTGGATTATCCAATGTTGGATTTTCCAATGTAGGTAAATCCGGCGTAGGCGGCTGCGGCTGCTCGAATATCACATAGTCCGCGCCCCGCAAGCGTCCTTTCTCGTCGCGCTCCCTTGACCGAACGATATACCCGGCGCGTTCAAGCTCCTTAATGGCTTCGCGGATAGCGTCTATCTTCTCCCGGTTGATAAGGGATAAGCCTTTCAAGGTGTAGTCCCAATCTTCGGGGAGTGACAGCATTTGCGACAACAGCCCTTTTGCCTTTAAGGAAAGCTCCTTGTTGCGTAGGTGGTGGTTGCTCATTACGGTGTAGCCCTTGTTCCGTTCCACTCTGAAAACTGCCATAGTAAATCACTCCTTTTGCTGTGGATTTGTTACGCAGTAGAAGCGCGGTTTCGGGGGATAAGGTATAAATCCCTTGCCGCGCCAGATACGCGCCCGCAAAATCGCTTGTAGCAAGGCTTTTTCTGCCCCTACTGCGTAACAAAGGGCATAAAAAAGCGGCGTTCCTGTTCTCCCATGTAGAGAGTAAGAAACGCCGCTTCTGCGTCGTATTCAGTTTTTAGTACAATACCCTGCTTGTCCGTCGCTCGAAAAACCTTGATTTTCCAGTGTTTTCAAAAGTATCGTTATCTAACGTCAGCTTTCCAGCGGCCCGGATTTCAAGCCATGCTTGCAGACATTGAAGCCGGGAAAGTCGGCACCGTCATAGTCAAGGACATGAGCAGGCTGGGGCGTAATTACTTGCAGGTGGGATTTTACACGGAAATGCTGTTCCCTCAAAAGGGCGTGCGTTTTATCGCTGTCAATGACAACGTGGACAGCGCAAACGGCGGCATGGACAATGATTTTACCCCTCTGCGGAACTTATTTAACGAATGGCTGGTGAGAGATACGAGCAAGAAAATCAAGGCAGTAAAGAAAGCAAAAGGCATGAGCGGCAAGCCTGTAACCAGCAAGCCAGTCTATGGCTATCTCATGGACAAGGACGAGAACTATATCGTTGACGAGGAAGCCGCCCCGGTTGTCCGGCAGATTTACCAGCTTTGCCTTGCGGGAAATGGCCCGACCAAGATTGCCCGTATGCTGACGGAGCAGCAAATCCCCACGCCGGGGACGCTGGAATACCGCAGGACGGGCAGCACCCGACGCTACCACCCCGGCTATGAGTGCAAGTGGGCGACAAACACCGTCGTCCATCTGCTGGAAAACCGGGAGTACACTGGCTGTCTGGTAAACTTCAAGACGGAGAAGCCCTCTTACAAGGTCAAGCACAGCGTTGAGAACCCCATCGAGAAGCAGGCTATCTTCCCAAATCACCATGAGCCGATTATCGACACGGAAACATGGGAGCGTGGAAAGCGCACTGTTTTATAAACTCCCTGCGATTAGGTTCCACATTCTCACCCCCTTTCTCGTTGGAAAGTTGGTGGTGCTTCCCCCTTTTCGCGGGGCAATACTGCCTTTTGAAAAAAACGCCGAAGATTTTCGGATTTTTTTCAAAAAATTTTTTGAGCAGCAAAATACGCCTGTCCGAAAAGCCCGGACAGACGTATAGGTATTGTAAGCGGTATTCAGATGATTAGACAGTTCATATTGATAGACGTAGTTTTCCCCGGCGGTGGTCGGGCTTTTTTTGATGTGTCAATGACCGTCGGATTTTGTCGATATGGTATGTGCTTCATGGCGGCTACCTCCTTTTAGCCGCCGCTTTTAACAGTGATACCGCGTCATTTCATTAGAAGATAAAAAGAAACGGCGGCTTTTTTTTCGGTAGTGTCCGCAATTTTGCGCACATTTGTTTCTGAATGATTACAGATAACAAACGTGATTTGTCGCAGTTACCTTACATCACCTTCGTAAAGTTTGCAAGCATTCATGTACTGCCGAGTGCCCCATTTGGTCGTGGAAATATGCCTGAGCCTGGCTCCGACCAGCATCATGGCCGAGTAACCATCCGGAAAGCTGCCGACAACCCGAGTTCGACGACGAATCTCTTTCATGATACGTTCGAGACCGTTATTGGTCCGCAATCGGCTCCAGTGCTCATACGGGAAATCCATATAAGACAACGTTTCCTCCACGCTGGTTTCTACAAAACTTGCGATCCTCTCCAGCTTCATGGTTCTTAATTTTTCGGCCACCAGAGCGGCTTTTTGTCGAGCAGCATCTTTATCTTCCTGAGCATGAATTGCCTTGAGCATCGCCACCACCTCGCGAAGATGTTTCCACGGACACATGGTGAAAGCATTTCGATACCAGTGCACAATGCAGCGCTGCCATTTGGCCTCAGGGAAGAAATCGCCGATGATTTCATACAACCCCAGACATTTATCCGAAACAATCAGCCTTACGCCTTTGAGTCCACGTTCTTTCAAGTAACGCAGGAAGTTGCTCCAGGACTCCTTATCTTCCCGGCTGCCTTCAGCAACGCCAAGGATTTCGCGGTATCCCTCGTCGTTCACGCCGACCGCAACCAGAACAGAAACGTTCTGAACCTCTCCGCCCCAGCTCCGCTTCAGATAGACACCATCGACAAAAATATACGGATGTTCGCCGGTAATCGGCTGTTTACGCCACTCCTCAATTTTTCCGTAAATCTTTTGATTTAATTCGCTTACCGTACTGGAGCTAACCTTTGCGCCCCACAGGGCTTCGGTGATATCCTCCACGCGCCGGACTGACACTCCTGCCAGATACATCTCGATCAGGGCTTCCTCGACGCTGCTTTGCTTCGTCTTATAACGCTCAATGATCTGCGTTTCAAATGGCAACGTTCTCAGACGGGGAACGTGAAGTTCCACTTCGCCCGCTTTCGTCAGGAGTTTGCGTTTGTAGCTTCCGGCCCGCGTATCCTGCCGATCCGGACTGCGTTGATACCTCGAAGCCTGGCAGATCGCGTCGGCCTCCGCATTCAGAAGAGCATTCAGCGTATCCTCGACCGACTGCCGAACCAATCCGTCGAGATGCGACCGAATCTCTTTTTCATCGATTTTAATCGCTCCGGAGATTGCCTTTTCGTTTTCTTGCGCTACATTTTCCATGGCCTGTTTTCCTTCCTTTTGATTACGGTTTGGTCACTATAATCAATCAGAAAACAGGCCCTTTTTCAAGTGCCCTCTCTCTAAATGTGCGCAATTTTCCGGACGTTATCGGTTTTTCAAAGCTGCTGCGGAAATCAAAGAACGACAAGCAACAGTTCTGATTTTGCTCCAATATGGTTATTGGGGGCACAAATTAAATCAAAAAAGAGCCGATAACAGCAGTATTTCAAACTGCATATTATCGGCTCTGCGTCTGTGCGTCTGGCTCTTTTAATTAAATTATTTTTGTTGTTTTTTGGCTTTATTATATGTATTAGCTAACTGTCCACAAGCTGCTTTAATCTCTCTACCATGAGAAACTCTCATGGTAACTTCAAGTCCTGTTTGCTCTAATTGATGTTTGAACGCAACCATTTCTTGTTTTTGTGGTGCTCTAATTTTTGAATTACTCGTCGGGTTGTATTGCAGCACGTTAATCATAACATTTTTGCCCTTAAACCATTTTGCAAGTTGCCTTATATCTGAGGAACGGTCATTTATACCTGGTAAAAGCAAATACGCAAATACCACTTTTCGATTATGCCTTTGTGAATAGGACAATGCTTGCTTAACAACATCTTCAATAGCGTACATGTGCATATGAGGAATGATGCAGTTTCTCGCAGCCTGTGTTGCTGCATGTAAAGATATTGTCAACTGAATTTTTAGATGTTCTTCGCGCAATTTTTTTAATTGATTAACTGGACCAACTGTTGATACGGTAATGCCGTCGGTTGGAAAGTTAAGTCCATTTCTATCTCGAAGAATATGGATTGCTGCAATCAAGTTGTCGTAATTGAATAAAGGTTCTCCCATTCCCATAAAAACGATACGATTTACTTTTTGACGTATCAATATGACCTGTTGCACAATTTCAGATGGTGTTAGATTACGAACGAAACCATTGCGTCCGGACTCACAAAAAATACAGCCAACAGAACAACCAACTTGCGTACTTACGCAAACAGTCCCACCATCTCGCCGTTTAATAAAAACCGTTTCGATATACCTGTTGTCTTTCAATTCATAAACATACTTTTCAGTATCGCTACTTTTATAGACTTTTTTTGTTGATATTGATAGATTTTTTTTGTGAAATGGCTGTTTATACAATTCCGCATATAAGGCTCTTGCTTTATCCTCTCCAATTACTTCCGACATTTCTTTGTAAGTAAATCCGTATGGGTCATTCAATATTTCCGTAAGTGTACTTTTAGGTAAGTGTTTCATTTAATATCCTTCCTTTTGTTTTTCAGAGTTTTTGATTATGATTTCTAATTTTTCAACATCAATGATATGTGTTAATTTACATTTAGGGCAGAACGGCACCCGCAGGCAGGACATTGAGATTTATTACAGCTTTGTCGGCAAGATAGACTTGCCGGAAGCCTAACGCCTGACCTATCCGACACAGCCCTAAGTGCCGGATAGGAACGGCAAAATTTTTTACACTTCTATTACTTCTTTATCGCACATTAGCAAATAGACCGCGAGTCAATCCCCCAGCCCCGCAAAAAAGATCAATTGCATAGATTGATCGAAGGGGGGTCATTGTCCTCAAATTTGAAGATTTTTTCATGCTAATTCCTTGTTCCGCAAAAAAACATTAGGCCTTTCTTCGGACGCACACTGCCGAACCCGGCGATCAGCGACAGAGCCTCGTCGAAGCCGTTCTCAAAGAGGTTGTAGTTCGCAAATTTCCCCTCGAACCCCTCCGGAACGATCCAGTAACTGTCGTTGACGGAGAGCCCCATGCAGAGTTTGACGATGCCGAGGATGTTGTTGTGGTCCAGTCCATAGACGGAGAGTATCTTATCCACGAACTCGCGGTTGCGAGGAATAACACGGGACTTCAGCCACTCCAGCAGGCCCCGGTCGGTGACTTCGAGCCCCAGCGGAAACAAACGGCGGTTTTTCTTCGATTTTTTCAGGATCATACAGACAAAGCCGTCCAGCCCCTCCGACCGCAGGTCGAAGGAGATCAACTCCGTATTGTATTGTTTGAGAACGAATTTCATTGTCTGCACCAGATTATTCCGGTTCACGCACCTTCCCCAAAGGGGAACACGATACACAAACCCACGATAATATACTGCTCCAAACGGTAAAATTCAATTTGAGAAGATGGTATTTTTCAACGTAATTTTCAACAATGGTGCTTCAATGAAAACCTTCCGGCTTCGGGATCAGGGCATAGATGTCTTTCCCGTAGGCCCAGCATTTCACGCCCTGCCATAAATCAACAGGACTGCCTATCAGATCCACAATTGCCGCATTTGTCTGCGGTGTCCGTTTCGGATATTTCACGCCGGGTATATGGGTCCGCCTGTCGAGCGCCGCGCCCCAAGTCGGATGGAAATATCCGACCGCCATTGCGTGATCGCCGTGGCTGGTCTCGAAGAAGTCCGCCATGATTTTCTGATTTACGGTCTGCTCCCGAAGGCGGCCGTTGTACACGACCAGAACATACGCGCCGCTCTCAGGAAATTCCGAGGCGGGATGCCAGATTGTTTTCTCTTTCATTTGCGTCTCCTCCAAATAAAGTGTTCGCTTACAGTTCGCCGGGAGCCTTGCGCCGTTCTGCGGCCGCCGATTCGCTCAGCTCGAAGTGCTGACAGGCCGGATCGGAGTAGTTGATCTCGACCGGATTTTCGAGATCGAAAATGCACTGTTCCCGGTCGCCGTCCTCATCCCGGAAGAAGCAGTCTATGCAGTGTTCACACATGATGCTCACCCGTGCATCCACCAGCGCCAGACGCGGACGACCATGAAGCCGACGAGCGCGATCCCGGCGAGGATGAACATCACGATCCCCAGCGTTAGCCAGAGATACATCAGCCCCAGCCCGGCGGCGAGGCTTCCGAACAAACACATCAGTACGATTCCTTCAGCCAGCTTGATCTGCTTTGAGGTCAGTTCAACAAGGACAGTCTTTTCCATGGTTCACCTCGCTTTCCAGTCGCCGGAGGGGATGACTTTTGCCTGCTCCGGAAGATGGTTCATGGTGTAGATCCATGCCTGAACAGTCGAACCGTCCGGCAGGCGGAAATCCGTCAGAACACGATCGTAGAGGCGGGGATATCCCTCCAGACGGTCAACATTTTCCCAGTCCCGGATCGGGATCTCAATCAGCTCGACAGAGACCTTTGTTTTTCCTTTCGGGACAAATGCCGGGAATCCCCAGCCCGTGTCATAGAGCGTCCCAGAAATCGTTGCGCTTCTGCAGGAAATGGCATTCCGGCAGAAACGTTCATTCCGTTCGCCGGAACGGAGAGTGCCGTATGCGGCGATCAGGACAGTTTCTTTTTTCATTTGCGCCTCCATTTTCTGATAAAATGATTTTTGATTCTGTGAAGATTCGCCCCCTCGCGACAGATCTTCCGATACTCTTCCGGATAGGGTAATCCGTTGCGGATTTCCTTGGTTTTCGGAGTCATTTCGTAAATCAGCGCGGGCAGTTCCGTCCCGTCGTCGAGGATCACATCCACGGTGTAACGGAGGTAAATCTGCGGATATCCCTCGTAGCGGTCAAGACGCGCCACGTCATGCGCCCGGAGAAGATATACAAACCCGTGAACCTGTTCTCCCGGTGCATAGTCGACATCGGCATAAAGCCGTTCGGTCAGACGGTAGTTCGGCAGAATCGCCGGAGCATATGGAACCGCCGTCGGGCAACGCTGAAACAACCTCTCCGGCAGCAGGTTGCTTCCGTATGCGAAATATGCGTATAACCCCTTCATTTCAGTTCCTTTCCTGCGATTTTTTCCATGAGCGTATATTTGCATGGCTTTTCGGAATATCCAGTTCATTCTACGATTTTTTCCCGAAAGAAAGTGATATTTTCCAGTGAAAACCGCCGGGAGCGGAAGCCCCCGGCTTTCCGATGCTCAGCACCCGCGTTTGCGTAAGAGATCGTGCATGGCTTCCGCCCTTGCCGCCTCAATGCTTTCCGGAGTTAAATCCGGGATAAAAGCGCATCCGAAGGCGGGCGGCGGGAGCGGCGTCTTTTCCAGGTCGAGGAATTTGATGTTCCGTTCGATCAGAATTCTTGGAGCTTTTGCATCGGTGAAGTCGTCGTTCTTGTCCACACAGACCAGCAGAGCATTCCCGGCGATTCCTTCGGATCCGGGCCACCGGAATCCGACCTTCCAGTTCCGGAGGCGGCCTTCCTCGTCACATTATGTTGAGCTTAACATAATGCGATTTATGATAAGTAAAAAATTATGTGGAGTAAAAATTTTTTTATGTAGAGAAAGAGGATTTATACTTCACATAATTTTCATAATGATTCCAACCAATCTACGATATTTTTGCTTGGCCACTTTCTCTTTTCTGGAATCCCCGGGGATTCCAGACTCTTTAAAATATTTTTTTTCATAGTAAAATCCATTTTTGCATACTTCGTTG